>Ga0114963_10000664_pt1 | contig 23184 bp, 21 predicted proteins | sample C_131016_EF_Meta_FD_87019 | JGI IMG/M metagenome (GOLD analysis project Ga0114963, IMG submission 87019) | Freshwater microbial communities from Lake Croche, Canada to study carbon cycling - C_131016_EF_MetaG | ecosystem: Environmental > Aquatic > Freshwater > Lake | place: Lake Croche, Canada...
AAGATGGAGTTGCGCGATCTCCTGAAACGGATTGCCGCTAAGGGCCTGACTATCCTGATCATCGACCATGACATGACGCTGGTCAGCGAAGTCGCCGAGCATATTACCGTGCTCAATTTTGGTCGCCGCATCGCGGATGGCGATCCTGTTACGGTGCTCAACCATCCCGATGTTGTGACCGCCTATTTGGGGAGCGATGCCAATGCCGCTCATTGAGCTTAAAAACGTCTCCGTTCGCTATGGCGAAATCGAAGCCTTGCGCGGGGTCTCTCTGTCTGTGGAAGCGGGCGAAGTGGTGACGCTGCTGGGCGGCAACGGAGCCGGAAAATCCACGACCTTGCGGGCCATCTCGGGCCTGACCAAGCCGGCGTCGGGCGAGATCCTGTTCGAGGGCAAATCGCTGGCCGGATTGGGTCCGGAAGAGATTGTCCGCATGGGGATTGCCCATGTGCCGGAAGGGCGGCGGGTGTTTCCCGGCCTGACCGCGCATGAGAACATCATGCTCGGTGCCTCCAACCGCAGTGGCGTGTCCAAAGACCAGATCGATCAGGAAGCGGATGCGATGTTCGATCTGTTCTCCGATATCCGTCCGTTCCAGCATGTTCTGGGTTGGACTCTGTCGGGCGGACAGCAGCAGATGGTGGCCGTCGCGCGCGGTCTGATGGCCAAGCCGAAACTCCTGCTGCTGGACGAGCCGTCGCTTGGTCTTGCACCGGTGATCGTCTCCAAAGTGTTCGAGATCATCAAGGAGATCCGGCGGCGCGGCACAACCGTGTTGCTGGTCGAGCAGAATGCCCGCATGGGCCTGTCGGTGGCCGATCGCGGCTATGTGCTTGAAACTGGGCGGCTGGTTGTCACAGGCAAGCCGGACGAGTTGTGGAACAACGAGGATGTGCGCGCCGCCTATCTGGGTGGCCATGCCCGTGCGGCGGCCAAAGCCTGATTGTCTGCCCGGTCTTGCGTGAAGAGGAAATGGACAGATGGATCGTGACCGGTTGCATAACCGCACTGCGGTTGTAACAGGTGGCTCGCGTGGCATCGGGCGGGCCGTTGCCGAACGCTTCGTGGCCGAAGGCGCCATGGTGGCGATCAACCATCCCGGTGACGAGCAGGCGGCCGGGGCGACACTCGCCGCCTTGCATGCCATCGATGCCGCGGCAGGCCGCAACCGGCGCGACCATCTCGCCATCAAGGCCGATGTGGCGGATGAGCAGGCGGTGGCGGCGATGGTCAGACAGGCCGTCGACCAATGGGGCCGGCTCGATTGCATGGTCTGCAATGCCGGTATCCAGAGTGTCACGCAGGGGCATGATTTCGATGCCGCGACTTTCCAGCGGATCCTCGATGTCAACCTGAATGGCGCGGCCTATTGCGCGCGCGAGGCGATTGCCCATTTCCTGACCCGCGAGGGGGGTGGTTCAGTGATTGCCACGTCCAGCGTCCACCAGCTGATCCCGAAACCGACCTATCTGGCCTATGCGGCCAGCAAGGGGGCTCTGGGGCAGATGGTACGCACATTGGCCCTTGAATATGCCGATCGCGGCATCCGGGTGAATGCAGTGGCCCCCGGTGCGGTCACCACCGACATCAATGCGGCCTGGATCGACGATCCAAAAGCCCGCGCCGATGTGGAGCGCCATATTCCGATGGGCTTCGCCGCCGATGCAGCCCAGATTGCGCCGCTTTACGCCTTTCTGGCCTCGCAAGAGGCGGTTTATGTGACCGGGCAGACGCTTTATGCCTGCGGCGGCTTGACCTTGTACGGCGAATTCAAGCAGAACTGGTCTTCCTGACGCTCACGGATCATCCGTCCCATGACACAATATTTTTCTGGCTTGCTCAAGCGGATCAGCTCCGGCATCGGCGGATTTGTCGGCCATCGTGATCCACGCATGGCCTATGGCAATCTGGTTGCGGTTCTGGTCGGCTCCAATCAGCCCCTGTTTCCGCTGACGATTTATTTTGTGTTGGGAGACGCCGCCCGCCCGAGCCTGTGGGGGATGGTGTCGACATTGGTCTTTTGTGCGGTGCCACTGGTTGCCCGCTCCAATGGTTTCGCGGCAAAGCTTCTCTTGAGCCTCTATGCCAGCCTGCATACGGCGGGCTTTGTGATGCTGATGGGGCAGGGGGCGGGTTTCGAGCTGTATTTCCTGCCTTGCATTGGGCTGACGGCCTTGCTGTTTCCTGCCCGCCAGCGGCTGTTGGCCTGGGCCTTGTGTGCGGTGCCCTTCTTGTTGTTTTTTGCGGTGCAAAGGCTGGCCGGACAGGCCGGCCATTTCGGGGGCGAAGCCGTGGCCTCGCTCTGGCAGGTCAATGCCATCAGCGTGGCCTGCCTGACAGCGATGATGGGCATGCTTGCGCCTGCGTCCGGAGATCGGTATCCATAGGCAGATATTCATACAACGGGGCTCGGACATGGCAATTGATGCGGCAATGACGGCAATTCTGGAACGGGCGAAAAACAATCCGGTTCCGTCCTATCAAACCATGCCGATCAACGAGGCGCGGACCACGTTTATCCGTCTGGCCGGATATTGGAACCAGTCACCCGAGCCGATGGCGCAGGTCGAGGATCTGCTGATCCAGACGCCTGAATGTGCCATTCCCGCCCGCCTTTATACGCCTGAAGGCGCACAGGCCGATGGTCCGGTGCTGATCTATCTCCATGGCGGCGGCTGGACGTTCGGTTCGGTCGAAACCCATGATAATGCGGTGCGCCGTCTGGCGGTCGAATCCCGCATCCATATACTCAGCATCGATTACCGTCTGGCGCCCGAACATGCCTTTCCTGCGGGCCATACCGATGTGCTCGAAACCATCCGCTTTGTCGAAAACGGCGGCTTGGGCCGGACGGTTCCGGCCAGCCACATTGCCCTGTCGGGTGATTCAGCCGGTGCCAATCTGGCTTTGGGGGCGATGCTGGCCCGTCCAATCAAGGGTTTGCCCCAGATCGGCACCGCCGCTTTGCTCTATGGCTGCTATGCGCCCGACCATGAAACCGCCAGCCATCGCCGGTTCGGGGACGGCAGCTACTTGCTGAGCACCGAGCGGATGCGCTGGTTCTGGTCGAATTTTCTGGGGCAGGAGAGCCACGACAATCCCGGCCTGGCCGCCCCGCTCTACGCGTCGGACGAAGATCTGTCCGGCCTGCCGCCGGTCTATATGAATGCCGCAGGCCTTGATCCCTTGCTGGATGACAGCCTGTTGCTGGCCACCCGTCTGGCCCATGTCGGTATTCCCTTCCGCTTCGATGTCATTCCCAATGTGGTGCATGGCTTCATGCAGATGAGTGCCGAACTGGTGCAGGCGCGCGAGGCCCAGCAAAAAGCCGGAGAATGGCTCCGCCAGCATTTCGGGCTTTAATCAGGCCTTGATCCATAAAAAACAGCGCCGAAACGGCGCTGTTTTCGTGTTGGCGGCCTGAAATCCTCAACCAGCAAAGCTGTAGGAGGTTTTCACTGTCGTGAAGAATTCCTTCGCATAGGCACCTTGCTCGCGCGGGCCGTAGCTCGAGCCTTTGCGGCCTCCGAACGGCACGTGATAATCGACGCCGGCGGTCGGCAGATTGACCATCACCATACCGGCTTCGGCATTGCGCTTGAAATGGGTGGCATATTTGAGGCTTGCTGTGCAGATGCCTGCCGACAGACCGAATTCGGTGTCATTGGACAAAGCCAGGGCTTCCTCGTAGGTGGCGACGCGCTGCACGGTGGCGATAGGTCCGAAAATTTCCTCACGGGCGACGCGCATCGTCTGGCCGACATTGGTAAACAGGGCCGGTTGCAGATAGAAGCCGGGATTGTCGCGCTTCAACACCTCGCCGCCCCAATGCAGGGTCGCCCCTTCATCGCGGCCGATCTGCAAATATTTCAGATCCTGATCAAGCTGGCTCTGGTCGACCACGGGGCCGATATGGGTGCCGGCTTTCAGGGCATCATCAATGACCAGACCCTTGAGGCGTTCGGTCACCGCATCGACGAAGGCATCATGGATACCGGCGGTGACGATGAAGCGCGAGGAGGCGGTGCAACGCTGTCCGGTCGAGAAAAACGCGCCATTGACGGCGGCTTCCACGGCGGTTTTCAGATCGGCATCATCCAGCACGATCAGCGGGTTCTTGCCGCCCATTTCCAGCTGGACTTTTTTCATCGGCGAGGCGTTGACACAAGCCGCAGCAACCTTGCGGCCGGTCGAGACCGAGCCGGTAAAGGTGATGGCGGTGACATCCTTGTGTTCCAGCAAAGCCTGACCGACTTCCGAGCCGCGACCCATGACCAGATTGAGGACACCGGCAGGCAGACCGGCACGGACCAGAATATCCACCAGCGCCCAAGCCGAACCCGGCACCAGATCCGCCGGTTTGAAGACGATCGTGTTGCCATAGGCCAGAGCGGGCGCAATTTTCCAGGCCGGAATGGCTATCGGGAAGTTCCATGGGGTGATCATGCCGATCACGCCCAGTGGATCACGGGTGATTTCGACACCGACCCCCGGACGCACGCTCGGCACGGCCTCGCCGGTCAGGCGCAGACATTCACCGGCAAAGAACGCAAAGATCTGTCCTGCGCGGCCGGCCTCGCCGATCCCCTCGGGCAGGGTTTTGCCTTCCTCGCGGGCCAGCAGACGACCCAGCTCGTCCTTGCGGGCCAGAATTTCATCGGAGGCCTTTTTCAGGATTTCATAGCGTTCCTGCGGCGTGGTGCGCGACCAGGCGGGAAAAGCCGCCTTGGCGGCCGCAATGGCGTCTTCGGCCTGTGCGCGCGAGGCGCGGGCATAATGGCCGACCACATCCGCGGTGTTGGACGGGTTGATATTGTCGTTGATGCTGGTGCCGTCGACCCATTGGCCGCCGATATGGTTTTTGAATTGCGCTGACATTGCTTTTTCCTTGGGAATTTGGGTGGTTTTTCAGAGTGTTCTCAGTCTTATGTCGCATACTCTACGGGCTGAAGCGATGGATTTGAACCCCCAAGCCTGCATTTGTGCTGCGCCTTATCACCGGCGCAGCGTTGTGATGTGCTTGGAACGACCCCGTCAGGGGGGAGTTGCAACATGCGGCGATGCTGCCACAATGGGTTCGAGGATTGATCATCAGGGAGGCGTTTCGTGATGCGTATTGTGCGTTTGAGGGTGTGTGTGGCCGCGATCGGGATGCTGGCGGCACAGCTTGTTGTGTCACAGCTTGCCTGGGCCCAGATGCCGATGGAAAAGCACGGCTCTTGCCCGTCAGGCTATCACCAGAGCGGCAATTACTGCACGCCGTCATCGGGCAGTTCGCTCCCGGCTTTGCAAAAAATCGGTTCTTGCCCCTCGGGTTATCACCAGAGCGGGGATTATTGTCTGGCCAGCAGCAACAGCTCCAAACCTGCCATGCCCAAATCGGGCTCCTGCCCGTCAGGCTATCACCAGAGCGGTGATTATTGCCTGAAAAGCTGATTCTCGCTCCTGCCATTGAAAAAACTGCAAAAACCAGCCAGAACAAATATGATCTGTCTCTGTTCCCACCGCCAAGGATGTCTGAAATGACCAAATTGAAGATTACGGCCGGACCCTATATTTTTATCGGCAAACTCGAGGAAGAAGCCGCCCCCAAGACCTGTGCGGCGTTTCTGTCGCGCCTGCCGTTCGAAAGCCAGGTCGTGCATGTCCGCTGGAGCGGTGAAGGCGTTTGGATCCCTTTGGGTGATTATGATTTCGGTGTCGATTACGAAAACCACACCAGCTATCCGGCCCCGGGCCAGTTCATCCTCTATCCTGGCGGCATCAGCGAGACCGAAATTCTGCTGGCCTATGGCGGCGTGCATTTCGCCAGCAAGATGGGCCAACTGGCCGGCAACCACTTCCTGACCATCATCGAGGGCAACGAGAATGTTGCGGCCCTTGGCAAATCGACGCTGTGGAAGGGTGCCCAGAACATCCGCTTCGAACGCGTCTGAGCAGGACGGCATGTCGGGGCGCTCGCCATGATTGTGGTGTGTGGCGAAGCATTGATGGATGTTTTTGTCGCCCACCGCGCCGACCGGCTCGACACCGAGCTGGTGCCAGGCGGATCCGCCTTCAATACGGCCCGTGTTCTTGCCGCTTTGGGGCAGCCGGTCTCTCTGCTGGCTGGCCTGTCATCTGATCGTTTCGGTCTCTATCTGCGCAATCTTCTGACCCGCGAGGGTGTGGATCTCGCTCATGCGGTGTCGCGTGACCAGCGAACCACGCTGGCGATTGTTCAGCAGGATCAGTCCGGCGGGCACAGTTTCAGTTTTTACGGCGACGGGGCCGATCTGCATGTCGGCATCCCTGATCTGCCAGACCGTTTTCCCGATGCCGTTACAAGTCTGGTGATGGGCTCCTATGCCCTGGTGACGCCGCCGATCGGGCAAGCGCTGGCCCATTTGCTGACGCGTGAATATGAGGCGCGGCTGATCAGCATCGATCTCAATTACCGTCCTTCGATTGTCGGACCGCTGGCGCAATGGCAGGCGCAGTTCGATCATGCGCTGGCCCATGCCCATATTGTCAAAGCCAGTCTGGAAGATCTGCAACTGGCCTTCGGGCCGGATGTGGACCCAGCGGTCATCGCACGCCAGTGGATCGGACGCGGTGCTGCCCTGGTGTTGGTCACACTTGGCGCAGAAGGCGCATTGGCCTTCTATCAGGGCCAGGTGTTGACGGCCAAGGGCCAGTCTGTCGAAGTTGTGGATACTGTGGGGGCTGGAGACGCGTTCCATGCGGCTTTTCTGGGCTGGTTCCATGCCCGCAACCGCCTGTCATTGGCCGCCCTGCCGGCTTGGTCAGCCGAGGATATCGCGCAGGCCATGGCCTATGCCGTCACCGTCTCGGCCCGCTTGTGCAAGGTCAGAGGCGCTTGCGTTGCGGTTCTGGACGGTTGCGCCCCTTTGACCATTCACGATTCCCTTGCTGTTTGTTAGTCACGATTACAGGAAACGCGTTCATGCCCGCTCATCAGATCAAGACACATTGGGAGGCTTTGGCCCATGCCCGCCAAAGCCATCATGGCATCCTTATGGAAGACCTGTTCGGACTTCATCCCGACCGGTTCGTGCAGTTCTCGGTCTCCTGCCAGGATCTGCTGGTCGACTATTCCAAGACCACCATCACCGAAAGCGTCCGCGCCGAGTTGCTGGCTCTGGCGCGGGCCACCCGTGTCGAGGAGCAGCGCGACCGGATGTTTGCCGCCCAACGCATCAACAATTCCGAGGATCGGGCGGTTTTGCATACTGCCTTGCGGCAGCCGCGCACCGCATCGGTCCTGCTCGAGGAGCATGATGTGGTCGGCGATGTGCATGGCGAATTGGGCAAGCTGTTTGCCTTTGTCGACGGTGTGCGGACGGGCACGATTGTGGGGGCGACCGGCAAGCCGATCCGCGATGTCGTCAATATCGGTATCGGCGGTTCCGACCTCGGTCCGGTGATGGCAAGCCTAGCACTGGCGCCCTACCATGACGGGCCGCGTTTGCATTTTGTCTCCAATATCGACAGCGCGCATCTGGCCGATACGCTGAAGCTGCTCGATCCGGCCACGACCTTGGTGATTGCCGCGTCCAAGACCTTTACCACCATCGAGACCATGACCAATGCTTTGTCGGCGCGGGCGTGGTTGGTGGCGGCTTTGGGCGAGCAGGCGGTGGCAGATCACTTTGCGGCGGTCTCGACCGCTTTGGCGAAAGTGGCGGCCTTCGGTATCAGGCCCGACCGCACTTTCGGGTTCTGGGATTGGGTCGGTGGCCGCTATTCGCTGTGGTCTGCGATCGGTCTGACTCTGATGCTGGCGATCGGCCGGACAGATTTTGAGGCCTTTCTGGCGGGTGGCCATGCGATGGACGAGCATTTCCGCCATGCGCCCCTCGAACAGAACGCGCCGGTGATGATGGCGCTTGTGGGCATCTGGCACCGCAATATCTGCCATTATCCGGCCCGCGCGGTCATTCCCTATGACCAGCGTCTGTCACGGCTTCCCGCCTATCTGCAGCAGCTCGATATGGAGTCGAACGGTAAATCGGTCGACCGGCTCGGCGATGCCCTGCAACGTCCGTCCGGTCCGCTGGTCTGGGGAGAGCCGGGCACCAATGCGCAACATGCGTTTTTCCAGTTGCTTCATCAGGGCACCGATGTCATTCCGGTCGAATTCATCATCGGAGCCCATAGCCATGAGCCCGGCATGCCGCAGCATCAGGCCCTTTTGCTGGCCAATGTGCTGGCCCAGTCGCAAGCCCTGATGAAGGGTCGCACGGCCGGGGAAGCCGAAGCGCAGATGCTGGCCAAGGGCGTGAGGGCGGAGGAGGCCAAACGGCTTGCCCCGTTTAAGGCTTTTGCGGGCAACCGGCCATCGGTGACCATTGTCTACCGCACGCTCGACCCCTTCACCTTCGGGCGGCTGATTGCGCTTTATGAGCACCGCGTGTTTGTCGAAGCCGCCATCTGGGGCATCAATGCCTTTGACCAATGGGGCGTCGAGCTTGGCAAGGAACTGGCGACCGATCTGCTGCCCTTCGTCAATGGCGAGCGCACCGGTTCGGAACTTCCGGCCTCAACCGGCGGGCTGTTCAGCTATATCCAGTCACTGCGCGGCTGAGCGGGATGGGTGTGCCCAGGGTCTGGCAATCGCGTCTGACTGGTTGAAACGGGCTATCTCGCTGGCATAGGACACCGTCATATCGATATCGTCCCAGCCATTCAGCAATTGGGTTTTCCACACTGGATCAATCGAGAAATCCACACTGTGATTGCCGAAGCGGATCTGCTGGTCGGGCAGAACGACATGGAGCGGCTCGCCTTGGGCGATGCCTTGATGCGCGAGCAGGACTTCGGCCTGTTCGGGGCTGACAAGCGCGGGCAGAACGCCGTTCTTGACGGCGTTGGACGCAAAAATATCGCCGAAGCTGGAGGCAATCACGCAGCGGAACCCGAAATCCGCCAGTGCATAGACGGCGGCTTCGCGCGACGAGCCGCATCCGAAATTGCGCCCTGCAATCAGGATCTGGCAGCCCTTGAACCGGTCCTGGTCCAGTGCACAAGCCGGATTGGCCGCGTCCTGCCGCAGATCATGCAACAGGAACTGTCCATAACCGTCACTGCGCGGACGCTTCATGAAACGGGCCGGGATCAGCTGGTCGGTATCGACATTGTCGAGCGGCAGCGGACAGGCACCGGCCTCGAGCACAATCAGCGGGGTCATGGGCGTGTTCCTCTGGCAAGGGTGCGGACATCGGTGAGACGGCCGGTCAGTGCGGCGGCCGCCACCATCGCGGGCGACATCAGATGGGTGCGCGAGCCGGGTCCCTGACGGCCCTTGAAGTTGCGGTTGGTGGTGGATGCACAGCGTTCACCTGCGGGGACCAGATCGCCATTCATGCCGACACACATCGAGCAACCGGCATCCACCCATTCCAGTCCGGCTCCGGTGAAAATCCGGTCCAGCCCTTCGGCTTCCGCCTGCAGTTTGACGGCCGTGGAACCCGGTGAAACCAGTCCTGGCACTTTGGCGCGCTGGCCGGACAGAATCGCGGCCGCAGCGCGCAAATCCTCGATCCGGCTGTTGGTGCACGAGCCGATGAACACGCGGTCGATGCTGATGCTGTCGAGCCGCTGGTTGGGTTCGAGCCCCATATAGTCGAGCGCATCGCTGATGCTGCGGGCGCGGGCAGCGTCAAGGATCGTTGCCGGATCGGGCGTGGTTGCGGTAATCGGCAAGGCCTGTTCCGGTGTGGTGCCCCATGTCAGGGTCGGCGCCAGACTGCCGGCATCGATCGTGACCTCGCGGTCGAACCCGGCGTGATCGTCACTACGGAGGCTTCGCCATGCCCGCACGGCCGCCTCGAAAGCCTCATCCTTGGGGGCAAAGGGCTTGCCGCGCAAAAAGGCGAAGGTGGTATCATCCGGCGCGATCAGGCCGAGCCGCGCGCCGGCCTCGATCGACAGGTTGCACAGGGTCATCCGCCCTTCCATCGACAGAGCGCGGATGGTCGAGCCGGCATATTCGATGGCATGGCCCTGCGCACCGTCGGCTCCGATGGTGGCAATCAGATGCAGGGCGATGTCCTTGGCGCTGGTGCCTTCGGGCAAGAGCCCTTCCACGGTGACTCGCATGGCCCTGGGCCGTTTCTGCCAGATGGTTTGCGTCATCATCACATGGGCGACCTCGGACGCGCCGATGCCGAACGCATAGGCACCGAATGCCCCGTGCGTGGAGGTGTGGCTGTCGCCGCATACCATGATATTGCCGGGCAGAGTCAGGCCCTGCGCCGGAATGGTGACATGGACAATGCCCTGTCTGGGATCATCCAGCCCGAACAATGTGACATCATGGCTGGCGCAATGATCCGACAGCTGGTCGACCATCCGCTTGATCTCGGGGGCGAGAGTATCACGGTTCCGGGTCGGCACATAATGGTCGGCAATGCCGAAAGTCAGATCGGGACGGTGCAGCCGCGCCTGCCGTCTGGCGAGCTGGTCGAACGCATGGAACGAGCCTTCATGCAGCAAATGCCGGTCGACCCAGAGCAGCGATTGGCCATCCTCGCGGTCGACAATCACATGGGCATCCCAGATCTTGTCGATCAGGGTTTTGGGGCGTGACGATAATGATCCGGCGCGCTCGGTCATGGGGCATCCAATCGGGGAGGTTGTGCGAACAAGGTGTGCGAGTGGACAGGTCGGTCGGGAAGAGGGGTATAAGATGTTTGAGAAGATTTGCGCCGACCCGTCAAGATGTTAAAGCAAGATGTGTGATCAATCAGACTTGAAGTGCCAACAGTCAGGAAGTGTCCGAGATGAGCCTGCGCCAGCGTCTCCAGCAGAAGCCAATCCTTGTCGCCCCCGGGGTCACCGATGCCTTAACCGCGGCCATTGCCTCCTCCGCGGGTTTTGAAGCCCTTTACCTGACCGGAGCGGGCATCGCCTATACCAAGCTCGGACGGCCCGATATCGGGCTGGTCTCGGTGACGGAAGTGGCCGATACGCTGTTGCTGATCCGCGAACGGGTGCCGACCGCGGTCATTGTCGATGCCGATACCGGTTTCGGCAATGCGCTGAATGTGGAACGCACCGTGCGGCTGTTCGAGCGGGCGGGTGCCAGTGCCCTGCAACTCGAGGACCAGACTTTCCCCAAACGTTGCGGCCATCTGGCGGATAAAAGCCTGATCGGCACCACCGAAATGGTCGGCAAAATCAAGGCGGCGGTGGATAGCCGCCATTCATCCGACACCCTGATCATTGCGCGCACCGATGCGGTGGCGGTCGAAGGGTTCGATGCGGCCATTGAGCGCGCCTTGCGCTACCGCGAGGCAGGGGCGGATGTGCTGTTTGTCGAAGCCCCCAAAAGCGAGGCGGATCTGGCCCGTTTGAGCAAGGCTCTGGGCGGCACGCTGCCTTTGCTGGCCAATATGGTGGAGGGTGGGCAGACACCGATCCTGCCGGCCGACAAGCTGGAAGCCATGGGCTTTGCATTGGTGATCTTCCCCGGTGCGATTGTGCGGGCCCTGGCGCGCACCGCGCAGGATTTCTACCGGACCCTGCATCGTGATGGCACGACGGATGCGATGCGCGACCGGATGTTCGATTTCGACGGTCTCAACGAGATGCTTGAGACCAAGGCCATTCTGGCGCGCGGCAAACAGTATGAAGCAGGTGGACGATGAGTGCGGCGGCCAAGACAGGGCTTGATCCGGTTACGCTGGCTGTCCTCAAAGGGCGGCTGGAGCAGATCGCCGACGAGATGGATGCGACGCTTTATCGTTCGGCCTTCAACCCGATCATTGCCGAGGCCCGCGATGCCTGTCACGGGCTCTATCATGCCCAGACAGGGGCGACGCTTGTGCAGGGCACCACGGGCCTGCCGATCTTTGTCGGGGCCATGGCCTTTGCGGTCAAGGCCGTGATCGACAAGGTGGCGCGCGATGGGGGCTTGCAGGAAGGCGATACCTTCCTGTTCAACGATCCCTACGAGGGCGGCACACATCTGAACGATTTCCGGCTGGTGCGTCCGATCTTCCGCCAGGGACGGTTGTTTTGCTGGCTGGCCTCGGTCGGGCATTGGCTTGACATCGGCGGCAATGTGCCCGGCGGCTTCAATGCACGCGCCACCGAGAGTTTTCAGGAAGGGGTGCGTTTTCCTCCCGTCAAGCTGATCAGCGCGGGCCGGATGAACGAAGATATCCTGGCCATTCTGGCGGCCAACAGCCGGGTGCCGCAATCCAATTTCGGCGATCTCAACGGACAGCTGAACGCGCTGGATCTCGGCGAGAAACGGTTGCGGGGCCTGCTCGACGATTATAGCGATGAGACGGTCACCGCCGCACTCGATGTGCTGACCGCGCGGGCCGAAGCCATGATGCGCGAGACCATCAAAGCCTTGCCGGACGGCGATTATACATTCGAGGACTATCTCGACAATGATGGCGTGACCGATGACAGACTGACCATTGCCCTGACCCTGACGATCAAGGGCGACGGGATGGTGCTGGATTTCTCGGCCTCCTCCAAGCCCTGTGCGGGTCCGCTCAACATTGCCTATTCCACGGCGGTGGCGTGCTGCTATGTCGCGCTCAAACATGTCTTTACCGATGTGCCGGCCAATGCGGGCTGTCTGGCACCAATCCGCTTCGTGATCCCCGATACGACGCTGCTGGCCGTGTCCGCCCCCAAGCCCGTCGGCGGTTATACCGAAACCATTCTCCGGGTGATCGGAACGGTGTTCGGGGCTCTGGCCAAGGCAATGCCCGATCAGGCCATGGCCGCACCGTTCGGTACCATCAATGCCCTGTCACTGGCCGGACATCGCGCCAATGGCCAGCGTTATGTGATGTTCTCCTTTTTTGGCGGGGGGCTTGGCGGCAATCCGGAAACGGACGGGCTGAGCCATGGCAACAATCCGATTTCGATGGCGACCATTCCGCCGGCCGAAATTCTCGAAGCGTCCTATCCGGTGATGTTCACGCAATGGGCCTTGCGACCCGACAGTGCGGGAGCGGGCACCCATCGCGGCGGTTTGGGGGCGATCTATGAAATTGAGACCCTGTCGCCTGACGGGGCGGATGTGTTCTTGCTGGGTGAGCGCGGGCGGTTTGCGCCGTTTGGCGTGAATGGCGGGCAGGCTGCCGCGCTCAACCGCTTCACCTGGCAGAGCGAAACGGGCGACCAGACCCCGCCTCTGGCCTCCAAGATCACCGATGTGAAGCTGGCCCATGGCCGGCATGTCCGGCTGGAAACGCCCGGCGGCGGCGGGTGGGGCAAAGCCGGTGAGCGTGATCCCGCACTGGTGGCCCGCGATGTGCGGCTTGGCTATGTCAGCACCGCTTGTGCGTTGCGCGACTATGCGGTGGTTGTCTCGGCTGACGGCGTGCTTGATGCCCAAGCGACCAAGTCCCTGCGCGAAGGAGCCCGCTGATGCGTGTCCATGATCCCAAAAAGGCCGGGCCGATGATCGGCGTCGATGTCGGCGGCACCTTTACCGATCTGTTTTTTTTCGATGCGCAAACGGGGCGTTTCCAGACCGCCAAAGTGCCGTCCAATCGCGGCAATGAGGCGGTGGGCTTTGTCGAGGGCTTGCAGACCCTCGGACCGATTGCCAGCTTTTCCTCCATCATCCATGGCACAACGGTAGGCACCAATGCCTTGCTGGAGCGGAAAGGCGCCCGGATCGGCGTGATCACCACACGCGGCTTCCGCGATGTGCTGGAAATGCGCCGCCGTGACCGCCCCAAGACCTGGGGGTTGTGGGGTGATTTTATCCCGATTGCCGATCGCGATTTGCGGCTTGAGGTCTCCGAGCGGGTGCTGGCCGATGGCTCGATCCACCAGCCGGTCGATCTCGCTCAAGTGCGCGACGCAGCCCGGGAGCTGTTGTCCAAGGGAGCCGAAGCTGTCGCGGTGATTTTCATCAATGCCTATGCCAATGCGGACAATGAATGGGCGGCGGTGGAAGCGGTCCGTGCCCTCTGGCCCAATGACAATGTGATTGCTTCAAGCGAAATCCTGCCCGAAATCCGCGAATTCGAGCGGGCCTCGACAACGGCACTCAATGCCTATCTGCAGCCGGTGGTCGGCTCCTATCTGGCGCGGTTGCAATCCGCGCTGGATCAGGACGGGTTCGGCGGCAGTTTCCACATCGTGCAATCCAATGGCGGCGTGATGTCGACGGCGACAGCAAGGCGTCTGCCGATCCGCACGGCCCTGTCGGGTCCGGCGGCAGGGGTGATTGCGGCTGGCGCGATTGCCAAGGCGGCGGGCTTCGACAATGTCATTACCGGCGATCTGGGCGGGACATCGTTTGATGTGTCGCTGATCGCCGGAGGCCGGTCGGTGCTGGCTGCGCAGACCACCATCGATTTCGGTCTGGTGATCCGCACCCCGATGATCGAGATTTCCACCATTGGCGCAGGCGGCGGGTCGATCGCCCATGTCGACAAAGGTGGTATGTTGCAGGTCGGTCCCGAAAGCGCGGGATCGGTGCCCGGTCCGGTCTGTTACGGACAGGGCAATGACCGCCCGACGCTGACCGATGCCAATGTGGTATTGGGGCGGATCAATGCGGCGCGTCCGATCGGCGGCAAGCTGGCCTCGCTGGATGTCGAGGCCGCCAAACGCGCCATTGCCCGTCATGTCGCCGACCCCTTGTCGATTGACGTGATGGCGGCTGCCGAAGCGATTGTCCGGGTGGCCAATGCGCGGATGGCTGGGGCCATCCGGCTGGTGTCGATCGAGCGCGGCCACGATCCGACCCGCTTTACCATCATGCCATTCGGCGGTGGCGGTGCGCTGCATGCCGGTGCGCTTGTGCATGAGGTGGGGCTCTCCTCGGCTCTGGTGCCGCGCTTCCCCGGTATCACCTCGGCACTGGGTTGCGTCATTGCCGATCTGCGCCATGACGAGGTCCAGACCGTCAATGCTGTGGTCGATGAACTGGACGAGGCCGCTTTCGACGCGCTGATGGTGCGCTTGGGCCGCAAGGCCACGGGGGTGGTGGAGCAGGCAGGCATCGAGGTGGAAGTCATCGATGTGGTTTACGAGCTGGATATGCACTATCTCGGCCAGACCCATACCATTTCGGTGCCTTTGCCCGTGACCTTGCAGGGCGCGAGCACGGGCGTGACGGCCGCGCTGGTCCGCGAGGCTTTCGAACAAGCCTACCAGACCTCCTTCAGCCGTCTGTTGCCCGGCCTTGCCATCCGCATCGTGACCTTGCGGACTGCGGCAATCGGGCGGCGTCCCGCTTTCGATCTGGCCTCGCTTGCCCCGCGCGACGGGGCATCCCTTGAGAGCGCCAGACGCGAGCCGCGTCAGGTGTGGTTTGACGGGGCATGGCACGAGACAACGGTCTGGTCGCGGCTTGATTTGCCGGTCGGTTCTGTCATCAAGGGACCGGCCATTCTGGAACAGGCGGATGCCACTACTGTGGTCGATCCGCATCTGTCGGCGCGGGTGGATTCCTTCGGCAACGTGGTGATCGAGAGGACAGCATGAGCCATCACACTCTTGATGCCACACGCACGGGCCTGCTGATTGTCGATCTGCAAAACGATTTTCTTGATCCCCGGGGTGCCTATGGGCGCGCCGGTCAATCGGCCCCTGCCATTGCTGCTTTGCCGCAAAAAATTCTGCCGCTGGCGCAGGCGTTGCGGGCCAAAGGCGGGTGGATCGTGTCCACCCAATTCACGCTTGTGCCCGCCAAAGGCGGCGAACCGATCATCTCGCCGCATCTGAAACAGCTGCGTCCGTTTCTCGGCAAGGGCGATTTCTGTCCCGGCGGCTGGGGACACCAACTGGTCGATGTCCTCCAGCCGGCTGATCTAACGGTCGAGAAGGTGGCCTATTCGGCCTTCTATATGACGCGCATGGAGTGGGTGTTGCGCAAGGCCGGGATCGAGACGCTGCTGGTCTGCGGCATTGTCACCAATGGCGGCGTAGCTTCGACCGTGCGCGATGCACATGTGCGCGATTTCGATGTGCGGGTGCTGGAGGACGGTTGCGCGGCCTTCTCAGCCGAGACCCATAGCACCGCCATTGACGCGCTGCGTCCGGTGGCTCCCGTCCTCAGCCTTGCCGAGGCGTTGCAGGCCGTCGAGCAGGCCTGAGCTCAGACGACAAAACCGCCCCAATGCAGCATCAGGCCCGCGATGCTGCTGAGGGCCAATGTCTGCACGATGCCGAGCCTCAAGCCGAACAGGTTGGCCGCAGACAGAGCGGCAATCAGCAAGGCTGCGGGGTTGAGGCTTGCGAGGACGGGCCACTCGAATGATACAAGGCCCCAGTGCAACAAGGCCATCTCGCCGAACAGCACGCGCAGCCCGAACCACAGGGCCAGATTGGCAATCACCCCCACCACCGCACAGGTGATGGCGGCAAGCGCACCGGTCAGGCGCGGATTGTTCTGGGCCTTTTCGATCATCGGCGCGCCGAGGAACACGAAGGCAAAGCAGGGCGTAAAGGTCACCCATAGGGCCAGCAAGGCGCCTAGCACCCCGCCCCACAGACCCTGAAACAGTGTCTCGGCCCTGAAACCGGCCAGAAAACCGACAAATTGCAACACCAGGATCAGCGGGCCGGGGGTGGTTTCCGCCAGCCCGAGGCCGGCCAGCATTTCGCTGGGCGACAGCCAGTGATAGAGATTGACCGCCTCTTGCGCCACATAGGCCAGCACCGCATAGGCGCCGCCAAAGGTCACCACCGCCATTTTCGAGAAAAACCAGCCGATGTCGGCAAACACTCCGCCATGTGGAAGCAGCAAGGCCAGCGGCACGGCCCAAAGCCCCAGCGCGACCAGTCCGGCGCGATAGGCGCTGCGCGCGAGCTTGGCGGCATGATCCGGATCATGCCGCATCAGCCGGTCCAGTAGCGCGTCTTCGCCGTTGTCGGCCTGTCCGTGGCTTGCGGCTTTGAAAGTCCGGGGAGCAACCAGTCCGCAGCATCCGGCCAGCAGGACCACGAGCGGGAAGGGCAGGCCCAGCATAAACAGGGCGAGAAAGGCCGAAGCCGCCAGCAGATAGGCAGAGGGCCCTTTGAGGGCACGCTTGCCCACCCGCATGAGGGCTTCGACCACCATCACCAGAACCGCGCATTTCAGGCCGAAAAACACCGCGGCAATCAGCGGGACCGTGCCATACAGCGCATAGATGGCCGAAAGAACCATCATCACGATGGCCCCTGGAATCACAAACAACCCACCCGCGACCACACCGCCTCTGGCCCCGTGCATCAGCCACCCCAGATAGGTCGCCAGCTGCTGCGCTTCGGGACCGGGCAACAGCGAACAGAAATTGAGCGCATGAAGAAACCGCCTGTTGCTGATCCAGCGGCGCCGATCGACCACTTCATGATGCAGCATGGCGATCTGGCCTGCCGGCCCGCCGAATGAGAGGCAGCCGATTTTCAGCCACAGCCATGCGGCTTCCCCGAAACCGGGCATGCCAGCCGCGGCGGAAGCGAGGCTTGTCTGAACAGGATCATTCTGGCTGTGTTGCGTCTCCGCCATGGCTCTCGATCCTGTGTCAGCCTAAGCCGGCATGCGACTATTTCGGTTGGATGGGGGTGCGTTCGGGTTCGCCCAGCTGGATAGTCCAGCTTTTTTGTTCGCCGCTGTCAATTTCGAAAAAGCGGGTGCGGTCAAATCCGCGTGCCAGACATTCCTCGATGCCGCGGATCTGGAATTCCTTGTCGCGGGTGCACATCGGTGTGCGTCCGGTCCATTCGCCGCCCCGGTCATAATCTTGCGCATAGATATAGTAATAGCGCGCGATCAGATCCTCTTTGAGCAGGGTCTCGCAACTGTTGGCTTTGAGTAGATACCAGCCCTCGCTCACCCAGCCCTGGTTGTCGCGATAGCCGAGAGCCACGCCGACCCGGCTTGGCGTATTGTTGCATACGCGCAAATCGGCGGAGGCAGGACCAGCCCACAGGCCGGCCAGCATCAGGCCGCAGAGGATCGGGATTACACGGAACACTGTCATATGACTAAGTCTAGACCATCTCGCAGGATCAGCCAATCAGGATCACCCTGATGTCGTTGATGTTTGTGCCGGTCGGGCCGGGGGTCAGCAAGTCACCCAACTGTTCGAAGAACCCGGTGGAATCATTGTTGTCGAGGAAGGCTTGCGGATCGAGCCCCTTGGCTTTGGCGCGCGCAAGCGAATCGGGGAACACGAAAGCTCCCGCCGGATCATCGGGATTGCCGCCACCGCCATCGGTGCCGTCGGTGTCGCCCGCGACAGCGGCAATGCCGGCATGGCCGCCAAGGGCAATCATCAGGGCCAAAGCATATTCCTGACCCGGCCCTCCACGGCCCGTGCCGGTCATGGTGACGGTAAGTTCTCCGCCCGACAGGATGGCCAGTTTGCGGCCGGCTCTGGCCGCCTCCAGGGCAAGGTCTGCATGGTGGCGCGCCACCTCGCGGGCCTCGCCTTCCAGATCAGCCCCCAATGACAGGACCTCGTAGCCCGCCTCCTGCACCAGACGGCTTGCTGCCTCGACTCCGTCGCTCGGCCGCGCCACCAGGCTGAACCGCGCGTTGACAAAGGCGGGGTGATCGGCGCGCGGGGTCTCGTTGGCCGGATCATCCAGCAGCTTTTGCGCAGAAGCTGGCAGGGTGACGTGATATTGCGCCAGAACCGAGAGTGCATCGGCCCGCGTAGTGGGGTCAGGCACAGTCGGGCCGGAGGCAATATGGGTCGGGTCATCGCCAGGCACATCGGATATCGCCAAAGTCAGCAACGGCGCGGGGGCTGCCAGCACGGCCAGCCGTCCACCCTTGATCGCCGACAGGCGCTTGCGCACGGTGTTGATCGCGTCAATCGGCGCGCCCGAACGCAGCATGGCGCGTGTCACGGCCTGCTTGTCGGCCAGCGTCAGATCCCCTGCCGGGGCAATCCAGTTGGCCGAGCCGCCCCCCGACAACAGCACCAGCACCAGATCGTCTTTGGTCGCCTGTCGCGCCAGTTCCATCACGCCCTGCGTGCCATCCAGACCCGCCTGGTTGGGGACGGGATGTCCGGCCTCGATCATCCGGATCAGTTCTGTCGGCTCGCCATAGCCCTGACGGGTGACGGCAATGCCGGTCAATTGATCGGGGCCGAGTTTGTAGACTTCGCGATAATGGCGTTCGGCGGCCAGGCTCATGCTGCCTGCCGCCTTGCCGCCTGCCAGAATGATGATGCGCCCGTGGTCGGGCGGTGCAGGCAGATGCGGGATCAGGCAATGGCTCGGCAGGGCCGAGGTGACCGCTGCGTGATAGAGCGCGTCGAGGAAGGTTTTAGTGTCGGTCATGGTCGTTCTCTTGTTGCGTGTCGGCGGTGCGCGGGCGCGCAATGAAGATGCCGCACAGAATGAGCCCGCCACCCAGCCATTGCAAGGGCGAGAGGGTCTCGTCCAGCACAATCCAGCCCAGTGCGGCTGCCGCAACGGCTTCCAGAAAAATCACCAATGCGCTGAAAACCGTCGGCAAGCGGCCCAGAGCGACACTCAGCAAACCCTGTCCGAAGGCTTGCGAGACCATGGCCATCAGCAGCAGCGAGGCTGCCCCTTTCAGGGTCGTGGGGATCAGCTGGTCACGGGTGGCCAGTGCCACCAACAGCAGCACAAGGGATGCGACCGCACTGGCAGCAAAGGTCGAGCGTCCCGCCCCCGACAGATCGCGCGCATATTTGATGCCGAAGAAATAAAGTCCGAAAAATACGGCAGTCAGCAATCCGAACAGATCACCCAACAGCCGTTCGGGAGCCAGCGACAACGTATCGCCGATCAGCGAACTCCCTCCCAAGAGGCACAAGGCCAGTCCGCCCAGAGTGGCGGGTCCGACCTTTTCCTTCAGGACAACCACCGAGACCAGCAACACCCAGACCGGCGCGGTCGTGCTCAGAAAGGTCGCATTGGCAATGCTGGTGCCTAAAATCGACAGGTGCCAGAAAAACAGATCGCCACTAAACAGCAGGCCCGCCCAGATCATCGGCTTGCGGAAGGTCGGCCTGACCGGACCGCCCCCTTCCTCGACCCGTGCCCAGATCCATAAAAACGGCAAAGCCAGAAACACCCGCCAGAAGGCAGAGGCATAGGGCCCGACCCCGGCTTCAGCGGCAAAGCGCACAAAGAGCGGCGACATGCCCATGCCGCAGGCCCCGAACACCAGAGCCGCATAAGCGGGCATCATCGCGGGGCCGGGTGTTGCTGCCGGAGTGGCGGGGTCGGTCATCGGGGGCTGGGCTCGGGTCTGAACAGGCGGGAGGTGCAAAGCACGGACCCTGTGTGTTTAGAGCAAGAGAAGGGACGCGTCATCTGTCGCAACCCTCGGGCCGGAGTGCTTTTTGCGCGACCAGCGCCGCCGTCCACAGGCCTCTGGGGGCTCAGGTGTGCTTTGTCTTGACCCTGAGCCTGCGCTGTTGGACACAGGGACCACAGATCTATTCCCTCTACAAGCTGCCTGAAAGGGTCCAACCATGCAAACATCTGTAGCCGCCGACGAGCTGAAGGCGTTGATCGAACGCATCGAACGGCTCGAAGAAGAAAAATCGGCGCTGGCCAGCGATATCCGCGACGTCTATTCGGAAGCCAAAGCCAACGGCTTCGACACCAAAATCCTGCGCAAAGTGGTGGGTATCCGCAAGAAAAACCACGCCGAACGGCAGGAAGAAGAAGCCATTCTCGAGCTTTACCTGCAAGCACTGGGCATGCAGGCCTGATCGGCCAGTCGCTTGAGCAGCCTAGCGGACGGCAAAGCCTGTCGGGGCGGGTTGTGCGGTTGCTGGCTTGAAACCTGACGACAGCGCGGCTGTGGTCTGCGGGTCATCCTTGGCTCCACCCACCGTTGCCGCGCCATGCGGAGCCGCTTTGTTGGCGGTTTTCTGCTCCGTGCGGAGGGCGTCTTTGGCTTTGGGCTCCGGCTGTCTGGACGCCATCTGCTTGCCTGCAGGCATGGACGGGGCCTTGCCGAATTCGGGCGGGCGCGCCTGCGGCATCGGCACAAAGGCTGTTCTGCCTGCGCCATTGTCCATATAGGCGAGAGCCGGGCCGTCATAAGCGGACTTGTTGCCGGTGATGACGGCAGGCAGGGCGCTCGTGCCGCGGATCGAGCCTGTGACAACAGGTTCGGATTTGGTAACTGTGGGAGCATTGCTGGCGACAGCCAGATTGGTGCTGACCGCGTTGCGGCCCTGCGGGGGCAGTGGTACATCGACCCGCTTATAGCCGGCCAGCGAGGAGAAGGTTGCAGCCACCACGATCGGGGTGGCATTGCCGCGCGCTTGCGGCGGCAGCGGGGTCGGGCCGTTCTGCCAGACCAGCTGCGGGCCGGTCGACACAGCCAGAGCATTGGGGGAACGATCCAGCGGCTGGGTGACCGGACGCAGTTCGGCCTGTGCAACAGCCGGAATTGGCGCCACCTTCTCGACCGGGGCGGGACGCGCTGCGGCGACACTCTCGCCACGGTCTTCCACCGAATTGGAGGCAATGCTCTGGCCGCGATAGCGGCTCGGCACATTGGCGGCAGCAGTCTGGGCGGCTTCATATTGCTGCAGGGCGGCAATCGGCGAGGTGTCGTTGTAATCGGCCTGCCGAACCGGCGCATCGGACGCCGTGCCGCGACGGGCCGTTGTGGTGTTGCGGCGGTTCTTGCTGGCGCTGGTATCCTCGTCGGACACGCCGAACAGCCAGGCGAAGAAGCCCTTACCCGATCCGCTCGAGGCATCGGCAATCGCGGTCTCCTCGCCATCACCGCTATAGCCGCCGACCGAGCCGCCCGCCGCGATCACTTCGGCATAGGCCTCGGCATAGCGCGGGAATTGCTTGCCATCGGTGCCGACATGCACGGTTTTGCCATCGGGGAACAGGCGGGCCAGCTGGTCATGGCTCATGCGCGGCCAGTGGCGCACGCTGCCGACATCAAGATGGACGAAAGGCGTGTAGCTGGTGGGGTAATAACCGACGCCGCCGCGCTGCATCCGCATGCCGACATCGCGCACCTTGTCCATCGTGACATCGCCCAGATAGAAATCCATGGCCTTGCCCAGCATGTGCTGGGAGTTTTTGGCCACCAGATTCGAACGCTGGCGCAGCATCGCATTGGTGGTGGGCGAGCGGTAACCCGAGACAACATGGATCGGGCCGGTATTACCGGTGGCGCGGGTGGCTTCCCAGACAACGTCGAACAGGCGCGGATCCATCGCGATCGGCTCGTCGCGCCGCCAGTCGCGCAGCATCCAGTTGAGCTTGTCGAGACCGTCGCGCGTGAATTGTCCGCCGGATTTATAGGTGATGGTTGCTGTTTCATGCGTGTGCATGTGCTGGATGGTCAGCGCGCGTGTTTCCCCGTTGGCTTCGGCATTGCCGAGGCCTTCAAATCCCAGGCAGGTCGCCGACAGCATCACGCCGGCAGCAATCACCTGCCGCACCACATTGCGTTTGCCTGTGTCGGGAACAGCCCGGATCAACTCGGATAAAACTCTCATACGCTTCTATCGATCCTGCATTGTGACCAGTTCCGTCCCCGTTTCCGGTTGGCCGGACAGCGGGGAGGAGTCTCGATTGTGGTTGAAATAGATTAACGCCGCGTTGCCAAAACCCTTTGGGGGGCTTTGAGGAAGGCGGCGCGGAGCTTCTCGTCATGTCCGTAAATGTCGGTAAAGCGGCGGATATGACCGCTTTCGTCGACACTCAGCGTGAAATAGGTCAGGTGGACCGGCAGGCGGGTCTGCAAGGTGACGGTTTTCTCGCCTTTGCCGATCATCGCTTTCAGCCGCGTCTCGTCAAAGCCCATGCTGCCCAGCAGGGCATCGGCCAGGGCGAAAGGCTGGTCGACCCGCACGCAGCCATGACTGAAGGCCCGCTCGTCGCGGGCAAATAGATTGCGCTGCGGGGTGTCATGCAGATAGACGGCGTGTTCGTTGGGGAACATGAACTTGATGAAACCCAGCGCATTGCGCTCGCCCGGCGGTTGGCGGATGCCGACGATCCGGTCATTCTTCCGGATGACCTGATAGCCGTGACGTTCGGCATAATCGGGATCGCCCGCAATTTTTGGCAGGAATTCCTTTTTCAGGATCGAATCCGGTACACCCCATGACGGATTGATCACGACATGGTCCATCACCGAGGAAAACACCGGTGTCTGGGTATTGGTCTTGCCCACCACGACGCGGCCGGTGTGTTTGAGGGTGCCATGCTCGTAAAGCCGCATCGTATATTCGGGGA
>Ga0114963_10000666_pt1 | contig 23182 bp, 21 predicted proteins | sample C_131016_EF_Meta_FD_87019 | JGI IMG/M metagenome (GOLD analysis project Ga0114963, IMG submission 87019) | Freshwater microbial communities from Lake Croche, Canada to study carbon cycling - C_131016_EF_MetaG | ecosystem: Environmental > Aquatic > Freshwater > Lake | place: Lake Croche, Canada...
TCACCTTTCATTTCTCCTGCTTCAAATTGATTTACATCAGTTGGTGTTAATAACATACCCAACGAATCTATCACAAATAAAATTTTAGGAGCAGTTTCTTTATTATCTGGGTTTTCTTCTCTGTACCCTTTCATAAATTCTGATATGGTTTTAGCCACATCATCCACCATGGAAAGACTTAATTTTAATAGTTTCTTTTCATCTGTGTCTACCCCTAATGCTTTAAGCCATGCTTCATCTAGAGCATTCTCAGTATCAATTAATATTACATAGATACCTTGTGCTTGTGCATTCTTGATTATGTTACCTGATGCTATATAAGATTTCCCTGCTCCTGATTCTCCTGCTAGTACAGATACTTTACCTAACGGAATACCTTTGTTAAAATCTCCGGATATTAAATAATTTAATGCGTAGTTACCTGTAGATATCCAATCCGTAGGATCATTAAATCCTAAACCTAGCCCTTGAATTGATTTTGTAATACTTTTTCTAAACTTTGTTGCGTCAAATACTTTTGTCATTTTTTTATTCCTATGTTCTTATATTAACACTAATTGGCTCCAGTGTCAATACTGGAGCCAAAAGGGAAATTAGTGTTATTTGCTTTGTCTTGATCTAATCAATTTCAAGATATCTTCTGCTCTTTTAGCACTATCAGTTGATGGCTGAGGTGCTGCCGCAGCAGGAGCCGCTTTTACCGATTCTACTTTGGTAACAACTGCTTCTCCTTCTACAGGAGTTGATACTGTCGCTGATCCATTTACTGACGCTGATCCATTTACTGGCGTTGAGCTATTTGTTATAGCTGATACACCTACTGGTCTAAAATACTGACCGTATTTTTCTAGATCATACGCCTCCCCTTCTACAGATTTTTCAAATAATTCTTTGATTATTTTTACTTCTGCATCAGTGGGCTTCTTGGGTCTGAAGTCATTCAGATTAAACAGTCCAAACTTATCAAGCGCTGCTCTCTCTGTTTCGTCTAGAGCTCTTTCTCTTCTGCTCCATTTAGAAGTAGAGTAATCAGCATATCCGCCTTTGGATGTTTTGGTTATTCTGAAATCCACACCTCTCACGTAATCAGTTGGTAACTCTTCCATTTCTGGATCCAGTAACGCAGATCTGATTATGTTAAAAATTTGTGGTCCAATAATGAATCTTCTAATTGGATTTTCTGATGTTTTGTCATCAGCTAATGGATTTTGTAACACAAAACCTTGGAATATATAACTTTTCTTTTTCCAATATTTTCTGCCCATGTCTTCCATTGACTTGTCTTTGAACCAGGGTCTAACTTCAGTTAGAACTGGACACGTTTCTCCATACATTTCCATGCATGGTACTTGTACTTGCACCGGTCTTGAATCCGCTTGTCCTTTAACTCCGGCGAAAGGCAATTTGATCATTGCTCTTTCAGTCCAGAAAAAAGTGTTATTTGGATCCTTGTCAGGTAAGAAACGCACTACTGCTTCTTGATTTTCCTGTATGTTCCAGTGTGGATAGATGGCGTTGTCGCCGCCTGTTGATGAAGTGGAGCGATTCACTTCTTGAGATTTTAATCTCGCTCTTATTTCAGCTAGTGTAGCCATGATGTAAGCCTCCTATTGTGCCTATGTTTGTTTTTGTTTTTTGCCTAATGTATATTAGACATAAAGAATAATATACACACTTATTTATCTGTTGTCTAGTGGGGAATTTGGTATTATATACCGGATAGTCTTTTAATAATATCTAGCTCGTTTTCTTTTACCGACTCATTATCGCTAGCATACTTCTGATTTAATTCTTCAGCAGCTTCTTCAGCAGCTTCTCTGTCTTTTTTAACTTCTGCCACAGATGTGTGTAGGAAGTTGGCTAATTCAAGATCACTCATTTGTGTAACAGTGGGTCCACCGTCCACGCTCTCCGCGGTAAAATCAAAATCTTCCAATTGTAGGCCCGCTAGTTCTATGGCGTCTTTAAGTGTATATTCCTTGTCAGCCACTTTAAACTTGTCGCCGGGTTTCATACCAGCTGCTTTGGCTTTTTGCACTGCCTGGGCAAACTCGTTGCCTTCGGTTTTGGTGCCTTGTTTATTTTTTTCGTCTCTGTATTGTTTTGATATGACTGTGTATTCTTGTGGAGTCAGTTGGTGCACTTCTTTGTTGTGGGTGTTTTTTAACCAATCACGAAATCTATACTCATCATCGATGCTGTCCTGTGTCTCTTCTTGAACTGTTTCTAACAATCCCATGCTATCTAATCTATCCATAAGCCATGTTTCTGGATCACCTTGTCTAGCTTTGACAACTTCATACGGCATTTCTCCATTGCTCATGTAATAAGAAAACAATTCACTGTATAAATTGTCATGATTCATCAGCTCATCGCCCGCTTTGACTCTGTCAAAATCTGCTTTGTGTTTGTTTAATATTTGTTGTACTTCTTCTTTTTCTCCGTGTCCTATGCCTGCCATGGTCATGTCCGAAGTGTCCACTGCCGGTGCTTCCTGCATTGCATCCGCTCCTCTTTCTGCATAATCTTGCTGTACCCAATCATTGAAGTCCATATCAACCATTAATTTTTCCATCTGCTCTCCAGACAACTCCGTGCCATCTGTAAATCGAGCATCTTGTAAATCGTACACATTATCACTGGCATCTTGCATCTCGTATTCCACAGTGTTTAGGTCCACTTGTTTGCCATCGATCATGATAGGTCTGCCAGGTGCTTCCGCTACTGATTCTTGACCTGCCATGGCCGGTTCTGTTTGTTTTTCTGGCTCTTTCTCTGCTCTTTGATCCGCAGCAGATGCAGCGTCTTGCAGTGCTGTGATCTGTTCTGGTGTGTAATAATTTTGTATGTTGGGACTCTTTAATAGGGTGTTCATGATATAATCCTTAACAGTCTCACAAGCACAGGCATCTGGTCCTTCTTGGTCTGCTAGTTCGCCTAACTGATCAAATAACTCATCATCACCAAATCCTAAACTCTGTAACACTGATACAGCATTGACTGCTTCGTTGCCCACTGGAAAATGTTTACTCATTACATCTTTTAATTTACTAAAATGTTCACCAGCATGATCTTCGTCTGGTAAAGAATGAATACCTTCATTCACTTTAGATTCTGTTCTATTTGCCCATTTTTCAAATTCTTCACTTTCGCCTTTGGCTTTGCCTTGACGATCTTTTTTAGGAGCAAACTTGCTGGGGTCTTGTCTTATCTCATCAGCGTATGCTGGATCTTGTTGCATTTTTTTATAATCATCAATGTATCTTTTTGCCAACTGTATTGCAATTTTTTTATTTCTTGTGTAATTCTCATTGGGTTTGAAGAATGGTGCTCCTTCGTTGCCCATGTCATCGGCTACCTGGCTAGCAAAGTTAGCAATTCTGTCTTCTTCGTCGTTTCTAGTTAACATTCTTGATGCAATGTCTGATAGAATAGAACTCAACATAGTATTCTTATTTGTAAATTTTGTTATCTTTAACATCTTGTCAGCAGCAGGGTCTACTCTTAATACTAATTTTTTTTCTGGGTTAGCAAGGAATGATTGCACCATTGCTGAATGATCCACAGGTGTTGGCATTTCACCATCTTTGTCATTGTATTCTTTCATAATAGAATGAATCAATGGTAGGGCCGATTCTACTTTATCATCAAGATGTTTTAATGTAAATTTTTCTCTTAGACTATTTCTGGTGGCATCATCTAATTCAGCGATAGTAGTAGGTTGAAAACTTTCTTTGGCGTTCATATAGTGTGCTTGCTTGCTTAAATTTTTTACATAATTTCTCATGCTCTCTAATTTAAGTTTACTCTTGTTTATAATATCACCTACTGAGTTGTTTAACTGATCTTTGTTAGTAGCATATCGAGCAAAACTATTAAGTTGAGCAATCTGTTCACTCATTTTAATAATATGTTTGCCAAACTCGTCATGCGGTACGCCACTATTAGCCACATGTCGGGCCATTGCTCTTGCACCTGCTAAATGTTTTAATGGGTACTTAAATCTTTCGCCTTGCTCATTCTCAATATATAGACTATTAATCTGTCTGCTGCGAGATCCTGGTACGTTCTCGTCCACGGGTTTTGCATGTCTGATTATTAATTTTGTTTTGTCTAGATTTTCATAAGAAGATTTTTTAGTTCCAGTTAAACTCTCTGCTACTGGAATACCTGCTAGTTGTGTAATTCTGTTTAATTCTTCTGACATACTGTCTGTATTTACCGTTTTGTTTGTATCTGCAAGATTCTTAAAATCCTGCTGCGTAAGGTTGCTTTTTGTAATGTCTCTTACATCAAAACTTACCTGGTGTTCTACTGCAAAATCCTTTAATTCCTTAAGGAATGAATACCATTCTGCTCTAGATGTGTCATCAATTTTCTCCACTAAACCTTGGTTATAGAACACTTTCATGCTCTCTCCGTCTGCTATGCTGATGCTTACTCTACCAAAATTATCTGTATTTTCGCTGAATTCAAAATCAAAAAATACTGCTGATTTTGGATCGGCTGTTACGTTGCCTTCGCTGTCTCCTAGTTGTATATTAGAGAACTTGCTGCGTATTTTATTGAATAAATCCTGTGATGTTTTGGGCTTAATCATACTGTATTTATTACGTACCTAGGTTAGCAAAGATAGGCATTGGTACTGTCCATTCGGTGGTTCTATCAGTCCATCTTTCAAATATTTTAGGGTCAAATGTGGCTAACACCTGCATCATACGAGTCATTAATAAACAAGCACTCACTAGGTCATCGTGTTGTCCTGGCTTGCCTTTGAATGATATGCCAGATGCCACAAAGTCTTTTAACTCCGATATCAACGGTTTGCTATTAATTTTCATTTTGCCTGCTTCTACTAACTCTTTAAATTTGGTACAGGCTGCTATTTTATGTTTAGCAGTGGTGTTAAATCCTCTTCGGAATTTTCTACGATGTCCTTTTCTGATGGGTTCACTTACAAACTGTCCGTGAATATTCTCTTCTCCTATGTCCATGACTCTTAATAACACTGCTTCACCTAATGTGTTATTCTCCATACTGTAATATATTGCGGGAGTCTCTGTGGGATTTTTTTCTACGATTGAATCATAGATGTGTTTGGTTATGCCTTGTAATATTCTAATCTGTTGATTGGCAGGTGTGGTGTTGTTATGCCATTCTCCCACTTGTTCAAAACTTGGCAATTCAAATATCTGTATAGCTGCAAAGTCTCCTCCTGTGCCCAAACTAGGATCCAGTGCTACCATATAGGCATTGCCTGGTATGGGTGTTTTCCACCAACGTACTTGCCCCATATTCAATATAGGATCTTTGCCTTCTAACTCCATTAACTTTATACTAGAAATTAATGTTTCATCGAAAATTAAGAATTCGCACTCATGCTCTCTACGGAATCGTTCTTCTCCAATTCGACTTCTCTCTTGTTCGGCCCATTTCTCATCTCGATCTGGGTGTTCTGACCAGTGAGCTCTCATAGCATAGAAACCATTAGTTCCTACTGTGGTGTCGTTGCCGTACTCATCATATCTCTTGCAGGCTTCTTTCCAAATTAATGCAAATTGATCTTCATCTGAGTTTGGCGTGGAAGTAATTAAACATTTACCTCCTGTACTCAATGTAGGAGATAGAGAAGTCCAAAACTCTTTGGCTTTCTCGGGCGGTTGAACGAATGCAAACTCATCGCAATATATTAAAGAAAGGGACATACCTCTACCTGTGTTCTCTGTGGTAGTGGTTGCCATAATTTTAGAACCATTATCAAATTCTATAGAATTTCTATTGTATTGTGTAACTCCTGCTTTGATCCATGACGGTAACATTTCATAAGCATATCTTACCCTGCTCATAATATCTGATGCTCCTTGATATTTGTGTGCTGCAATTAGTATCTGCGAATCGGGTTTGAACATAGCATACCATAATAGATAACCCGAAGCACACGTGGTCTTACCTGTTTGTCGTGGTAACATAGCAATAGAAAATCGGTGACTATTGTAACTCTCGATCAATCTTTCTTGATAAGGAAATGGAGCAAATGCCATTTCTCCTTTGGTCGGATGTTGTATCCTCATGAATTCTTTCATGAAATAAAGAGGCCCTGTTTTAGGATCCATGCACTGCTCTAATTTTAATACTTGCTCGGTAGTATATTTGTGCTTTTTATGTGCTTTTTTTATCTGATCACTGTCTAATGATATGTATGCCATGACTATTATTTAAGTGTAAAACAAAGACATGCTCGTATATAGATAATGGATGTTTGGTAAAATTAACCTGTTGTTATTAACTTTACAAGTATTTTTACTTTTTTTCTTTATCTTTAAAGGCCTTTTTCATTGGCTCTGTTTTGTTGCCATCTTTATCCACATCTAAGAAGTCTGGTTTAGCTTTACTAGCTTCTTGATATGTTTGTTTGAAACTTTCGTATTGTGCTCTTAGACTGTTTGACAATTGTTCTTCTGTAATTTCACCTTCTCCAATATTCACTGCCGGAGCAGACATTTTACCAAGTTTGCCCATAGCTAATGGATTGTCAGCGATGTTGTTTGGATTGGCTTGAATTTTTTGTTTATTGATTCCGCCGGAATTAGAGTTAACCAAATCGTCCACTGATTGAATTTTTTCATTTGGAGTATTGGCATAATCTTCATCGGCTTGTACTTCTGGTTGATTTAACATACTTTGGTCAACAGTTTTAACACCTGCTAATTGTAATAATCTCATCATCATAGATGCTTCTGCTGGATTGTCTGTGGCAATAATAACCGATTCGTTTGTTTTAGTTTTTTTATCTTGTATAGCTTTTTTCATAGGTTCCTTTGTGTTGCCATCTTTGTCAAAATCTAAGAAGTCTGGTTTTGCTTTGCCTGCTTCTTGCACTGCTTCATTTTCTTTTTCTTCTTTGTGTACTTTATCCCACACATGAGCTTGTGATTGTCCGTGTTTCTTAATAAATGCTTCTCTGGTCATATCCACAGCATCTGATTCCATGTCCATTAACCACCCCTTAACTTGTCCTTCTTCCATTTCATCTACCCCGGCTGCCTTCATGAATTTTGCATGATCGAAGCGTGGATTGGAATGTTGGAATATGGCTGAGTGATGTTTAGCATATTCTGCACGTTTTTTTGGATCTTCAATTTGTTTTAATGTATCAGCAACATGTTGAAAATGTTTCTTTGTCATGGTTTCGTCCATTTCGTCTTCGTTCTTTTCAACACCTTTGGCAATGTCATGAGCTTTAGTGATTGTAGATTTTTTAAGAGGGGGGGTATCTCCTGTGCTCTTCATAGCAGCCGCCATTCCGATTGCATATGGATTTTTTGCTTTTTCAGCAACTGCACCGTTGGTTCTCTCAACGTTTGATATTGCATCTCCAACATTAAGGTTTGGATTATTTTCTTGAATTTGTTTAAGTCTTGTTAAGATGTCGATCATGTGCATAAGTTATTACCTTTTGATTGGATCTGGATTACCTTTTAAAGGTTTAAGAGCCGATCCTGTATTTTTTTTATCGCCTTCGTTTTTTTGTACTTCCTGCTCCACCTTGGGTTTAGCAGCAAATTCTGTTTTTTCTTTTCTTGCCTTTAATAATTCTTTTAATAAACTTTGATTGGCTTTGTCTCCATACACTTCGTCAGCTTTTACTTTTGGAGCATCTTTGTATTCTACGTCTTGTAACATTGATTTAAATTCTGAAGTTTCTTTAGTTTTCATTTCTTCTTGATATTGTTCTGTGGGCTCCCCAGGTCTTCTCACGACAATCATGGGAAATTGTAATCTCATCGAGTCAGCAATGTATGAATGCATTTCAAATACCGATGCTGGATACAGTGTTTTTAATTCAAATATAGTTACTGCAGTATTTTTTAAATTTGGAAAATCTAATGGCACTTCCTGTATAGGAGTTTTTTTGCCTTTTGACAATGATTTGACTTCATATTTTTTTAGTGCTGTTTCTAATCTAGCTGCAAAATCTTCACTTAAATCGCCGGCTACTTTAATTCTGTAGTCGTATTCTTTAGTGGATTCTGTTAGATATTGTTTAAAGTCTGTCATAATGCAGTATTTAGTCTTTCTTGAGTAGTTTCTTCATTAACTCGTTACGGTCGCTAATGATCATGCCTTCGCTTTCAACCGGTTCGCTGCCGTCTTCTGACCCATCTTTGTCTATTTTTAACTTCTTAAGTTGTAGTTCTACTATTTTTAATTTTTTATCAATTTTTTGTGATTTTGCGTCTATAGCATTGCGTAACATGGAGCTAGCCACTTCAAAAATACGTCCCGAGTATCTGCTATCTACGTTCATGCCCAGATCCATTAAATTTTTATAGCTCTCTTCTGCTTCCATGGCCAGTTTATCTAACTCTAGATCACTCAAATCTCCCAATCCTTTGACCTGGGGCAGAGATGCTGCTATCTTGTCAAATTCTTGATATGTTTTTTCCAGTGCTTTGGCAGTTTGCGGATCTACATTTTTGGGTATGGTGGGTTTGTCTTTGTCGTCTCGAGATTTTTCTTTAGCATCCACTTGTGAGAATGCTTCTTTAACATTTGGTAAATTGAGTATCTCTTCTAATTTGCGTGTCATGTTGAATATTTACTTGCGATTGCCTTGGTGGAATAATTGTTCTTCGCTCAGTACCCGAAAAGTGATACGATTTTGTCGAGCATACGCAGTGGCAGCCTCCCATTTGGCCCTGTTAATAATCACCTGAGTTTGTCTCCCACGACTTTTACCAGCACGTTCCATGGTGGTTTGATTCATGGGTTTAACTTCAATTAATTCGGCATGTTTGCCACCATTCTTATCCGCATATACTACGAAAAAATCTGGCACATAGATCGTGTATTTTCCCGTGATAGGATGACGATAGGGTATTTGTATAGCTTCGCTGGCCCATTGATAAACATTAGGATGCTCATCACACAGTCGCATGAATGAATGTTCCCATCCACTCCTATATGTTGGAGATTTGGTCCCTACGTATTTGGCGGGATTCTTCATGGTAAATTTTCCCCTAGCAAATTTCATTAGGCTATAATGTTTCTTGAAATTATTTCTTTGCTATTTTTTGTATTCCTCACACCCAACCTACTGGTTTTAAATCTGTTGGCATTGAGAATTACAGTGATTAATTCACTCAATTGAGCTGGTGATGCTTTGGTTAGTAAATCTAATATTTGTGTCACAGGCACAGAGTCAATTTTAGCCTGTTGTAATATTACATAAGCAGTCTCTTCGGCTGGCTGTCTATCAAATCCTCTTTTAACAAAAAATCCCACAGCAGCATCATACTCATTGACATTGAATTGAAATGGTTCCACATATTGATCTGTTTTTAATGTATCAATAGTTTTCTGTAATCTGTCTTTTTCTTTTTGTGGTAGATTGGTATAAAATTCCGCCATTATATTCTCGCTTTTTCCGCCACTATCAATACTTGATTAGTGGATCTATTAATTTTAATATAACCTTCGCTGACCAATTTAGTTACGTCAGTTAATGCTCGACTTCTATATATATTCTTGATGGATGCATTAGCTGATGCATATTCCACATCACTCTGTGCTATAGAAAGTCTATTTCGTGAACCAATTAATTGATAATAGATGCTGGCTGCTACTTGATCTCTAGCTGCTAGATTACTCTGTAGGAGATTAAATGATTCCGTGGAACTGAGATAGTCTTGTGTATTGATAACAGGATTAACAATTACGGTATTATTTTTATTATTTCGATTATCAATTAATCCTTTAGAACCGGCCAATGTTGCACCCACTGCCACTGCCGCTACGGCTGCATTACCTACCGAAAAATCTCCCACTGGATTGGAGATCGTGCCGGCTTGTTTGCCAACATTGATCACACCTTCTTTCACTATGCCTTTTAATTCTTCTTTGACTGCTTCTTTGGCATTGATTTTTTTAGCATTGTTGTAGGTGTTTATACCTGTTAGTATAGTACCTAGGCTGATGTTACCGTTAGCAACATCACCAAGCACCGATCCTACTCCGTCTACTATACCGCCTGGTCCAAATATAGATGTGGTTCCACGTCCTAATACGCTGAGTGGAGATGGTTCCAGATCATAATGAATTGTGGCAAATCCTGAGATATCACTTTTATTAACTATGCCTGCTCCATATAACACTGTCTCATATAATACCTGCATGGTATTGCTCATGGTACCAGCACCGTCGGCATTGTCCACAGTGTCATGACTGAATGATCCAATCACAGGATTAACCAACATAAATGATGTAAATCTTTTCTTATGTAATACAAAAATAGTGATATTTTTTAAGAAAGGTTTTTTTCTATTTTGAGAATTATCCATGCCAAATTGTGTATAATTTTGTGTTGATTGATAAATGGTATCTTTGGTTGCATTTATTCCAGCGGCTTGAGCATTAGCCACTGAAAGTGAATCTGCTATATTATATTCGTAATAGGCTTTCCAAAATGCATTCACAGTATCAGCATTATCGTCATGGAAAGCTATATTAACTGGAGAATATCTAATCTTTGTGCCCACATATACTTTTTTATTATACTGTAATTTTTCTTCCAAGTTCATATCATACTTGGGCAATTCGCAACTCTTGACCAGCATATTGAGCTCTAATTTTTCGTTGGCTTGAAATGCTCTAGCAGGAATAGTATTGTCTATGTCGAATACCACATGAAATAAAAATTTTTGTTTGGGTGCTAGTTTAAAATTATCAGCTACGTATAGTCGGCTTGCATGTTGATAATCTTTCATGCCTGGAAGGCCGTTGCTGAACCCTGATAAGAAATTATTAATGCTTGGCATACTCTATATTTATAGTCACAAAAAAAGCGCCGTTAAAGGCGCTCCTTTTGCTATAAACGAAATGTTAAATTATATACCGCCGCCTGTGCTCAATGAACCTATGGTTCTTGTCAATGCTGTGCCAATTCCTGTGCCTTGTGGAGTTTGTACTGCGTTGTCATATCTGATCGACAAAGTGATTGTGACTGGCTCAGATGTAGCATAAGCTAGTGTGTTGTAGTTCACTGATTGTATGAATGAACCGTAAAGTTCCCAAGTTTCTAATATGGTTGGTGCGGATGCGCCGTTTCCTCCATCCAGCATTTCAATTTTAGTGGTGAATTTGTAATCAATTCCTGCAGCAGCTGAAGCTTGTTCAAAGAAATCAAATTGTTTTTGAATTTGTTCGCCAACTAATTTAGAAACAGAATTATTAACGTCATCTCTTAATGTCAATGTGATAGCTTCCCATGAATGTTTACCAGCAAGTCTCACTCTTGAGTTATAGACATCTAGTGTTACTTCATCAAAAGTTAAGTTAGGTCTTGTGACATCAACCACTTGTTTAGTAATTTCTGATCTTGGAGTGGATACACCGAAGTTTTCAAGCACTACTCTAAAACGATATTGTAGTTTTGGCATCAACAGGCCTTGAGATGCTGAACTCTGATCGTTTGCTAGTGGTACTGTAAATTTACTTAATGTCGAGATTGCCATATTTTTATTCCTTTTTATTTACCGGGTATTAAGCTCCCAATTTCTTTATTTCTCCTGTGTTTTTAATTCTTAAAGGTATGTAGATGAACTCAACCGATTTCACAGGTTCGATCGCTATGTCCACATACAGCTCATTTCTGTCAATCCTTGTGGCAGTGTTGTTGCTTTCGTCACACACCACTAAGAAGTCATACAATGCTCTTTGACCTACTAGTTCTAGTAAGAAAGATTCAATCGCTCCTTTGATTTCATTTCTTGTTAAACTGTCGTTGGGTTCAAATATAAATGGTTTAGCTATTTTATCTAATTGTGATCTTAGATAAACAGTTAATCTTGACACGTTAATTCTGTCTAAAGATGAGCTGTTTGATGTTTTGGTTAAGTTACCAAAGTTTAATATGCCTGTTCCTGAGAAGAATGTTATTGGATTTACTTTAGCAGAGAACATACTATTTCTTATAGATTCAGTTAAAGATATTTGCTGAAATTCTCCTGTGGTGCTGTTAATGTAACCAACAGATGTAGCATTGTCAACGATACCTCTTCTTGTTCCTGCAGGAGCAAACCATGGAAATGACACGTTGTCATTATTAGCCAACACTCTTAATATCATGTGGCTTGAAGGAACAACAATTGTGTTGCCCTTGTTGTCTGTGGTTCTACCTGATGGATAGAAAACTCCAAGATAATCACTGGCTGTTACTAATCCTTGATCCCCGTTGTCAGTCGCACCTGCTGTGTTATTGGCCCAATTAGTGATGGCAGTTGATGTGCCCGCTAATCTTAATGGAGTATCTCCAACAACAAATGCTGTGTTGTTTCTGTCGGTGTTAAGGTTGACCAATTCAGAGATAACTTCAGGGTATCCAGGACATGTAATAATGTTGAATCCTCTTTGATCTTCTCTAATTGCTTGGTTGGTATTAATTTCTGCTTTTAATTGTTGAACAATTACTTTTCTCACTGCTTTTCTACCAAATGTGCCAGCGCCATTATCGTTATTAGCACTCTTAGTAACCCATCTGTCGGGATAGTTAGCATCAGTGGTTGCATAATTGTTTCTGTATTCTTTTACGTTGTATCCAGATCTTCTTGTGTTGAATAATAAAATACCTTTTGGATATAATGCTGCAGTTGGAGCATCAGCATCAAGATGACCATCTGTTAAAAGATTTTTAATTGTGCTTGCTGTTCCAGCACCACCTGCAGAAGATGCAACTGTGTTGTCTGCTGTGGTTTGCCATCTAGCATCTGCAAACACTATACCGGCTTCGGTGGTTTGATCTGTGTTGTCAATTAATTCAAAAGCTGCTCCGTTGTATCTATAGATGTTTGGATAATTTTCTAAATCGCTAGTGTCAATCCATAAATCACCAGTGACTAAAACATCACCATTGGATTGTGTGGTAGGCTTTGTTGCTGAAAATTGAGGTCCTTCTGCATCTGTGGATGCTAGTGCAGTTTTATAACCAACCCATGTTGTTCCGTTGTGTTTCATGATGTCAGCTTCTAAATTAGTGTTGTACCATAGTGTACCATCTGTGGGTTCGTTTCTCGGTTCTGACACAGAAGCTGTGTAGGCTAAACCTCTCCAGTTCGAAGCCATGACTTCATAGTTGGTGTATCCAACTGGTGTCTTGTATAAATTACTTACTTTGTTTACATCAGTAGAGTGTGCACCGTATTCATAAGCATTTGCCGGAGCAAAGCCGATGTTGGTTAATATTGTACCTGCACCTACATTCGTCATTCTAATCTCTCCACCTAATTCGTGAGTGATTTGAATAGCACCTGTGTCAAGCACACGAGCAGTAACGTTTGTAAATCCTGCAGAGCTAATTCCAGCAACAAAGGCATCAGCAGTTGTACCGCTAACTGTGACTACTTTTGCTGCAGCTAATCCTGCTTGACCTTTTAATGATTCTTGAACTCTGATTTGATTTCCGCTTGTGAAACTTGGAGCAGTATTTTTAGAAGTTATAACAGTTTTTCCACCATTGTATTTGAACACAGTAAAATCACCTAAATTAGGAGATGCTGCTTCGGTCACATTGTATTGTGTGTAAAGTTTGCCTGCAGCGATACCAGAGCCACCGTTTGAAGGATCTATTGCATAGATCGCAGCATGATTGGTTGCGTATAGAGGTGCATTCACATTTGACCAAGCAGTTGTGCTAGAGTTATAAATTTTTACAGAAATGTTTGCTCCTGCATTTGGAGTGGTTGTCTTAAACCATACCGAACCAGTGGGAGCAGATCCTCCATCCACTGTTTTCCATAAAGGTCTATCAGTGTGTGAAGATTGTTGGAAAAGTTTAGTGCTTTCTTTCCATGTAGTACCGCCCACTTGTACCCATGCATTAGAACTGCTTTTGTAGTAGATTGTGTTTTCATTGTTGGTTGTATTGATAGCATAATCACCTTTGGAACCAATGGAAGTTTTTGGAGCACCCGTGGCTACTCCTCCAACTAAATCACCAGTTGATGTGATCAGTATTGGCTTGATTGCAGTGAATTCTTGTGCTGAACTTGAAAATTCAAACAATCCTGGCACTGTTGATGATAAATCAAACCAGTAAGAATTGTTAGTTGGATTTGCCGATGGTGCAGTTGCACTGCCAGATAATTCTGAAAGGTCAACGTTGGCTCTTAATACAAATGCTCTATTGGCAATACCTAAGAATGAATAAGCTGCTTGCAGGCCATATTCGTTTAGCTCATAGCCATTCAACGAGTTGCCTGATGTATTTGTGTAGAATTTTGGATCTCCAAAAGTCTCTGTAAGTTCTCTTTGCGAAGAGATCAAATATACTGAATTTGCGTTGGCAGTTTTAGTGCCTGATGCTACTGATGTGCCTGCACCGTTCAATTTGTTTTGTGAGGAAGCAATAATCAATAGTGGTGTTGCTCCTGCGTTTGCTGGTACATAGAAACTCTCATTTATTACTGTGACTTCTACGCCTGGTGATGTTAATGCCATATTGTTAGTTCTCCTTGCAAGTATAACTAGACTTATTTATTGTTCTGCACGGTTTTTACGGCGTTATCTTGACAATTTTGGTGCCTATATAGGGCACGTAAATACACATGTATGAAGAGACCGCTGTGTAACACCTGTAGATCTAACCCCAGAGCGTATGGCTATAAAAAAGGCACTAAAATCTATTGGCGCAGTCAATGCGATACCTGTATACGTAAAAAAAAGAACTTGAGAGTTAACGGTCCCACTCGATGGTTCTTGTCGGGTTATCGTAAAAAAGTACGCTGCGAATTATGTGGATTTAAAGCGGTGCATGAATCACAAATGGATGTGTTCCATGTGGATGGCAATAAAAATAACACCTCTGTTTATAATTTAAAAACTATATGCTCTAATTGCCAGCGTTTAAAAAGCACACAGGAATTGGGTTGGTCTATTGGGGATCTTGAGGTAGATGCTTGATCATAGCATACACTTTTAACTTTAACTCTTCTAGGTTGCTTGAATTATCTATCTCATAGTCAAACGTTTGACCTATCCAATCCCATTCGCTTTGATGCACTGCTCTTTCTTGCATCTCTTTTTGAGTGGGTATAGGACCTCGTCTAACGAGTACAACTTTGCCTTTTAATGCTCTAATAGTTTCTATTTCATTGATAAATCTTGTGTCACTGAGTACTATTTTTCCACCTTTGTAGCGAGCAGTGAATGAATCTATCCAAATACTGTCATGGAAATGTCCTCGCATGATTTCTGTTCCCCAATATTGTAGCACATATCGTGGAGTCACCGCTCTGTCAAGTTTATTACTCCAATAAGGATCAATTCTTTCTCTCCACATGCGACTCTCTTGTGTGGCGCCTTCCAATAATGTTCTATCCCACCCAAATATTGCACTCACAGCATCTTTCAATGATTTTGCAAAACTGTCTCTTTGAAATCCGTGATCATTAACCAAAAAATCTGCAACTGTGTCTTTGCCAGACCCAATTAATCCTACTAATCCTATAAGCATAGAATTATATTACAGGTTTTTTAATCTTTTTGCAATCTCTTGCTGAGTTTTTTTAACGGTCTTTAATATCTGCTCTCGCATTGCAGTTTTATCAGCTACCCTGCTCATATTTTCTAATGCGGTAACTAGGTCTTCTAACTCTTCAAGTGTTAGATCTCGAATTTTCTTGATGCCTGTATTAGCCATAATCAGATATATTTAATCTGAAGTGTTAACGAATTAAAATATAATAAAAAGAATTAACCGATAATAAAACTAGTAGGCATACCACCATCGATAAAATTATTGATCTCTTGATCTAATTTTTCTATCATGGCCATACCGTCTTGTTTTAATGCGTCGCCGTTTAATGTGGTGCCACCCTGTGGTCCATTAATTTGTGAAAATTTACTTCGTGCTTCTCCCAACATTATTTTACAAACTGCTAGAGTGTAATCTCGTAACCACGGTTTGCTGTAAATATCTCTCAATAGAGTTATGTCAGGTCTAAAATTATCTGTGTGTAATAAAACTCTTTCTGTGTCTGATCTTGGTCTCTGAGTTATAGTTAAAGTTTTAGTAGCGTTATCATAATGATGTTGTATAAACGATCCAAACATTTTTCCCACCATTTCTTGATATGCCGCAAAAGCGTAATAAGTGGCCAATCCCCCAGATGCTCCTGTTCTCAATAGATAGGTGTTGGTATAGGCCAAGTTAAATGGTTCAAAAAGAGTTCCACCTTGCCCGTCACCTCGAGATCCCACAGTGGCTCTGTTTATATCTCTAACGTTGATAATTTCATCGGGTAGTATATACTTGTTTTGATCCTGTTTTAAATCTAAGAAAGCATAGCTTTCTTCCACAGCATTGCTGGATCTTTGTCTATAGCGATTAATAGCTCTTTCCAGCGCCGTTTGATAGTGTTTTGGGTCTAATTCTACGTCAATCATGCCATCACCTAGATTGTTTTTAACGTAATCGAATATTTCTTGTTGTCTTGTTTGTATCTCTGACATATGGATATTTATGGCTAGAGCCTTTTCCATAAATATGGTTGTATGCCACGTTTATCAATATATAGGCCAGAAAAAGGCAACGATTATAGGTTCTTTGATCGCACTATAAATGAGATGTTCCAAGTGGGAGGAGTGGACATCTTTTTTCACAAATACGTAGGACCGTACGATCAGGGTGCCACCAATAAAGATGGGTCTGCTAGTCCTGACCAGCCTAATTACAGTGGCAATACCAACGAGAGAACCATACAAGATTTATTATTCCTTGAAAATAGAGATAGAAAATATGATAAAGATATCTACACCATAAGAGGTATCTACAACGTGCAAGATACAGATTTTAACCTCAGTCAGTTTGGAATGTTTTTACAAAACGACACACTGTTCTTAACAGTGCACCTACAAGATGTGGTAGAAAGATTGGGCAGGAAACCCATGTCGGGAGATGTGGTAGAATTTCCCAATTTAAAAGATGATTACAGTTTAGATGCCAGCATACCTATTGCTCTGAAAAGTTTTTATGTGATTGAAGACGTCAATAGATCGGCTGAAGGATTTTCTCCCACTTATTGGCCGCATTTATTAAGATTAAAATTAAAAACTTTAGTAGACAGTCAAGAATTCCGAGACATATTAGGCGATGCCACAACAACAGGTTCTCTCGCTAGTTACATGAGCACTTACAATAAAGAAATACAAATAAATCAAGCAGTGGTAAATCAAGCCGAAGCAGACGCTCCAAAATCGGGATTTAATTTTAAGGAATTTTATGTTACTCCAATAGATGAGCGAGGCAATGTAAGATTAGAAGGAGTTAATTCAGAAGAAACTGTGTCATCGGATCAACCAGTGAATGCCGTGCTGGATACACCAGCTGGCAGCCATTATGGATTCTACTATGGAGGAGATGGCATACCACCCAATGGTAATCCTGCAGGATTTGGAACCAGTTTCCCAACATCCAATGTTAACAAAGGTGATTATTGGTTACGCACAGACTTTTTGCCTAATAGATTATTCCGTTGGGATGGATTAAGATGGACCAAAGTGGAAGATTCTGTGAGGTTGTCCACAACCAATAACGATACAAGAAATACATTTAAAACCAGTTTCATAAACAACAGCGGCAGCACAACAATCAATGGTCTCACAGTGGAACAGAGACAAGCATTAAGTGATGTGCTTAAACCTAAGGCGGACAACTAATGCTTCATTTTTATGACGGTCAGATAAGAAAATTTTTAACTCAGTTCGTTAGAATATTGAGTAATTTTTCTATTGAAATAGGCAAAGGAGCCGATGGTCAAGTGGCATTAAGACAAGTACCGGTGACCTACGGTGATATGACTCGACAGGTGGCCAACATTATAAGAAACAACAGTGCCAATGCATTACAGAGTGCACCTAAAATTGCTGCTTACATCACAGGATTAGAATACGACAGAGAAAGAATGCAGAATCCTTATTATGTTGAAAAACAACATTTATACGAAAGAAATATTAATCCAGACACAGGCGAATATGACAACACCATGGGTGCCGGTTATACCATAGAAAAAGTTATGCCCAGCCCATTTAGATTGAATGTCAATGCTGATATCTATACCACAAATACAGATATGAAATTACAGATATTGGAACAAATTCTATATCTATTCAATCCCGATTTTGAAATACAGAAGAGCGACAATTACATAGATTGGACCAGTTTAAGTTATGTGCAATTGACCGGAGTAAGTTTTAGTTCAAGAACTATTCCAGTGGGTGCTGACACAGAGATAGATGTGGCATCAATCAGCTTCAGCATGCCAATATGGCTATCTCCGCCAGTTAAAGTTTCTAAATTAGGAGTGATACAAAAAATTATCATGAGTATCTATGATGACAACGGTGGCATAGACAAAGGATTGATAGATGGTACACTGATCTCCAAATCCTATATTACACCCAATAACTATTCACTGTTGTTGATGGGCAATCAACTAAGATTAATGGGCAGCTCAGGCGTTAATATTAGTTCGGGTGGCGATGGATTCTATACAGGAGCTCGAGCTGAAACAAATTTAGATCCTTTTGAACAATTTGGACATCCATTGAACTGGAATGTATTGTTGAATCAATATGGTAAAGTAACCAATGGGTTGAGTCAAATTAAACTAGAACAAGAGAATGGTAATGAGGTCGTGGGCACTGTATCGTTGTCTCCGCTAGATGAAAGCATATTGCTATTCAGCATCGATGGCGACACAATACCTCAAAATACATTAACATCTGTGAGTAAAATAATCAATCCTTTAACTTTTGATCCGGGCACACCAACAAATGGTCAAAGATATCTTATAACCAATGCTATTGGCGATAGTAACAACACGTTTGACGCTGCTGCTTGGGGCAATTTAAGAGCTAATATTAATGATATTATAGAATATAGCAGTTCTACAGGCAATTGGAGTGTAGTATGGAACGCCAGCAATCCTGATAGCACAGTAGCCTACGTTACTAATCTAAACACTGGTATACAGTACAAATGGACTGGCGCAACATGGGTCAAAAGCTACGAAGGTGTCTATATTGCAGGTAAGTGGACTCTTGTGCTATAATTATTAAATGCAAGACAATATCATATGTTCCGGTGCGTTATTTTACGCAGTCAATACGAAGAGATTTCTATTCTTGCAGCGAAACGACGATAAAACTCGCGGCATGTGGGGATTGGTAGGAGGACGTATGCGATATACAGAAAGCGCTTTTGAAGGATTGAAGAGAGAAGTTCAGGAAGAAATAAGCTACTCAAAAGATTTCAAAAAAGTAATACCATTAGAATTATTCACCAGCAACGATCAAAAATTCTTTTTTCATACCTATGTGATCTGTGTCTCTGAAGAGTTCTTGCCAAGATTAAACAGTGAACACAACTCATATGCTTGGTGTGCATTTGAATGCTGGCCAAAAAATCTTCATGCAGGATTAAGAAACACTCTTAATAATCGATCAATAAAAGGTAAACTACAGACTATATTGGATCTAATTGTATAGATCAGGATAAAGATTGTGAATAGTTTTGCGATCTATCCATGGATACCAATAAGCAGTGACCATATCTATGCATTGGTACACATGATTCCAATGACATTCCATCCACTCTAATTCGTAATTATATTCTTGAAAATTGCCTGCGTTAGGGTGTGCTTCACTATTAAAACTACGCGGGTACGATGGTTGTGCCACTTTGGAACTTGGAAAAAAATCTAATAGATTAAACATGCTGTACTTATCTAAAAAGACAAGTTATAGAGTTATCCAATAAAGACTAACAACCAAAAACATTGTCATTAACATCATTATTATGTAGTACATTAATGCCAGTGTACCAGCTGAAAAAAAATCTTTTTTTCTTCTCAACTGAGTAATCAAATCTAATCTTCTTGGCAGGATCTCGTGCTGTCTGGCTAGGATGTCGTGTTGTTCTCCTGTACCAAATCCAACTGAATTAAAATCCACATAATTGATAGATCTTTTTTTTGTTTTAATTTTTGTTTCTTTTTCTTTGCTTTCGCTTAACCAAAGATTTTCGCATACATTGTATGGGAACATTATTTTAACCTCTTTTTAACTACTGAGCCCGTTGCCGAGCTCAGTGGCTCGTTTTTTCGGATATTTAGTTTTTAGCTACACCGTTCGTGAAAACTGAATAGAATTTCTGAACATTGTCTTGAAATTCTTTTACATTCTTCTGCATAGTTTCAGGCTTAAAACTTTCCTGCACTTTGTCATTGAATTTTTTCACGTTTTCAACCAACACTTGAGCTTGTTCTGTGTAGTTCTGACCGTTGGTCACGAAGTCATTGAATTTCTTTGCTGTGTCAATGATGTCTTCTGCTGTGACCACTGGTACTTTGAACTCAGCAACCACTTGGTCGCCATCTTTCTTTAAGCTCGTTTCGTACTCAGCATGTTTGATTGTGTAGTTAAATTCAGCGATATCTTTCGCTAAACCTAGTAGATCGGCACGTATTTCGTAGCCGCTTTTTGATTTAATATTTGACATAATAAAAACTCCTTTCTGTGTGTGTGTTTGTGTTTTTCTTGTGTCAGCTATATTTATAACACGAAAAAGCAAATATGTCAACTATTTGGTAATTTAAATAGGAACTTTGTGTCTTACTGCAGTAACACGCATGTTTGCTTCACCTGTGGAAATACCTTTTAATCTTACTACTGCTCCCGATACATCTGTGGACAGTGCTATCATGCCCGGTGCAGCATAGGTACTACCAGTCATGACCAAATTATAGGTACTGATGTAAGCATCCGTGCCATTATGCACAATAGTGGCTTCCACACTGTCATACTGATTAATGTCTGTGCCTTTGATAGCAATAATATATTTGACTGCTCTATAAGAACCTTTAGCCCAGGTATCTATCACTTTGTAAGCTGCTGCAGTAGGTGGTCTACCCAGGTGTGTTCTAAAAGCATTGACAATGGTATTAGAGCCGCTGGTGCTGGCAGCACTTAATGTAACTGTTCCACTGATACAATCCGCAGAGAATGTCAATTGCGGAGAGTTTTTACTAGAAACATATTGACTGGCTACTGAAGCAGTGGTTCCATCTGTGGCCACAAATACTTCAGATATTGATGCTGCCGATTCGGCACTGTTATAAGACACCACTGTGTAATTTGCTCCCACATATGAGTTAGAGTCAAATGTATCTATTGCAGTATCTGATGAATCTATTGTTGTGGCACCTATCACATTGTTGTATGTGCTAGAAGATGCTACTTCAGAATCACCCAATAACACTCTGTACATGGTGAATTTAATATTTTTTTCTCCTGCTGACACAGCGGTCAATACCACGTTGCTGCCACTGATGCTTGCAGTTATTGAGGCCAACGCAGCCGAACCAGAATATATCTGATTGTAAACGTTCTGATAAGCAACGGTACCATCGTGTGTTATCAATAGCTCCATGTTATTAACTTCTCCTGCATCGACAGCTTTGATCGATAGGTAATATTTGGCTCCTCTGTAAGAAGTTTTTGACCAGCTGTCCAGTGTCACTGTAGCAGATGCTGTATCTGCCACGGCCAACTGTGTTCTGTGGGCATTAACGACTGTGCTGCTGCCTGATGTGCTGCTTGCACTCAATGTAACTGTTCCACTGATACAATCCGCAGAGAATATCAATTGATCTGATCCTTTGGTTGAAACTGAACTGTTGGAAACATAGGCTCCTGTGCCATCAGTGACCACATACACATCAGATACTGATGCTGCTGATTCTGCGCTGTTGTATCCTGTTACCACATAATGTGCCACTGCATATGAGCTGCTGCTGAAAGTGTCTATTGCAGTATCCGATGAATCCACAGTCACAGCACCAATTGTTTTGGTGTATGTGTCGCTGGCGTTAGATTCTGCATCTCCCAATCTAATTCTGTAACATTTTACTGAAGTGTTGGTGGAACATGATGCTCTCAATCTCACGCTGCCAGCACTGATATCAGCAGTCAGAGTTATTATGCTGTTGCTGCCAGAGTAAATTTCATTGAACGTGGATAGATAGGCATTGGTACCATCATGCACCACCAACGCCTCTATGTTGCTGACTTCACCATTGCCTGCTTTGCAAGAGATATAGTATCTCGCTCCACGATATGATGCTGCACTCCATGTGTCTAGATTTTCCACAGCACTGTCCACATCGCTGTTTAAGATAGTTGCGGTGTTGCCACTGCTGCCAGCAACAGTGTTATCTCCCAATCCAATTCTATGGAACCTAAAGGTATTGCTTGCGGAGCTGCCGGTTCCTGATAATTTTGCATAACCCGCGCCTGTAAAACTAGAGCTGAATGATAATTGTGTTCTGGTTCCTGTTTGTGTGACAGCTCCTGAAGCAACATAGGCATTGGTACCATCCTGCATCAAGGATATTTGGACCGTGCCTAATTCTCCGTTATCAGTGTCATTGGTTACTCCAAAATAAAATGCACTGTCCAAGGAGCTGCCGAGCCAAGAATCTACAGCAGCAGTAGAGCTGCCTATGGCCTGTGATGTATCTATCTGTCCTACAGCTACATCATTGTCTACTGCCGTTGCGGCACTGTTTATGTCATGGTTTAATATGGTCGTCACATTGCCTGATGTGGCTGCCGTGGTGTTGTCTCCCAATCCTATTCTGTAGAAAGTGGCAGTGTTGAGAGGAGAATTTCCTATAGCTTTTAATGCCACAGTGGTACCTGATTGTCCAGAACTAAAATCTATTTGACTGGTGGTACCATTGTCCACTCCGCCACCACCTGTGTTGTAGGCTGTTGTGCCATCTGTTAATAGAGAGGCTAATCTAACTCCTACTTCGTTGCTGCTGTCATTGAACGTGTTTACAAAATAGAAAGCACTGTCGTACTCTGTTTTAGTGAATGAATCAATTACTGTTATCGCTGATCCTATGTTGTTGGAAGTGTCAACAAATCCCACAGCTACATTGTTGTCCACCGTGATATTATTGCTGCCAAATCCTGTGTATGTGATGGTGTCGGTGGCTGATGCTCCTCCACCTCCCGATACTGTGGAGAATGTTAGCGTGCCTGCTCCGTCCGTGGTCAATACTTGCCCACTTGTGCCATCTGTAGCAGGATATGTTAGTCCACTCAATCTAGTGGTGCCAGA
>Ga0114963_10000667_pt1 | contig 23158 bp, 25 predicted proteins | sample C_131016_EF_Meta_FD_87019 | JGI IMG/M metagenome (GOLD analysis project Ga0114963, IMG submission 87019) | Freshwater microbial communities from Lake Croche, Canada to study carbon cycling - C_131016_EF_MetaG | ecosystem: Environmental > Aquatic > Freshwater > Lake | place: Lake Croche, Canada...
AAATAATTAAAATAAATTTTTTTATTTTTTTATTATTAATATAATTTTAATTATTTAAAAAAAATTTAAATATTTAAAAAATTTAAATTTTATTTTTTAAATAGATTGTTTATTAATTTTTTTTTTTTTTTTTTATTATCTAAGTTTTAAAAATTCTAGTAAATTAATTTTATCAATTTGCATTATTGTTAATCTTATAATCCCGTTATACTATGGGTTAATAGCTAGAAATGTTCCATATTATATTGTCATAATTTATTTTATTTATGTAAATGAGAATGAAAATATTAAAAAATTTTTGAAAATTTTTTATGTGATCATTTTTTTTATTTTCGCTGTTCTAATTCAGCCTTATTTAAAAGTTAAAATACATAATAACAGCAACTGTTTTAAAATAGTTGTTATTGAAATAGACATTTTCAGTAAAGAATTTTTCAAAATTAATAAAAAAAAATGTGTCAATTATACTGGTAACTATATTGAAGAAATGAATTTTTTATCGACAGGATATACACAAACAATATTTAATAATTCTAAAATACCTTCTCTGGCTAAAATACCTTCTCTGGAAAGACTTATTTTGCGCACCGAGGAAATCACAAACTCAACTGCAATGATATTTATGATAGACCAAGAGTATAAACCTCTTTTAAAAGGTGAAACTTACAAAAATTTTAAAAGTATGTTTTTGCCAAGATTTTTTTTCAAAAATAAAGAAATTGAAAATATTGGGATTTATGCTGAATGTTATTTTGGCTTATATCAAGAATACAAAGAAGACTTTGATTTATGTTTAAATAAACCCGGTCCAAGAACGAGCATAAATTTAAACGTAATTACAGAAGCATATATAAACTTTAGCTATTATGGTTTGATTTTTTGCTCTTTATTATTTTCAGTCTTATTATGTGTTGTCCAATCACTTAATACAAAATCAGACAAAATTCTAAAAGCCATGGGAATGAATTTATTTGCTCAAGTAATTTCATATTATGGAAACTTAACATTAATATTAGGATCAATAGTTGTAAATTTTATACCAATAGCAGTATTATTATTAATAATTAATGAAAAGAAAAAATAAATTACTAATAATAACTCCAACTTATTTACCTTCATATGATACGGGTGGGCCTGTATTTCAAATAAAAAAATTAACAGAAAATCTTAAAAAAAGAAAAATTTTTTTTAAGGTTATCTGTTCGACAAATAGTTTAGCGCAAATTAATCGAAAAGATGTAAACACAATTTACATAAAAACTTATTTTGGAAGACTATATTTATCCTTTTTTTTACTCATTTATTTAATTAAAAATTTAAAAAAATATAACGTCGTTTATATTGTTTCTTGTTATAATTTCTTTTCATTATTTTCATCTTACATATGTAGATTAAAAAGAATTAATTATTTTATCTCACCTAGAGGGTCATTAATGAATAAATCTATAATGATTAAAAATACCTTTATCAAAAAATTATGGATTTTTTTTTTTGAAAAAAAAAATATCTTAAGTGCAGGAAAAATTATTTTTTCTTCTCAATATGAAAAAATAGAAACGCTAAAGATATTAAAAATTAAAAATTACGTAGTTATAAAAAATTTTATATTAAATGATAAGATAAAAAAAAACAAAAAGCAAAATTATTTATTATATTTAGGAAGAATAGATAAAAAAAAAAATATAGATATAATTATTCATGCAATTAAAAAAACCAATAATCTTTTTTTAAAAATTATTGGAAATGGTAAAGAATCTTATCTAAGATATTTAAAGGGGATAGTTACAGAAAATAATCTTGAAAATAGAGTAAGTTTTATAAAAGCTGATTATACCAAAAATAAAAACCAAATATTTGGAAAGGCTTCAATTAGTTTTTTAATATCAAAAGTTGAAAATTTCGGAAATACTATATTAGAATCAATAATTAATCATACTCCTGTTATTGTATCTCCTTATACAGGACTTTCTCAGGATATAAAAAAAAATAATTTTGGTTTTGTCTGCAAAGACAACATTAATTCTTTATCAAATTTACTAAAAAAAATAGATACTAAGAAGATAAAGATACCAATGATACGTAAAAACAAATTAAGAAAATTTCTTAACAATTATAAAACAAAAATAATTTTTGATAGATATATAAATTTATTTAAGTTTATTTAAAATAAACCACGAAATAGTACTAGTAAGATTTTTTTTTAAATTAGAATTGCAATTAAATCCTAATTTTTTTGCTAAATTTATATCTAAAACTTTTCTTTTATGTCCATCAGGATATTGTGTATTATAAGTAAATTTTCCTTTGTAACCACAAATATTTTTGATCATTGTTGCAAGATTTGTAATAGAGGTTCCAATTCCAGATCCAATATTAATATAATGAATATTCTTTTTTTTTATTAAATCTTTACAATTTTTTTCTAAAAAAAATATTATAGCTTTTGAACAATCATCTACAAATAAAAAATCTCTAATTGGTCTTCCGCTTCCCCAAATCTCAATAAAATTTTTTTTTCTTTTTTTAGCAGAGCAAATTTTTTTAATTAACGCCGGCACAACATGCGAGGATTCATTTTTATAATTATCAAAGGGTCCATATAAATTTGCAGGCATTAAGGTTAAAAATTCAGTATTATATTTTTGATTATAGTATTGGCACAACTTAACTCCTAGTATTTTTGCCAAAGCGTAACCTTCATTTGTTTCCTCAAGTTCACCTTTTAATAGATCTTTTTCTCTAATATTACGTGTAATATTCCTTGGATATATACAGTTAGATCCAATATTTATTAATTTTTTAATTTTATATTTCCAACAACAATTAATAATATTTAATTGTAAAAACGTATTTTTATTAAGGTAAGTTTCTTTATTATCTAAATTTGATCTTATACCACCAACTTTAGCGGCTAAATTTATTACATAATCAGGTTTGTGGGTTTTAAAAAAAGTTTCACATATTTTATTGTCTGTTAAATCTAATTTTTGATTATTTAAAACTAAGCTATATTTTTTTCTATCTATTAATCTCATCAAACTATTTCCCAATAGACCTGTGTGACCAGTTACAAATAATTTAAATTTATTTATTTGCATTTAAAATTTTATTTTTCAGCAATTTTGGCTTCGATCATTTCACTTATCAAACCATCGATACTAATTTTTGGATTCCATTTTAATAATTTTCTTGCTTTAGAGAAGTCTCCTTTTAAGTATTTTATTTCGTAGGGTCTTAAATATTTATTTTTTATTTTAATAACAGTTTTATTGCTTATCACGTCTATACCTACCTCTCTTTCGCCTCTGCCCTTCCAAACAATTCTCATTCCAAGTTTTTTACCTACTTTTTCAACAAACTCTCTTACGGAAAAATTTTTACCTGTAGCGAGTACAAAATCTTCAGGTTTTTTAAATTTTAATATTTTAACAATTCCTTCAACATAATCCTTTGCATGACCCCAATCTCGAATGGCATTTAAATTTCCTAAATATAAAGTATCAATTTTTTTTTTTTTAATATCAACTAAACCATCAATAATTTTTTTTGTAACAAAAGTTCCTCCTCTTCTTGGGCTTTCGTGATTAAATAGAATTCCATTGGAAGCAAATATTCTATAAGCTTTTCTATATATTCTTACTATATTGTAACTATAAAGTTTTGCAGCTCCATAAGGACTTGCTGGATCAAAAAAATTTTTTTCACTTAAAATTTTATTTCCCTGATCTCCAAACATTTCTGAACTTGAAGCCTGATAAAATTTACAATTACTTTTTAATATTCTTATAGACTCTAAAAATCTAAGTGTTCCAATAGCGTCAGCATTTGCTGTGTATTCCGGTATTTGAAAACTTACGGCAACATGACTTTGCGCGGCTAAATTATAAATTTCATTTGGATTAATTTTTTTTACTAAACCAAATATATTATGGCTATCAGTTAAATCTCCATAATGAAGTTTTAAATGCTTATTTTTAAAAATATGATCAATTCTTCCTGTGTTAAAAGAAGACGAACGTCTAATAATGCCATGAACTGTATAATTATTTTTTAACAAATACTCAGCTAAATATGAGCCATCCTGACCAGTAATTCCTGATATAAGCGCAACTTTTTTCATTTTTTTAAATATATTATTAATAGGTAATAACCTAAAAAACTAATAAAAAAGACATAAATAAATTTAATAATAAAAATATAGAATAGAATTGATGGCATAATGACTAAAAACATAATAATAAAATTTATGGAAATTACATTAAAATTTTTTGCCAATAAATAGTGATGTAAATGATTACTGTCTGATGAGAAAGGATCTCTCCCCTGATAAATTCTTTGAAAAAAAAGTCTCAGCATATCTAATCCAGGGTATAACAACCATAAAACCACTTCGTCGCAATTTACCAAACCTAAGTTATTTGACTTGTAGTTACTTGTGATAATTAAGCTTATAATCGAAGCAACTAAATATATTCCAGAGCTACCAAAAAAAAAATAATTACGTATATTAAAGATCAAACAAATAAATATTGAAAAAATCAAATATATAATAAAAAAATTATTAGATAATTTAAAAAAAATCATAAATAAAAAGAATATAAATGTTAAATAAGAAATAGCATTAACTCCATCAAGCATATTCATTGAATTAACAAATAGTAAGATACAAAGAATTGTTATTGGTATTGCAAATAAACCAAGATCTACTGATTTTTGGGCGAAAGAGAAACTTAACTGATTAATAATAAATTTATTGTCTATTTTTAATAAAAAAAAATATAGAATAATAAAAATAAAGAATCTTTTATAAGACCCTAAATTATACTTATCGTCTAATAATCCTATAAAAAAAAATATTGATAAAAATATAAAATTTATATTATTAAAAATATGTAAGGAATTAACTTTAAAAAAAAATAAATTAATATTATAATTGACTAATAAAAAATAAATTATTATTCCACCAAATAATGAGATTTTTTTTTTATGAAGTTTTCTTGGATTATTTGGATAATCATAAATGTTTAGTAAATCAGATATTAAAATTTGATTTTTTAATAAAAAAAAAACAACACAAAAGCTGCTAATTAATACTGAGAAATAAAACATGCAACATACTAGTAGCAAAAGAAAAAACTTTTTGAAAGATAATTAAATGTAAAGTCTTAATGTCAAGTGAGAGTTTTTAAATTTTGTACTTATTAGTAATATATTGTGAAAAGATGTGCATATGTATCTGAAATAAATCTTCAACAATTCCAAAGTTATTATTATTAAAATTTATATTAACGTTTGCTACTTTTAATAACTTGTTTTTTTGAAACCCACTAAAAGCAACTACGCTTATTTTTTTTTTTTTACAAATCTTTGCTGCCTCAATTATATTTTTAGAATTCCCAGAAACACTATATAAAATTGCTAAATCCCCTTTATTACCAAGAGTTTCAATTTGATAAGAAAAAATTTTTTTAAAATCCATATCATTAGATATTGCAGAAATTAATTCTGAATTAGAGAATAAGCTTAAAACAATTGGTTTAATAATAGTTTTTTCTCGAGCACATTTAAAAAAATCAGTCATAAAATGATTAGAAATGGCACCAGAGCCTCCATTTCCACAAACAAATATTTTTTTTTTATTAATAATTGCATTTTCAATAAGATTAAACGCTTTGTTTAAAATTTTAAAATCCGGGTTTTTAGTTATAGCGTTTAAGCTATTCGTATAATCTTTATAAAATTTTTCTAGAGTTTTTTTCATAACTTACTATTTATAATATTTTGACAATCATTAATAAACCTAGTTCCATAATGATTCCAGCTAAAATTACTAACAATTTTTTTTCTTGCAGCTTTGGACATTTTTTTTCTTATATCGGGGTGATAATATAAATATTCAATTTTATTTTTTAAAATTTTATGATTTCTAGGAGGAACTATATAACCCTCGACTTCATTTTTAATTAAATTTTCTCCTCCACTATTGGGCGTACATATTACAGGCAAACCACAACTCATGGCCTGCAGAATAACATTGGCTAGCCCTTCTTCTAGGGATGGAAAAACAAAAATTGAACTTTGTGAATAATAATTATTTAGTTTTTTTTGATCAACATGACCTATAAATCTTATATTATTTAAATTAAAATTATTTAATAGAATTTTAAAATCAGAATCTATTGTTCCAACATGAATAAATTCATAATCTTTAATTGATAATTCATTGATTGCTTTTAATAAATAATGAGAGCCTTTTCTGACACACAATGTTCCAGAAAATATGATTCTAAACTTTCTATCTACTTTTTTTAAAGGTTTAAATAATTGAGTATCAACACCAAAGGGATTCACTAAAAGTTTTTTTTCATTAAATTTATAATTAAGAAAGGTATTTTTAACAAATTTTGAAGGTATGCTAACATAATCAGTTAAATGATATTCTTTTAATTCTTTATTTATAAAAAAACTTCTATCTTTGCGGTTAATTTTTAATAACGAATATTCTCTATCTAACAATTTATCTTGAAACAACACATGAGTGGACCCCCTTGCTAATATAGAAATAATTTTATTTCTTTTTGCTTTTTTAATTGTGATTAATGAACTTGAACTTAAACCATGAAATATTTCTGTTTTTAAATTCAAAAAAATAGATGTTAGTAGATCAAATAAGTAATGTTCAAACTGTTGCAGAAATTTATATATAGGATGAGGAAAATATTTAGAAATTCTACTTACTATCTCGAGAAAAAAAAATGATATTACCCGGTCATCAGGTATACCCCATTCTCTAGTTTTAAATTTAGGATAAGTTGTGATTAATTTATCTAAATGCTTTTTTTCGTTTAAAAACTTTGCTAAATCAAATAACCAGAATCTAGAATTTGCAGCGATAGTTATCTTCATTTCATTATAATATACCCAAGAATTATACAAAGATTCAATTTAATTGATACAAAATGTATCTTTTATCTTCATAAACTTTTTTCTTACTTATATTAATTTTATAACCAAATTCTTTTTGATCATGCTTGTTAATCAATAAAAATGTATCTTGATTCATTAAAAAATTATTTTTAATATTAAAAAATAGATTTTTAAATTCATAATTTGTTAATCCCAAAGACCGAAAATTATCATTATCATCTTTGTTGTCCGGACCATCATGTAAAAAAAGTAAATGACGAACAACACCGTGACTATCGTTTAAATGGAAATTTTTATCGTTATAATAAATGAGATCATAACATTGTTGTCTAGTTAATCCATGTATTGAGCAAAGATTGACAAATCTTTGCACATTTTCAAGTGGTGATATATTTAAATTTCTCACACTAAAAAAAAGATAATTATAAGAGTTAGTTAAACGATATCCAAAATATATAAAATCTGGATCTAAAGTGTATACAATTTTTGATCTTACTAATGTTTTTAAATTAACAAATGTTTTTTTATTTTCTATTTGTTTTTTTAGAAGATTAGAATTCATATGAAAATAATTATTTATAAAATTAATCTGGTTCGATAAAAATAAAATAGCAATAAAAAAAGTAGATTGGATTAATTTGAGTTTAATTTTTTTATTCAAGGAAATTAAATAAAAAAAATTTATCCATTGGAAAGGTTTAAAAAAGTAGCTAATAATGTGATAAAATTGCATATCATTAACCAGAATAAATTTTAAATTATAAGCTATTAAACAAGTTAAATAAAAAATACTTGCATATATAAAAAAATAATTTTTTTTAAAATAATATATAAAACAATTTAAAATAATAAAAAAAAAAAGCAGAGTATTATTTTTTAAATATGCTAGATGATCATTTTTAACTGATAATATAAGATTATAATTTTTAGTTAATTCATGCGATTGAAAATAGTAAGAAACAAAAAAAGAAAAAAAAATAATTAAATATACTTGAATTAAAAAAATACTTTTTTCTTTTTTAAAAAAATAATAATAAAAAAGAAATAATGTTGAAAATATAATTTGAATCAATGAGTTGTAAGGATAAACAAAAAAAGACAAAACTATTAAGAAAATAAATAAAATTTTAATTTTTTTGTTACGCAAAATAATGAAATTGATTATAAAAAAAATTATTAGTGTAATTGAAGTCAGTAGAGGAGAAAATAATCTTGTTAATGATGGAAAATCTATATGGCCTTTTAAAAGAAAAAATCTATATAAACTATCAATACTTGTGAGACCATAACCAAAAAAAATATAGAATATAGATACGCAGGATAAAGAAAATATTTTTTTAAAATTAAGAACTTTTGTAAAAAAAAAATTTAAAATAATTAAAAAAGTAAGAAAAAAAAATAAATCTAATGCAATAGGAGTATACTTTTCGCCAACACAGAAACTTATTAATGAAGTAACAAATAGAGGAACAAAATAGGTATTATTATATCTATATGAATCTTTAACCTCATTATAACTTAAACTAAAATCGTTTATTAACGAATATATTTTTAAAAAATAAGTTGATTGATGGTCGTATAATTTAGTTTTATAAGTAAATGTATTTTGATCGAAATCCACTCCAAAAAGTGAATACCCTTTTAAGTAATAAATAATAATAGATGTAAATATTAATAATATTGATAATAAATTTACAAACCAATAAAATTTTTCTTTAAAAAAAAAAAAATTTGAATTTTTTTTCATTTGATATTATTTAACTTTTAAAAAAATGTATTAATATCATAGTATATACACGCAAAAATAATTTTAAAAATATTTTATTATAGAAAAGTAATTCTTTATTGTAACTAAAGAAAAATCTACAGTTATTTAAGATTCATTTCAGGACCGAGGTTGAATTGAAATATTCTAAAAGCGACAAAGTATTATCAATCTAGAAAACAATATAGTAATAAAAGTAATAATTTATATAAACTTACAATAAATAATTAATATCAATAAATGTTATCTATTATTATTCCAGCATACAATGAAGAAAAAAATATAAAAAATGTATTAAAAAATTTGTTTTTGTCTTCAATTATAATCAAAGATAAATACGAAATAATTATTGTCAATGATGGGAGCACAGATAAAACTAAAGAAATCATAAATTCATTTGATAATAAAAAAAAACTTAAAATTTTATCATTAAAAAAGAATGTTGGATTTGGAAAAGCTTTTCTCTATGGTTTGAAAAAAGCTAAAGGTGATCGCATAGTTATGATACAAGGAGATAATGCTTGGAATTCAAAAAACCTTAAAAAACTTTTTCAAGTATATAATGATAAAAATATAGATTTATTAATTCAATACAATTCTAAAATGTTAAGTACTCGAGGAATAGTTAGAACATTATTATCTAAAACATTTACGAAAATATTAAATATTCTCACCAAAAAAAATATTATTTACCACAATGGCATTCAAGTACATCAAAAAAAAATACTAAATAAAATAAAAATTAAAGAATATCACTATTGTTTTCAGCCGGAAATTTTACTTAAAACTATTAAATACTACAAAAATATTAAATACATTGACATGCAATCTCAAGAACGAGAATACGGTTTTTCAAAAGCTTTTAATATAAAAAACATAAAATCTGTATTTATTTTTTTTAAAAAAATATACAGAATTTACAATGACTGATATTTTATTATATTTGCTCGGATACTTTGCGTTGCTATTTTTTTTAAAAAAAAAATTAATTTTAAAAAATATAAGAAGTCAATTTTTTTTTAGTATTTTTTTTATAACAATAATTTATTCACTTTTAAAATTTAAAAATCAAATTTATTTTTTTATAGATTTATTTTTTTTATTTACAATTCTATGTTTTATATGTTGGTTTTACTACACTTTCGCTAAAGGTTTTTCTTCTCAGATCATTATTTTAATAAAAAAATATAATAAAGAAGAAAAAATTATTAATTTTTTTTTGACGAAAGACAAAAAAAACAGGATTATCTCTGACAGGATCAAATATTTAAAAAAAGGAAATTTTATTAAATTAAGTAAAGAAGTTATATCATTAAATAAAAAAACAATATTTATTGCTGCTATTCACAATTTTTTCTCTTTAATACTATTTATAAAAAAAAGCGGAGGAATTTCCAATGATTAAGTTTATTATGTTAATTTTAGCTCTGCAGTTTTTATTTCTGATTTTATTAATGATGTACAGACTAATTTATTCTAAAGGAAGCATTCATCTTATATCTGTATTTTTAATTTTACTTGTTTTAGTTCTAAATTTATTTTTTTATCAAATTTATGTTGATAATATTATTTATTTTTTTAAGTTTTATTTTTCCTGTAGCTTGTTATTTTTAATGCTTTTATCAACTCTTGAGCGCTCAGTGGCTTTAGGGATAATTAGAAAAATATACAACTCAAAAAAAAATTCAATTAATATTCACGATATTGAAAATTATTTTGCAATTAAAATTTTAGTAAAAAAAAGATTAAAAAATTTAATAAATAACAAAATAGCTTTCTCTGCTAGTAAAAAAATTAAGTTGACTGCTAATGGTATTTTTATTTGTAAAATAATAATGCTTACGAGAATAATATTCAAATGAGAATTTGCTTTTTAGATAGAGATGGCGTTTTAATTAAAGATGTGAATTATCTTAGAAAAATTAAGGATATTTCATTTGTTCACGGCATTTTTCAAGGACTAAAAAAAATAATTAATTTAAAATACAAAATATATATAGTCACTAATCAAAGCGCTGTTGGAAGAGGAATTATTAGTGAAAAAAAATTATCGAAAATACATAAATTTATAACTCAAAAATTTAAAAAATATAAAATTAAAATAAGCGGTATAAAATATTGTCCATGCCACCCAAATGCAAAAATTTTAAAATTTAAAAAAAAATGCATAATGCGAAAGCCAAATCCTGGCATGATTAATAAGATTTTAAAGGCTACTAAAGTCGATCCTAACAATTGTTTTTTAATTGGAGATAAAAAAACCGATATATTAGCAGGTAAAAGAGCTGGAATTAAAAAGAATTTTTTATATAAAAGCAGGCAAAACTTTGAAAGCTTTGTTAATAATCTAATTAGTACAAACAATATATGAACTATCAACAAATTAAAAAATCAAAAGAAAGATGTGTTAAGTTTAGAAAAAGACTTTTAAATATTTCTCAAAAAGTGCCAGCTTTACATGTGGGAGGTAGTTTTTCAGTAGTAGAAATTTTAGACACAATTTATAATATTTTAAAAAATACTAATGATAAAATTATATTATCAAAAGGTCACTGTGGTATTATTCAATACATAATATTAGAACATCTTAAAATTATAAAAAAAAAAACACTAGATCTTTACTGTCAGCCTAATGGAACCATTGGAGTTCATCCAGAAGTATTTACCAAAGGAATTGAAGCTTCTACCGGATCGCTTGGACATGGCTTAGGTATAGCGGCGGGAATGGCTATTGCAAAAAAAAAATCTAAAATTTTTGTAGTCATGAGCGACGGAGAATTAATGGAAGGCTCTGTATGGGAAAATATACTAACTATTTCATCAAGATCATTAAACAATTTAATTTTAATTATAGATAATAATGATCTTCAAAGTGCGACTAGAGCGACGGATACCCACCCCACTCTTTATCCAATTACTAAAAAATTTAGGAGTTTTGGTTGGGACAGCAAATCGTGTAACGGTCACAGCTCTAAGGAAATATTTTTAAAAATCAAAAGTAGAGACAAAAATAAACCTTTTGCTTTAATAGCAAGAACCATAAAAGGATACCCAATCTCATTTATGAAAAATGTACCTATGTGGCATTATAGATCACCTAATAATGAGGAATATTTAAAAGCAATAAAAGAATTAAAATGAGAAAAAATTTTTCTGATCAACTTGTAAAAATTGCTAGCAAAGATAAATCTGTTTATATAGTTGTGGCTGATATTTCTCCAGCCGGAAGTATGGAAGATTTTCAAAAACAATTTAAAGAAAGATTTATTAATGTTGGAGTATCAGAGCAAACAATGATCGGAATTTCTGCTGGACTTGCTCTTAGTGGTAAAAAAGTTTTTGCATATACGATTGCTAACTTTTCTTTATACAGACCATTTGAAATGATAAGAAATGATTTATGCTATCAAAAACTACCTGTCACAGTTGTTGGAATGGGAGCTGGAACTATCTATGCAAATTTAGGAGGAACTCATCTAACGCAAGAAGACATATCGATCGCAAGATCTTTGCCAAATATGAAAATATTAGCCCCTTGTGATCCTGCTGAATTAATTGAATGTTTACAATACTGCGCAAAAAATAGATCTGGTCCTGTTTACTTAAGAATCGGAAAATCTGGTGAGAAAAACTATTCTACAAAATCAAAAAAGTGGAAGTTTGGAAAATTACGCAACATAAAAAAGGGTAATAAAATTGCAATTCTGACCTTCGGCCCTATTATAAGATATGCTTTTGAAGCATGTAAACAGCTTAAAATAGAAAACAATGAACAAGTTTCTATTTATAGCTGCCATACATTAAAGCCCTTTGATCAAAAAGGAATAAAGAAAATTTTTAAAAAGTATAAAAAAATTATTATCTTAGAAGATCATTCTAAAATTGGAGGGTTGGGAACAATAGTAAAAGAACTTGCGTATCTAAATCGTTACAATCAAAAGATTGAACATGTTGGATTAAAAGATGATTTTTTACACGAATATTCTAGCCAAGAAAATTTATTAAAAAAACATGGAATCACAATTTCTAAATTAAGAGAATTAATTAAAAAATGAAAAAAATTAATTTAATAAAAAAACTTCATAACTCTTCTAAAAGAAATTATATACAAAGAATGATGAGTAACAAAATTAAATGTATGAAAGTTGCAAAAAGATATTCTTATGATTATTGGGATGGTAAAAGAGATTATGGATACGGTGGATACAAATATATTCCCGGGAGATGGAATTCTGTTGCTAAAAAAATTATCAGAATTTTTAAATTAAACAATAAATCTAAGATCCTAGATTTTGGCTGCGGCAAAGGATATTTGTTATACGAAATTAAATTAATATTACCAGAAATTCAAATTCACGGACTTGACATTTCAAATTATGCAATCAGATCAGTACCTGAACTAATTAAAAAAAATATAATTTTGCATGATGGAAGAAAAAGAACTAAATATAAAAAAAAATATTTTGACTTAGTAATCTCTTTAGGATGTCTACACAATTTTAAAATAAATGAAATTGAATTAGCCGTCAAAGAAATCAATCGAATTGGAAAAAAACAATATATAATGGTTGAAAGTTACAGGAATGATGCCGAATTATTTAATCTTCAATGCTGGGCATTAACATGTCAAAGTTTTTTTTCAGATGATCAATGGAAATTTTTATATAAAAAATTTAATTACAACGGGCACTATGAGTTTATTCACTTTAGGTAAAGTCTAAATAGCTTCTAACTTGCGAAGAACCTTAATATTTTGAAATCTATCATTAAAGGTATCTTGTAAGTGACCATTTTCAAAATTATTACACAATTCTAGAACAGCATCTTCCACTGAATATTTAAATTCAAAACCAAAAATATTTTGAATTTTTTCTGAATTTATACGATATGACCTTATGTCATCGCTAGGTGATTTTATAATTTTAATATCTTTATTAAATTTTTTATCTACAACTTTTTTAACGATTTCAGCAATATTCTTTATTTGAAGATTCTCAACTCCAGCATTAAATATTTCTCCATTAAATTTTATAATATCTTCTAAAATAATTTTTTCATACAATCTGCACATGTCAATAATATTGATGTTTGGCCTATATTGCTCTCCTCCAAAAACATTAATAATGTTTTTCACATATGCATAATTTGTTAAAATGTTTACTGATAAGTCAAATCTCATTTTCTCACTGAAACCACAAACGGTGGCTGGTCTAATAATAATTCCATGAAAGCTATTATCTAAATATTTCTTAAGAACTGGTTCGCATTTAGCTTTGTATGTATTATAATCAGTAATAGGTTTTAATAAGTGATTTTCATCAACATTAGGACTGTCACTGACTCCATAAACTGATGAAGTGGAAGCATAAATAAATTTTTTAACACCATTTGCTTTGGAAAATTTTACAATATCTTCAAAGCAATCAAAATTTATAACTTTTGAAATTTTTGAGTTTAACTCAAATGATGGATCGTTTGATATGCAAGCTAAATGTAGCACTATATCAATCTTTTGCGTCTTAATAACTTCTGCTAATTTTTTAGCATTCCTTATGTCATGTTTCTCATAAAAATAATTATCTCTATTAATGGGCAAATGATCATCTCCATAGAAAGAAATATCATAATTAACTATTTTAATAGTTTTGTGCCTATCTAATAAATAATTTGTTAATCTTGTGCCAACATATCCAGAACCACCTGTTATTAATAAATTAATCATAGCTTTTTTAACTTAAAAACTTAAACCACTCTTTAGTTGCACTTTTTATCTTACTTGGTGTCCAAAGGGGGGCATCTTTCCAATAATTTATATTTTTTAATAGAATTGATACGCCATCCTTTAAAGAAACTTTAGGTTTCCACTTTAAATATTTTTTAATATTAGTGTTGTCTGAAAAAGTGATATCTGGTTCACCTGGCCTTTTTGGTATATATGTCTTTTTGCCATTCAATAACTTGACTAGATCATTTATTTTTTGTGGATTACCCCCTCCTACATTGAAAATTTTATTACATTTCTTATAATTTCCAGCTCTTACGATGGCATCAACTACATCACCCACATAAACAAAATCTCTTTTTTGATTTCCATTACCTACAATTGTAAAAGGTTTGTTAAGAAGTTTTTGTTTTAAAAATACGCCCATGACTGCACCATACGCTCCTTTGGTTCTAGATCGCGGACCGTAAACATTAAATAATCTTAAGGAAATATACTCAATTTTGTAAACATCTGCCCAATGTATAATTGCTTGCTCTGCTATGTATTTACTAAAAGCATAGGGGTATAATGTTTGAATCTTTTCTATTTCACTAGTTGGAATTTTTTTTGTTACTCCATAACATGATGAGGAGGCTGCATAAATTATTCTTTTAATATTATTTAATCGCATAGATTCAAGCACATTAATTGTGCCATTGAAATTATTTGAAATATACTCGAGTGGATTTATTATTGATGGAACTATATCCGCAATAGCTGCCAAATGATAAACAACACTAATATTTTTGAATAAATTTTTTATATTATTTAAGTCTCTTATATCGCGTTTATAAATCTTAAGTTTTTTATTATTTTTTAAATGTATAATATTTTTTTTTGAACCGTCCTCAAAATGATCAATGAGTATTACTTTTTTTATTTTTTTATCTTTTAATAATTTTTCTACAAGATGACTACCTATAAATCCTGCGCCACCTGTTACTAAAACATTCATAAGATCTAATATACTATTGCAAAATCAAACAAAAGATAATAAATTTGAAATATGCTAAATTCCAAATATGAAAATAATTTCAAAAAAAACGGTTATGCCATTGAAGAAACAACTAACCATGAATCGTTAGATTATTTACAAAATAAAATTTTATTATTAGCATTTAATTCGGAACCAAAACTTAAAAAAATTTACGAGAAATTTAAAAATCCACAAAAATTTTTCGAAAATTTACATAAATATATTGAACTTAAAAATCTTAATAATTTTAGATTAAAAATTATTAACGGTATAAATAAAGATAAAAAGTTTCGTGAAAATTATTATTTAGTAGCTAAGGATTTATTAGAAGATCTTGTTGGAAATGAACTGGCGATGCAAAATAAATTAAATTTATCAATACAATTTCCTAAAGATAAAACATCTATGCTCCCAATGCATTCTGATATTTACGCAGGAGAAAGTCCTTTTGAGGTTGTTATTTGGATACCGTTGATGAATGTGCAGGCTTCGACGCATTCTATGTTTATAACGACTCCAGAAAAAAACAAATCTATTAATAAGGAAATTACAACTTCAAAATCAAAAACTATAATTGAGATATACAACAAGCATAAAAATAAATTCAAATTTATAAAAATAAATTACGGCCAAGTTTTGCTATTTACTCCTGTGCTAATGCATGGGAACACAATCAATAGTACTTCTATTACTAGAGTGTCTTTAAATTGCAGATTTAAAAGCTTATTATCTCCTTATGATGTATACAGCAAAACTCATAGAAATATTCCTCATTTTTATCGTCCACTAAGCGTTAAGCCGTTAACTAAAATTGGATTTAATTTCATTAATGGCGTTGCTAAAAATAAATTTAAAATTAGTTCAAAATTTTAAATGAACAAAAAAACTAAGATTTACGGTGGCTATATAAACTTAAAGCCAATTAACGGGGTTATCTTCCCGTCGTACGCCCAAAATCAAGTTAATAAAGAATTTATAAATAATAAATTAAATGGTCAATTTTTTATGACAACAAATGAAAATATGTATGGTGAAAATTCTATTATCTTAAGATCACTTATAAAAGAAAAGTCTATAAATGGCATAGTTATGCTCTCCACTTTTTGCTTACCTGAAAATACCGGAGAAAGAATAAAAATTTATAAGATGTTAAAAACATTTAAAAAATCTATTCATTTTATTTTTGAAGAATTAAATTACAATTCACAATCAATAAATATTGATGATATAGAAATGTATTTAATGTTTGATAATAAATTCTTTACACAAAAAAAAGTTTCTTTATCAAAACAGGAAAATCAGTTTATAGATAAAACTTGGCAGTTTATTTAAGCAGATAATGTATTGATTTTTCAACTTCGATTCTTTTGATATAACTCTCGTGCCCTATAATTTTTGTAGCTAATCCGCCAAATATATTAGATAAAAAAATTATGACTTGTGGATCTGCTTTTATTTTGAATAACAAAGAAGCAATACCAAAAACAGCATCCCCAGCACCCATAGTATCTACTGGACTATTCTCAAATGCTGGTAAATTAAAAAATAAATATTTATTTTTATTTTTTTTAATTGAGAGATGAATTCCATCTTTCCCCATTGTAGTCATTAAATTATTAACTTTAATTTTATTAAGTAATTTTTTTGATAAACTTTCTATAGACCCACGCTTATCAATCATAGCAAGTCTCAATTCTGGTTGGTCAATAATTATTGAATCGCAAGTTTTATATTTCGTAATAAGATTAAAGCCTCTATTATCAGCATTAGTTTGAGCATTTATGGATAAAAATCTTGAATGCTTTTGAATTATATTGATCAAATCATTATTCAAAAAACCATGTCCAAAATCAGCTAAAATAACTAAATCATATTTTGATAATTCTTTTTTTAGAATAGCTTCAAATCTTCTTGAAAAAAAATTTGTTTTATTTCCAGATCTTTCATAAATTTCAAATAATTTTCTTCCTGTATTGTTTAAAAATCTAGACTTAGTTATAGAATTGTATTCATCTTTAAAAATCTTTAAATTTATATTTTTTAGATTACTTTTTTTTAAAAAATTAATATCATTGCTTGAAAATTTTCCGGCAATAAATAAATCTATATTAGAACTAAATTCTGCAATATTTCTTGCTATTGCAAAAGATCCTCCAGGGTAAATTTTGTGGTCTCTCACTTCAACAGCCTGAATCATTTCCTTTGATGGCTTTTCTAATTCTGAACATCTTATATATTTATCAAAAATCATTTCTCCAATAACAGCGACTTTCAAATTATTTATTTTATTTAATGCATCAAAACATTCTTTTTTAAAAAAATTTGCTTTTTTGGTAATTTTTAGATTACCAAAATTTAGTGGAATAAAATTTTGATTGATAACTTTAGAAGAAGAAAACTCTATATCATTTGTAAAAATAATATCACCACCAACTTTTTTTACGGCACGAATTTCAGCTTTTATATTATTTGTAATATCTCCATCTAAATTTTTATAATCATTTCCTTTAAAATAAAAACTTGGCTTAATGTTATTAATTAACTCGATAGACGTAACATCATAATTAATAATAACTGCATCAATACTTTCAAATGAAGCTAACATTTCTGCTCTGTGAAAATGATTAAAAACAGGTCTGTTAGGACCTTTTCGAACATACTCATCAGAGGTAATGGAGACCACAAGGAAATCAGAATAAGATTTAGCTACATCAAAATGCCTCTTATGGCCGATATGTAAAACATCAAACACACCATGTACTAAAGAAATTTTTTTTATATTTTTTATTTTATTTTTTAACTGATTTAAATTTAAAATTTTACTTAATTTTGTCATTTGCGAAATTGTTTATATATCTTAAAAGACTTTCTTTAACACTAATTGGTTTAAAATTATATTTTTTTGCTTTTTTTAGACTTATTAAATGATTATTTACATCACTTTTTTCCTCGATAATGAGCGGATTTTTTTTGAATTTTTGCAAAAATAGTTTCAGTATAGTAGCAACTTTAATTGGGCTATGTGAAGTTAAATTTAATACAACAAATTTTTCATTTAATTTTTTAATACTCTTTTCCAAAAATTTAGAAATTATATCAATGTGAATAATATTGCCAAAATTTTTTTTTAAATTGAAAATATGTACTTTTTTTTCTTTTAAAATAGCATACGCAAGGTTTGAAATAAAATTATTATGCGAACCATCACCTACAATTCCTGGCAATCTTAAAACTAAAACTTTATTCAATTCATTTCTTGTTGACCAAGATTTCAGCATATTTTCACATTTTATTTTTGATAGTCCATAATTGTCATCAGAAGATTTTTTAATTAAATTAGATTTTTCGGTTATAATTTTTTTATTTTTTAAGTAAACAGACATTGAAGAAAAAAAAACTATATTTTTTATATCGTTTTTAGTTGCAAAATCTAAAATATTTTTCATCATTGCTATATTAGAATTAAAAAGTTTATTTGGATTATATCTCTGAGGTGTTTCAAATGCAGCATGAATAATAACATCTATTACTAAATTGATTTGAATTTTCTTTTTTAAATTCTGTTTATAAAATATTATTTTTTTTATTTTTGGTTTTTTATTACCTAAAGCAAAAATTTTAAATTTTTTTGAAAGATTTTTTGCTAAATTAAAACCCGAAAATCCATTTGCGCCTGTAATTAAAATTTTTGATATCATTCTATGTTTGAAAAAATATTAAGTATTTTAAAAAATTTTTTATATATTAGATAGTATATTATAAAATTATTTATTATTTAAATACTATGTATTTACTTATTAGTTATCCCATGCTTGAAAAATTCTTGTTCCGATGTTTTTCTAGAGAAATAACACTTCCCCATTGATTTTTTTTTACATTCTTATTTCTTATGGTATTTAGGTTTTTAACATTATTTCTTTTATCATAATTTATGAAGTACATTGTAATAGGCGCAAGTGGGAAAATAGGGAAATATTTTTTAAAAAAAAAAAATATTATATTCACTTATAATAAAAAAAAACTAACCAATGGGGTAAAATTTAATCTCTTAAGAGATGACTTTCAGAAAGTTGTACAAAAAAATAGAATTTCTAGAGCAGTAATTTTATCTGCTTATTCTGACCCAGACTTTTGCAAAAAATATTTAAAAAAATCAAGACTTATAAATGTTACTAAGACAAAGAAACTTATTAACGCTTTAATCAAGAATAATATTTACTTTATTTTCTTTTCAACGGAATTCGTATTTGATGGAAAAAAAGGAAATTATAAAGAAGATGCTTTTACAAAACCAATAAATGTTTATGGAAAACAAAAATTAGAAATAGAAAAATACATACAAAAGAATACGCAAGATTATTGTATATTTAGAATTGCTAAGACCTATGGCGACCAGCACTGGGATAATTCACTAATTAATGATTTTTTAAAAAGATCAAAAAAAAAAATAATAACTTTCGCTGCATCTGACCAGATATTTTCTCCTATTTACGTTAGAGATTTGGTAAAAATTACTGATTTCTTCATAAAGAAAAAGATTAAAGGAATTTACAATGTCGGTGGAAATAAAGCTATTAGTAGATATAAACTTTATAAAAAATTTAATTTTTTATTAAAAAATAATAAAAGTTACCCTCAAGTTAAAATAGTGCAAAAAAAACTAAGAGACTTCAAATTTTTTGATAAAAGACCTAATAATGTAAGTTTTAATACACAGAAACTAAAAAAAATTCTGCATTTTAAATTATCTAATATAGAAAAAATTTTTAATAGTATCATACAATGAAAAGTTTAATTGAAGATAATAAAGCAAAAACAAAATCATTTTTTTTAAATAGTAAAAAAAATTTTTTTTCTCAAAAGCATATAAATTTTTTAATTCACTTCTACAAGAAACATAATTCAGATGTAAGAATATGTCTGCACAAGAACAGAAGGTCTAATCATCATGATATGATAATCTTGCAGCAAAAAAAAAACTTTTATAAACCTCACAAACATCTTAAAAAAGGAGAAACTTATCATATTATAAATGGTTCAATGATTTGTGTAATTTTTAATAATAAAGGAAATATAAAAAGTTTATGTCATATAAAAAAGGGAGATATTTTTAGAACGCCAATTAATAAATATCACACGATGTTGCCTTATTCTAAATTTGTAATTTACCACGAAAGTAAAGTTGGTCCCTTTTTATTGAGAAGAGATAGTATTTTTCCTTACTGGATAAAAAAATTTACCAATGAGAAAGAGATTGCTTTATTCAAGAATATGATTATAAAAAAAATTCATCGATGAGTAATCTTGAAAAATATCTATTAAAAAGAATATCTCCAGGTAACAAAATATCAAATCTTCTTGAATTTCCTAGTTACATTGAAATAGAAACTGTAAACGCGTGTAATGCTCGCTGTCCGATGTGTACCATTAATGACTGGGAGAGAAACTACCCCATTATGAAAGATGATGTCTTTAATAAAATTAGTGATGAATTAATCGAAAATAAAAATTATTTAAAGAGAGTAAGCTTATATAGAGACGGCGAACCTCTTATTGATAAAAAGTTAGCAAAAAGAATTAATAAATTCAAATCGGCAGGAATTAATAGCACATCTATCGCAACTAATGTTTCCCTGCTTAATGAGGAGAGATCTAAAGACCTATTAGAAGCAGGATTAGGATTAATTATTATGTCAATTGACAGTATGCAAAAAGATGTTTTTGAAAAGATCAGAGTAAGACTCAAATTTGAAGAGGTTAAAGAAAATGCAATAAACTTTTTAAAGCTCAGAGATAAAATAAATCCTAATTGTCGTGTTTGGATAAGAATGATCAAGCAAGAAAGTAATCAAAATGAATGGTCTGATTACTACAATTTTTGGAAAAAATATGCTTCTGAAAAAGATAGAATATATTACCACAATATATTTAATTGGGGTGGACAGTTAGAAAACTACAAATCATTAGAAAAAAGTTTTGAACCAAACTTACCGTGCGTAGCCCTATGGTCTTTAATGGTATTTTTCGCTAATGGTGATGTGCCTTTATGTAATGTTGATTATAATAATAAATTTCCCACAGGCAATGTAATGAAAAATTCAATCAAGGAAATTTGGGAATCTAAAATTTTAAATGAGAGAAGAAAAATGCACATGAGTAAGAATAAAAAAAAAATATCTTTATGTGAAAACTGCAATGTATGGGATGAGGTAGCCGGAGAAGAACTTGTTTCTCAAGAGTTTGCGGATAAGGTTTCTATTAAAAACACATAATTTATTAAAAACACGTAATTAAAGAAAATGAAGAAAGCTTTAATAATAGGTTCTGGTTTTACAGGATGTATGTTCTCAATGATGTTAAGAAAAAAAAATTGGGACGTAAAAGTATTTGATTCTGCCTCTATAACAGGTGGCGGCGTTAGAACATATTATCATGGCGGGCATCCTTATACTTATGGTCCAAGACATTTTATTGGCCCAGAATCTAACATGAAGGCATACGAATTTCTAAACAGAATTGTTCCAATGAGACATTTAAAAAAAATGAATTATAGTTATCAACAAAAAGAAGATTTTTTTGCCAGTTACCCTATACACATAGATGATGTTAAGCAGTTTCAAGATTCGAAAGAGATTTTCTCTGAAATAGATAACCTGCCAAAAGAAACAAAAGCAAATAATTTTGAAGAATTTTGGATAGGCAGAGTGGGTAAAATTCTTTATGAAAGATTTAATAAATTTTACAATTTAAAAGCTTGGCAATTAAAAGATAATACTGAAATGAATTATGGATTTGAAGCTACGGTAAAAAGAAAGCCTTTGGAAACAGATTCAAGATATGAGTTTCCTAGCGGACATATTAATGCATATCCAGTACCGAGTGATGGTTATAATAAATTTTTTGACGTATCCCTTGATGGCTGCAAAATATTATTAAATACTTTAATAACAAAAATAGATTTAGATACTAAAACTATATATACAGATGATGGGCAGCATTCTGGGGATTTAATTATATCAACCACATCTCCTGACTTCTTATTTTCAAATTGTTATGGAGAGCTTAAATATGTTGGAAGAGAATTTTATAAAATTGTTTTACCAAATGAAAATGTATTGCCTAAAGATGTGTATTTTATTTATTATCCAGGTGCGAACGAACAGCAAACAAGAGTAACTGAATTCAAAAAATTTACCTTACATAAAAGCAAAAACTCCCTGATAACATTAGAAGTCCCTTCAATGAAAAATAAACTTTATCCAACAATGTTAAAAAAAGAAGTCGATTTGGCAGACAAATATCTTAAAGCTTTACCAAAAGATGTGATATCTGTTGGAAGAATGGGTACTTATAGATATGTGGATATTGATGATATTATTATGCAAGGTTTAAAATTTTATGACGATATATAAACTATTCTTAATTACCATTAATAAACAATATAAATTAGACGCAATTGGCAAGATTAATAAATTTTTTAAAAATTAAATTAAATTTTAATAGACAATGTTAATAAATAAAAATAAAGAAAAAAAAAAGGGGGGGGGGGGAATTTAAAAAATAAAAAAAAAAAAAAAAATAAAAATTTTTTTTTTTTTTTAAAAAAAATTTTAAAAAAAAAAAAAATAAATAATTATAAAAAAAAAAAAAATATAAAATTAAATAATTATTATGATTAAAAAAAAAAAAAAAAAAAAAAGAAAAAAAATTTATAATTAAAAAAAAA
>Ga0114963_10000672_pt1 | contig 23062 bp, 25 predicted proteins | sample C_131016_EF_Meta_FD_87019 | JGI IMG/M metagenome (GOLD analysis project Ga0114963, IMG submission 87019) | Freshwater microbial communities from Lake Croche, Canada to study carbon cycling - C_131016_EF_MetaG | ecosystem: Environmental > Aquatic > Freshwater > Lake | place: Lake Croche, Canada...
CGACCGCCGTCACCTCCTCGCCGAACCGGAACGTGACAGCCAGGTCGCGAAGGTGGAATTGCAGCGAATCGACGATCTCGGAATCGCAGAACTCCAACATCGAATCGCGTCGCTCGACGACGGTCACTTTGGTGCCGAGCGCGGCGAACATCGAGGCGTACTCGATGCCGATCACCCCGGCCCCCACGACGACCATCGACGACGGCAAAGACTTCAGCTCGAGGATCTGATCGGAGTCCAGGACTCGTTCGTTGTCGAAGTCCACACCGTCGGGTCGGGCGGGCGTGGTTCCGGTCGCGATGACGACGTAGCGGCCGCTGACGGTGATCCGCTCGGCGCGGGTGGGATCCTCCACGCGGATGGTGTGCTCATCGACGAAGCTGGCGTGACCGGTGTAGAGCTCGACCCCGTTTCGCATCAGTTGGCTGCGCACCACCTCGACCTCTTTGCCGATCACGTGCTCGGTTCGGGCCAGCAGGTCGGCGGGTGTGATCCGCTCCTTGACCCGGTAGCTCGCGCCATACATCTCGCGCTGGTTCATTCCGGTCAGATAGAGGACGGCCTCCCGCAATGTCTTGGACGGAATGGTGCCGGTATTGACGCACACTCCACCGAGCATGCGGCGCCGTTCGATCACCGCAACCGTCTTGCCGAGCTTCGCGGCGGCGATCGCGGCCTTCTGCCCGCCCGGACCCGAACCAATGACCACGAGGTCGTATTCCAAACCCATGAGGAAAAGACATACGCCGCTTTGGGCGATCTCGCACGCTGACGGCGTACAAAACCGGGTGAACATTTGATCCACAGTGACGTTTTCATCCACAGCGGACTGCCGACCGGGCCTCTTGCGTGGCCGTTCTGACGGTGATCCTTGACAGCGTCGGGCCCATGACCTTCCAGCATCCGGAGTTCCGCTTCGACCGCCCCGGCGCGCTGATAGCCGCCCTGCCCGCCGTCCTCGGCTTCGTGCCGGAGAAGTCCTTGGTTCTGGTTTCCCTCGAGGATGGCCGGATGGGTGCGGTGATGCGTGCCGACCTGGCCGCCGACCTCACCGACAACATCGACCGCCTCGCCGAGATCGCGGCGACCTCCGGTGCTGACACCGTGGTCGCGGTGATCGTGGATGCCGACGGCGCACTGTGTCCGATGTGCAACGCCGATCACCGGCAGCTGTGCGATGCGCTGACCGAGGCGCTGGCTGAGCGTGCGGTCGGGCTGTACGCCGCCCACGTCGTCGACCGGGTCGAAAACGGCGGCAGGTGGCGCTGCGTCGATGATTGCGGCGCGCAGGGGACCGTCGAGGATCCCACCGCCTCACCGTTAGCCGCGGCGGCGGTCCTGGACGGGCGGCGGCTCTACCGGCACCGGGCCGACCTGCAGGCCGTCATCGTCGGCACCGACCCGGATCGCGCCGCGGCTCTGGTAGAGCCTATCCGCGCCCAGACCGCCGTGCGGCAGGCCGCGTGGGAGGCCGATCCCGACGGATGTGGCCGGCGTGATGTCGAGGCTGCGATGGCCGTTGCCGCCCGGCTGGGTGAGGGCATCGAACCTGCTGCCGATGAACTCGCAAGCCTGGCGTGCGGGATCACCGACGTCGCGGTGCGCGACACGTTGTACGGCTTGGCTGTCAGTGCCAACGCTGGAGCTACCGAGGCGCTGTGGGCGGGGCTAGCGCGCACCCTTCCTGATCCGTGGCGAGTGGAAGCCCTTGTGCTACTTGCTTTTTCGGCTTACGCCCGAGGTGACGGACCATTGGCCGGGTTATCGCTGGAGGCGGCGTTGCGCAGCGATCCCGACCATCGGATGGCCGGGATGCTCGATACCGCGCTGCAGTCGGGTATGCGGCCCGAGCAGATCCGTGAATTGGCGCGCACCGGGTATCGCCTCGCCAAACGACTGGGGGTTCAATTACCTCCGCGGCGTGACTTCGGCCGTCGCGCGGTCTAGTACCGCGGTGGCTGTCGCGCGGTCTAGTACCGCGGTGGCCGTCGCGCGGTCTAGTACCGCGGTGGCCGTCGCGCGGTCTAGCTAGACCTTCTCGACCTTGACCGCGTGGGCCATGTCATGGGGGAGTTCGACGTTCTCATGACCGCTGACGATGATCGTGACGTCGCCGTCCGGTCCGGACTCCACCAGTACCCGGGCATTGGGAACCACGCCGGCCTCTTTGAGCCGGCCGATCAGGGCGACGTCGCCCTGCACGTGCTCAGTCAGCTGGCGTACCACCACCGCCACGGAGTCCCCGACCGGAAGTTCGGTCAGTCGCACCAGGTTTACCGTGTCGTGGTGGGCCTCGGAGTGCTCCATGCCGAGTGCAGCCAGGCCGGGGATCGGGTTGCCGAACGGTGAGACCATCGGGTTGTCGAGCACCGTGACCAGACGCCGCTCGACGTCCTCACTCATCACGTGCTCCCACCGGCACGCTTCGGCGTGCACCTCCTCCCATGGCAGTCCGATGATGTCCACCAGGAGCCGCTCTGCCAGTCGGTGCTTGCGCATCACCGAGGTCGCGAGGTCTCGGCCCTTGTCGGTGAGTTCGAGGTGCCGGTCGCCGGCCACCCGGAGCAGGCCGTCGCGTTCCATCCGTGCGACGGTCTGGCTTACCGTCGGCCCGCTCTGCTCGAGACGTTCGGCAATGCGCGCGCGCAACGGCACCACGCCCTCTTCCTCAAGGTCGTAGATGGTGCGCAGGTACATCTCGGTGGTATCGACCAGATCGTTCATTAGGTCACCCTTCGTTGCACGCCGAGTCTAACTGCCTGGCTGTGGCAACGGTTCGCCATCGTCGGTAACCCGGGACCCAACGAAGTGTGCCCGCCGGGGTTAGCCGGCGGGCACACTGGGCGGGGTTGACTAGCTGGCGTAGGACCGAAGCCGTTCGGCGCCGCCGCTCCGCAGTTTGACCATGACCTCGCGCTCGATCTGGCGCACCCGCTCCCGGGACAGACCGAACTGCTTGCCGATCTGATCGAGGGTGCGCGGCTGGCCGTCGTCGAGGCCGAAGCGCAACTGGATCACCCGCTGCTCGCGTTCATCGAGCGTGGCGAGCACGTGGCGGATATCGGTGTGCATGAGTTCGGCGATCACGGTGTTCTCCGCCGACATCGCCTCGGAGTCCTCGATGAAGTCACCCAGGGGCGCCTCCTCGTCAGCTCCGACGGGCATGTCCAGGCTGACCGGATCGCGGCTGTGAGCCAGCAGGTCGGCGATCTTCTCGGCGGGGATACCCGACTCCTCGGCGAGTTCCTCGTCGGTGGCCTCCCGGCCCATGATCTGGTGCATCTCCCGCTTGATCCGGGCGAGTTTGTTGACCTGCTCGACGAGGTGCACGGGCAGTCGGATGGTTCGGCTCTGATCGGCCATACCGCGGGTGATGGCCTGGCGGATCCACCACGTTGCATACGTCGAGAACTTGAAACCCTTGGCGTAGTCGAACTTCTCCATCGCCCGGATCAGACCCAGATTGCCCTCCTGGATCAGGTCGAGCAGTGGCATCCCGCGGCCGGTGTAGCGCTTGGCCAGCGACACCACCAGACGCAAGTTCGCCTCCAGGAGGTGCTGACGGGCCGCATGGCCATCACGTACGACGGTCATCAGATCGCGTTTGCGGGCCTCGCCCAAGCGTTTCTGCGTCTCGAGCAGGTGCTGTGCGTACAGGCCGGCCTCGATGCGCTTGGCGAGTTCCACTTCGTCCTCCGCGCTGAGCAGGGCTGTCTTGCCGATGCCGTTCAGATACACCCGCACAAGGTCTGCGGCCGGACCCTGGGTGTCCAAGTCGCTGTTGAACCGGGTGATGGTGGCGTTTGCCATGGTGGCCTCCTGGTCGGATCCGACTGTCAGGGTGTACAACGCCCGACCGGAACGGAGAGTTCCCGGGTTCTGCCGCTACCCAATGCCCTGACGTGGGCAAATGCGAGGAGGTTCTGAGAATGTGTTAAGAGTCGGCGCTGCGCCGGCCTACCGGGGGAAGTCCTCGTGCAGGTGTTCAGCGCGAGGTTGCGAGGCCGGGACGAATCCAGCCTCCAGCGCCGGCCGCTCGGCGCGGGGAAACAGCGCGGTGCGCTCGGGCGCGTCGGGGAAACGACGCGGTTCCTCGGCCCGTCGGGGCGGCCGGTCGTTGGCGATCAGCACGGCCATCCACGGCAGCGGGATCGACAGGGCCAGGATTGCCAGGGACAGCACACCGTTGTGCCAGATGCCGTATGCGCCCGCCGCTGCCAGAAACGCGGGAATGCGCCAGGCCATCAGCTTCAGGTATTTGCGAACCCGTTGGCGGTGCTGCTCCTCGTAGGACAGGGCCGCCCTGGTGATGAGTACGGGTTGGCCATCATCGTCGAACCCCAACTCGCGCTCCATGCCTCCCACTGTTTCACATCGTGGTGCTCACAACCGAGGAACTTTTTCTTACGTCTGTCTGACTGCAATCCGGCCAAGGGGGCACAATGTCATATATGCGGACCGACACCATCGAGCGCACCGACAGCGAAGAACGCGTCGACGACGGCACAGACAGCGACACTCCCAAGGTCTTCCACTACGTCAAGAAGGACAAGATCGTCGAGAGTGCGGTGATGGGATCCCATGTCGTCGCGCTCTGCGGCGAGGTGTTCCCGGTGACCAAGTCGGCCAAACCGGGTTCCCCGGTGTGCCCGGATTGCAAGCGCATCTACGAGACCCTCAAGAGGGGCTGACCGCAGCCCCCGCTGTTTCAGCAGGCTCGACGGCGGTCACGGCGGTCTCACCTGGGAGTTGGTTTCTGCGCCTCATCCAGCTTCGAAACTGATGCCAGTGCGGCACGGGCGCGGGCCATTCGTCTTCGATGGCGGCGTTGAGTTCAGCCCCCATCATGATCGCGAAGCCGAGGAAGAACGCGAACAGCAGGAACGCGATCGGGGTAGCCAACGCTCCGTAGGTGTACCCGGTGCGGGTGATGTATTCCAGGTAGATCCGCAGGCCGGCCGTCGCCACCACGAATACCGTTGTGGCCAGGATCGCGCCTCCCACCAGTCGGTGCGTCGGTAGCGGCTTCGGCAGTGAAACCCGGTAGAGGATCGTGACTGCCACCACCAGCCCCAGAGCCAGCATGGGGTAATACCCGAATTGCAGTATGTTCTGCCAGCTATCCGGTACGTACTCGCCGATCTTGCGCGGACCCAGCGCGAGTAGGGGCGCGGCCACCGTTACGAAAACGAGCATCACCACATAGAGACCGAGGGCGAAGAACCGCTGACGGACCGGGTGGCGCAGCGCGGTCTGATCGTGGGCCTCGACCACCGAGTCCACCAGAGCTGAAATCGCCGACGATCCGGCCCACAGGCTGATCACGAAACCCAACGACACCACCTCGCCGCGGGCACCCTGCACGATGTCGCGGACCGTCGGCTCAATCAGTTCGGCGACGATGTTCTTGGAGAAGAACGTGTTTGATGTACTGATGAGCTGGCGCTGGATGGTCGGCAGGACGTCCGGGCCGAACAGCGGTGCCACGTAGGCCAAGCTGCCGAGCATCCCGAGCAGCAGGGGCGGTAGCGACAGCGCCGACCAGAAGCCGACTTGAGCCGACTCCGAGAAGATCGAGTCGTCCCAGCTTTTCGACAATGTCCGCGTGGCGATGCGCCAGACGTGACGACGCCTCGGCTTGGGCAGCGACTGGTCCGTCATGACCTTCCAACATTCCTCACGACCGCGGACCTACCCGGCAAACGGGCACCGGGGCGGTTCAGTCGTCGTCGGAACTGATTTCCAGCACGGCCGCCAATTCGATCAGCCTGGACTCGTGTTCCTTGGCGTGGTGTTGGCAGAACAGAAGTTCGGCGCCGGAGGGGAGCTTGGCCCGAACCCGGGCGGCAGCACCGCAGCGGTCGCAGCGGTCAGCCCTGGTCAATTCAGGACTGGTCAGCGTTGCGTTCATGGGGCTCCTCCCATAGTCCTCGGCACCCTTGGTGGCGGGTGCCACCAGCGAGTGGTTCGTCTACTGTCTCAGACGCATCGGCGGTCGGGCTTGTTCCCACGCCCGACTGATGTGTCGTGTCTCACGATTTCAGTGTTGCAGCAGTTGTCCGATGGTGCAGGGTAGCCCCATGCCACAGTCCGCGGAGTTGCTGGTCCACCTGTGTTCGACCCGCGAGTGGGACCAGGCACGTTCGCGCGGCGAACTGTGTCCGGACTCACTGGGTGAGGCGGGGTTCATTCATCTCTCGGCGCAACACCAGGTTCATTTGCCAGCCAATCGTCTTTTCGCGGGACGCATCGATCTGGTGCTGCTCTACCTCGACACGGAACGGCTGGGCTCGCCGGTCCGCTGGGAGCCCGGGGTGCCCGGTGATCCCTCGGCCATGCTCTTCCCGCATCTGTACGGTGCGCTACCAGCCGCCGCGGTAGTAGACGTCCGCCCGTATGTTCCGGGGCCGGATGGACTGTTCGAGCCACTTATCCACAGATCTTCCGAATGAAGGTGCGCGAGGTAAACACCGATGCGCGCCGACTGTTAATTTCACCCTCAGTGACCGGGCGCTGCGCACCGGCGGAAGACCCCCCCTTCCGCGACAGGAGCGCAGCGCCCGGCCACCTGTACCGGGACAACGACTTTGGGTCGATTAACTCTTGGGGTCGATTAACTAGAGTGCTCCGATGAGCAAACCGCCCAAGTTGGACGTCCTCGACGTCGCGGACGTGCCTCTGCGCGAGGTATCCGGCCTGACACTGCGGGGATCTGATCTTCTGGCTGTCGGTGACCGCGATCCGGTGGTTTTCCGTGCACCGCTGCAACCGTGGCCGCTTCAGTGGCAGGGCATCGATCTAGCCGGTCTCGAACTTCCCGATGGCGGAACGCAATTTGAGGCGATCCAACCGACGTCCGCGCACACGGTTCTGGTGCTGCAGGAACAGCCCGCCCGCGTACTGCACATCGACCTTTCCGTACCGGCGCTCATCGGAACCCTCTTGCTCGATGTGCCGGAGGGTCACCGATTGCGTCAGGCCTGGCTCGGTGATCGGTCCTCGCGTGGCGAGTCACTGGTGCTGACTGATCGCGGCCACCTGCTGGTGGTCAAGGAGAAGGATCCCTCCGCGATCCTGGAGTTCGGTCCCGCCGGTGACGATCCGGTCGGTTGGCGGCGCGGCGGCCCCACTATTGCGCCAATTTCCGGGGATGCCGCGTTGACCGTGCTGGCGACGTGGTGGCTGGGCGAGGAGTTGGCGAAGCGACTTCCCGATATCAGCGACGCCACTGTCGGCCCGGACGGTCGGCTCTATCTGCTCTCCGATCAGGGCAGTGCGATCGCCCGACTGCCCGACGCGCTGGACCCTCAGGGTGGTGAGGTGGCGGCCGCGGCGATCTGGCAAATCGCCGGCACACCGAAGAGCGCCGAAGGCCTGGTGATCCTGGACGACGGCACTGTGCTGGTGGGCTTGGACACCAAGTCGCCGCGACGAAATCTGTTGCGGCTCAATCCATTACCGCTTGATTGATCCCCAGTCTGCGGAGTCGCTGTCCCGGTTGAGCCGCTGGGCCCGATAAATCGACACCGGTGTGCGGCTGATGATCAGGTAGGCGATACCGACGGTGATCATCGCCGCGGGTATCACCGAGAACGACCCGGTCATCTCGGCGACCATGATCATGACCGCCAGGGGTGCATGCGCCACACTGCCGAAACAGGCCATCATCGCCACGATCACGAACACGCCCGGACTATCCGGAATCCCCGGTGCGCCAACGGTATCCGCCACCCTCCAGATCGCAGCTCCGACGAAGCCACCGATCACGATGCCGGGCCCGAAGATACCGCCGGATCCGCCGGTGCCGATCGACAGCGACGTTGCCACGATCTTGGCGATTGGTAGCACGACCACGATCCACAGTGGGATCGTCGCCAACCCGTCTCGGGTCATGGCGATCTGCACCCAGCCGTATCCGCTGGACAGTATCTGCGGGATCGCCAGTGCCAGCAGGCCGACCAGCAGGCCGCCGATCGCCGGTTTGATCACAATGCCGCCGGGCAACCGCTTGGTCAGTGCGACGGTGCTGTAAAACGTCCGCGCATACAGGTAACCGACACCCGCCGCGATAATGCCGACGACCACAAACCAGGGGATTTGGGCGGGGTCGAAGCGGTAGTCGGGTTCAACAAAACCGAATATCGGCCCAAACCCAAGAATCGACCCGTAGACGGCGTAAGCGGTCGCCGAGGTGATGAAGCCTGGAACGAGGGCTTTGTAATTGAAATCCTCCCGATAGATGATCGAGGCGGCCAGCACCGCCCCGCCCAGCGGTGCGCTGAAGATCGCCCCGATGCCCGAACCGATACCCAGCGACACCGCGAGCCGGCCATCGGCGTCGGACAGATCCAGCCGGCGGGTCAGCAGCGAACCGAACCCCGCCGAGATCTGCGCGGTCGGGCCTTCGCGTCCGGCCGAACCGCCGGAGCCGATGGTCAGGGCGCTGGCGATCAACTTGACCACTACCGCACGGCTGCGGATCGCCCGCGGATCGTCCAGTGCCGCCTCGATTGCGTTGTCGGTGCCGTGGCCCTGGGCTTCGGGGGCGAACCCGGCGACGATGACTGCCGACACGAGGGCGCCACCGAATGCGATTAACGGAATCGCCCACGGCCGGCTGAATCCCGGCGATCCGGACCCGCCACCGTCGCCGATGGCCTGCGGCTGCTGATAGCCGCCGAGATTGCCGAGCAGAAACTCACCGGCGTACTTCAGGGAGAGGAAGAACACCACCGCACCCAGGCCGGCGATGATGCCGATGGACACTCCGAGGACCAACCACTTTCGGAGATAACCGGATTCGCGGACGAACGCGCCCAGGCGTCCGCCGGTTTGTACCTGGCCGTTCTGTTGTGGGTCGGCCATTGCCGGATGCTAGCAGCGCAGCGGAGCCGTGCCGAGTTCTACTCAGTCCAGGTAGTCGCGCAAAACCTGCGAGCGGCTCGGGTGGCGTAGCTTCGACATGGTCTTGGATTCGATCTGGCGGATGCGTTCGCGGGTCACCCCGTACACCTGGCCGATCTCATCAAGGGTGCGGGGCTGGCCGTCGGTCAGTCCGAACCGCAGTCGCACCACGCCTGCTTCGCGCTCCGACAGCGTCTCGAGCACCGACTGCAGCTGATCCTGCAACAGCGTGAACGAGACGGCGTCGACGGCCACGACGGCTTCGGAGTCCTCGATGAAGTCGCCGAGTTGGCTGTCGCCCTCGTCGCCGATCGTCTGGTCCAGTGAGATCGGCTCGCGGGCGTACTGCTGGATCTCCAGCACCTTCTCCGGGGTGATGTCCATTTCCTTGGCCAGTTCCTCCGGAGTGGCCTCGCGGCCCAGGTCCTGGAGCAGTTCGCGCTGGATGCGACCAAGTTTGTTGATCACCTCGACCATGTGCACGGGGATGCGGATCGTGCGGGCCTGATCGGCCATGGCGCGGGTGATGGCCTGGCGGATCCACCACGTGGCGTAGGTGGAGAACTTGTAGCCCTTGGTGTAGTCGAACTTCTCCACCGCGCGAATGAGACCCAGGTTGCCTTCCTGGATCAGGTCCAGGAACGCCATTCCGCGGCCGGTGTAGCGCTTGGCCAACGAGACCACCAGACGCAGATTCGCTTCCAGCAGATGGTTTTTCGCTCGATCGCCGTCGCGGCAAATCCACGTCATATCGCGGCGCTGCTGCACCGGCAGCTTCGCGCCGCGGTCGGCTACTTCGGTCATCTTCTGGGTGGCGTACAGGCCCGCTTCGATGCGCTTGGCCAGTTCCACCTCTTCCTCGGCGTTGAGAAGGGCGACCTTGCCGATCTGCTTGAGGTAGGCGCGCACCGAGTCCGCCGACGCGGTGAGTTCGGCGTCCTTGCGGGCCTGGCGCAGGGCCTCGGATTCCTCCTCGTCCCAAACGAAGTCGCCGGAAGCCTTGTCCTTGTCGGACGGTTCGGCGGCATCCTCGTCTTCGCCGTCGGTGGCGGGGGCGGCCGTGACGACGGCGACGACAACACCCGCCTCCTCCTCGACGACGACCTCTTCGAGATCCTCGATCTCGATCTCCTCGGCGACGTCGATGTCGGGCTCGACACTGAGATCGGTATCGAGGTCTTCGACGAGGAGTTCGGCGACGCCCCCGGCGGAAGCGGCCAACTTCTTGGCACCGCCGCGAGCGGCTTTCACGGGTGCTTGCTTGGTGGCGGCTTTCGCGGGAGCAACTTTCGCAGCGGCCTTAGCGGGAGCAGTTTTCGCGGCGGCTTTCGTGGGGGCAGCTTTCGCGGCGGCTTTCGCGGGAGCAACTTTCGCGACCGACTTCGCGGCAACAGGTTTGGCAGGAGTTGCTTTGGCGGCCTTCGTGGGTGCGGTCTTCGTGGGTGCGGCCTTTGCGGCTTTCACCGGTGCGGCCTTGGGCGGAGCAGTTTTCGCGGGTGCGGCCTTGGCCGGTGTGGCTTTAACCGCCTTGGCCGGTGTTGCCCTGGTGACCTTGACGGGAGCGGACTTAGCGGCCTTAGCCGGTGCTGCTTTGGTGACCTTGACGGGAGCAGCCTTCTTCGGAGTCGTTTTGGCGGCCATGTTTTTGGTGGCCGTGGCCGGTGCGGCCTTGTTCGCGGTCTTCTTCGGTGCGGCCTTGGTGGCTTTGGCCGGTGCGGTCTTCTTCGGTGCGGTCTTCTTCGGTGCGGACTTGGTGGCCTTGGCGGGCGCAGCCTTGGCTGGAGCGGCCTTGGTCGGCGTGGCTTTAACGGCCTTGGCAGGCGTCGCCCTGGTGGCCTTCTGAGCCGGTGCGGGGCGTGCCGCAGCCTTCTTGGCGGGAGTCTTAGTGGCGGTGCGCTTCACCGGCTTCGTGGTTGCCGGGCTGGCTTTTGTCGCTGCCACGTACACCCTTTCGGTCGTGCTGGCTTCCGGCAGGCATGGACGTGCCCTACCGAAAGCGTCGGCTATGTGGAATATCGGCGTGATCGCGTGGTGGATGCTCGCCGCTGTCTTGTTGGCGACCGCCGGGGTCCATTGTAACTACAAACTGAGTATCCGCTGCACCAGCGCGGGGAGCCTAGTTGATCAGGTCGGTTTGGCTGGCCATCGCGGCCCCGACGATGCCTGCCTCGTTCTGCAGAGCGGCGCCCACCACCGGCGTCCGGTTTCGCAGCATCGGTATCCATCGCTCGGCCTTTCGGCTGATGCCGCCGCCGGCGATGAACAGGTCCGGCCAGATGGCGTTCTCAATTGCGACCAAAACCTTGGTGACCTCTTCGGTCCAGCGCTGGTAATTCCATTCCTTGCGTTCCTTGACCGACGAGGCTGCGCGATGCTCGGCCTCTTTGCCGCCCACCTCGATGTGGCCGAACTCCGTGTTGGGCAACAACACCCCGTTGTAGAGCACGGCCGAGCCGATACCGGTGCCGAACGTCAGCAGCACGACGAGGCCCTTGACGTCGCGCCCGGCTCCGTAACATGCCTCGGCCAATCCGGCGGCATCAGCGTCGTTGAGAACGGTCACCTTGCGCCCCCCCAGGGCTGCGCTCCAGAGCTCGGCGACGTTGGTGCCGATCCAGGATTTGTCGACGTTCGCGGCGGTCTTCACGACGCCGTCGACGACGACGCCGGGGTAGGTCACGCCCACCGGCCCGGTCCAGCCGAAGTGATCCACCACCTCGACGACCGTTTTCGTCACCGCTTTCGGCGTAGCCGGCTGGGGCGTATCCAGCCGGAATCGCTCGCCGACGAGTTGCCCGGTGTCCAGGTCGATGATGGCGCCTTTGACCCCGCTGCCGCCGACATCCACCCCGAGGGCCTGGCGTGCTGTGCTGGGTTCGGTCGGGGTCATTGCTGCTCCTTACTCGCGGCGGGCGGATCGACCGGGTTAGACACTAGTGGGTGAGGCGCCCGCCGACGCTCGATTGTGTTGCGATAGCTCTGTGATGGAGAACGGCGCCCAAGAACTGCGAGCCGTCGCCGAGGGTGTAGCCGCTGAAGCGGCGGCCTTCGTCCGCCGTCGGCGGTCGCAGATCCTCGGTACGGGAACGGACGGGCCCGCGCTGCGCTCGAAGAGCAGCCCCACCGACCCGGTCACCATCGCCGACACCGAAACCGAGCAGTTGATCCGGAATCGGCTGGCCGAACTGCGGCCGGGCGAGTCGATCCTCGGCGAGGAGGGTGGCGGGGCGCCGCAGCGACGCGGTGCGGTGCGGTGGGTGGTGGACCCCATCGACGGCACGGTGAACTTCCTCTACGGCATCCCGACCTACGCGGTCTCGATCGCGGCCCAACTCGACGGCCGGTCGGTGGCCGGCGCAGTGGCGGACGTCGCAAGCGGCGACGTCTACTCGGCCGGCATCGGTCTCGGCGCGCACCTGCTCACCGAAGGAGCGCGTCATCGCCTCCGCTGCAGCGACGTCGACGATCTCTCAATGGCGTTGCTGGGAACGGGTTTTGGTTATCAGGCGCATCGCCGCGCCGCACAGGCCGCACTGCTGGCACGAATGCTGCCGGTGATCCGCGACGTTCGGCGGATCGGCTCTGCGGCACTCGATCTGTGCATGGTGGCCGCCGGTCGGCTGGACGGCCATTATGAGCACGGTCTCAATGTGTGGGACTGGGCTGCCGGTGCGTTGATCGCCGCCGAAGCCGGAGCGGTGCTGCTGCTGCCCGACGCGGACGAACCGGGTACCGAGGGATCGCTGGTGGTGGTCGCCGCGCCGGGGGTAGCGACACAACTCATCGACGCACTGGAGCGGTTCGACGGATTACGCCCGCTTCCGTGAGTGGCTCAGCAGGTGCCGTGGTGAATCTTGGTCAGCAGAGCCGAATCGGCCGGTTCGGTGGCACCGGGTTGCAGCCCGGACAGCACCGCGGCGATATCGTCGCTGCTGGCTAGTGCGGTGAAGTCGGTACCGATCACCAGGTCGACCGAGTTGTCCGTGCGATCGTCCTGGTACAACTCCACGCACGGGGCCACCAGCCACGCCGTCGCGGCGCCGGCCCGGCCGTCCTTGCCGAAGCGGATCTGGCCCTGGCACGACAACCTGGTGCCCGCGTAGACCGGATCGTTGGCGGCCGCCGGGGCCGCGAAGCCCAGATCGCGCAGGGAACCGGCCACATCGCCCGCCTGACCGCCCTGGCCGCTTGCGTTGAGCACCCGGATGTTCGTCTCGGCCAACTTGGCCGGCGCCACGTCGATCAGGGCTGAACTCGACAACCGGCCGCCGAGTTTGGGTGCCGCCGGGTCGGTCGGCGCCGGCGGCGCGTTGCACGCCGCGGCTTCCCCCACGGTGACCGGGCGGGTCAACACGAAGGTCCACACCAGAGCGGTGAGAGCCGACATGGCGACCGCCGCGGCTATCCCGGGGCGGTAGTTGCGCCTGCGGAATGGTTTACCGGCTTTGTCGTAGGCGGAACCTTCGGTGATGTGAGCGACCACGTGTTGCACTGTAAACGCAGCTTCGGAAGGCAGGTAGCCTGGCGTCCGCCGCCGACACCGGTCGCGCTCCAGTACCTAATGTGATGAAATTCACACCGGAACTCAGCGCTGGGGGGCATTAATCATTTTGCGCAGACGTTCGACGCTGGTACAAAGCCTTGTGTTCGACGAGGGGAGTGACTATGGCTACTGATTACGACGCCCCACGGCGTACGGAGACCGACGAGGTCGCCGAGGATTCGCTTGAGGAACTGACAGCCCGTCGCAACGAGGCGCAATCGGCGGTCGTCGACGTCGATGAGACCGAATCGGCGGAATCCTTCGAGTTGCCCGGCGCCGACCTCTCCGGCGAGGAGTTATCCGTCCGGGTCATTCCCAAGCAGGCCGACGAATTCACCTGCTCCAGTTGCTTTCTCGTGCACCATCGCAGCCGTCTTGCCAGTGACAAGAAGGGCGTGATGATCTGCACCGACTGCGCGGTCTAGCTACGCAGGGCGGCCAGTAGTCGGTCCGGATGTCGGCAACTCACCAACCAGTACGGCGTCGGGTCGTCGGGGTCATCGAGGACCACCAGCGCCATGGGGCCCACCCAGGTCCGGTGCACGACGTAGGCGGCTGGGTCCAACTGCCGCCCCAATGCGGCTGACTTCGCGGTCCGGGGTATCTCGGCTGATCGGCGCACCGCCGACACCGGCAGATGTGCCGGGCCGGCCCGCAGTTCCACGTCCATCCCGGCGGTGCTGACCTGTACCTCGGTTCGACTGAGCCACAGCAGCACACCGACGGCCGCGGCGGCCGACATCACGTAGGGCAGCCAGTCGGGAAGTGGGCGCACGCCCATGTTGACCTCGGTGGCCAGCAATGCCGAAACCCCGAGGCCCACCAGCCACCACCACCAGGGCACCCACAGCCGCTCGCGATACCGCACGGTTTGCGAGGTCACACGCGAGCCGGACACTCGGCCAAGGGTAGTCTTTGGCCTCGTGTCCACCAGTCTTGCGGTGGTTCGTCTGGACCGCGATCTCCCGATGCCCGTCCGTGCCCACGAAGGTGACGCCGGCGTCGATCTATGCAGCGCCGAGGACGTCGAACTGGCGCCCGGTCAGCGCGCCCTGGTACCGACCGGTATTGCCGTCGCCATCCCTCATGGCATGGTGGGCTTGATCCACCCGCGCTCCGGTTTGGCTGCGCGCGTTGGGCTTTCGATCGTCAACAGTCCCGGCACGGTGGACGCCGGATACCGTGGCGAGATCAAAGTGTCACTGATCAACCTCGACCCTGCCGCGCCGATCGTGATCAGGCGCGGCGACCGGATCGCTCAACTACTGGTCCAGCAGGTCGAGTTACCAGAGCTGGTCGAAGTGGCCTCGTTCGATGAGGCCGGACTGGCCGATACCACCCGTGGCCAGGGCGGTCACGGTTCCTCCGGCGGACATGCGAGTTTGTGATGGCATTCGGTAGACGTAAGCAGGACCGGGACCACGGCGTGGCCGAGGAGGTGGTCGAGGAGGTCGCCGAGGTCGCCGAGACGTCCGTCGACACCGGTGCCGACACCGGCGACGACGAGGTCCGGGCTGTGGCCGTCGCGGATCTGTCCGTCGGTGCCGACGGCCCATTCGACATCGAGGACTTCGACGACCCCGAACACGCAGGCGTGGCCCGCCTGGATCTGGGGTCGGTGCTGATCCCGATGCCGCCCGGTGGACAGATCCAGGTGGAACTCAATCCGATGGGCGTCCCGAGTGCCATCTGGGTGGTGACGCCCAACGGGCGGTTCACCATTGCGGCCTATTCGGCTCCCAAATCGCCCGGTCTGTGGCGAGAGGTGGCCGGGGAGTTGGCTGAGGCGTTGCGTAACGACGGTGCTGCAGTCTCCATCGAGGACGGACCGTGGGGCCGCGAGGTCGTCGGGACCGGCGCTGGCGTGGTCCGTTTCATCGGCACGGACGGGTACCGGTGGATGATCCGCTGCGTCGTGAATGGGGCACCGGAGAGCATTGTCGCGCTCGCATCAGAGGCTCGGGAAGCGTTGGCGGACACCGTGGTTCGTCGCGATCAAACCCCGCTCCCGGTGCGGACACCGTTGCCGGTGCAACTGCCTGAGGAGTTGGCTGCTCAGCTCAATGCCGCGGCCGCACAGCAGGCCCAGCAGGCCCAACAGGCGCAGCAGGCGATGTTCGCCGCGCAACAGGCCATGCTGGCCCAACAGCAGGCGGCGCAGCAGTTGCGCAATACCGGCGGCTAATTCCGGCCGGCATCAAGCGATAGCTCGTAGTGCCGCCAGGCCTGCAGCACCCAGTGCCGTGGGGTCTGGGCCGAACTGATCGAGGGTGACCGTTCGCAGTGCCGCGCGTGGCACCGACGACACCCACTCCAGGGCGATCTCGGATGGGTGGATCACGTCGTCTGGCGCCGCTACGACGGCCATCGGAGTCGCCAGCCGACCCAACTCGGCCGCACTCGGCCCCGGGTAGGCCGCGGCCTCGTCCATCGCGTCGGGAAGGCCGGGCCACTGCCGGCGCCACGAGCGGCTGAGCTCATCGGCCAGCCACGCCGGACTCGACGATCTCATCGAGGCGGTGGTGGCGGCCAGTCCGGCCCGGCGCAGTTGATCTGCGGTATGCCGCGCGGATAGTGCCGCCGGCGCGCCGTCCGGCGCTCCGGTCCACGGTGGCAATACGGCCAGGACGGCTATCGCGCGGCCCGGATGTGCCAGTGCCCACCGAGTCGCCACGGCGGCGCCGATGGATACCCCGCCGACAACGATCGGGCCGGTCGCCGCGTCTAGCGCCCGCCGGTAGCCGGCCACCAGGCCGTTGGGCTCCGGCGGCACCGCTGTCAGGGTCATACCGGCCTGCGCGAGCGGGCCGGCGAAGGCGCGTCGCAGGTAGTCCTCGTCGGAACCCGTGCCGGGCAGCAGCACCGCCGTCACACCGCGCAGGTTGATCGCCACCCCGCAATCCTGCAGGTGGCCGGTGGCCGACGCGCTCGCGGGTGTGCCTCGTGGCGCGAGCGAACCAAGAGGTCTACCGTTGCTGTCGCAGTGTGATCCGACAACAGGAGAGACCCATGGCTACGGCCGAAGGTTTTGTGCGCCGTCTCACCCGCCGGCTGCTGGAGAGCCCCGAGGAGCGCGACGCCGTGGAACTCAGCGGCGAGGCCGCCAGCACTGGCGCACACCGCGCGATCGACTGTCAGCGCGGGCAGGAAGTCACCATGGTCGGCACGTTGCGCAGCGTGGAGACCAACGCCAAGGGCTGCTCGACAGGGGTGCGGGCGGAATTGTTCGACGGCACCGACACGGTGATGTTGGTCTGGTTGGGACAGCGTCGCATCCCCGGTATCGACAGCGGACGCAAGCTTCGGGTACATGGCCGGCTGGGCATGCTGGAGAACGGCAGCAAGGCAATTTACAACCCGCACTACGAGATTCAGCGGTGACGGCACTCCCATCCAATCGCTTCCGGGATCCAATCATTTCTGGGTCGCCGTTGTGACTGACGTCGAGCGGACCCCGGGGCAGGCGCTGTTCGATCAGATGGGTGGCGTCAGCGGTCTGATCTATTCCGCACTGCCGGTGGCCGTCCTCGTTCCGGTCTCCACCGCGTTCGGTCTGGTGCCGGCAATTCTTGCGGCCGTCGGCGTCGCGGTGCTTGTCCTGCTCTGGCGTCTTTTCCGGCGCGACTCAGTCAAGCCCGCACTCGCCGGATTCCTCGGGGTGGGCGTGAGCGCGCTGATCGCCTGGCTGGTCGGTGCCTCCAAGGGTTATTTCCTGCTGGGGATCTGGACATCGCTGGTATGGGCGTCGGTGTTCGCGATATCGGTGCTGATCCGTCGGCCGATCGTGGGCTACATCTGGAGTTGGGTCAACGGTCATGACCGTAGTTGGCGGCGGTCGAGTCGCGCGGTACTTGCCTTCGACGTCGCCACCCTGACCTGGGTTGCGGTGTTCGGTGCGAGGTTCGCCGTGCAGCATCACCTCTACGACGCCGACAAGACCGGCTGGCTGGGTGTCGCACGCATCGCGATGGGTTGGCCGCTGACCGCTCTCGGTGCGCTGCTCACCTACCTGGCGATCCGGAGCGCTCAGCGGGCCCTGCACGCCACCCACGCCGACAGCCACCGCCCGGCAGCCGACGTCCCGGATGCCGACGTCCCGCATGCCGACGTGGCCGACCTGCCCGGTCGGGACTGACGGACTCGACCGTCAGGGCTGCGCGAGCAGGTTCCGCAGATCGCCCTCGACTTCGGGCGCCGCCACGAACAACAGTTCGTCGCCGCCCTCGAGTGGCTCGTCGGGCTCCGGCACGATGACACGCTGACCGCGCAGGATCGTCACGAGTGCGACATCGCGGGGCAGGGCGAGTTTGCGAACCGGGCGACCGCCCCATGGGGTGTCGTCGGGCAGCGTGATCTCCACCAGGTTGGCGTGGCCGTGACGGAACTCCATCAGCCGCACCAGATCCCCGACCGCGAACGCCTCCTCCACCAGGGAGGCCAACATCCGGGGAGTCGACACTGCGACGTCCACGCCCCAGGCGCCGTCGAAGAGCCATTCGTTGCGGGGGTCGTTGACCCGGGCCACCACCCGCGAGACCGCGAACTCCGTCTTGGCCAGCAGGGACAGCACCACGTTGGCCTTATCGTCACCGGTCGCGGCGATCACCACGTCGAACTCCTCGAGGTGCACCTCTTCGAGCAGGCTCAGTTCGCAGGCGTCGCCGAGTCGCCAGTGCACGGCCGGGATCGAGTCGATATCGACGTGGTCGGCGTTGCGCTCGATGAGCGTCACGTCGTGGGAGTTCTCCACCAGTTCGCGGGCGATCGACCGTCCGACAGCACCCGCTCCGGCGATGGCGACTTTCATTCCCCGACCCCTTCTCCAGGTGGCTGGGCGGCGATCGCCAGCGCCTCGGCCGCACGCCCGGACACCGCAGCGAGGTAGACCTGATCACCAGCTTGGATGACGGTCTTGGCCTCGGGCAGCACGCCGGTGCCGAATCGGATCAGGAACGCCACCCGTGCCCCGGTGACCTCCTCCAGGGATGTCACCCGGTGGCCCATCCACGAATCGTGCAGCGGAGCCTCCGCGACGGCCACCGTTCCGGTGGGATCCCGCCACTTGGCAGTCTCAGCATCCCGGGTCAGGGCGTGCAGCAGCCGGTCCGTGGTCCAGGGCACAGTGGCCACAGTGGGGATGCCCAGGCGCTCGTAGACGGCTGCGCGCTTTGCGTCGTATATGCGGGCGACCACCCGTTGCACGCCGAACATCTCGCGGGCCACCCGTGCGGCGATGATGTTCGAGTTGTCCCCGGAGGACACCGCCGCTAAGGCGTCGGCGCCCTCAATTCCGGCGCGCAGCAACACTTCCCGATCAAAACCCATACCCAGCACGTGTTTGCCGGCGAACTCCGGGGAGAGCCGGTTGAACGCCGTCGGGTCGCGATCGATAACCGACACCTCATGTCCGATCCGAGACAGTGCGTCGGCCAGCGAGGCGCCGACGCGGCCGCAGCCCATCACCACAACCCGCACGTGAGGTCCTTTCGGATGCATCGCGTGCGGCCCACCCGCGGGCCGCACGGTATGGGGAACGCTACCGGCACCGGGGGCAAGGCCTACTCTTGGCTCTCGTGTCCAAGCTTTCGAAGATGACGCGGCGGCTTCTCCTGGGACAGCCGTTCCGCAGCGACAAGCTGAGCCACACCCTGCTGCCGAAAACCATCGCCCTGCCGGTGTTCGCCTCCGACGCCCTGTCGTCGGTGGCCTATGCGCCGGAGGAGATCTTCCTGGTCCTGTCGGTCGCGGGCCTGTCCGCGATCACCATGGCGCCCTGGATCGGCCTGGCTGTCGCGCTGGTCATGTTGGTGGTGGTGGCCTCCTATCGGCAGAACGTGCACGCCTACCCGTCCGGTGGCGGTGATTACGAGGTGGTCACCACCAACCTGGGGCACACCGCCGGGCTGACGGTCGCCAGCGCGCTTCTGGTGGATTACGTGTTGACAGTCGCGGTCTCGATGGCGTCGGCGATGTCCAATATCGGTTCGGCGGTGCCATTCATCGCCCACCACAAGGTGGCCTTCGCGGTCACCGCGATCGTGTTGCTGACCGCGGTCAACCTGCGCGGTATCCGCGAATCCGGCACAGCCTTCGCGATCCCCACCTACGCATTCATGGTCAGTATGTTCATCATGCTGATCTGGGGTTTCATCCAGATTTTCGTGATGGGAAAGAACCTGCAGGCCGAGTCGGCGGGCTTCGAACTGCATTCGGAGCACGGTGACGTGATGGGCTTCGCACTGGTGTTCCTGGTGGCGAGGGCGTTTTCGTCGGGGTGTGCGGCACTGACCGGTGTCGAGGCGATCAGCAACGGAGTGCCGGCGTTCCGCAAGCCCAAGTCCCGCAACGCGGCAACCACGCTGGCCCTGCTGGGCGGAATCTCAGTCGCGTTGTTCATGGGCATGATCGTGCTGGCGATCAAGACCGGTGCGAAATTGGCCGAGCGTCCCGCCGAGCAACTCGTCGGTGCCCCCGAGGGGTATCAGCAGAAGACGCTGGTGGCTCAGTTGGCGGATGCGATCTTCCACAATTTCGCCCCGGGCCTGTATCTGATCACCGGCGTCACCGCGTTGATCCTGGTGCTGGCGGCTAATACCGCGTTCAACGGCTTCCCGGTGCTCGGCTCGATTCTGGCGCAGGACCGTTACCTGCCGCGCCAGTTGCACACCCGCGGTGACCGGCTGGCCTTCTCCAACGGCATCGTGTTTCTGGCGTTGGCCGCGATCGCCTTCGTTGTTGCGTTCGGCGCCGAGGTCACCGCGCTCATCCAGCTTTACATCGTGGGCGTGTTCGTGTCGTTCACCCTGAGCCAGATCGGCATGGTGCGGCACTGGACTCGGCTGCTGCGTACCGAGGATGACCCGCAGGAACGCCGCCGGATGGTCCGCTCGCGGGTGGTCAACACCATCGGTTTCATCGCCACCGGAGCGGTGCTGATCGTGGTGCTCGTCACCAAGTTCCTGGCCGGCGCATGGATCGCGATCCTGGCGATGGGCAGTCTGTTCATCCTGATGAAGGCGATCAACCGGCACTACGCGGCGGTGTCACGCGAATTGACGGCGCATGAGGCCGAGCAGCGCGAGATCGTGCGGCCCAGTCGCAATCACGCGGTGGTGCTGGTCGCGAATATGCACCTGCCCACGTTGCGGGCGCTGTCCTACGCACGAGCCATGCGGCCCGACGTGCTGGAAGCGCTGACAGTGAATGTCGACGACGTCGATACCCGCAAGCTCACGGCTGAGTGGGAGGCGAGTGAGGTCACCGTCCCACTCAAAGTCGTCGCCTCGCCCTACCGTGAGGTCACCGGTCCGGTGCTGGACTACGTCCGGCGGATCAGCAAGGAAGCCCCGCGCACGGTGGTGACCGTGTTTGTGCCGGAGTACGTCGTCGGCCACTGGTGGGAAGGTATCTTGCACAACCAGAGCGCGCTGCGGATCAAGACCCGTCTGTTGTTCATCCCGAATGTGATGGTGACTTCCGTTCCGTGGCAGTTGAATTCGTCCGAGCGACTCAACGAACTTCAGGGGCAGAGCGCTCCGGGCGATGTCCGAAAGGGATTCGTGGAGTGACCGTGATCGGGCCGGACGATGTGGTGCTGCGCACCGGCCCGGCCGCCAACGGCGGCAGTTGTGTGGCCCGCCACGACGGCCGAGTGGTGTTCGTGCGCTACGCGTTGCCGGGGGAGTTGGTTCGAGTCCGGGTGACCTCGGAGCGCGGGTCGTACTGGCACGCCGAGGCCATCGATGTTCTTGAGCCGTCGCCCGATCGGATAGCGCCGCTATGCCCGATTGCCGGCGTGGACGGTGCCGGGTGCTGCGATCTGGCCTTCGCCGAGCCGTCGGCCGTACGTGAGATCAAGGGCCGGGTTGTGACCAATCAGCTTGCGCGGCTTGGGGATTATGCGTGGGAGGGCGTGGCGGAACCGATCGGAACCGGCGGCGCGCTGGGCTGGCGCACCCGGGTGCGCCTCGACGTCGGCGCCGACGGGCGGGCCGGTTTCCACCGCTACCACAGTGACGAACTGGTCACCGATCTGCGGTGCGGACAGCTTCCGTCAGCCATGCTGGCCGACCTCGACGGTCCGCGCTGGACCAGTGGCGACCAATTGCACGTGGTGCTCGACGATGACGGCTGCCGGCATGTGGCCGCCACCGCGCGCGGCCGGCATGGCAGTACCGCGCTGGAAGGTTCCGGCGGATCCGTGCACCGGGTCGGGTCAAGGGTCTGGCGGGTGCCGGCGACCGGTTTCTGGCAGTCCCATCGCGACGCTCCAGTGGTCTACAGCGAGTTGGTGCGGCAGTGGTCGGCCGACACCGGCGCCAGCAGCGCGGCGCCCGGCCAGGCAGGCGGGTTGCGGGCCTGGGATCTCTACGGCGGTGTCGGCCTATTCGCGGCTGCGCTTGCCGATGTGGTCGGCGACCGAGGGCAGGTGCTCACCGTGGACACCTCGCGTGCGGCATCGAACGTCGCGCGCTCAGCACTGGCCGACCTGCCCCAGGTCCGGGTGCTGACCGATTCGGTGCGCCGGGTGCTGGCCGCGCAGTCCGGCGGAGCCGATATCGCCGTACTCGACCCGCCGCGGGCAGGCGCGGGTCGAGCGGTCATCGAATTGCTCGCCGCCGCCGATGTGCCGCGGGTGATCCACATCGGTTGCGAGGCTGCGGCATTCGCGCGCGACATCGGCCTTTATCGGGCAAATGGCTACCACGTTCAGACCATTCGGGTATTCGACGCCTTCCCGCTGACGCATCATGTGGAATGCATTGCCCTGCTGACGAGAGGGAACCATGGGCCATCCTGATCCGGCTCCCAGTGGCCGCCGGTCACTGGGCCTGCTGTTCGCCCGCGGGTCGTGGCCGGAGACGCACCGGATCATCGGGATTCTGCATAAGGAGACCGTCGGCGGTGCGATCCTGCTGGCTGCCGCGGCCGTCGCATTAATCTGGGCGAACTCGCCGTGGTCGGCCTCGTATTACGCACTTACCAATTTCCGGGTCGGCACCGACAACCTCGGTCTGCATCTGAACCTAAGCCTGGGCGGGTGGGCCGCCGATGGGTTGCTCGCCATTTTCTTCTTTGTCGTCGGCCTCGAATTGAAACGTGAATTTGTCGCCGGCGATCTTCGCGACCCGGCCAGGGCCGCGCTGCCGATCGCCGCCGCGGTCGGCGGCATGGTGGTGCCTGCGTTGATTTTCCTGTCCATCACTATCGGTGGCACCGACGGGGCAGAGCGCGGTTGGGCGATCCCGACCGCCACCGACATCGCATTCGCGGTGGCGGTGCTCGCGGTGATCTCCACTCACCTGCCGGCGGCGTTGCGGACGTTCCTGCTCACCCTGGCAGTGGTCGACGACCTACTCGCCATCACCGTCATCGCGGTGTTCTACACCACCAAGATCAACCTCAGCGCACTGCTGATCGCACTCGTCCCGTTGGCATTATTCGCGGTTCTCGTGCAGAGGCGTATCACCTCGTGGTGGCTGCTGATTCCGCTGGCGGCGCTCACCTGGGCGTTCGTCCACGAGTCGGGCGTGCACGCCACCGTCGCCGGGGTGCTGCTGGGCTTCACCGTTCCGGTGTTGCGCAGCAAGACCGCCGGCGACGGCCTGGCCGAAC
>Ga0114963_10000673_pt1 | contig 23052 bp, 27 predicted proteins | sample C_131016_EF_Meta_FD_87019 | JGI IMG/M metagenome (GOLD analysis project Ga0114963, IMG submission 87019) | Freshwater microbial communities from Lake Croche, Canada to study carbon cycling - C_131016_EF_MetaG | ecosystem: Environmental > Aquatic > Freshwater > Lake | place: Lake Croche, Canada...
GCCAATACTGCGGCCAGCCGTCCGATCTACCCGGTGCAAATGGCCCATGACGACAGGCTTGCGGAGCATTTCAACGTGGTCGCGTACCGCGCTGGACTCTGAATACATAAAGCCGTGGCCAAACGCAGTCCCGCCCAGATCCCGCCACCCCTTCTCAATATCGTAGGGCACATACTGCGCTTTCAAATCTTTGCACATATTGTAGATCTCCGATTTCGCCGACGTGCAACAGTGCGCCACAATAGCGCTAGGCGAGTATTGCAGGGCGGTTAGCCGGTGCTCATGGTTGCCCTCAAATATGTAACGTGGCGCCAGTTCTCGAACAAAATTAAGCCCAGCGTCAAAGTCCTCACGGATTGATGCAGTGCGTTCGGGAGAGTCTGGATCTTTCCTTGCGCTACCCATAAGCCCAGACAGATCCACAAAATCGCCTAGGTGAAGGATTGAATCTGCGTCTGGTTGCCACCGCCTTTTCATCTCTAACGCAGCCTTGCAGGCAGCCGCATTTGCCAGGTGTCCATGGCTGCAACTAACGGCCAGCCACTTTTTCCATTTGCGGATTACCTTCACTTTTTATCGATTGCGCTAGGGAATCCTTCAAGCACAGCGAGAATCTGACGGCAACTCTCCCTGCTAGACGACGCGGCCACGCTCTCGTCACTCGCCCCCAGCAAAGCCAGATCGGCAATTACCGAAAGCTGCATGCGTAAAGTATGTAGATACGTGCATAGGTCTAGGCATTCCTCCCACGCATCTTTCCACACGGGCCTGCGCCATAACGCTCCCCCGTGCTGCTCTTGTCCCTTGCGGTACTTGGCATCCACGTCCTTCACTAAATCCGACAAGATGCCGGCCAAGTGCTTCTCGTGTTCGGGACTCACCGGCTACTCCACGGCTGACTACGGACTGTGCTGCTAGCCTTTGTTTTTTGCGGAATATCCTTGGCCCTTACTTGTTCCACACCCTCGCGTGGAATGTCACGCCAGCTCTTAAATAAACTGGTTTGCAGATGACCTGTTTCCCAGGTGATGCCGACTAGCCCAAAGCTCAGGCCCACGTGTTCGCCCAATTTGAACGCGGTTTCATCATCCCAATTTGCGACCCATAGATCCGCATTTTTGGCCGTCCTTTTTAGCGGCACCCAATCGAACGCCAGCCCGTAGTTATGATAACTTTCCCCTGGGCGAGCCTTGGTCACGATCTTGCCTTTGCTCGTCCTGCCTTTTGCAAAAAGCGCAGCCTGCTCCTCCATTGTCCGACGGCCGCAGTAGATCAGCGGCTCAATCCGGCTAGTGACCATCTCGTTCACCCAGCCCCTTACCTGCTTTTGAAAGCCGACGTCTAATGTATCAATCGCCCGCAGGGTGCGGGAGCCAGCTTCAGCCAGGCTGGTCACTGCCGCGCTCGCTCGCGTTGAGTTTCTGCCAAGCTGTCAGAAAGCGCTTTGAGCGATTCCGCAAACAAGTCTCGATAGGCTTGTGGGCACGGGGGGTTAGTGCGTTCTGCTTTGTCCCAGGCGTAGATGAAGTAGCTGATGCTGTCCGGGCTAGGCGGCGGGCCGTCCTGCGTTTGCGTCGTGGCACAGCTGCAGAGCGCAAATGCGCTAATCAGTAGGAGGGCGTTTAGTCCACCACGCATCTATATCTCTCTGCCGCCTGCGTCGCTCTAGCTCTATGGCTTCCCAGTTGCGTTGCAGGGGCGATTTGCGTTTTAAGAACCACAGTACGATCCCGGTTATCCCGCCCAGCGCCGTTAAGATGCCGGCGATCATGGGTGGTTATTTTTTTGAAAACTTGGAAAGAAAATCGACGATCTTTTGCAGAGTCTTTTCAGGCTCATCGCCAGGGATGAACGAGGCAACCGCTGCAATAGCGGCAAGGGCGGCCGTGATTGCACCCAATGCGCCAAGCCAATCGACCTTAAGCAGTGCGGGGATGATTGTTTCCATGCCCCTAGCGGGGTGTCAAAGGCTGATGCGGCGCTTAATCAGTTCCCAGATCGTGCTAAACACGGCCCCAGATACAAGCGCCACCAGCCACAGCTTTGTCTTAATCGTGTGGGCGTCCCGCTCCATGTTGGTTAGGCGACCGTGATACTCGCCAAGGCTGGCTTGAGAGCGTTCTAGTAAATCCAGAATTACTGTCTGGCGGGTTTCTATTCTTGCTATCGCTTCTCGAGCTAGAGCCAGTCGTTCACTCAGCTCCGCTACTTGGTCTGCACTCACTTCCACCAATCTGCTGAGTCGTTAGATACTAGCTTTGTGATGGCCTTCCTTGCTTCTAATAAGCTCGTGGTAAGATAAACCGCTGGCTTGCCGTCAATGTAGCCTAACGAGATAAAGCCCTCGTCTAATAGGTACTGCAGGGCTTTGCATGCTTGCTCGTCTTTGCTCATTTGCTAGGAGTTCGGCCTGCGTCCTCGGCGGCTTGCATCATATCGTACGTTTGAAGAGTGTTTTTGTCTGCTTGCTTTGGAGAGCAAGAGCAGAGAAGAAGAAATAAAAGCAGAGGTGGCATTTTACAATTCAGCAATACTCCAAGACGATAAACTATTAATTTCACTTTGTGTTATGTCGGCACCGGATGGAATAAATATGATACTATAAACTTCATGTTGAAAAACTTGCCTAACAAATCCTGTTGATGTTGGGAATAGCGACCCGCTTGCTGATACTGGAAGTTCATACACAACATCAGTAATACCGCTTCCATCTGCGTCTGGAGCAGTTGGGCATTTTATTAGAGAAGTAACAAGGGCCAAACTACCCCAACTGCTCCCCTGACTTCCAATTTGCACAAAAAAACTACAAAAAGAATTTCTATTTATTTTAACTGCAGAATAACCACCAGACTCATAGTTGTGATAATATGTAAATAAATCGCCTGTGTTTATTATGGGAGAGGGATTCCATGTTGTTTGATTAAGCGTTGCATTAGATAATGTAATATCTCCTGATTGATACCATTTTGCCTTAAAAATAGATTTTGGAGTAATTGCACGAAATAAGGGCATTGATAATACTCCTAATAACTTGCCCACGAGGCCGTGCCTGTCGTCGCATATATAGCCGATAAAGTCGTGGTCGTAAATCCGCATTCAAAGTAATCACCGCTAGAAAGTGCCACCATAAATCCACCTCCGATAGTTGTGGCGGTTGTCCCGGCGTTCACAAATAACTTCCCTGCTCCGAGATTGTAGACAGTAGCCATCTTGCGAGAGGTGTTGGCTGGGACGAGGGTGGCTGAAGTAAGTGACGCAAAACTGCCCGAGGTAATGGCGGTGGAGGAAATTGCTAGGTTGGCGGTGACCGTGCCACTAATCGCAGGGAGCGAGCCAATGGTGATGCTGTTGCCTACTGTTACTGCGTTGCTGATCGATGCCGTGACAGAGCCAATTTGAGCCGTACCAGCGGCCAAGGCAGGTAAGGAGCTGACGGTTACCGTTGTGCTCGTAAGAGTGACGGCATGCACAGGTACGGAGGCCAAGCTGACGGGTTGCGTGGCCTGATAAAATGTACCGCTGACTGGCTGTGTCGCCTGCCAGAACGTGCCAGAGACAGGTACCGTGCCGCTGATAGATGCGGTAACAGAGCCGATTTGGTTTGTGCCAGCCGCAAGTGCTGGCAAGGACGCCAAAGATGCGGGCTGAGTGGCCTGAAAGAATGTTCCGCTAACTGGTACTGTCCCAGAAATTGATGCGGTAACAGACCCAATCTGCGCCGTTCCTGCAACTAACGCTGGTAGCGTAGTTAGTGAGACTGGTTGAGTTGCCTGCCAGAACGTACCGCTGACGGGCTGCGTGGCTTGGAAGAATGTGCCGCTGACCGGTACGGTTCCTGAGATGCTCGCTGTTACTGAGCCAATCTGTGCCGTGCCTGCCCCGATCGTTACAGTGCCCCCGCCAATCGTCACTACGCCGATTCGGTTTGTGGATGTAAGGCACGTTGCGTTTACTAGAGTTCCATTGAGAGATTGCTGCAAACTTTGTCCATCAAAAGAAACTGGCACAGTCCCGTAACTTTGAAATCCTTGCAATATACTTTGTCCAACAGATGCAAAATTAGTATTATTGGTCAGCGATGGGAGTACGCCAACCGTCACAGTGCCGATGACAGTCGTGACTGAAGGAGCCTGAATTGAAATTGACGGCATCGTCACCACGTTCACGCTTACCACGTTTGCAACGGTGACTGTGTTGACCATCACGCTGGACACAACGGGTGCGCTTAATGTGACTACGGCGGGCGTTTCGGTGATCTGAAGATAAATATCGCTCATGGTATGGTTATCCTTGGACTCAATGTCACAGCGCCTTCCAGCAGCCTAGTTGCGACCCCTGCGCTAGTTACCTGAATCAGGTCGTACCTTGCCCCAGCGGTAGGCACTAGCAGGCTGGCCGCTGACGTGACGGAAAGGCGGAGCTGCCCACCGGCCGCCGATACCACGCTAGTGGCAATCTGCGTGACTACGGTGCCCCCAGGCATCTGTCGGATCTGAGCCGTGAACGTCCGGCCAGCAAGGCTGATTGTCCCTTGAGTGGCGGTAGTAAGGAACAGATCCCGAGTCCAATCCGTCCCCTGTTCAATCGTGATGTTGTAAGTAGCGGCCATGAGGTTGCCAAAGATGGAATGTCAAAGATTCCGATCGCTCACAATTTTCCATTTTACGTCTATATTAAGACTCCCCGATGAGCCGCCCTGGGCCCAATCCGTACCTACAGGGATGTTGATTCCATCGATTGATAAACGACTTTGCGTGGGGAATGATGTTGGTTGCTTGGAATCAGATTTAACAAACCCAGGCCAATTTACGTTATATGGGCTTCCTTCAAATGTAATCAGTGGAAAGATTTTCCCATTCGTTGTTTCATAATATGTCCCAAATGCATCAGATCCACTGGGAGTGTAGTTTAGGGAAAAAGAAGCGGGCTGCGTAATTTGATAGGATACATAAAAGTATTTTGTCTGTTCACGCACAACCGATGTTATATTCACCGATGTAATTTGCTTTCCATGAGGCCATTCAGTAATTGGATTTTCATCGACTCCCCTGCTCCCTATGTACTGATTTTGAACGGTGGATCGAATTGTAAAAAAGGATGTGGCTTTTACCGTCTCGCCAGCGCATCGGTTATGACGCTGAAGGTTGATCCATTCATCCGGGTTTTTACCGTATTTTGTTGGTGTGCTGTTAAAAGTTGGGTCGGATACCAGGCTTGTTGTTCCATCTTCGTTATATTGTGGTTTTTTATTTTCCCTATTGTTTTGAATGGTTCCCACTTTTGTAATTTGATTCGTTCTTGCGCTGTATATTTTCGCATTATCATCCACAGTCCCGAGTGCGGTTGAACTTAGGGATAAATCGCAATCCCAAATAGCAAGATACAGCCATCTAAAATACTGAACGATTGAACAGTTAATCCCTTTTCTGGCGTCCCAAAAAAGCTTAAAGGTTTCAGTGGCATCAATGTACCATTCTGGGCGCTCTGGCGGCTTGCCATAAACAAAGCAAGGCGATTTATATCCAAGTTCTGTCAGCATAACTCTCCAATCCCATGGGCGCGAGTCAACGAATCATGCGCATCAATAAACTTAATCCAATCAGAGTGAATCGACCCCGTTTGTGCGTGTAGACGTGTCACGCACCAAGGCTCTTTGACCTGTTTTTTGGGACTAATCCTAGTTTCAAATCCGTGAATGCTCACGTAGATTACATAACGCGGATCGCAACCTACACGCAAAAGATGCAACAAAGCCTCATTCGTTTTGCATCTGGCCATGTTTGTATAAAACACGCGCCAACCGGCCTGCGTCTGGTACAGCCTGGGCGCATATTCTGGCGGGTTAATTTGATCAAAATCCCCGATGACAAGATTATCGGAGCGCAAACAACGAATGCGGGTTCCTGTCGTAAGATTCCTTCCCTCGATAATCATGCGTAGTATGCATTTATAAATTCCTGCGTTAAGGCCAGAGCTGGATACCCGGAATAACAAAAGAGCGGTGATAAAATGTTTGTCGTTACATTTTGTATTATATGATAATCCTTCTGCCCCTCTGTTGCCGAGATATAAGATCCAAGAGAAATTCTGGCATAGGTTTGTTTGCCGCCATTCACAACAGTACGTTCCAAGGTTGAGTCGTTATCTTGCGTTTTTATAGTGATATCTGTTATCGTCAGGTCGCTGATCTTGGCCTCCAAATAAATTCTAGCAGGCGGCTTAAAATCAACCCATTTTTCAATGTTGTCCGGCTTTACGTTGCCGCTCCCAACTGTCCCGTTTAGAGCATAAAACTGATATTTCTTGTCTTTTTGTTTTACGGAAAGTTTAAACGGATGTTCTAGAATAAAAGGGGATCCGCCTGAATTGCGTATGGTAAGAGTCGTGCCGCCGCTGGAACGATTCACAAGATAACCCAAGCCAGGCTGTATCCGACAGGCATCTATCGCCTCTCGCATTTTATTTAGTTTGTCTACAAATTGTCGAACGTCAGGATTGGTAGCTACTTCAAAGGAGCCGCACTGAAAGCTGTCCGGCCTATCCGATGCCATTTTAGATTGTCGCGGCTACCGCAGCTTGTAATTGAAGGTAAGTGCTAGTCCCAATGGTAGAAACACCGCTAATTTGCATGGTGACGGCAGTAGATGGCAGGATTGAATTTACAAAGGCCGTCGTGACAGCAAGAACGCCAGAAAAGATTGTGCGAGATGGGCTGGCATCCAGAGTGACGGCCGGTGCTGTAACATAGCCTGATCCTGCATTTGTTAGCTCAATCGAGTAAATTCCACCATTCAAGACAGAGGCAGTGGCGACGGCCCCGGATCCCCCGCCTCCACTGAAAGAGATAACAGGCGCTGTGTTGTAGTTCGTGCCTGATGTGACGATGGAAATCGACTGAATTATCCCAAGATTGTCTGGCTTTGAAAATCCGACAGTAACTGTCCCCGTGTAATTACTTCCTGCTGATGTTATCTGAACTGCGGAAACAGATCCATCGGTCGCCAAGGTGGCCGTAGCGGTAGCGCCGGATCCAGCTCCATAAACGGTGACCGTGGGTTCAGTAGTATATCCAATCCCGGCGCACGTAATTGTGATTTTTTGCAGTGAATTGGTTAGGTTAGGCTCCGGGCAAGTTACGGCAGGCGCCACAGTGTAGCCAGATCCTGAATTTATAACTGAAAAAGAGGCTAGTCCATTTGCGACAGTCATGTTGATTTCAGCTTTTGCTCCTGTAGTTGGTGCTGCCACAGTGCATGAATAAATCCCGTCCGCATATCCAGTTGGCGTATTTGTAAGGGTGGCGAATCTTAATCCGTCCGACAGCCGAGCTGGTTGAATTGCGATCCCAGGCGTGGCTGTATATCCGTAGCCAGAGGAAGTCAGGATGACGGAAATGCCGCCCGACGCTGTTGTGATCACAGTGGCGGCCGCCTGCGATGCCCCGCCTACGGTGCTGTCATAGTAAGCACTGTCGATCGTAATAGAAGGGATAGAATCGTAATAACCGGCTCCCGCGCATGTGACGCTAATGCTTTGAACCTTATAAGCTGGCGTGATTGCGTAGCTTTTGCCGTTTGTAATTGAGGATGTAAATCTTGACCCATGTGAAACGATAGATGCGGTGACAATAACTCCACCAACTGCACGCATAACACCTGTACATGGCCTTCCATCTCCCGTTTCGTCAGATGGAATAGTAAAAGGGATATCGACGCCATCAGGGAATCCAGATCCGCCATTATTTACGATTACAGAATTGGCTGAATAGACGTAATCAGGATCGGCGACAAAGGAGAAACTTTGCACATTATACCCTTGAACAGGATCTAAAACGCTGGGGCTAACTGAAACAAGTTTGCCATTTGAAAATCCGAAATGTTGCGAAACGTTTGCGACGGCATAATAAGGGCCATACTCAAAGCCGCCCGTAACACATATTTGATAAACCAATGGAGATCCCCAGAGATTCTGACCATCTGAAATAATTTCAACATAAGAAGCTCCAACAGTAGAAGCTGCACCAAACCTGTTGCTATAAGTAGGAACTGTGCTTGTGGTAGCTGCTATGTTTTGTCCAAGCGAAACTGCTCTAACTTGCAGTAACGGATAAATAACCGATGCAACAGACAGCGACAACGTGCAGGCCGTTCCCCTGGTAATCGTTGCCGATGCCAGGGCTGTGATATTGCCGTAAAGCGACGCGGTAACTGTGGCGGTAACTCCGCTATATTTAGACGCAGTTCCCGTGGCAGTAATAGCACTGTAAAGAGATGCAGTCGCTGTTCCCGTAATGCCCGCCTGTGTGGATCTGGTCATAGCTGGAATGCTGACCACGGATCCGGGGATCCCTACGACCATGGAGATGGTCGTTCCAGTTGCGGGAGCGTAGTTTAGCAGATTTGAGTTGGTGTCCCTTTGCACAAAATCCACGCTAATCGTTTCCGTGTTGCCAGAGTAAAAAACCTGCTGGCTGGCGATTAAAGGATTCAGTGACCCCGCAAGCAGCTTGTTATTATCCAGGTCAACGTAAAGGGATTTCATTGTCTATCCTCGCTCCTTGTCAAAGTTTCTATTTGTAAAGAAACGTGTCCCAGCCTCCCTCACCGCTCATCTCGTACTCTTCCGTCACCGTGTAAGATCCGGCGGATCCTCTTGCAGAGACGTTAATCAAAAGAAAGGTCGCCCCGTTGGGTGTTCCTGCCACAAAAACGCCTGGGCTGGCGATTTTACCTATTCTCTTGGAATTAGGCGGGCTGGATGCCTGATAAGTTTTTCGCACAATAATTGATGGGACATAGTACGATTCCACTCCATCAATCAAATATCCGTACAAAGATATAGCTCTTTTTCTGTCTTTTGTATTGTCAAAGTTTGGGGATCGATCTGGAACATTTACAGCGTCCTTAATTAGTTTTTTATCAGCAGCAGAAAGATAATCCTCGCTAAAGTTGGGATGCGCCTCAATCGGGACTGTTCTTACCGATGCCACAAACTCATACGTTGTTGGCGTATTTGTGCCGCCGGTGGAAGAGTCTAGTTCTATCTGATATTGTGTGCGGATCTGGCCAGCCTCTGATCTTGTGACGCTTTTATTCTTTAAAGTGCCTGTAAGGTCGGCCGGTCTGGGCGCCTCCTCTGTACCGATAAACGTAACTGTTGTGGTTGCTTTTCCGTCTTTATCGATGGAAGTCGTGCGGCCGGGCTGTTCGTAGTAAGGCATTATTGCGCTCCCTGGGTGTTAGACGAGGTTTGAGTCAATTTTGTGATTCCCTTGTCAATGGATTTCAATGTGTTCAGTTGATCTTTTTGAATTGTTTCCGTGCCGCCTATCCTTGCAACGCCTCCGCCACCGCCCACTTTTTGCAGGCTATCGGCCAAGATTAGCATCGGCTCAGTTCGAGTGCTTGCGGGTTTTGTCTTATCTTCGCCGATCATGTTTTTCATCACGTCAGCCTGAACTTTTTTCTGCAATGGGCCGATTTCTGTATCTAATTTAGCCTGGTCGACCACAAGTTTTGCCCGATCAACTCCTTCAGGCGTTTGATTGATTTTCTTTTGCAAATCAGCGCGTTCCTGCATGAGTGTCTGCAGCTTGTCTTCGTCAGACATAGCATTCAGCATCTGGCGTCGGTGAATTTCATCCGCTTGGCGATAGAGATCCATTGTTTTCTGCTTTTCATCCTGCTTTTTCTTTTCGGCATCGACAGCGGCTTTGGTAGATTCGGCATCCGTTTGCCCGCCAACTGTTTTAGGGCCGCCAGCGCCGAGAGGTTTTGCGCTTCTATTTTCGTCTATGACATTATTGATTTGTTTTATCAGATCTTTGGCACCTGAAAAATTACCGGAAATAGCTTCTTTAACAGCAGCTCCTGAAAGAATCAAAACCTCAACAAACTTTTGATATGCATTGATGGCTGGGTTAATAATTTGAGCCACACCTCCAAAAACCATCGTAAAAGTGTTTTGAAGTTGTTTTATTTGATCATCCGCCGCCTTGAGATTGGCAATCGTTTCGTTCGACCAGACGCCCATGGCCTCGCCCTGTGCGTTGATAGCGGCCGATCCCTGCGAAAGCATAGGCAGCAGATTCGTGGCGCTTTTGCCCATGAGATCCACAGCAAGGGAAAACTCTTGGCCTTTAATTGACCCGTTGGCCATGGCATCCGCAAAGGCCATCATAATCTGTTCCGGGCTGGCTGATGCCAAATCAGCAACGGTTAATCCAATCTTGGCAAAGCTGGCCTGCAACGCCTCGTTACCCGCAACAGCCTCCTGCGCCTTAATGGCAGCCTTGTTCATGGCGGCCGCCACATCCTCAACAGACGATCCGGACAAGCTGGCTGAGTTGCCAAGTTTCTGCAACGAGCTGCCGGCTATGCCAAACTTTTCAGCCAGGTCGCCAAGCATCCCGCCTTTTTCAATCGCACCTTTTAAGCCTTCAAATATGGATCCAGCGGCAAAGCCGCCGGCCAGCATGTTCTTGACCTCAGACGAAAAGCTCTTGACCTCGTTCTGCAAGGCGGAAAGGCCGGTGCTAAACGCGGATTTGTCTAAGCCTACTTTGGCGACTAAAGCCATATCCTTAAGCCGTGGCCGCTCGCGCTAAAGCGATCTCAATCGCGGTGTTCATTTTGTCTCGCTGTATGTCAAGGGCACGCTGTAACTGCCCTCCGTTTAAGCATTTGTCTATCCAAGGAACAGTGTTCTCCATCAATACATACTGCTCGTCACGATTGGCATTGGTATTGTCCGTTACGTTGCCAATGGCTTTTTTGCCAGCATGCCTAGTTACCCATTGCGGGATGCCACGGGATCCGCCTAATTGCTTGGCACAATGCGCCCAGCCTGCTTTGGCTATGCCAACTTTTTTTTGCACCTGTTTTACGTAAGCAATAACCTGATCCTTATCCACAATGCCTCGATTGCCACCTTTGTGCCTACCAATATCGCGAGTGTAAGAACCAGCCATGCTTGTTCTTTTTCTGTCTCGCGTTCGCATGCTTTGATGAAAACTTTTAATTGCACCTTTAGTAGTTAAAATCTGATCCTCTTCACTTAACCAAACGTTTCCATCCTTGTTTGTAAATCTTCTTTGAAAATTTTCTGGGGCATATTGTTTCATGCGAATTGCTTCATTCATCCAGTACTTGTTTATTGGTTTAAAGATTCCTTTGTTTGATCCTTCTTTTGGCATTAGGTCTGACCACACCGCGTTTTCGCCTTGTTGTTTGCCTTTAACATCACCGAACGGTTGAGTTTGAAATGCGAGATTGACGGCTACCAACCTAGCCTGACGTTTGATGGCTTCAGCAAAACTGATTTGCATAGCCAGCGCATATTGACGCAAATTTGATCTGAACTCGCTGTCGTCGATTTGAAATGATAGTGCCCCAGCCATATCACCCCGCCTGCCCCACAAGGCTGCCAGCTCTTTTTGTTTTAATCTTATCAATAGCAATCTGCTCGGCCGGACTAACTAGATCGATCTCTGCCCCGCGATGCTTTGCCAGAGCCACGTAGTACCAATGAGCCAACCCAATGGGCATGCTCCAAGCACGCTCCTCGCTAAAGTTGTGGCGAATAAGCCAGGCGGCAACGTCCAGCGGCTGCGGTAAAGCACATAACTTATCTGCCTTGGTCGTCTCTTCTTCCTTAGCCCACAGCATCGGCGGTGCGTGAAAGTCGCGGATGTAGGCTGAAAATTTTGCGGCCTCAGTCGCTAGCTTGTGTTTCCTGGTGCGGAAAGCCCACAGAACAAGCTGCCAGCCGGATGGGATGACGTAGCGCGGGAAAGAATCTCCGCAAATAGCCACGGCTAAGCGTAGATCCGTCATGGTGACGCCGCTTTTCCCGTGCCATAGCGGACTATCGATCAGTTCCAGCAAAACAGCGTGCCAAAGGCACAGCGGCTTTAATTTTCTTTTTAGTATTACGTGATTCTCGCGATTGACCACGCTTTCAGCAAACAGACGGTCGAGGCTCATGGTCGCCCCGGCCTACAAATTAAGAAACGCCAGGGTAAGAAGTGCCGCGAATAGAAACTTTTGTAACGTCGCCTAGGGTGCGCTTGCGCTCGACGCTGGTTACTTGAAAGGTCAAACCCTTTGCAGTCACGGTTCCTGTCGCGGTGTAACCATCATCAATACCCTCTGCGGAAAGCTCATATTTCGGGTTGAAGGCTTCTTTTACCGGGGGAACGGTGTTGGCCGTGCCGCTAGGCGTGATCAAAGTATCCACGGATCCGGAGATCCCCACGCTCGTCAGCTCAAGGCCAGAAATTGATACTGTTGTTCCAATAGCCATAAAATTTCCTTAAGGGATTGTCGACCAAGCCATCGTTGTCTGTGTGACGCGAGGCTGATCTGTGTTGCTTTCCTTGTATTCGTAAGCCGTGATGGATCCGTTCGTTAGCGTTCCAGTAGCAAGCGTGGGCAAGGTCGTTGTGTAAGTTTCGGTTTTTGCCTCGCCTTGCGCATACTTTTTGAATTGCGCTTTCATAGAGCCATCTGCGCCCTGAATAAAAGCCCTTTCAAAGCTGGTAGATACCGTTTCCGATAATGTCGTGCTAGCGGGTGTGCCGTAAGTGTAAGCCATACGCGGATGCGTAGGCTGTCAACCCAACTATTTGCAGAAACGGCCAGCAATAAACGCAAAAAGGCCAGCCAGAAAAATCAACACACAAAAAGGCCAAATCATGGCCAAAAACAAACCAACTAAGCAAACAATGCCGCCTATAATCTTTATTCTTTTAGGCCATCCACCGTCGATCTGCACCCTTTGCGTCATGCGCTCATGCTATGGCGCGGCGGCTTAGTTAATCAAGCAGGATTAACCCAAAAGACGGCCGTGACGGTATCGCCCATGGCCTGATCATTCCCGGCGCTCTTTTCCGCTGTGATGTAAGATCCCAGCAAAGTCATGCCGGACGTGATTGCCGTAACCATCGCATCCTTATTGCTCAATCTGGCCTCCGTCCATTTGAAAAAAGCATTATGGCTGGCTACTGTGCCCGTCTCTTGCATGGGCGTCAGAACCGTTGCCTCGACAGTGATTTTGCGGGTGGTGCTCTGAATTCCCTGCTCTGCTGGCTCCGCCGATTCAGCATGGATGATCAGAGCTGGCACCTGTAGATCATCGATCCGATGCCCGGCCTGAATGTTAAGGCCGGTAGGCTTGGACGGGCTGACGGTGGTTAAATAGCTCGTCAGCGCATTTTCAAAATCTAGGCGTAAGCTCATTTTCTTACATCCTCCGGGGTGTTCAGCGTAAGGCTTGTCGTGCCGCTGTCTGTATTGATCCCGGCCACCCGTTTCCGAATACCGGCCACCGTGATCACGCTCATTAGGCTAGGCGTTGTAACGCCTGCGCTTACATAGACAAATTCGCTGCCTTGTGGGTCGATCATGCCGCCGTAGCCAAGCTGACCCGTCTGTTCGTTGGATGCATAAAAACCAGTGACGACTGTGCCGCTAAAAGATGCGGTCACGGGCGCGGCAGCAATCGCTTCAGAAAGGCCGCTGGTCATAAGTTGTTCCAGCTCGGTCACGTCGTCTCTCTTATGTCAAAACTTTCACCCAGCAGTTATCTTGAAAATCAACGCAGTTAAAAGCCTCTGCCACGGCCTGATCTACCCCTGGCCAACCGCACATGTAGTCGTGCCCGGCGATCACGCCCCCTTTCTTCACCTTGGGCAGCCAAGCAGCTATATCTGCCTTCACGTTTTCGTAGTCGTGTGCGGCATCGATAAAAACTGCATCCAGACAATCATCTGGGAAAAAGTTGGATCCTTTCAGGCTAGTCATTCGTAATGGAACAAGTTGCCGAGAGACTGGCTTTACGTTTGCCAGAAATTCATCGTACAGCGTTTCGTTTTTGATGCATTCATCGTCCGCGTGTTCCTCGCTACCCAGCCAAGTGTCGACAGCGTAGATCTCGATCCTAGGCGATTTGTTCCAAGCCTCCACCAACAGAAACGCAGTAGATTTCCCTTTCCAGCTTCCAACTTCCACGATCTTTCCATCCATCGGACAAACGGCCACTAGGCGCCGATAAAGATCTGCAAAGCTGAACCAATCCTCTCCGCCTATGTCTAGGTGTTGCAGTTTTTCCATTTTGTTTCCTTATCCGTTGCCACTCGTGTCGCGTGCTGATGTTCCTTGTGAAATTCAGGCCCAGGACAAAACGTGCCACGTTCCGCGCCGATGTTTTGGATCCGGCTGACATGCGGGAATAGTTCACCCATTCCCATCCGTTCACGCATCCGCTGAACGGATCCGTCCCAGAAGCTAGGATCCCAAGCTGGATTCAAATACCTTTCAAATCGATCGCGCCAAGTTGCCCACCCCCATGGCGTGAACCAGTCTCTGAACCCGCAGGCGTCGTTCTGGGCATCTCCGCCGTGTTGATTGTATGCAGATACAGTCAGCACTTTTGAACCGGCGTTTTGTGCCGCCCACTCAAACCAACGCAAGCAGTCCGGGCTTGGAACAGTGTCGTCCTCCAAGTGGATGTGATAATCCGATTTTTTAAAACCGTACGTCATCGCGTACCTAATTGCGGATCCGCATCCTAGATGATGATCTGGAATGTGAACGCGAATACCGCTGCCTTTTGCAATCTCGGAAAGTTCTGCCGTCTTGTCGGACGGATCCAGAATAGCGGTAATCTCGTACTCGCCCACGCCATCACACCAAGCCAACGCCTTTAATACCTGGGCAAAGTAATCCGGCCGCTTGTAGCCGGATATGGTCAGCGTTTTATCCATTCGCCTTGAGCAAAGCGTAGGCCGCAAGGTTTCCGCCTGTGCCCTTGTTATTTTGCAAGGCGTCAGCGCCTAGCCCTTCCGGCCTAATCTTGAGGGAGTTTCCACGATTTAAATCTGGCGTGTTGCAGACAAGAGTGGCAGTTCCAGCTTTCCGCAGTTCCGTGCTCATCATGTAATCGTCAGCAAGGAACCTGGCACGATCCAGGGGAGACAGTCCGACAAATTGACTGGCTGGGACGGCTGGCCATAAATCGGCTTTTGGCATGTCAGAACGCCGACACATCACCCCGCCAAATCCTTCCAGAATTTCGGCGTGGCCACCGTGATCCGGGGCGATGGCGTAGCCGCTGGATCCCGTCATAAAAAATCCGCAGACACCTAGCGCCGTTTTGGGTCTTGTATCTAGTTCTTCGGCGAGGGTCTGCAAAAGGCGTGGGCTGTAGAGGATATCGTCGTCTAGCCAGCAAATCTTGTCGTCAGGATCCCCGCCCACTTCCAGCGGGCCGATAAACTTTGTGGCCGGGCCGTAGTCCTTAGTTCGGTGAATTTGCAATTTACCAGCATCGGCAAGCGCCTGTAGCTCTTTTGGAATATCCCCAAAACGCTCCCCCGTACGTGCCAACTTCTCAGGCACAGAGAGAATGATCTGATCTGCCGGACGTGATTGATTCAGCAGGCTTTGAATCGTGGGCATGATTTTACCGATCCTAGTCGGCGTGGTGGTAAGGCCGACGATGACGTTGCCTGCTCGATCGATCGGATCTGGCAAGCGTTCTGCTCCCGCAGGGATTGCGCCATTTTCAATCAGATCCAGATCCCATCGCAAGCCGGGCATCTGACCTTCTTTTGCTGTCACAGTTAAAAGAATGTCTCCGGCGGCTGCGCTGATGGCCTCATCCGCAGATTGAACAATACAATGCCGATCAGCCTGTTTGTTGCCGCGTTGCGTTACTAGCATGTGCTGGATGGCGTTCGGATTGTCCGCCGTGTCCGTATAAACTGCTACAGATCGCATGCACTGCTCTGGATCTCCGATATGAATGACGGTGATTTTTCCCCAGGCTGCTCGGAATCCTTGTTTCATCAAAGCGTCTGCCTCTGCGTTTTGTTTATTCGCCCGCAAACATTGAGCCATGAGATGTCGCGGTAGGTGCTTGTACCAACGATTTTCCTGATTCCAATCCGCTGTATGCGGCATCGAATCCACTGTTTTTAAAATGTGAAATGCAGTGGTGAAGTCGTCGTGATCCATTCTGTCAGCAGCTAGTAATCCGTACGCCTCACGACGTAGCGGGCAAAGAGTGATCGCTTTTCCAATATGTTCTAATCGTTTTGCACGTTCCAACAGCATCATAGATGCCTGCGTGTGGAGCTGATATCGCTCGGCTGGGCCGAGATCCGAATGTTCTAACGCCAACAGGCAAGGCCCGATGGCTTGCTGATATTCGTTCTTAAGAAAATGTTCTTGCGCCAAGTAGTACCACTCCATGCCGATTCCATTGATCCGGCTGGCGATGATCCGCTTGTTGCGATCTGCGCTGGATATCTTTGGCCCGTTTGGCGCATGCAGGATTTTCAGGTGTTCTGCCACGCCGATCTTTGTGTCTTTTGCGGGCGTGACTCTTTCGTGGATCTGCCGTTCCCAATGAGCTGGTAATCTGCCGTCGTCCATCCTGCGGAATATCCGTTCGCGCTTGTTGTTGCGCATGCCGGAGTTTTGGACGTCGTAGATGGTAACTAAGATATCCCACTCCGTCTTGCCTGCCTCCCGATCCATGATGGCTCGCCGATGAGCCTCTGCCTGGCCTGGCTCAAAGATGTCGTCGCAATCTGCCCAGATCACATACTTGCCAGTGGCTAGGCTAAAAGCCTTGTTCCTGGCGGCTGCAAAATTATCGATATGAGGCCAATCCTTAAATTCAGGGCTATTGTGGTACTCCTCGCACACTAAAGCCTCGCCAGCGGCTTCCAGAGCACATTGGCGCACACTGTGCGCATCGTTTGCGCCTACTGCCGGCACGACTACGACCTGATCCCACAGGCCACGGGATGACTCGATCAGTCTACGCAAAATCGCCCCCTCGCCGGGGCCGGCGATAAGGGCGATTGAGACGAGTGGGGGTTTCATCTTTTAGGTGGTGGCCGGCCGCACCCCCCGATGCGACCGGCCCACCGATAATCTTAGTCTTTAGACCAAGCGAACTAGGCTGGATCCCGATCCAACTCCCGTTCCAAACAGAACGATGTAGCTGCGGAAGGTCTGCCCGAGATTCGGGTTGAACCATTCGCGCATCTGCATGCTGAGTCCGGATTCGGGTTCGGTCACGTTCTCGACCAAGCCAGGGAAGTTCTCAGGAACTTCAGGCAAGCGAGCCGCCACCAAGAGCGCTTCCTGTTGGGCTGCGAAGCCTTTGGAAACTGCGCTAGGGAGCGCCGTGTAGTTGAACACGTTGATGTTGTTCACCAGACCGATGCGACCCGTGCCGATCTTGTCTGCGTTCAACTGAGCATTCGCCACGATGGACGAATCGTTCAACAGGCTGGCGTAGTTGTCCGGGGACACCACGGCAAACCGATTCACACTAGGCACCTTGCTGTTGTCGAGGGTGTAGCCCAAGCTGGTCACACCGCGATAGGTCAACGCACCGGCCGCCACTGTCAGCGTGCTGGTAAAGTTGCCGCTGGTGATGTTGGCGAGCACGGAATCAACCATGCTTTTTCCAACCGCGTAGGCGGCGGAAGCAGCAAAACGCTCGATCAAATTGATCTGCGAGCTGGCTTTTTCGTCGTCGCGGATGGCGATGGTCGAGTGGATCAGGCTGGACAAGCTGATGGTCTTGTCGGTCTGAGTCCGATCGTTGGCTACGTAGCCGTTGGTGGTGTCGTAAGCGGAGGCGGTGCCAACGCTGACGAGGTGGGTGGTGATGACGTCACCTTTGCGTGCGGGAACGTCCGAAAAATCGGTGACGCCCTGCGTTAAGAAAGGAAAGCGATCGACCAGAATGCTGAGCGCGCGCTGGGCGATGGCTTTTCCATTCGAGACTGATCCGAGTGTATTTGCCATGGTGGTTTGTGTCCTTTGTTATTTGCGGGCGAACTTGAGTTGTTTGAAAATCTCCGCCGCCCGACGGGGATCTTTTTCCGCGTTGAAAGCCTTGAGGATTTCATCGCGAGAAATGGGTTGATTGGATGCCGTTTCCAGGGGTTTGATTCCTCGGCTGGCTTCTAATTCAATTTTGAGAGTGGCGAGTTCGGCCTTTGCACCGGCTTCGTCATTCTTGGAAAGATTGGTTTCGGTTGCTTCAACAGCGGGTGCTGCCTCCTCAACCTTGGGTTCCTCGGCCTTGACTTCAGGTTCGGAAAGTTTGGTTTCTTCAACCTTGGCGCTGGCCATAGCGGGTGCCTCTGCTTCAGGAGCTTCGTTTCCTTGTTCGCCAGCGATGTCCGCCTGTTGGAGCGCAAGCAGTGCGTCCATTTTGCCAGCAAGTTCAGCAATGGCCTTGAGGATGTCGTTATGATTAGGCTCCATAACGGGAGCTTCTGGCGCCGGGGCCGCCGGTGCTGCGGGCGCGACTTCTGCCAGCGCTTCTAGTTTGACCTCAGGGGCCGTGGTTTTATCCATGCCATCTTTTTTGCTGTCAACCAGTGCATGAAAAATTCCCGTGGGATTTGCAGCGGGCGTTAAAACGAGATCCACAGAAAAGAGGCTTTGAACGTCGGCCAGTGTGGTTCCGTCCTCTGCTGATCTGGGAATTCCGCTGAAGCTGATGGAAAATCCGATCTGCCCTGGAAGCGTGCTGATCAGTTCACTGAAATAGGAAAAGCCGGTGTGGCTTTGAAATAGAGTCAGGTCAGCACGAACACGATCACCGTCTAAGCTAAAGTTTTCAAGATATCCGATGATATTTGAGATTGAGCTAGAGTGATCCGACAAGACCTTCACCTGCCCAGCTTCGTTCCCACGTTCGACTACTTGGGAAAGAGTTTCTGCATCAATCACCATCCCGTGCCCTAATGCCGGGCCAGCAGTGATGACGCTGATCCCCTTGAATTTCTTTTCGGCCATATCGGCCAAACCGCGTCAACTCGATTTCTTTTTACGTGTCTTTTTGTCTTTTAGACCAATGCTTTTCGCCACCATCGTCAGCTCTTTGTCGCTGAAATTAAAGTCTGGCTCGTCTTTCATTGTGAAGGCTTCAGTTAAAACAGGAGCCTGTGTAGTTTCGGATTGGATAACTGCCGCCAACTGCGGAGCTGGCGTCTCGGTAGTGGGGGCCGGAGCGTCGGCGGGTGGTTCGGATGGAGGAGTGGCAGCGGGTTGTTGATTCTGGATGAATTGAATTTCGCTTACAGGGATCCCGGCCTCGGCGCATTTGGTTCTGATGTATTTTTGTTCCGCAATCTTTTGATCAATCGCCTCCTGCCAGTCGTCTCCGCCAGCTGCGTAAATTTGAGAGTACGTGGTTAGGCCTAGCTTCAGGTTCTCCCGTTCAGCTGCGGAATCTCGGCCGGCGTCAATCGTGGTCTGCTTTGGCGTGTGGTATGCCGCTTGCCACCAACGATCCATGCCCTTGGGCACAGTCAGATCCTTACGCTTAATTCCCTTTGCCAGTGCCCACAGCCGCACCCGGCTGACGAGTTGAGTGATGACGGTCTGGGCGATTTCATCAAAGCGCCTCTGTGCCTGCGCCAGGACAAATCTCTGCGATGGCCCGGATAGATCAGCTTTCCACAGGTACTCGTAGGGCAAGCCCAAGCCGGTGGCGGCCGCCCGTAAAAATTGATCCATGAAGTCTTGCAGGTTCGGGCTGGGCCGATCGTTTTTCAGTTCACGCAAGCGGCGTCCTTGAGGAATGTTCCAGATTGCGCCGCCGCCTAGAATTTTATCTGTCGTGATGCCATCATCGCTTGTGCTGTCGTTCCCGAAAAATCCTGTGCTCCCCTCGCCTTCAAGCGCCAATCCGATTTGCCCCACCCGCTTGGCCGCGCCGGTTTCATATTCAAGAATCTCATCGCGATCCTGAAGAAGGTTTAAGCATGTAACCAATCGTGACAGGCTGCGCAGCTCGTCCGCCCGGTCGCGTTCCGCCAGGACAATGACGTCGGCGGCCTGCACCTCACTGAATTTATCGCCGTCTCCTGTGCGGATGTAATAGGAAAGCGGGCGTCCGTTGCCATTGACCCGCACGCCGTCGATCACTTTTGGATCGTTAATATATGCAGGAGTTGAGCAGCGGTGTGCCTCAATGAGCTGCAACATTGGCCACCCATCACCATTATCGGTTAATAAAATAAAGAGTTCGTTATCGCGTAGCATGGTGCGTGTGGCCACCTGTTGAAGCGTGTTGAAATCCAAAAGACCGCGAACGTCGCAAGCCAGCGACCAGTTGTGAAACCACTCCTCTGTTGCATTGTTCCATCCCTCGTCCTTTGTTCGACTTTGGCATTTGATGCCAGGGCCGATCGAATTGCGAGTCATGCAATCAATCGCCCCGCGTACCACTGGATTGTTGTAATACATGTAACGGGCAAGGCCCAGCACCTGTGTCCGGCTTGCGGTTGTTACGTCGATCCGGCTGTCTTGTGGCGGCGTGTAAATGTAGCGGCGCTTTGTGTAGTCCTGGGCGCCCGCCCGAATCAAACGACCAAACCAATTTCCTAGAGGCATATTATGGGTAGACGACTTGCTGGACGCCGTAGTTTGGGTAACTCACTTGACCCGTGTTTGTGCTTAAAAATGTTTCAACCTGAGCGCTCGTTGTAAATCCCTTTACTCTGCGCCAAGCTTCGTAAGCCAACCGGGCTAGAGTTGCAGGATCCATGTCTTTTTGAAATTGATAGCTGAACGATTTCCCAGCCACCGATGCGCTCACCATATAACGCCCGTTATTGTTGTATGATTCAAACTGACTTGCGGCCAATGCCTCCAAGGCAAGGCGCAAAGCGACAGGATCTTTTGCAGCCTGAATCCAAAAGGAAAAAATAAGCCCTCGCTCCACACCGCAAAAATCGTGTCAATCATGCCTGCGTAAGTGTTGCCTCTGCGGCAATCACCTTTCCGTAGACGGCAAGGCCAGCCAGATAAGTTTCACAGTCATACAAGTGGTCTTGCCGTGACTTGATCCGAATCCACTCATACACGTCTTTGCCCGTTTTGCGGTTAATCCGATGGGCTTTTCTGTGGCTCGCCATGTGCTCTCGGTAGTCCGGGCTAACGTCGTGTGCCACTTCCCACAGCGGCCCCTGCCCTCGTCTCAACCAAGCCAGCAAATCCTGGCAAGCCGGGGAGCTGAGAAGGAGCAAACGGCAGCCTGCGTCGGTATTTTGCTCAGAGCTGTGCACGCTCTTAATGCGTGTGCCGTTTATTTCGATCAGATAATGCGGCCGCTCCTCGCCCTTAATTGCCATCCAACCGTAGCGGGCGGCGATGCGATACGTGTCTTGAGTTTCGTAACCTGAGTCAATACAGGCATGGCGCGGCTTTACTCCTAAATCTTGTAGGCTTTGCGCCACGTCCTCGATCGTTCGCCTGTGTCCTTCCTCAATTAGTCGACTCGATCCGTCCCTAGCAAACGCACGCACCACAAACCAGTATCCGTCTATCTGACGATCGATCGCCGCTAGTTTAATGTGATCCGTTTCCCACTCTTGCTTTTTTGCAAACGCACCGGGCGGAATGCTGTTCAGCTCGTTATCATCAAATTGGTCTTCCCACGGCATCGCGCTCCATCCGTTGACCCACCCTTGCAACCCGTGCAGATAATGTTTTTCCGTCAGGAACTTCTTGGCGCAATCAGCGAACGTGATTGTCGGCGAGTACCAGCTTGGCAAGCGGAACGATCGACGCCCGGCCTCCGAGTTTGCGTTTGTTGCCACCCATTTGCCCTGCTCGATCGACTGGCGGCGATTGCGCTCAGTCCACGGTGCGTCGCACTTGGTGCAGTAGTAAGCGGCCGTCTCCGTTACCTTTCGCATGTCCCATTTGCCATCCTCCGATCGCGCCGTTTGATCCCATCGAATCTGCCCGAATTCCATTGCCTGAAACTCTCCGCAAGCATGGCAAGGCACGTGAAAAGTTTCCTGCGTCCCAGCCTGATAGTTGATCCAGATGTCGCCGGTGTTCAGCGTTGGGGTAGACGTCAGTACGTGCTTACGTTGTGGGAACGCCTTTGTCCGTTCCAACGCCAGGGAGTATGCGGCCGCATCTTTTTCGGATGGAGCTGCAAAAGAGTCCAGCTCATCCAGAACGGCGATGCAGATCGGGCGGGAACTCAAGTTCGCCGGGCTATTCGATCCAACCAGGGAAAGCGTCATCGTAACAAATTGCATTTCCAAAATCTTGAAGTCGTCCATGTCCTGCGGAAATAGGCGTTTCACCGGCTTGCACTTTTCAAAGATCGGAGTCAGTCGCGTCTCGCTGTAAGACCTAGCCAGATCCGCGTTCGGCATGACTAGCAAAGCTGGGGCCGGATCGTTGGCGATTCTGTACGCCAGCCAGATAGCAAGCGTCAGCGTCTTGCCTGTCTGAGATCCCCAGCAAAGCGTCACGGTATGGACGCCAGGATCCGCAAGTGCTTCCAGTACGCCCCGCACGTAAGGCGTCCACGTAGTGTTATATAAACCCGGCCGTGCCGTCAGCCTGCTATCGAGTTGGATATTTCGCTCCGCCCACTCGATCACCCCTGGCGGCTTTTCGTAGTGCCATCGGATCCGTGCTCGTCGGCGTAGCTCCTCTTGAGCTTTAATCACAGAGCTGCCTCAACCTGGCGCATAATCTGCCCAACTTCGTTTTCCACCTCTGCCTCAACTTCAACCGCTGGGCGATTGGCACAAATCGGAGCCAACCGCTTTGCCATTCCTTTGAGTAGCGGGACAAGTGCATTATCCCTTGCGGCCAGCACTTTGTCGGCTTCGTCCACCGGCACCATCGTGCCCTCTGCCTGATCGATATCTGGCCGGTCGCCTTTCATTCTGCGTAACGCCTCGACCAGCTTTGTGTAATTACTGATCAGCTCGGAGCGATCCGCCCGCGTGTCGTCTTTTGCCGACTCACCCAGGCTGGCCGCCAGATCCTCAAGCCTCTGGATCTCGACGTCTAGGCCGCCTCCCTTGGCCTTAACCAACGGCTTGGCCTGTGGCCCGGATCCGGCCGCCAGATCGCGGTAGGTCTGGGCACGGGATTTGCCGCTGGCCTTCATGGCCGCACGCACCCGGTGGTTAGGTTCCCTGCCCATGATACGTTAAGACCGTGAGGCTACACTCAAGAAATCAACGCGAGTCGTCGCCAC
>Ga0114963_10000674_pt1 | contig 23033 bp, 19 predicted proteins | sample C_131016_EF_Meta_FD_87019 | JGI IMG/M metagenome (GOLD analysis project Ga0114963, IMG submission 87019) | Freshwater microbial communities from Lake Croche, Canada to study carbon cycling - C_131016_EF_MetaG | ecosystem: Environmental > Aquatic > Freshwater > Lake | place: Lake Croche, Canada...
AATATCGCTTATTTTATGAGTAGAAATTAACCTAGCTAATTCATCTGGTCGGTAAACACGTAAACCATTAATGATATGGCCTTGCAAATTATGGTCATCATCCAAAAAACCCATCACACGCATATCATGGCTACTAGTTATCGCACCAGCCAATTGTCGACCGGCACTACCAGCGCCATAAATTAAAACTTTTGATAAATTATTTTTCTTAAGAATTTTTAAATAAGAGCCGCCCAACCAAACATTAGCAAAAGCGCGCGAGGCACCCACCATCAAAAGTAGTAAAATAGGTTGAATTAATCCAATAGTTCTTGGAACTGAGCCAATCCCTATTAGAGTGAATGCTAAAAAATAAAAGGCTGTATATATTCCAACAGCTTTTATTACGGCGATAAGCGCAGGCAACCCAGAGTAACGAAAAATAGTACGATATAAACCTGTTACAACAAAAATAGGTAGCGCGATTAGTAATGCGCAGCAACTGGCGAGAAAAAAAGCATCTAACTGCGTTGGCGTATCGGAACCTACCCAATACCCCAGACGTAAATAAAAGGCGAAATAAACTGCTCCCACGCAAAGAATTACGTCAGCAATAAATACAAAGGTGCGCTTTAATAATCTTGGTAATACCAATATCCTGCTGGCTAAGTTACGTGAGAAAGAATTGTGGAGCACTTTAATTGCTTTCAATAAGTATTAAGGCTTAAATCTGACTATTATCAGACTCTATTGGGATATCTTAGATAATACTTCCCTTAGGATCCCACCCGCCTCATGCATTTTTTCGACAGATATCGTTGGGTGAACCAGAAGCATTAACGTAGTTTCTCCAAGCTCTTGTGCATTAGGCAATCTAGAAGGAGGCCTAAAACTAGTAGATTCGAATGCTCTCTCCAAATAAACCTCTGAGCAAGATCCTGAATAGCAAGGCACGCCGGCCTCATTAATGACTTCAATAATTCGATCTCTATCCCATCCTGGTGCAATTTTCTGTAGGTTGAGATAGATATAGTACTTATAGTAAGCATGCTTACATTTCCCAGACTCGCTGGAGGCGCATTTTTGACCTAGTTGACTGCACTCAGAATTACACGAAAACATAGGTAATCTTAAGAGACTATTGGGGCCAAAAAAGCAACTCAGTTCCTTTGTCAGTATTTTCGCATTCTCATTTCGACGAGCAGTCCAATCGGACATCCGTTTTAATTGAATCCGGCCAATCGCTGCTTGTATTTCCAGCATTCTCCAATTAGTGCCAAAGGATTCATGAAGCCAACGATAGCCAGGCGGATGTTCACGTTCATAAACAGCTTCGTAACTTTTTCCATGATCTTTGTATGCCCACATTGAACGCCATAATGATTCATCATTAGTGGTTACCATGCCGCCTTCACCACCCGTCGTCATTATTTTATCTTGGCAAAAACTCCATGCGCCAACATGTCCAATGGTGCCTACACTTTTACCTTTATAAAGCGCTCCATGAGCCTGAGCGCAATCTTCAATCACCTTAATTCCATGAAGATTTGCTAAATTCATAATGCCATCCATATCGCACGGCCAACCACCCAAATGAACACAAATAATGGCGCGCGTCTTAGGGGTGATAACCTTAGCAATATTCTCTGGTGTGATATTGCCACTATTGAGATCCACATCAGCAAATACTGGGATAGCCCCGATATTGACCACACAAGAGATACTAGCAATAAATGTTCTAGGGGTCACAATCACTTCGTCGCCTGCTTTAATTCCTAAAGCCTGCAAAGCAACGTCTAGTGCTAATGTGCCATTAGCTAATGCAACAGCATATCGGCTGCCACACCATTTTGCAAATTCATCTTCGAATAATCGGCACTCTTGACCAGTCCAATAATTTACTTTATTGGAAAGTAATACTTTTTGAACCGCCTCTGCCTCTTCGACAGTAAAGCTAGGCCAATTTAAAAAAGATTTAAGGGAGGACATTGGCTTTTGCTAATCAAGAATGGATCTGAGAGGCAAGAACACTAATCATCGTCGCTCCATCTGGCACATCTTTCACAATTACTGCCCCCGCACCAACCATGACATTGGCACCAATCTTGATTCCATGACGAACACAAGATCCAACCCCAATCCAAGATGATTCACCTACCTCAACGCCACCAGAAATGTTAGCACCGGGGCAAACATGAACTCCTGGCCCAATAATGCAATCATGATCAACCGTCGCGCCAGTATTAATAATACTTGCCTCGCCCACTTGAGCCTCAACATTAATTACAGCCCCAGCAAAAACCACTGAACCTAAACCAAGGGTCGCATTAGCGCTGACAAAAGCCATTGGGTGTACTAATGAAATGATAGGAGCCCGCAAGCTTGCTAACTCACGTGTCTTTTCCAAGCGAACCACGCAGTCTCCAAAGGCAACAATTACGCCATCGTAGCTGGCTAAATTTACAAGTAACTTCTCATAATTCCCGACAACTGGCCAAATACTATTTTTTTGGTGCTGGGGCCACGACTCATCATAAAAAACAATTTCTTGCCAGCCCAGAAGGCTAGCCGTATCCGCAACAACCCTTCCGTGACCCCCTGCACCATAAATAGCTAGCTTTCTCATGAGTTTCCAGTAAATTTTTTCATTGTGTCAGTGTCAGAGGCATTAATGCCATCTCTACGTAATACCTTCAATAAGGTCATGCATAAAATCTTCATATCCACTATAAATGATGCATTTTCTACATACCAAACATCCAGGCAAAACTTATCCTGCCAGCTTATTGTATTGCGTCCGTGTACCTGAGCCCACCCGGTGACCCCGGGCCTGACAAGGTGACGCTTAGCCTGTTCTGGCGAATAAAGCGGGAGATATTCCATTAATAAGGGTCTGGGACCTACCAGACTCATATCCCCATTTAATACATTAAATAACTGTGGAATCTCGTCGAGACTAGTTTTGCGCAAAAAACGACCTAAATTAGTTAAACGCGCTCCATCAGGAAGCGCGTTACCTGACAAATCAATCTGTTCAGACATAGTTCTAAATTTGTACACTTCAAAAGGATCGCCATTAAGCCCTGGTCTCATTTGGCGAAACAATATGGGGCTACCCATCGTTAATCTAATTAAGACAGAAACTAAAATAACTACAGGCAAAAGGAGTATCAGCAGTAGCGTAGATACCGTAATGTCAAATAAGCGCTTAAACATGACTTCTGTAAGCCTGAATGAGTGATTGGTAATAACTTAACTGAGCACCAACAATACGAGAAGTTGGAAATAATTCCAATGCTCGTCTCTGTGCGGCCTTACCCATTAAGTGACGATTCTTCGGGTGCATTGTCATCAGACGCAAACCTTCAGCTATACCAGCCAAATCCCCAGGCTCATGCAATATGCCCGTAACTCCATCAATAACGGCGTCCGTGATTCCGTATATACGAGATGCAAGGGTTGGAATGCCGGCTGCAGCTGCTTCAATGGTAACCAATCCGAAGCCCTCTCGATAACTAGGTAGGCATAAGAAATCGGCTGCTGCAAAAAAATCTTCGGGGTTATTTACAGACCCCACAAATCGCACTTGATTACTTTTAGGCTTGGTTAGTTCAAGAATTTTATTTGACAAAATCTCTTCATCTGGACCCACAAACACTAGATATAAATTAGTTAGTTCAGGGTGAGGGGCGCCAAAGGCGCGAGCTAAATCTAACACGCCCTTGTCTATTTTGAGGCGCCCCATAAATAGAGCAATAGTTGCTTCTTCGGGGATCCCCAATTGAGAGCGTACTTTCTTTTTGACTTCCTCATTCGGCTTAAATCTGAATGTATCAACACCACAGATTGAGCCATCTCCAAGAACCTTAATATCCTGAGCCTTTACAACGCCTTCCGCAACCAAGAATTGCTTTTGGGAGGGGCTGTCGGTCAAGAGTGAAGTTGCCAACGCGGATATCAAACGATCAAAGCCCTTTAAATACCATCTTGAGAAACCACCTCTAGTAACCCACACTTGACCTGTAAATATATGGACACGAATAGGAACTCGACAGATCCATGCAGCCAACATTGCTAACAAGCCCGCTTTGGGTGTGATGGATTGAACCAAAGTAAATTGATTTGATCTAAAAAAATAGATTAATTTAAATAAGGAAACAGCATCCCTAAAGGGAGAAATTTTTCGTTCAATAGAAATATCAATATATTGAACATCAGGAATCAGTCTTTGCACAGGTATATTGCTCGCATTGCTGCAAACCGCATATGTCGAGTACTCCCTAGAAAGTGCCTGAAGATGTTTTGACATAAAAGCAAGAATTGTCTCTGGAACAGCGGACACAATAGCAATTTTTTCTCTACCCATAGAATTTATGAGGCTTCTTTCTTCGTTTCTTTACGCTTATTGAGCGATCGCCCGCCCAAGCCAAATATCCTTCGACATATTCCAGGGGCCCCCAATAGATCTATCAATTTTATTAGGTAATATAAAAGATGGGGTGTCGCTGCACTTCTGGCATTTTGCAAGGTCTGCTGCCGAAGCTCATCGTTATCCGCCGTTGAAGCTCTAACCAGGTGCCGAAAAAGCCAAACCATCCAAATCGGGTACTTCAGCAGCATAAATTGAAGGCGCTTACTATTTCGCTGGAGATGGCGCTTAACCACCTCAAGCTCCCAAAAAGAAATAGCATTTATGTTCTTAGAGAGGCCGCTAGTATTAAAACGATAATAATACAAAGGTAAGCGCAAATGGACCAGCATTACCCTTGCTTCAAGCAGCCTAAGCCAAAGGTCATAGTCCTCGCAAGACCTTAAACTTTCATCGTACCCGCCCACTTTTAGCAAAATAGCTTTTGGTGCCAGAACAGATGCCCCAGTAAGGTAATTGTAAAAAGAAAACTTGAAGCTGCTCCTAACCACTTCAATATCACTTTCCTGGGCCTCGCTAAATACCCTTAGCTGCGGTGGATGAGTTAGAAATTCCTCAACATCACAAGCAATCACAACATTGGCAGCAATATGCTTCATCTGTAACTCAAGCTTACGAGGATGCCATTCATCATCGGCGTCTAAAAAGGCCACGTACTCACCTTTAGAATTTGTTATACCAACATTTCTAGTGGCAGCCAGGCCTACATTAATAGTATTCTTGATATAGACAGCCCCTAGGTGACTAGCTAGCACCCTCTCAATCTCGGCGGTCTCTGGAGATGCATCATTTACAACGATGATTTCAATATTGGAATAGGTTTGCTCATAAAGTGACTTGAGCACAGATGAAAGCGTCTCCGAATTCCTATAGCAAGGGATGACAATGCTCACCAACGGCGAATTAGTCATAGAGCCTTAGAGAGTGGAGTCAATTATTAAATGGCTCAGTGAGCCTCAATGCACTATAGGAATTGACTTCTTTACGACAATATTAATATTGCAACCAAGCCAACCATCAACTAAAAAATCAAAATTAGTTGATAAATATTTTCCAATCTTTGCAAAATGCTTAAAACTACCGCCTCTCTTTTCAATCAATTCAATATTGAACTTCGAGAATAATTTCTGACACCCAGCAATTGAATAAGTGGTAGTACAGGGGTTTTTTCTCCCGCCGGTCTCCCAAGATTTCTCTCCTTTTGTCATCATCATTTTCTGTTGCATAAACATAATGGACCAAGTGGCATAAAGCATAATAAATGCATAACCACCTGGTTTAAGAACGCGATAAATTTCAGCTATTGACCTTGGCACATCATCAGAATGGTGAAGTACGCCACTTGAGTAAACATAGTCTACAGAATTATCTTTAAAGGGCAAAAAGCGGGCATCCCCCTGAATACCCTCTCCCTGTCCTAACTTTTTGAGCAGGGAATCTGCGACCTTTGCAGCAGGATTAGTAATGTCCATTGCAATACATGATCCCCCACCAAGAGCGATCTCCAAAGCCTCCGTTCCTGCGCCGCAGCCAATATTCAAGGAAATACTATTTTTCATATTATCAAATGGAAGTCTTGACATCAAACTTCCATTTTTTCTGCACCAATCCAATTCCCTATTGGCATAGCTGAGTAATTCTTCCTTACTGGACTGATTCACATATGCATGCTCTTCATCCTCAAGCCTCTTGATCCAGCCATGACCCCAAAAGTTAACTACCTTCATCGCCTCAATATATTCTTTCTCTGTGCTGTACATTTTTTCCGATAAAAAACAGGGGATACCCTCTCTGCCCTCAAATGAGGTATCGCAGGATTTACAAAAGTAATTATTTAAATCGCCCTTGCAAACGGGGCAAGAAAAAATAGATAAAGAGTTCATCAACCAACACCTTCTAATTTAATTTATGCTTGGATATAGCTTAATAAAACGATAAATAAACTTAATACTTTCTAAGTTCTTATTTCTTAGAATTAAATCAAAAATAGTTTTTAAGCGTCTCCACAATGACTGATCATAAACAACTACACGATAAAACATCAAAATTGCTAAAGTGTGCTTGCGGGTTTCTGAATTCATTTCTTTGCGATAGCGCAGGAATATTTTTTTTCGGCCCTGATATTCATTGCCAAGGTTACCTGTAATACGATCCTCTTCGTGTACATAATAATTCACCAAGGGCTCTTGGGATACCACTATGGAGCCCTGTTTGTGCAGCTTTAGCCATAAATCCCAGTCCTGACAACTACGCAATGACGGATCTAGGCAGCCTATGTCTATTAATGCTTTTCTCCAAGCAAGACAAACGGAGGCTCCCCCTAAGTGGCTTGATCGCAATAATTGCTGTCGATCACTCGGAGAAGTAATGGTAATTAATTGATTATTTTGACCGGATTTATTGAGCAAGAAACTACATGAGGCAGCAACTGCTGATGGTTGACTTTTCAATAATTCAAGTTGCACCTTTAATTTATTGCTATGCCATTCGTCATCATCATCTAAAAATGCAACCAAGTCACCTGTAGAATTTTCTATACCTGTATTACGCGCAGCCCCTCCACCAGAACTTTGATGATGTCTAAAATATTTAATCCGAACATCATTATCGGCAAGAGACTTAACTACTACCTCAGTATTATCAGTTGAGGCATCGTCTACTATTAAAATTTCTAGAGTGACGCCAATTTGCTGCTGGGCAGAGATAACTGCTTTTACTAAGCGTTGAGCTCGATTTTTAGTCGGTATAACAACTGAAATTAGATCAGCGTGAGAATCTATTAAATTCATACCAAGTAGCCAAGCAATACATTAAGAAAATTTCATGAGCCCATGCTGGATCATTTTTTAATCTAGTGTCCGTCCACCAAAGCTCGGGGTTTAAAAATTCTAGGCCGTCAATAGACCTTAAGGTCATAGTTCGATCTCGAAATTGCTCTTTATTCTCTTCGATCCACTGCTTTACTGGGCCTGAGAATCCCTGCTTCGGCGCAGTGAATGTCTGGGGATCAAGCTTATTTTTAGCCATAAGACGGATCAACTTACGTGTAGTAGATTGAGTTGGACTAGCGTGCAAATTTGCTTGCAATGAATAGCTCTCCGTGAGTAAATCAAGATCCAGTAAAGGTACTCGCCCTTCTATTGTATGCGCCATCGTAATCTGATCTAGTACTGATAACAGAAGATCAGGCAGGTAGACCTGCAGGTCAAATGTCATATTTTTATAAAGCAATGGAGCATTTGCTTGCAATTGCGCTGGAGCAAAAACTTGTCCCATTCTGCTAAATAAATAATCAGCAGAACGATCTGGGGAGAGTGACGCCAACGCAAGTCTTTGCGAGCCGCCCGTAAACATCAACATATCTAATTCGTGATTAGCCATCCTAGCCCCCAGAGGGCTGCTTGTTGGCAATAATGAGCCAATTGCCTTCCTCATAGAAAAAGGTAGTTGATGCATTAAGGCACGCCTTTTACTATGCCCCACATAGCGAAGATAACCACCAAATACTTCGTCACCCCCCGTTCCCGAGAGCAATACCTTGACACCATCGGCAGCAGCCATTTCTGATAAGCACCAAGTAGGAACAACAGCACTATCAGCTACTGGCTCACTCATACAAGTAATCGCCTTGTCCAATATCGACATTACCTCGGAATTGCTAATAATCCGTTCATGATGGTGAGTTCCATATCTAGTAGCAAGACTGCGTGCTATAGGTAATTCGTTAAATTGCTGACTATCCGAAAATCCAGCGCTATAGGTATGTAAGTTCGTCATTTTCTTTGCAGCACTAGCCACGATCATCCCGCTATCGAAACCACCCGACAGAAAAGCGCCAACAGGAACATCACTTTGAAGTTGCCTTTCTACCCCGCAATCAAGAGCATTCTGAAGTAAATGAACGGCTCGATCCTCACTCAGGAATTCAGTAGCAATTTTTGGCAAAGACCACCAACGTGTTAGCGCAGAATTTCCATCTGCTTTTACTTGCAAATAATGTCCTGGCAACAACTTTTGTATATTTTTGTAGATACTAAGATCGCGTGGAATGTACATTGAAAAGAAATACGCGGTAACTGCCTCAGGATTCAGTCCATGTGAGATTGTTGCAAGCGAACGCGATTCAGAAGAAAACGCAAAACCATTTCTATTTAGCAAATAAAAGAAAGGCTTTATCCCTAAAGCATCTCGCGCACAATGAAGACATTGCTTTTTTTCGTCCCAAATTGCAAATGCAAACATTCCATTGAAGCGCTTTAAACACTCAACACCCCATGCCTCCCAAGCTATCAATACAACTTCAGTATCAGATTCTGTTAAAAAACGAAATCCTAGTCCAACTAACTCCTTTTTCAGCTCTTTGTAATTAAAGAGCTCACCGTTATAAACAATGCTAAAACGTCTACTAGCGCTAACCATAGGCTGGACGGCAGAATCAGATAAATCGATAATAGATAAGCGGCGATGACCTAGGGCGACAGATATATTCGAAGGGCCTCTTCCTGAACCCCCCATTAACACTCCTTCGCTATCGCGGCCGCGATGACTAATAGCATTAGTCATCAGCGTGATTTTTTCAAATTCAGCTGGCTTGCCGTGAAACTGAAGAATTCCTGCTATTCCGCACATAACAAATTCTTCACAATAAATTGAGTTTGAATTGAGCAAGGTAAATCAAGCTCACAATTTACAATCATTCTATAGGCTGGCACACCCTCACCATAAGATCCTGAATAAGTATATTGCTCAGCTTGTGTATGATGGACTACCTGCCTGGAGTCTTTGCAGATCAAGTTGACCTGAACCTCGTCGTCACCTACTAAATTGTTTTTCAGAGGAACGAATTCAGGGGGGAAATTCCAAATTAATTCAACCCTAACAGCTCCAGACCCCTGTAAATTATCTACAACCTTTAAGCCATCATCCGTTAAGCTCAACTTTCGCGTATGAATTAGATTTGGAATAACCCGAGAGAACCCATTATGAGTTAAGGCAAGTCCACCTTCCTTACCAGCTACAGACTCAATCTGAGCTTGAGTGTAAAACTTGGGGTACCAAATACCAGCACTGAGAACGGACTCAGCCAGCGGAGGCACTCCATTGATTAATAGAGTGTTATGTGATTTTGCCGATAATTGCTGATTTCCTTTAATGGTGTAATCTATACGCCCAGGATCTACTAGAATCCATCTTTCTCGATTTCGCCACACAAAACTTCCCAAATCCGCATGTGCATGTGTTGTCCATTTAACTGGCCACTGCTTGGGCCATCGAGCAACCACTGTATCAGTAGCAGTATGAGTAAAAAACCATTCTTTAGATGATCGAGAGACTAATTCTGAGTCAGTTTGGTTACCAGCAAACCAAGGAGAGTAAAGCGCCTTTAAACGAGCTAAGGATAATTTAGGGTGGATATCGGGGGAGATATCACCAATATGCGTTACCATGTCTGGCAACGCAATGGATAACTGTTGACAAGCAGTCCCAACCTTAGAGGCAAGTAACACTAAAGGGTCAGACTCAGCAAAATTCACCTTCGTTTTAGCAAATGCTAAACCATCAAAAAACCATCCTGCAACTACTAACTGATAATGTGAAGATCCCTCCCTTAAAAATCCATCAGATCCAAAAAGTAATGGGGCAAATTTTCTAAAAATACTTAGGCCCGCATCTACCCATACCTGATGATTAGAAACTATGCCAGCAATAATGAGCGCACGCCCATTATTAAAGAAATGATTATTGGTTTGCTCTAAACCATAGTATTCCAAATGACTTCCAATCCAATTACCATTTTCGACATAGAAAGAAATCAATAGATTTTTATCAAATTGATCTTGTATTTGAGGGTAGGAGCAAAGAAGTAAACTCAAATTAGCAATGCGTTCACAGCATGAGTAGGTCTCCCAAGCCTGGTCGCTCTTAGGTGGGGGGCTTGCAATCCAATCACCGATAGATGAAATGCCCTCTTCATCTATCGAGCTTCTCAAGATCATCTCTATACAACATGCCCACCGATGTTTCTGAAAATAGCCCTCTTTATCTCCTTTAGCGAATGATTTTTTGTTGATATCGAAATCCATCAAATGGGGTTTTATGGTGAGCGATGGAAAATTCAAGCATTGAATTCTCTCTAGGTCAATACTCTGTATTTTCTGTAGCCATAATGGAAATTTCTTGAGCCCATAATGCTTATCTTTCGTAGATCGCAATATGAGTTGATTACGGACGCGCCGATATGTCAATATTGCAAGATCAAGAGCGATGATGGGGATGAACCAAGGTTGACGTAGGCAGGACTGTGAAAACCCTTTCCATTCAGTCGGATTAAATATTATTTTCAACAGCTTAAAGTATCCGTTTAATTAATTTAAAAGAAATTTCTATCGCTCTTGCAACTATTGCAAAAGGCAAAAAGAATATGGCTAAAGGATCGAGTGATAAAGCCAATTTTGTATGATGGGCAAAATTTTTCCAGCCTTGCAAAGATGGTCTTACCAACTCAATAGACCAAAGATACATGACATGAAAGCGAAAAGAAATTTTTTCAGCAAGTGAAAAATCAGAATGATTGATTTTGGGTAAGAGAACTGAAAAGAACTCATCATAAGCAATGCGACCTTTAGTTGCTTCACGAATTGTATTGTCATGTTGTCTAAAAAAATTTAGCGGCCTTGAAATGTAAGAAAAGTCATAATTTTCGGCAATTCTGAAAAATAAATCCCAATCTCCGCAGGCTTTGAAGTGAGTATGAAATAACCCGATCTCATCAATACAACTTCGCCTTATTAAAGCCGCACTCATGTTAGGAATAACGCATGAGTGCATTAAAAACTTATACATTAAGTCGCCTTTTATGAAGACATCATCTCTACAATAGCAGCGAAAAGCACGCTCACGAATATGATAGTCGTCCCCAGTGACCTCATCAAATTCATTTACTATAAGGCTTCTACAAAATGCCAAGCCTACCTTAGAATTAGAATTTAATGCTTTAACTAAAGAGTCAACCATGAGAGGACTGCAATTATCGTCGCAGTTCGCAAAAATGATAAATTCTCCGCTACTCATTTCAAAGCCTTGGTTGTTGACCACAAATACGCCGGCATTTAATTTGCGCTCAAACAATTGAAATTTAGGGTTAGTGCTGTATCTTCCTAGAATTTCTATATTATTTTCTGTGGAGCAGTCGTCAATTACTATTATTTCAATGTCTAAGTATGTTTGATTCAGGAAACTATCAATTCTTTTTTCTAAAAATTGACTATGGTTGTAGCTAGAAACAATTACTGTAACCATTCCTTTTTTAACTTCAAGTGTCACTTCAAAAGTCCTTTAGCAGCCAATTCAGACATACTATCCTCATACCGATCAGGCTGAATTGCTTCGTTTCTAGCCCAGTTTACGAACCCTAGTAAGCCATCATCAAAAGTAATCTTTGGTCCACGCCAATCTAAAGCACTTTTAATATGACTGAGGTCAGCTAAATTGTGCCGTATATCTCCAACGCGAAACTGGCCAGAAATTTTTATTGGGACTGTAGTTTGGAAAAGCTGCTGCAATGAATTAGCTACCGTCAGTACGTTAGTTGGAACCCCTGAACCCACATTGAATACCTCAATAATTTCACTCGGGTTTTCTATGCCTGCCACGGTTGCCGAAACTACATCGTCAATATGAACAAAATCTCGACTTTCTAATCCATCCTCAAAAATATTAATACCTCTATCATTTCGAAGACGCGTTGAGAAAATACTTAAGATCCCTGTATAGGGATTTGAAAGAGATTGTCCTGGACCATAAACATTTTGATAGCGAAAGGCCATTGTCGAGATTTTTTGGGCGCGCCCTATGGTTAGGCACATTTGCTCTTGATTAAGTTTCGTTATTCCATAAATTGAAGATGGTCGAACTGGTGTACTCTCATCAGTTGGGACCAACCTGACATGACACGAGCAATAAGGGCAATGAACTTCAAAATCACCATTTACCATATCTACCGATCTGCGCGCCTCAGGATAAACGTATCCATCAACTGCACAGTGGTACTTACCCTCTCCATATACTGCTCGAGATGATGCAACAACAAGGCGCTTAATAGAGTATTTAGAATTTGCAATAGCCTCTAAAAGCAAGCCAGTTCCAAAGACATTGACATCGATATAATGTTTTATGGAGTACATGGACTGGCCAGTCCCAGTCTCCGCAGCTAAATGTACGACCGTATCAACGCCATTTAGGCAGGATTTTAGGTCTGATTCATTTCTCACATCACCTCGTGTAAAGTCGACTTTATCTTTTATTGATTGATATAAAGGTGACTTTAAAGGATCTTCCCCATGAATTTGTGGTGATAAGCTGTCTAAAACTCGGACTGAATGTCCACGAGCCAGAAGTGCAAGTGCAAGATTAGAACCGATAAATCCGGCTCCACCTGTAATTAATATATTTCTACTCTTAATCATATAAAAATATATTAAGCATCAATTCACTACGTGAGTTTTAGCAAGTTTCCTAATATGAAAACGATCAATACCCAATACATCAATATCAGTTGAAAGAAAGCAACGAATTGCATCTTCTGGAGTCTCAACAATTGGCTCATCAGCAATATTAAACGAAGTATCTAACACCATGGGAATTCCAGTTTTACGCTCAAAGGCTTTTATTAACCCATAATATCTCTCATTAACATCAGGTGTAACAGTTTGAATTCTTGCGGTATTATCTTCATGAGTAATTGCAGGAACCACCTTCGCCACTCCCGGGCGAACGTACGCAGCATGAAGCATAAATGGAGATTCTATATTTAACTCGAAAAATTCTGAGCAACGCTCAGCAATAACTGATGGAGTAAAAGGCCTAAAACTTTCTCTAAATTTTACTCTTGCATTCAGTATGTCCTTCATCTCTGCTCTTCGAGGGTCTGCAAGAATGCTTCTATTGCCCAAAGCGCGGGGCCCAAATTCACTCCGTCCCTGACACCAGCTTGCTATTTCTCCATTTGCTATGTCAACTGCCATTTGCTCATAAAGATCTTCAAGGTTCTCATATTCAGTAATAACTAAATCATCGCGATTTTTAATACTCATTATTGCATTTTGATAGTCTGTATCACTATATTCCATGCCCAGATAATCATGTGTTGCGACATATTTTCGCTCCTTATTTCCATCAATCACATATGCCCATAGGGCCTGCCCAACAGCCAATCCATTGTCTCCAGGATTGGGATGAATAAAAACATTCTCAAAGGGACTGCCTATCAGAACTTGGTAATTAGCCACACAATTTAATCCTACACCGCCTGCAATGCATAAACTTTTCGAATTTGTTTTTTTATATAGGTAATTGGCCATATAAACCATCACGTCTTCTGTTAATTTTTGAACTGCATAGGCTAGGTCTCGATGATAATCTTCAATCAATTCTTTTTTACCACGAGTTATGTATGTATTTATAAAACTAATATAATTTGGTAAGGAATAAAGTACCTGCTCAAAAGGAATACCTCTACTCATTAAAGAGCCTAACTTTCTCCAATTAAATTCGGTAACATCAAACCGTAAATTCTTTTTAATCTCTTGGTAAATTTTATCCGTCCCGTATGGTGCAAGACCCATAAGCTTGCCCTCCTCGTTAGACTTAAATCCAACTTTACTTGTAAATGCTGAATACATTCCGCCAAGGCTATGCCTTACTGGCAATTCCCGTAAAATTTTAATCGAACTACCTTTACCATAAGCAAGGCAACCAGAAAGCTGATCGCCATAAGTACGCGCCATGGGAACCCCTTGACCATCCACAACCATAATAGCAGCCTCATCAAATGGTGAGGATAAGAAAGCTTGACAAGCGTGTGAAAAATGGTGTTCAGGTACGAGAAATTCTGCATTTGGGCAAATATTCGTAAAATAATTACGGGCTTGCTCAACATATCGATAGCTGTATACAACGCAATCTATATCAAATAAATTTATATTAGCGGCTTTGAGTAAGTATTTTAAAAATTTATTAAATTCAATCGAATTTTCAAATTTAATATCTTCTTTATTTATATCAAAATCAAAAGGAAGATCTAAGCTTTCTTGATATATATCAGGCTTACCTTTCCAACCAAAAGTTTTTAGATCTTCTTTGGTAATGGGAAATAATAAATCATTTTTCTTTCTAGAAATTCGCTCCAAACTTGATGCAGCAACTATTAGGCCATTTTGACAAACCACACCACTCAATCCATGACCACTTAAGGTGAAGCTAACTATACATTCACGACTCACTTTTATTTCCTAAAAAGATAAAATAATTGGCAAATTACTACTCTTGTTTTCTAGCATACATAAGAAATTTTTCAAGATCTGAAAAATATGGGGATAATTTTTTTAACTTTTCTTCTGAAAATTCCCACCACTTTGTATGCTGTAGGTCTTCAATCGTTTGTGTATTGAATCTATATCTAATTGTACTTGCAGGTATGCCCCCCACAATCTCATATGGAGCAACATTTTTAACAACTACAGCACCGGCACCTATAACAGCTCCAACACCGATGTTAACTCCCGCCATTATTTTTGCACCATGGCCAATCCATACATCTGCTCCAATTATAGTTCTTGATAAATTAGCCTTATCAATAGTCTGATTTATTAAGAACTTAGGAAGCGGCTGAGTATTGTCGTAAAAAATTGGACTTGTGCTGACATATTCGAGTGGGTGATTTATTAGTCCGATTACCACTCCGAATGCAATAGAGCAAAATGGGCCAATCTCAACGTTGTGGCAGTAACTTGATGCTTGAATGTAAGTAAACCGTCCAATATGACACCTACTAAGATTTACGTTGGGGAAAAGCACTACATTTTCCTCTAGTGAAGTGGCCTTATCGACAACCACATTTCGATACAGCAACGCACTAGGGTGATTGCGTCGCAATTGGAAAAGGCGAAAATCGGACTTAATAGACTCTATAAATGATATCAACTCAGCTCCGCTATGCAAATCATTTTTTTCTCAATATTTCATGTCCCCAATACAAATCTTTAAGAGCTTTAAAAATTGTTTCTTAAAATACAAAAAAATCGGGTAATTAACGGTCAACTAGATAGTCTTAATACAACTTTATCTCTCAGTATTAATCTCAATAACTTCTTTCAATTAATTAGAGTGCTATCATCAAGTTCATAGCGTTTAATTTAGATCCCTGCCCAAAATTAAACTCTATACACTTATTAATGTTTTCTCTTCAAGAAATTCAGGGTGGCATTTGTAATTCCCTTGATTTCTACCAACCCAGATAGCTCGATAACACCACTCCGCTTTGTCCTCTAAAGTCACCTTATTCTGCCAGGAGTAATTTGTACGAGACCGCATCAATTCATCAATACTTAATTTGTTATTAATTAGGAAATCCTTCCAATCATAATTTGCGATAAGATCTTTTATAGGCTCTTTATGATCCATTGTTGAAAGGATAAAAGTTTGAAAACGCACCAAGTCTTCGAGAATATTTTTCTCGGTAGAAAAACCAAGGCTTTTTTCGAACCAGCATAAAAAATTAATTATCTCTTTCTCTAAATCACTTCCATTTGTAACGCAACGTAACCATGTTGCTTCCTCAATAGGCCAAAATATTGGGGCAAGATTAGGATCGTAATGATCCCAACCTTTCCCAGAATATCCAACCTCCATATAGTCGACTAATATTGAATATTCTCTATTAAACATTCCTGATGAGGTTTTACAATACTCAATAAAATTTTCATAAAAAGACATAAATTTCAAACCATGTACTTGATTGTAAAACTTTGCAATAAATTCAAGAATTCCCAAACTATGAAAAGCCTGTACAGCCCATCCATAAATGAACATCATCTTCAGGTCTTGCTCTGTAAATGAATTTGCACTAATAGTTATATTGTCATACTCCGGAACATTGCCTCGGTTGTAAATCGAAGAATGCCAAAGATAAATTGGGGATTTAATCACCTTAATTCCATGCGCTTCAATATAATTAGGTTTATTCATTGGTGCGTTAACAAATACACCGCAGTTGTATATGAAGATTACAGGCCTTGGAAATAATTCCATCAATTGCTCTAAGCCATTTTTATAGCTTTTGAGGGTTTCTCCAGGCATCCCCATGATAATTTCTGTGTAATTTTCTATTTTATTTCTTCTAAACTGCTGCAAGAGATTAGAAAATTTATCAAATTTTATATTAGCCCTCTTAATAATACTTAGAGTATCAGGATCCAATGACTGGACTGCCAATGTGACAGCGCGGAGCAAATCAGCATCTAATAATTCCCGGGCAATTTGTATAACTCGTTCAGACGATGCTTTAGCCCAGGCAATTCCAATCCTACCAGGAAACCCTTTTTCCTTTTTTTCAGAACTAAATTTTTTAGCAATTTCGAGGTCTCGATCAGCAAATATTCCAAAATTTGCATCACATACGTCTACATACGGAATCTTGTTATCTGCAAACCATTCAATTTCACTAAGAATAGTCTCTATTTTTCTCTTTCTAACTTTAGATTTTGTAGAGCTACCCCAGTCACAGAATGTGCACTCAAATGGACAGCCACGATTAGTCTCTAATGAGGCAATATAATTTACACCATCCACTGGCTCTACTAAATCCCATACTAAATTTGTTAAATATGGTGATGGCAGAATATCTAAATCCATAATTCTGTCTTGGGGTTCGGTGCGAAAGGATTTTGTTTCTATACCTTTAATTTTTTGAAAATTTTTATCTCCAATAAATTCCTCAAATATTTCTTTAATGGTTAGCTCACCCTCTTGATGGACTAGCATATCAACATATGGATAATCATTAAAGAAATTTCCTGTGGATTCATCAACCCACTTGCGAGGGACATCTCCCTCGTATTGCAAAGGCACCTGAGGTCCACCAAAAATAATAAGGCAATTTGGATTTTTTTCCTTTACTATTTTTGCAACAAGGCAGGTTATCTCCCAATTCCACGTATAACAGGAACAAAGCAATATATCTGCATCTACGCATCTACTTACATATTCATCAAATTTATTCCTAAATACAAATGTTTTTTCAAATTCAAAATTTTCTGCAAGGCCTGGAAAGGATTTAACGTAAGCCAATAATGAAGCTATGCTGTAGGGAAAATGAATAACGTTTCCATACTGGTAATTAAACTGAGTTGTAAAAACTCGTACTTTTTTCAAAATAATCTCCCTTTAAGCATGTATAAAACAATCTGATAAGATTTTAAACTTAAATAGCTTTAATTGCATGGTAATCCCCCCCCATTAATAACTGAACTCAAAAGTAGAGTAAGTTAAGCAGCCATGGCCAGCGACTGTTTCGGGGTAAAACCGCCCAATGCTATGTTTGGACGTTGTTGATTATATTTATACATCCATTGTGATGCAAACATCTGAACTTCGTCAATACTTTGCCAATAATGCTGAGATAACCATTCTTATTCTCAAACGGAAGTCTTGACATTAAACTTCCATTTTTTCTGCACCAGGCTAATATGAAGGCTGGACATCGTATACCCTTTAGCTTTAATAGATCGAATAAATTAGGTTATGACTTCTCTTGTAAGAGCCCCTTTTGCACAATATTCCATAAAGAATCATTTGGGCTATCAACAGCCTTAATAAAGCAATTTTCATAGGAATTATAACTAGCTATGTCTATAGCTTGGAAATCACTCAAATCAAATGAATAGTTTTGATCAATATTAATTAGCCGAGCTTTTAATAACAACTGTGGTGCATCTATCCAAGGTTGATACCAACTCCTTGATATCTCTGTGCTGGTCAAAAAAACAATTGGTTTTTTCCAAAGAACGGCAAAGGAAATTGCAGTTGATGCATGAGCAAAAACAATACTGGCATTTTTTACTAGTTGTGCGGTTTGCTGATAACGAATCTCCCTGCCTTGGAAATGATTTGTCAGTTGAGATTTTTCACCTGGGTAACCGGCTATGAGAATGCGCTGTCCACTAATCAACTGATATTTATCAAAAAAACGGGATAAGACCGGATAAAAGTGATCTTCACTTGCTGGCGGAGCTAGGCCCATTTCAAGATTATCCTCGTGTCCAGCTATATCCTCATCCAAATAAACAGCATATGGCATAGAATTTAAATTACTAATATTTTCACCAGTAGCTTCCTCAGCTCTGTACACTTCATAGTCAAAAGAATGAGCGGGAATTTTTTTATACGCACTAAGAAAACGTGATTCAGTTCGCCATGCATCCCCAGATACATATGCAATATATGGTCTTTGGTTTGGAAGAATTTTGATAAGTAACTTGTTAATTAAAGCCATTAAATGTAGCCTACACTTGCCATGCTTGAATGCATCAAATATTTTTTTAGCAGCAGATCTTGGCACAACAAAAATATCGGGGGCAGGATAGGCTCCGCTATCCATTACGACTATGCGAATCTTTCTTATCCTAAATACTGCAAACATCAGTATTGCTCTTGGAGAAAATTGTCCAACAAAATCCAGAATATACCCACCATCGGATTGAATGGCTTTGATTAAATCCTGTAGTGACGTAATCTCAACTCTAGATGGATGGGGAAATACTTTATCCCCACGAGTTTTCAATGCCTTTGGTAAAAGCCATGGAGTGCAATCAAATATTTTCAGATTAAAGTGATTGGATAATTCAGCGATCCCCATCCGATTAAAATCACGTTCGGTAAAAGGATTTTTGATGCAAATATAAAGATTAGTCGTCATCCACTCATGCCACAGAATGCCTGCAAAATAGATAATCCAACTTTTCCACTTTTTTCTGGATGAAATTGGCAGCCGATGATATTTTTATACTTCACTACTGCAGCAATGGAATGGCCGCCATAAAGACAATTGGCAAGCTCATCAGATAAATTCTTTGGTTCAGCCATAAAGGAGTGCACAAAATAAACACAATCATCAGGCTTAATATTGGATAGCACCGTACCTTCCCACGAATTTTTAGAGATGGAAGGGTTTAGAGAGACCCACCCAATATGAGGAATTTTTAACTTATCCCCGTTAGAACTTGTCCTTGGGATTGGTATAACACGCCCAGGAATTAAACCTAATCCAGCATGCAGGCCAAATTCTTCACTCTCATCAAACAATAACTGCATACCCAAGCAAATTCCCAACAAGGGTTTTCTGGATGCTGCAAATTTTTGTATAGTCTCAATCAGTCCAAGGCGTTTAAGTTCTGAGATAGCACCGCCAAAGGCGCCAACCCCAGGTAGCACCAGGCGATCTGACTTGAGCAACACATCAGGATCAGCACTTAAAACTACATTTGCTCCGCATTTTTCTAAAGCCTTGCGGACACTAAATAAATTACCAACCCCATAATCAACAATCGTTACGTTAAGCATAATTTCTTACACTGAGCCCAGCCAACTTCAATGCAGCTCTTATGTCCCCTACGGATGATCTCCCATAGTGCAAGATATCAGCCATTGCAACTGCATCGGCCCCGCCCTCAATAACTACATCCACTGCATGCTGATGAATGCCCATACCGCCACTTGCAATTACCGGTATATCCACTTGATCGGTCACAGCCTTCACTAACGCCAAATCAAAGCCTTTGCGTGTTCCTTCACAATCAATGGAAGTTAAGAGTATTTCTCCGGCTCCTAATTCAGCTGCTCTGCAAGCCCATTCAACCACATTGAGGCCAGTACTTTCTCTAGCGTTGTCAGTAAAAACCTCCCAAAAACCATCCCGCATTTCTTTAGCAGCAATACTTAAGACCATACATTGCTTGCCAAAATGTTGGGCTATCTCTGTAATCAGCTCCGGTCTTTTAACAGCAGCAGTGTTAATGGCAACCTTATCCGCCCCTACTCTTAAGATTTGAGCAGCATCCTCTACTGATCGAATGCCACCTCCAACAGTAAGAGGAACAAAGATATCGGCAGCAGCCGAAGATATGATGTCGCTTAAATGATTTCGGCCATACAAGCTAGCCACACAATCTATATAAATAAGTTCGTCAATTCCTTGTTGATAATAGCGACTAGCATGTTCTTGCGGAGAGCCAATAACACGCAAGCCCTCCAAATGAACACCCTTAATTAGGTTAGAGCCCTTGATATCCAATCTAGAAATTAAACGGGTATTTTTTACCATTTACTAGTCGTCATAACCGGTGCCATTAATATTGTGACGCAATTGCCAAACGCTGTTTACCTTAACCCATAAGTGTGGCGAACGGAACCTATCAGTAAGCTCATGTCTAAAGTAATCGGGATCCATGCCTATGTAATTCATAACATCATGGAAGTAGCGCTCTGGAAATTCTCCGTCATAACGACCTACTAAGGCCTTCCCCTCATCGCGAGTAATATGTCCGTTTCGTATCTCTTGTGAAGCATCTTCACTACATCTACCAAATCCAAACTTAATGAAATAGCAGTAATAGTTAAGGTCATCAATTTTGTCATCAAGACTTAGATATTTGCTATAGGTTCCCTCTGTACGGAATGGTCTAGCCTTGAACCCGCTATTTTCTACCGCATAGTAATACGACTCTTGCGGCTGCCATTTTAAATAATAGCCAAGGTAATGCACATTGACCTCACCTTTTTCATACTCTTCACGAGGCATAGGAAGAAACGTTCGAAGATCCGCCAAAGATAACTCATATCGATCTCTCAACTCACCAATGGGTACGCCACCTAAAACTACATCATCTATACTATCAATAGTATGAAACTCATTGTTCTGTAATGAGTTTTGTGATTCAGCAATTGGATTGCCAAACTCCGCCTCATGCTCCCCATAAAAAACCAAAGGGATACCATATTTCAATGCGATCTTTGGGGCTAGTTGCTTTTGCCCAAGTATAAAAGTTTGAAAAGGATGGAATAGATTCTCAATTGACAGGCGAGTAAGCGCTCGCATAGCTCGCCCATTTTGATTAAAACTAATGTTGTCAAACCCACCAACCTCAATCCAATTCCTAAAATTTTGCCAACCGTAAGTGGTATATAAAATTGGTGGCCAAGTAACAGTCAATGGGTTCATTTTATATTTGTATTTAAGAACATGAGCGGCATAAACGCTATCCTTGCCTCCGCTACCTGGCACTATACAATCGTAGGATCCATCAGTTTTTCGATGGCGTGATAGCAACTCAAGTAATTGACCTTCTCTTTCTTGCCAATTAATCTCATGTTTTTTTTCTGCCAGTCTACAGGCATCACATACGCCATGTTCATCGAAGGCCAACGTAAGCTTTTTACTTTCAGCAGTATGCTTAAATTCTTTAGTTGAAGATGGTCGCTGATTTGAATAGCAGCACTTCTTGCAAAACTTCACATCATGAGGAAGTCCATAATAGGCCTCAAGATTACCTTCTTTTTTACTCATGAATATCCTTGATTTACTAAATTCTTAATATGCTAAACAGGTTTTCACCACACGCTCCAGCCCCCATCTACGCACAAATTTTGCCCTGTTACATATCTAGAAAGATCACTCGCCAAATAGGCAATTGCCCCTCTGAAATCATCCTCGGTCGCCATACGGCCTAAAGGAGTTCTGGCTGTGTAGCGATCCGTAAATTTTACAGCTTGTCCCCTAGCTATACCCCCCGGGCTAATACAATTAACCCGAATTTTGGGCCCCAATGTAGTTGAAAGCCAGCGAGTCAACTGAATAAGACCGCCCTTAGAGCTTGCATAAGCAGCAGGATTGGACATCGAGGTGCCCTCATATAGTCGCCAGTCTGGACCAAGAAAGCCATATATGGAACCAATATTGATGATACTTGCCCCTGGAGAGCAATTTAAAAGAGGCGTCAAACCTTGAGCAAGAGAGAAGGGGGCAGTTAAATTCACTTCCAAGGCCCTGCGCCAAGTATCTAAGGATTGCTGCTCAAAGGGCGTGGCCCACCCCTCCAGATTAGCATCACCAACAAAGGCGGCATTATTGACCAAAACATCCAAAGAGGTCCTTCCTTTAATGGTCTCAATTAACGTTAATCGAGCGTCAGAATCCTCTAAATCACACACAAAAAGATCTACATTGATACCCCAAGACCTCCTAAGCCCTTCCCCTAAGTCATTGAGTGCGAGCTCATCACGATCTACAAGCAAAAGATCAAAGCCCATTTCTGCCAATGTCTCAGAAAATATTCTGCCTAACGAGCCAGTCGCCCCGGTTACCAAGGCGGATCTGCCACTCATCTTCATAAGCACCCCTAAAGGGCCTAACTTTATCGTCATCTTCAATTAAACCTTCTAAATACGGGCTTTATCTCAGCTCCCTCAAGGTAACGCTCAACGCCCAGCTCTATCGCTTCTTTATAAACCTTTAATGCATTACGAATTGCCTGGCCAGTTATCTCAAGCTCCTTCTGACCATGAGATGCGCTCACTGCAATCCAAGGCATAAGTACACCATGTCGAATCATCTCTTGAGAAAAAAGAGTTCGGAATTTTAATGAGAGCTCACCCGCTTGGTCATAAGTTAAATAGTTAAGAGAAATGTCTGGACCATCCAAGGCAAAGAACTTCTGCAAACCATAATCAGATATGGTGGTGTTAAAAATAGATCTTAATTGCTTGCCATAAGCCCAAAGCTTTTCACAAATAT
>Ga0114963_10000675_pt1 | contig 23010 bp, 29 predicted proteins | sample C_131016_EF_Meta_FD_87019 | JGI IMG/M metagenome (GOLD analysis project Ga0114963, IMG submission 87019) | Freshwater microbial communities from Lake Croche, Canada to study carbon cycling - C_131016_EF_MetaG | ecosystem: Environmental > Aquatic > Freshwater > Lake | place: Lake Croche, Canada...
CTGAGTGGAATCAATGATAATCTCTTTTGGATCAATATTGACCCCAAGCAATCTTGCAGCGTGGCTGAAGAGATGTGTCCTAAAGTATTAAAATCAGTAATATATAATTGTCTTCCATTAACAGAAAGTACATTATTTATCAATCCTAATAATAATATTTGTCCAGACTTTTTAGTACGTAACTTAGAAGGCGGGGGAGTTGTTAATCTTGATTATGATAGAGACAATGTATTTAATAATAGATTCATGTCATATCATTATACTGTTCCATCAGGAGACATAGAAACTAAAAAACAGGAATTTAAAACACAATATTCAAGCATAAATAACTGGGCTGAATTTACTAGATATAGAACATTTAATATTAATAGCGATCAAAATTTTGACAAGGCATGGAATGGGGCACGAGACTTGCTTGTAAAAGTTCAAGAGATTTATGATATTGGTTTGCCAGAACATATGACATCTTCATCATTTACGCCTGCTGTTCATGATTCATCTGCTGATTTTGTAGAGGCTACTGGGCTTGAGCTGTGTCCACCAATGGGTCCTGGATCTATTCGCGGAAGCGGACTATTAACTGCTCAAGGATCTAGAGTGCCACTAACTAGGGTTTATAATATATTTAATTTAGATGATACATCATCACTAAAAGTACAATTTCGTAAAATTCCAAGACAATTAAGGGGTGTAGACTTATCTAATACGGTATACCGATATGGGAGAGCGGGAGTATTTAGACAAACCAATCCTGGGAACCCTCCTGGACCAACAGAATTAGATATAATAAGCGGAGAAGGAAGTTTAAATAATGATTTTTATGTTTGGCAATGCATAGAAAAAAATAGCTCAACTAAAAAAGCAGATAATTCTACGCTCCCTGATTTTTTAAAGCTGCAAAATGAAATGGCATACAGGGCCTTTTATGGCAGCGTAGATGGAATAGAGAATAAATCCAGAATGCTTGAAAGTTTATATGCTTGGGAATTAATACCATATGAATATTTTACTAAAAAGTCTTTTCAACAACCTTAACCCCTAGACCGATACATATAATATATGTTCTGTAATTTTATAGCTATAGATACTGGCATTTTCCGATGCACAAATTGTGATACTATTATTAGCACAAGTGATGGTATCGATGATATTCCAATATTTCCTTGCAAGGCCTCTTTGGTGAGACAAGATGACGGGTTATTTCTGGAGTCAATAAAAACCCTAGGTGTTGAATCAGAAAAACAAAAATGCAGCGACCTAGAAATTCTAAGTCGCCACAATGTTTGTATGATGTGTTCAGAATTTAAAGACGATTCTTGTACTCAATGCGGATGTAGAATAACCAGAAACAAAGAATTTGCTAATAAATTATTATGGAAAGATGAAAAGTGCCCCCTAGACAAATGGAGTTAAGGCTACTTGTCTTTAGAATCTTTTCCTGTCCACTTATGCCAACCTTTATTTGGCAGATAGGTGCCATCGTCGTCTTTTCTCTTTGGAAATAAGGTTCCGCCCTTCTTATGCTGACCAAAAGAGAGAACAGCTCCACAGTCATTACACTTTAATTCGTAGTAGTCATTCCCTTCTACATTACGACAAGCGTATTTAATACTATTTTTATTACATAGTCCACACTTATCTTCGCTAAAGATTTCCTGAATAGTTGCTAGCTCCTTAAATACTTCTTTCTGGCCAGCTCCTTCTAGTTCAAACTGTAGCTTATCATTAGCCTTATAGAGAATTTTCATAATTATTTCCATTCGTTGGTATAGCCCAGTAAATCATCAGATATGCCGCTCATATCCTGTTGATACTTGGACAGCTGCCTAATAATTCCAATTGCGTCTTCGTGATTTAGGCCATAAACATTATTTTTGTCCAAATTATCTTTTTCCAAAAGCTTGCTTACATTAATATTAAGTCTTTTGCTCATAACGTCAATGAAATTAATCTGATTATTGCTAATCTTAGATACAGTATTTTGGTCTGGATGATCATCTACTTCAACCGCGATTTCTTCAGCAGCAACAACTTTTCTAAGTTTGAGAGCCCTTCTTAAAGCTCTGCCTTCGGCTCTGGTTTCTGCCACGGCCACAGGATAATTACGATACACCTTGTCGCAGTTGCCCCAAAAAACGTCTGCGGCGCCGTTTATAGTTACCGTATTTAATTCTGGCTGGTCACTAGAGCCCTCGTTTAAAAAATAGGTTATGGAGTGAACAACGGTGGCTCTTTTTTCATTGTTTGGTTCTGGGGTTTGTACAACATTGCTAACAGATGCAAGAACTCTACAATTCAAAGCCTTTTCAAAAATTCTCCTTAATCCGTCTGTTGTCGGATTACCACTTATCTTTTCATCTTCACTCAATAATCCCAAAACATGATCAGTCCAATCGAGATCATTAGGTGTTACAGTCTTTGTCTGTTGTGGTTCTGTTGTTTCCAAAATTTTTTCTTCAATCATCTCTTTGTTATCCTTTTTGTTTTTGACCATAATTAATCCTCTATTATGAGTAATCTATCCTGTGGTTTCGGAAATTCTTTATTAATTGATTTTAGATGAGAGATTAGCTTCAGCAATATTTGTTGTGATCTTGTTTTAGAAAAATCTCTCTTTTGTTTAATTCTAATCAAAACCAACCCCTTACCCAAAATTAATCCTTGTTTTTTGTTATCATATGATATGTTTTTTTGTAAAGCTTCCTCGCCCCATACCGGAGAGAAGTGAGAAGGACCATCAACTTCTATAGCCGTATTCATGGTAGGCAGAAATAGGTCTATCTGCAACTTGGTTGTTACAAGGCTTTGTTCCTTATGAAAATCCACCTTGTACCCATTCTTAAGTAGGCCATCTAATAGAAATTTTTCTAATTTTGATCCGGTTTTGCTAGTAACCCTAACTGCATCAGTAGCCATTTTTTGCATGTGTTTTTTTTCATCATCAGATAATTGATCCCATCTTTCTTTACATTTTTGTTTTCTAGTCTCAAGACTAGTCTCGTCCATGTTGTCCCATACATCTATGATGGCTTTTCCTATTTTTTCTTTTGTCTCAACGGATCTTTCTGTTCCTTTTGTTGGATGCTTATGGGCACCTGTTTTTAAAGCATTTTTTTGTGCTTCTGATTTATCTCTAATGGGAACATTAAAGGCTTTAGCGTCTCTTCGTATTTTATTAGCATAGGTATTATATATTTCAGCTATATCCGCAAAGCTCTTGCCCTGATTAATATATAGTTCGTTGATAATCTCGTTGCGCTCATGTTTAGATAGTGACTCATATGATTTGGTATAGTTCGTCATAATTAAATTGCTCCGATATGCCTGCTGTTTTTTTCCAGCATATGTTATATACGTCATTAATGTATTCGTTGCTAGCAATAATACTAACATGCTCCAGCTCTAATATTTTTTTCCAACTATCATAACTCCCAGAAGCTGCCCCAACCCAAGGACAATTAGATGCATAATAATATAAGTTAGAGATATTTGGAAAACGAGAAGCTAAAACCAAAGAAACAAAATCAAAAACAAATAAATCTCCATAAAAAAACTTTGCATGACTAAGATGTAAAATAGGAATATTATATGTCTCTATTTTATCATAGAAACTATTAAATAAAATATATTGATTATATGGATGATGATCAATAAATTCTTTGACAGCTTTCAAAACGATATCATGCTGTGGAATATTGGACAGCTTAGGGATAAAAAATCCTATATCTTTAGTCATTAAGTAATTCCTTTATAAAAGAAGAGTAGGTTTGATAAGATAATAGATCGATATCCGTATCAATGGGCTGTAAATTGTGCGTATTTAAAATAATACAACCACAAGCAACAGCCTCTACAAGATATTCATCATTATCCATAGGTAGATAGTATTTAGATGATTTTAATATATCTGCTTTTTCTAATTCAGAAATTAAACCTAAATTTTGAACGTGTTTTATATAGGGGCTGTTGAATAATTTTATGCGTTCTTTTGTTTTTGGATATAAAATCTCATTGAGTTCATTAGAAATTTCGGTACGATATTCTAAAAAGCATACCATATCTTCATTTTTAGTATTATTTTTTCCAACAAATAATTGATCATTGATTAAATCGGGCAAAGTGGATGCTCCGTCCACTACATACCCCTTATTTACTATATGTTTTACTACTCTCCTATAATCCTGGATAATATCAATATTAGGAGTTTTATCATGATATATGAATATTTTAACCGACTGGAAAAACTCAGAAATAAACTGCTTGATTTCATTTGTCAACAAAGACTCAATAAACATTATATGGGTATACTTTTTTGTATAATGCGATCTATATAGAGTATTATTTGGATCAAATTCAATTATATTTATATTATCTAATTTAAGATATCGTAAATTATTATTAAACTTATTATTAGCCTTTTGTATATTAAAGTTCATATAAATTGTCTAGCTTTCGTTAAGTCTTTAGTGTGGTTGATTTTAAAAATATTTTTTTTGTCTATAATAACTTTTTCGAAACAAATATTTTTTAGTATCAGAGCATTGATTATTTCAAATAAATAAAATTGATCTGTATTTTTTGCTTGAATAATTTCTTTTAGAGAGAGTATTGCTTCCTTATTTAAATAAACACATTCAGACCAAATGTTAGGCAGATCATAAAATAGATATTCCGTAAGACTACCAACAGAGCACCCTATATTAAAATTAGCTCTAGGCTTATTCAATAAGTAAATTTTACTATTACCCGATAAAGTAGAAAATTTTATCTCTTGATTTTTTAATAAAATACCACTATTAATAATTAATAGATTTTCGCAGGAATTATGCTCCAAGTATAAGGCAAGGGCTTTCATTTGATTGGTTGTTGAATACAGCTCATTATAAATGAATCTAATATTAGAATACTTTGTATTAATGTGTTTCGATATTCTGTCATGATCAAATCCTGTCGCTATATTTAGTCTTATATGTTCATTGATACTTAAGATTTCATTAATTTGGTGTTCAAGTATAGGAATATTTTTAATCTTAAGCAAACTCTTTGAGCCAATAGACTTCATTCCTTTTGTTACTTCGGGTATTAGTATTAGGCTATCAATCATCTGTTTTTGGCTCTTTGTGCCATAACTATAAATTCATTTTCTTGTTGATCTATTTTTAGTATCATAAAATCATACTTATTTAAGGTATTAATAATTTTATCTGGAGATAATATATTTTTCTTATTTTTTAAGAAATCAAATACTTCAGAACCTGATATTTGTTGATTAATATATGCAATAAATATTTTTTTGAAATTCACACACTTAATAATGACTTTGCCTTCTTCTCTGATTTTATTTAATAAATCAGAAACCAGCTCTTCAAAATCACTATCCGTAATATACTCTAAAACATTACATATGATAGAATCTACAGAATGATTTACTAAGCTATCTATATTTGATATATCTACTTGACTAGTATTAGGTATGCTGTCTTTAATAAACTGATTTGTTATATTAATATTTCTTTTCATAAACTTGCTGGCACTTTCTTTATATCTTTGATACATTTAGTGAATTTAGACGAAAACAGATCGAAGGGGTATTTATCTAGCAGTAGATTTTTATCTGGTGTCGAATTATTCATTAGCGAGGCTTTTATCTGATCTGTAATGGAGCTATAGTTTGCAATATTAAATTGGCCATTTACTCCATCTATAGGATTCAAGCCTGTTATAATAAAACACCCAGCATATGCTGCCACTAAACAATTAATCAAACTACTATGTTCTAAACAAGTATGGTACTCTGAAAGCTTATTAACTAGATCCTCATAGCTCATTCTAGAAATGTCAGTAATCATCTCGGCGTCTTTGAATACATTTTTAATGAACTGATATAATGTATTAATGCTATTGTTATTATCTAGATTTAATAGTATTATTGATTTTTTATGACTTACTGTGTTGTTGGACACATTGTCTATAGCAGGAATACCGTAGCTTATATTGTAGGACAGCTTATCTTTAATAGACCAGCTATCGCTAATTGTGTCGTCAAAAAAAATTTTAAAATTTTTTGTAGAAGACTTTTTAAGTATATACAAATCTTCTTTTTTAAATCCACTAGGTAATAGATTATGGAAACAAATAATATCTGGAATTCCGTACGTTAAAATAATACTATTTCTTTTATTGCTGTGTTCCAAAATATTAGAAGCCATATATGCATCATAAACATGATCCATAGTATTATGGTTATAACAACTATAAATATTCATATCCAATAAATTAATTATCAAATCAAAAACAGTACCGCTAGGCCTATATAGCAAATTAATGTTCATTTGATCGAGAGTTTTATAGAGCGTATTATAGGTTTTAAATCTGTTATTCATATAATTTCATCTAGATAGTTATTGGTAAATTTACGGTCACATATTTCTGTTTGGTCAGCTGTGATATGTTTCAGATGTGTTCTATCGAACACTATATGACCATTTAAAGAAAAGGCGCCGTCTCTTATATTAGTATATTTAGTATTAGAGTCTGTACAAGTCACAACTTCATTGCCATTAAATGATGCTATATATGCGTTTAGAGAATTTTTCGGATAATCCTGAAGATCTAGAAACACGTCTCCTGCTTTATGGGCAAGACACAGATCGTTGTATGATGAAGATATAGCTGCTGGAACAATTTTTGCTAAATTATCTTGATGCATATTGCATAGTTTTTCTATGTCTTTGATTTGTTTCTGTATCTGATTAAAGGAGCCATTATTGGTATTAATTAAATACAATATTAAGCATGTATTTTCTTGATTCAGTGTGGTTGAGATGAATTCGCAAATCAAATCAAAAACATACTCATTATTATGATCATAATCTATGATGGTATAAAATTTCTTCATTTGATTATACAGAGGGAAGGATATGGCCTGATCTGTATTTTGAATCATATCTTGGTATCGTAGATTATATGGTATTGTTGGTTTCTTCAAGACCGTGTCGATAGACTGTTTAATAAATGGGCTGTCTATCAAAATCTCATCAAATAGATTTAAATAATCAATATCTTCTTCTGAAAGAAGTTCGCTCCCAAATACTGGTATAGCAATATTTCTTTTTACTTTCTGAGTATAGCACAAGCTGTCAACAGGAAGATTCTGAATCAATATATCGTATTCTTCTGTTCCTATGTTTTCTTCAAACACAATCCTATTATGGTAAGATTTAGAATATTGAGAAAAAATATTTCTACTAGTTACTTTACCTATCTTACTAAGATTATTTAGCAGAGCTTCTGAATAGAGACCATTTAAAGAAACATCCCTGTACTGGCCCATATATAAGATATTCATGACGAGGCTTTCATTTTTGCGTATGAGATAAAGTCATCTTGAAATTCTGTATTATTTTTTAATACGCTATTGGTTTGTCCCCAGTTATCGAGTACCGTATAGAAATATTCTGTAACAGATTTAAAATTCGAAGACTTAATATTAAGATGTCCGTTAGTAGAAAATCCATAATCAATATCTTTTAGGATATTTAGTAGTTCAAGTCTTTGCATTTTATCCAAATTACCAAAATACTTATTACATAGCATCAAGCAGGCATCGAGTGTTTGTTGTGTTGGAACAGATATTTCTGAGTCCTCAAACGGTTTGACATTAGAGATTAGCTTACTCCAGTCTGAGCGATAATCTCTATCGTCTAGTTCATCGAGATACTTCTCCCATTTTCTAGCAATATTATCCCAGCAATAATATTTTTCTGTTAATTCTCTTACTTGTGTCCTTTGTTTATTTCTCATAGGAGCAGGAAGACTGATATAGTCCATAATATATTTAATGAGATCCTCATTATCTGGATAAACGCGATATGCTTTTGTTTCTAGTTCTTTAAATTTACTTCCAATCTTAATTGGATAAGCATTTAATTTATGAACTATATCACACATGGCACTATAGTTAACTGTAGCAATAGGAATACCACAAGCGCCGGCCTCAACCTGCGGCATACCAAAGCCTTCGCAGATAGCGTACTGAACATATAGATCAAAGATATTATATATCTCACTTAGCTGCTGTGTTGTTAGTCCGTCTGCTACAGACGGAAATACAGCAGCTTTGTTCACGCAGTTCTTGCATACCTTCTGCGGTCCTGCAAAAGTGGAACAAGATACGGCTCTGCAATTTCTGCATATATATGTAAATAATACCTTATTAGTTATTCTATTATCTTTTAGTATCTCAGGAATATCCCAGCCCATATCAGGATAGCTGGTATGAAGATATAGATATAGTTTTTTACCTAATTCTGGATCGGTTTGCTCTACTCTATCTAGTATCTTTCTAAAAGACAAACATAGTTCAGGAATAAGTTTTCTTTTTTGGTTACGCATAACAGAACCAATAATAATAGCGTCTTCCGGAAGTCCATACTTTTGTCTAATTTGATTTTTGTCTAGTATCTTAAATGTATCAAGATCAACTCCGGGAGAAACAGTATCTACATAATTTATTTTTCCTGAACTTTGTTTTTTAAGAACCTCTGCCCCCCAATCGGAATAGGTGAAAACAGCATCCGCAGACAAAAACGTTTCAATCCACTCTTCTTGTTGTGGTTCCGAATCTACTGTTGGCATAAGAGCCCAGTGGAAATAAGACCTTAATGGAGAAGTAGCTTGGTAAGCCGTCATCCAATAATCTCTTACATCGATAACTACGTCTGGCTTAAAATCCAGTAAGACCTTCTCAAATCTCCATCTGCCAAACTGGTTATCTGGTCTGGAAGAATACTCTTTGTGACGAGGGTCGTTGTCTTTTACCGCATTAGCATAATAAATCCAGTCTATACTAACGTCTCTTGGATCATTAACAAAACCATATGATGCAAATTCAGCGATTACATATTTACCAGTTTTGTGTAATCTAGATAAGATTTCTTTAGCGTATGTGCCAAAACCAGAACTCAAAAAGCTGGCCTCGGAACACATTAATACTCTTAGTTTGTTTTTATTGTTGTTGTTCATTAAAATATAAAACAGGGGGCTTTTCGCCCCCTTGTTCTATTTATGGTTAGGAGAATGGAATTAAAAAGCGACTGGCTCTGTTTCCTGAGACTTATTTGATCGAGTCAGCTTTGTAATCTTTGAAAAATTATTGACTCTGACCTTAAGACTACTATGCTTAACTCCGTCTTTTTCCCAGCTATCATTTCTTAGGGATCCTTCAATCATGACAAGGTCGCCCTTCTTAAAAGACTCCCCAATGATTTCTGCGCCAGTGTCCCAAGCCTCGCAGTTAATGAATGAAGTGATCTTGTCTTTTTCTCCACTGGCTTTAGTATACTCTCTTGAAGTAGCAACAGTAAAATTAACAACGGCTGTTTGCTTGCCTCCCGTACTTACGGTCCTAACTTCTGGATCGCGAGCAAGATTGCCTCTAATCAATGTAATATTCATATTCAAAAAGCTCCATAAAAGTAAAAAGTGAACCGACATTAGTATTATAGCCTGAGTCCGGATCGTGTCAAGAAACAGGCAAGAAACATTTTTCCACGACGAAACTATCTTTAGCTTTGCTTCTGGCTCCTAAAAACACTAAAATATTACCATTAAATAAGTGATCTTTATATTTGGCAAATTGTTCAGGAAAGAATATAACAGAATCTAGCATACCGAACTGGTCTTCTAGTGTTAGAAATGCCATTTCTTGTCCAGGATTTTTCCCTGTTTTGGTTTTTGTGATACTGACATTTGAGATTTCTGCTGCCATAATAATATTACTAGATAAATTAGAGCTTTTAAATTCTTTGCAATTAGTATTGGACATTGTGATATCATAGGAATCTAGTCTAGAGCATGTTATAGCCACCCCTAATAAAGAACTTTCGGAATCTGATAACCATTCGATTTTATCCAGTAGAGAGTATGGAGGTTTATCTAATGAGACAATCAAATCTTGAATAATTGTTTTTCTGTTTTTGTTAATTTTTTCTGATAATAACAATAGTAATATTTCTCTAACGCCTTTAGATGAAAATATATTAGCTAAATTACTAAAATGTTCAGATTCTTTATTGCTCAAACTACTCGCTATCTCATACTCAAATAGCATTTCTGTTCTTGTCTTTTTAAAATAATCCAATGCCCCACAACAGATTAGGGCCTTACTAGCTGTAGAATTAATCTTTAACAAAATTAGGGCCAGGGTTTGAGGCCAAGATAATATTTTCAAATCTAATGATTCTGATATAGATAATATCTTATTGTATACTGATTTACCAACGCCTTTGATATCTGTTAATCCAAAATATATGGCTTTATCTTTAAGAATAAATAGCTCATTAAGATTTCTTAAGTCTGGAATATGTACAATGATATCCATCTCATTAGCATTTCGCACTAGCTCCTTAATTTCTTGTTGTGGATCTATTTTGTCTTTAGCATATCGTAAATATGATGCAAAGAAAATTTTTGGGAAATGAGCTTTAGTATATGCTGATAAATAAGCGTTCATGGCATATGAAACACCATGGGACTTATTAAAAGAATATCTTTGAGATTTTTCGATCCAGCTAAAAATAGCTTCGGCCTCTTCTCTTGTTACAATTTTAAACTTATCTGTACCTTCCAAGAACTTTTGCTTAATCTTGGCCATTTCTTCTGGTTTCTTTTTACCAATAGCTTTTCTTAAAGCGTCTGCTTCCTGTAGATTAAAACCAGCTAAGTCTTTAGCTATAGACATCGCTTGTTCTTGATAAATCATTTCTCCATATGTTGATCCCAAACATTTTTCTAAAGAGGGATGAAAATAATCTACAGACTCCAATCCATTCTTTTTATCTATATAGTGATTAGATACGCTTTTGCCGTCTCTAAAAGCCTCAAGACAACCCGGCCTAAGAATACTAATTAATCCAGATAGTTGTTCAATATTTTCTGGCTTAAGTTTCTTAGACATAGTTTGTCCAAGTCTTGACTCAAGCTGAAAACATCCTTTAGTATTACCGGAAGAAATTAGATCCCAGGTTCTTGAACATTCAAGATTCAAGCTATCTAGCTTTGGAGAGAATGATATTTTTGGGAATTGAACATCTTGTTTATCCAAAACCGGAAATTTACAACCACAATCAAATGTATAATATTCAGGCATGAGCTTTATTAAAAGATCCTTTGAATTTTACCTTTGAGCTAACGTTACGATGAAGCTTCATGAATCTTATCAATATCTCAGCTGTGTCCCTAACGTCCTTTAACGCGTCATGAGATCCCTCAGTAGAAATACCAAAATATCCTCTTAGATTATCTAATGTATAGTTTTTAAGCTCGTTGTTTCCTTCGAACCAATAAAAGATCATGTTCATTAAGTCTATAACATCTCTCGGATAAAATAAGCTAGTTCTTTTTTCCTTATTGAGATTATTATATTTTGTACTTAGTCTTTCTATTATTCTCATATCGTATCTATTAATATTATATCCTGCAGCAATAGGTGCTGTGAAGCAAGATTTTTTATCGGATCTGATATGATACATCTCTAGGTAGGATACAAACATTTTCCATCCTTGGTCTTGCTTTTGATGCCCTCTCCATTGATCTAAGATTTCTTGCTTAGAACATCCCCTAACCTTAGAATGAAAATCCAAAACATCACTATCTGCATAGGCATATTCCGAATCTTTTTCCAAAAGTTCTGGTCTCATATTAATATTAAACTCAGAATCTTTCACTACTTCAAGTCTGAAAGGATCAATAATGAGCGCAGCAATTTGTACTGGACTACAGACATCAGGATTGATTCCGTCAGTTTCAAAATCAAACACACAAATTTTTTGAGAATTAGCCATTAGTTTCCACCAGGGTGTTGCCGGGAAAGAACGTTTTATTACTGGAGTTGTCTACAGCCTCGGCATTAATAGACTTGCAGCAACTCACCTTTACTTCATTAAGTTTCTTATATTGTACGCCATTAACTGTGAATGTAGCATTAACTGGAACGTCACTTAATAATCTTTGCATATTATTCTCCCTTTTTTAAGATATCTGTTATAGTCATGATCTTATCTAACATTGCGACACCTAAAATGTCAAATTTTATTACACCCAAATCCTCAAGATCTTGCATCTCCATACCAGCAATTAGCTGATCATTCTTTGTATCATAAATCATAGGACATACATCTGATAGATCTTGAATGCTAATTGCTATTCCTGCTGCATGTTTAGATTGATTAGATTTTACTCCCTCTAGACGAATAGCTTGTTCAAACCTTTTTGCTAGGGGGCCAGACAGTTCATTATCTTCATTAAGATAACACCAGTCCTTGAGTTTGTCAACATTATTTTCTAAAGCCCAGCGAATTATAGAGGCCTCTCCGGTTTCCTCCTTCATTTCTTGGAGTTCATCTGCTATTTTGGCCTCGTCTGGTATGAATTTGGTAATCTTGTTCATTTCATCAAATGATATGTTACCATATACCCTTAGTACTTCTTTGAGTGCTCCTCTTCCTTTCATTGTATTATATGTAATCATTTGCGATACTTTATTGTATCCGTACTTGTCTTTAATATATTTGATAATCTCTTCTCTTTTATTGATTGGCACATCTACATCAATATCTGGCATTGAGATTCTATCAGCCGTATTTCTTCCAGTATTATAGAATCTTTCAAAAATTAGATCATACCTAATAGGATCTATAGATGTAATCCCAATCAAATAAGAAACCAAGCATCCTGCGGCACTACCCCTTCCGGGACCAGGAAGCCAATTGTTTTCTCTAACATATCTCAAAATATCTTGCACAATTAAGAAGTAACTAGAGAGCCCAGCACCTTGTAATACTTCTAATTCATGTTTAATTCTTTCAACATATTCTGTCTGTTTATCTTCAGGAATAATGTCTTTAATTTTTTCTCTCCATCCAATCCGACATAGTTCTCTTAAATATTCGTCTGGGTTTAAGCCCTTTGGGCATTCAAAACTTGGTAGCATAGGCTTGTGCAGGATGTCGTAGCTTTCGCACATACTATCAATTAGATTAGTATTAGATATTTCTTCTTCTGTGTGTAATTCCCTCATCTCTTCTGCTGATAAAATATAGTATTTGTCAGACTTAAAGAAACAGTCCATCATAATGTCTTCATTGTTTAGAATCTTTTTATTAATATCAACTAAAGTTGTCTTTAGATTGTTACATAATAATATTCTTTGGTCCACAGCATCTTCTTGAGCACAATAGTGGGCATCTGGAGTGCATATGACTTTAGTATTGGTATTCTGACCTAAATCTCTTATAATCTTGGTCAAGGCTATTTGTTGTGGCAAGTATTCCTGATCCATGAGCTGGGATTCTAAAAAGAAATTATCCTTACCAAAAATATCTTTCATATGAGAGATGAATTCTGTGCCAATCTTAGTGGCATTGTCTGGATCCTGCATAAGCTTATAAGCTAGTGTAGATCCTAAATGTCCACAGAATCCTAGAATATTGCCATCTAGATATGGGGCTAATTTATCAAAGCTTAATCTTGGTTTATGATAAAAGTTATTTTTATTGTTTGATTCTGAGACTAAACTGATTAAATTATGCCAACCTTGTTTGTTTTTAGCTAGGACTATAAAGTGTGTTAGTTTTGCATTTTCCTTATTTTTGATTGTTGAATCATCATCGCTAATATATAGCTCACAACCCAAAATAGGCTTAATGTTCTTGGCCTTTAGGGATTTATAAAATTGCACTGCTCCAGAAATTGATCCATGATCTGTGATTGCACATGATCTCAATCCTAAAGCTTGGCATCTAGCAGCTATCTGTACTGGCTTACTTAGTCCATCCAAAAGTGAATAATGAGATTCACCTAAGAATGGACATGCAGAGGCGTATATACCTTTGTCATGTCCATCTATTTTGTCTCCTTATGTTGTGCCTGGGGCTTTGTACTTACCAAATGTATGACCAGAATGCTTATAGAGGTCTACGACAGTATTAATTCCATAAAGCTCCACATCATGTTTTATTTGCTCGCACTTGGTCATCATCGATCCATTAGAACAAGTTTGATTGTCTCTGTATTCTGTCATAGCTGGGATTGACGAATTTTCAAAAGTGCTTTTACCAAAATGACACAACTTACTACACATCCAACTTTTATGTAGTCTTGGTCTCTTGGTATTCTTGATGATTTCAAATTTATCTCTTAGCATATCTTCTGTTTTATTAAGATCAGAGTCATCAAAACAAATCGAAAATGGTCCACCATCATTAATAAAATATATCGAAAAAATTATGTGTTGAATATGTGGAAATAAATGCTTGATAGCATAGTGATATATTCTAAGTTGGGGATCATTCTCTAGTTTTTCTTGAGTCTTTTCCTTTCCTGTGGCCCAATCTAGTCTGCGTCCCGTTTTCCAGTCGATGACCTCTATGGTATTATCGTCAACAAGTGTGATCAAGTCAATAGTGCCTTTTAAGGCTAAATTTCCAGTCAACTTACCTTCTGATGTATCAAAAGAATACTTTGCCCAATTTTTCTTTATCTCAAAATCAAAATGTTGTTCTGGACATAATATTTTCCTGTTGCGAGGGTCGAACATGCCGTTGTTAAATTCTATAGCTTTATAGACCCAGGCATGACAGTCCTTATAGTCTTTTGGTGACCACTTATGATGAGTAGAATTATCAGAATAGTACTTGTATACTTGTTCAATAATTGTATTGAGATGATATTCTTTAGTATCAAGTTTTCCTACAATATCGTCCACAACAAAATCTTGTTTGTCTTGTTGAGCCTGTTTAATAACAGCTAATATTTCTAAGACTTTATGAACTATTGTTCCTTTGTCTGCCTTTTGTCCCGACGGACCTCTCCAGCCAAGCACATATTCCATAAAATATTGTTGCTCACAAAGACTATGTGTATTAAACGAACTACTACGAAAATAAGTTATTATAATTGTATTATCTCCTCTATAATTTGTTTAATCAGCACAGACTGTTCATATAAAGATCTGCTACTGTTGTCTACAACATAATCAAAATTAGACCAGTCATAATTTGTTTTATCTAAAATAGATTCACTAATGTGTTCTGAATGAAAAGGGTCTCTGGTTAATCTGATAACTTTCCCACCATTAGACTTGATGGCCTCGACCTCATTAGGAAATCTACAGTCTGTTATTATTGTTAATGGCACAGCCTCTCTCTTTATCTTTTTTAGAGTAGCGTCTACCCATACGTTATTGTACATGGTCCTGAAAATATCTGTGCCAATGAACTGCATCGCTTCTCTGGCGCTAATATTTTTACCTTCCCATTGCAGATGGGTAGTTTCGTTTTTATCGTCATCTGTACCATAGCATTGTCTATATTCTAATCCAAGTATATTAATACATATGTCTTTCTTAAGAGCATCTGCAAAATTGTATATTTTAATTGACTTGTTCATTGTTTCGAAACATCTCGATATCAAAAAGTCTGTTGAGGCAGTATTATACGGGTCGAATATGCCCTCGTAGTTTTTTTCACCATATAGGTCCGAAACAATAATTTCTCCACTCTCACTCAAAAAGATTTTCTCTGCAATATCTAGTTGAGACATAAAAAATGAATAAATTAAATTGCCAACAGTGCTTTTTCCAGACTGTTTGCGACCAGACACCCCAATAATCATATCGTATACCTTTCGATAGTAGGAAGAATATCTTTTTTAATAGACTCAGTAGTCATTTCAGCAACGTCTGGATAGTCAATAGCAAGATTAATAACATTATATGTCTTGTTGCATTTTGTTCGTATTTGTTCTGCTGCCTTTTTGCCCGCATCGTCACTATCCATAATGGTTATTATAGTCATTGCCCCCGATATATCTAGCAAGATCTTTTGTTTATCTTTGAGAGAAGATCCAAATAAAGCTACAGAGTTATGTATACCAGACTCTTCTAGTCTCCACACATTGCCAGGACTTTCTACCAAAACTACAACAAATGTTTTTTTGATAAAGTCTTTGGCATACCAGTAATTATATAGACACTCTTCTGCTTTAAAGCCATCACTATGTTTCCATTTTGGGATACTATTATTGGTAGATCTTCCACTACATCCTATCATAAACTTATGATCATGGTCGTAAATTGGAACAACGGCTCTGTTGACCATCTCCTTGCCTTCTGTAATACAATCTCCAACATCGTACTTTGTTAATATCTCTGATGAAAAATTTCTATTTAAAAAGTATGGAGATGGAATTTGTAAAGACTTAGTAATCATTCCTCTAGTAATAACCCTTACCGGTTTTGGATCTGGTGAAGATAGAACCTTTACGGTACTTACAAAAGCATCTTTTTCTTTTTGTTTTTTAGAAATTTTAATATCGTGCAGATTATGCTCTGTAAATTTTACAATAAAATCCACAGATTCTGCAAATGTGGCCATTTTGTCTCCGGGCTGTTTCCATCCATATTTATTATGAGATAGACATCCCCTAACAAATCCTATTAATGATGATCTGAATGTAGACTCACATTGTTGTGTTCTGCATTTCCAATTGCCTCTATAGTCGTCTCCCTGATGATATAAATTAAATGCGGACTCATTATCTCCACCATGAATAGGACACGTTAATGTAATCATCCTATCCATTAGTCGATAATCATGAATATCTAAGGCCTTAAGAAGGTCTTCGATTCTATCACAAGCAACATTTGAGATAGCATTTAATTGAAATTGATCATATGAATAAGATTTCTTTGTCATTGTTTTCATTAACTATAAATCCGTCTTTAGTGCCTTTAGTATTATGGACCAATTCTAATTTAGTTTTACCCTCGGTAATTTTTGCACACCAACCCTTCATGTGACAGTTAATGTAATCATTATCATCTAATCCTCCTCCGTGACGACTAATAATTGGTATTAGTTTACGATTGCCGCTATCCGGGCCATCTTCTGCCACCTCTTCGTCTGACTTTTTCTTGAAGATAGTAAAGTTACTGCATAGCCAAATGATTCTATCAGAACCGCTTGCTGTATCTGTTCCTTCTTTAGAAATTCCATCCCTATTTAACTGAACAAATCCTACAATTGGAACCCGATATTTTATAGCAAAATTATGTAATGCTGTCATCATAAAGCCTAGTACTTGGTATTCTTTTAGGTCTTGTGACATTCCAGAAGAATCCATTAGTTTAAGATAGTCATAAAAAATAACACAATCTTTTGCTGTGCCATCATCATTTAGGCCAACCTCCTTCACCAGCCATCTTCTCATGATGGACAGCTGCTCCTCAAATGGTTTGCCAGCGATGCTCTTGTGGTAGAGAGGGCTTTGTTTAAGTTCTTCGGAGGCTTCCTGTATCTTTTTTAATAGGTTGGGAGACTCGGAGAATTTACCCGTCTCAATCTTTGATAGCTCTATTTCTGTTATCATGGCCAAAAGTCTGTGAATATGGTCTTCTTTGGTCATTTCTGTGTCCATATTCAATACTGGTATTTTTAATTTGTTGGCTATATGAAAACCCATATTATCCACCATCAAACTCTTGCCTATTTTAGGCCTAGCAGCAATCATATTAATAGTGCCTTTTCTAAGCCCTCCACCAATAGCCTGATCATATACCGGAAAACCAGTAGATATGCCCACCTGATCAATTTTGTTGTCTTGTAGGAACTGAACATATTCGGCTAGTCCATCACCCATTATTGTTGGCGACGATTCGGAATCGTTGGATAATGAGGCAGAGAAGTCGAATATCGCGTCTTCTGCTACTCCTAGAATAGAGGATACATTCTCTGTTCCTGTTATGTCTAAGAGCTTATCTTTAATTGTATCTAATTTCTTATGTAGCTGTCTAGTTATTTCTAGTTTGCGTATTTTGGCCGCAAATTTTCTAGCATTCTCTAGATTAACAGGAAAATCAAAAATAGCCTTGAGATGCTGTGCTTCTGATTTTTGATTGAGGATATGAGAAACATCAAGTTCTTGTGCAGAAGCGTATACGAGGGCCACATCGATTGTTGGCTTTGGGTATTTTTCACAAATATTTTTAAGACAACGATATAGTACTTGATTACTATCTACAGTAAATGTAGTTTCTGTAATTAGATCTGAAATATCTAAAAATGCATCCTCTCCATATTTTAGAATAGAAGAAAGGACTGCTCGTTCCGACGATGGATCACAAAGAATCATAAATTAGCCTGATTGGGTTGAACAATTATTACACTTATAACACGAAGGTGCTTCAAATAACAAAGCTGGACTAATGGTTTCTTTCTTACCGCATACTCTACAACTAACTTCTACCATCTCAAAATCTCTTGTTCTCGCAACTGGCGGACTCTTGCTAAGAGCTTTATCTATAGCAATATCGTCTTTATGCATCGAGAATTCAGACATTTTCTCAAATTTGTTTGGAATACCAGAAGCTTCTCTGGATCTTTTTTTGCTCTTTGTTTTCATTACAGATTCTGGTCTATACTCGTCCTCTTCATCTGGAGCTACTGGTTTTGGCTCTGTTTCTTTTGGCAATAAAGCCTGTAGCACCTGAATAAGATTTTGTATTTGTTCTGGATTTTTCATTAATTCATTGAGATCCATGTTTCACCTTTGTCTTTTGAATAGATAACATAATGTCTGATAGATGCTTAATACTATTTGCCAAATATTGTAATCTATCACTTCGTTGCTTAGCATATTTTTTGATTTTGTTTAAAGCTTCTGCCTTATCGTTATGCTTAATGGCCTGTAATGATTTTTCGATATAGCCATACCCCTTATAGTTATTGATTTCGTCAGCTATAGTTTCCTTAATGGTCTCGTCTGCCCAATTCAGTCTGGATAGCTCTCTATTTATAGATCGCTGAACATGAAATGCAAACTGTCCTAATCTATAAGCTATTTCTCCACAAACTTCTGGTGTTGTTTTTTCTAATTCGTCTCTAGTCATCTGAAAATAACTATTGAGTTCTTCTTCTGGAAAAGTGTCGGCCCTATATGTTCCTAGTCCGATACCCTTCTCGTATTCATCAAGAACCTTGTCCCATTCGTTAACTTGCTCTTTAGTGTTCATTTTTTATCCTCGATGCCCATTGGTCTATTTGATCAAATGGTAATTCTATGTATTTGATTCCATTTAATTCACACCAATCCTTTTTTTCTTGATCTCTTTTTTTGTGTCTAATAAATCCTAGTGGACTATTATGAAAAAATCTACTAAATTTATAGTGTTGTTCACCATGTACTTCTATACATTTCTTAACAAGTGGCAAATAGAAGTCTAAATAAAGTATTTCTGATCTTCTGATATTGACTGGTATTTCTTCCAAGACCTGTAAGGTAGGAAAACATGCATGGATTAAATTTCTAGCCTGTAAATGTAGACTAGATTTATTTTGAATAGATCCATGCGCAATGTTGCCAATCAATTGCCAGTTACAAGAATTTCCATCTAGGTCTTTTACTTGCATTTGATTCCCATAGTATCCTTGACTTTTGTCCATAAATCATCATAAACTTTGGGATGATCAACCAAATACTGTCTCGTTTTTTCAAGACCTTGAAATTTGGGTTTCTCCTCGACAGATGATATAGTATACCACGCACCGCCCTTTGACACAAGCCCCAAATCTACAGCGAGCGTCAGTAATTCCATCTGCTTATCGATTCCCTGACCATATCTAAGATAGCTTGTTATTTTACCACCAGGAGCACCTAGAGCAGAGCACATTACTTGCCAATGTATTTCTTGACCAATTTGAGGACTATCTGTACTTAAATTCCAAGGACTAAAATAGTTAGCCTTGATTTTAATATCTGTTTGATAAGCAATGGCTTGGCCGCTCTTTTCTTTCCATTCACTATGTCCCATACCAGGATTACCCATTTGATGAGTAATACCTATAACCACATTTCGATTAACAGGAATAACATTAGATACTTTTCTACAAAATTTAGCTAACAACTTAGCTCCGTCTGCTCTTTGCATCTTATCCATATCACTAGTAATTTCCGCCTCTGTACATAGAGCAGAATATGAATCGATAATAACTACTGATCCTGGAATTTCATTAATGATTCTTTCTCCGATTTGGAGATATTCTTCTGCGTGTAGAATTTTTCCTTCTTGAGATCCGATAATATTAAACTTTTCTAGATTTAATCCTGGTATACCTTCTAAGTCTCTTTTCTTTAAACGGCCTTCTATATTAAGATAGTAAACTTCTCTACCTTCTTTGAATGATCCGTGAGCATACTCTTTCTTTTGTGCTGTGGCGCAGAAATCCAGAGAAGTTGTAGTTTTTCCGCATTTTGGTTGACCGGTAAAAATAACGAATGATCCTTCTGGAATACCTCCGTTCAATACAACGTCTAATGCTGGGCTAACGGGGATAGTAACTAAAGACTTATCGATAACAGCATTTGCTGTTAACATCACATTATCACCAAAATTCTTTTTCACATCTTCTTTAAGACTACTCATTATCTAAGTCCTTTAATTTTGATATTATATTACGCTTATGGGTTGGTTGTCTAAACGACGTTTTTGCATTTCTGTCTATTTCAAGAGTAAGTTCTTTATTTTCGGAGTCTATAAGGTCTTTGTACTTTTCTATGATAGGAACAAGAAAAGGAGCACGCAAAGAGTAAATATTTTTCCCTTTGTCATCCTGCAATGCTTTTATTATTGGCTTTGCGCCATATTGCTTAACTAGCTTATTTGCAGAAGCAATCTGGTTTCTATAGAATGAGGCCCACGTTGAGTGAGTCCAAAATCTATAATGTAAATCTAACTTATCTTTTCTCGCTTTATTTTCACATACTATCTCGGTGATAAACTGTGCTGCTGATACAGTTTTACCATTGGAATATTTAGACGGATATTTGTGGTCCATTATTTTTTAGGTCTATAGATTGACTTATCTAGGTCTCTTCCCTTATTAGCTTGTGTTTTCTTGGTACTGTCGTTCATCTCTGATGCTTCTCTGGTCATTATAGACACAGAGTTTAATCCTTTAGATGATGTGTGTCTAATCATCAGGTCTGGGGAAGTAATTTGTTTAGGTGGATTTTCAGCAATTAGTTTATCAATTACTGATTGAACAGATACTTCTGGTGCGTCTATTTCTTTAGCTATTGACTCTGCCGTATGTTGTTGACTAAACAGCCATCTGATAGCGTATTCTTTTGTCTTGGACATTTTTGCCATTATCCTAGCTCTCTTTCTGCATTATGTAAATAAGATAAATTTTTAGTAGTCAAAAAACTGATATATAAACTGAAGGCCTTAGCATTAACATCTTTAAATTTAGAATCGCTTTTGCAGACTTTATCTAAAAAAGTATTGGGTTTTTCTTGTCCATAAATAGATATTGGATTATAAAGTTTTCCAGCATTATTGATTTTTACTAAATATCTTATCGATCCATCTTCTCTAATAATCTTTTTTGCTAAGGCTTTTTCTGTATTCTTTTCTAGAAGTCTAGAGTTTTTATTCGTGTCTATAAAGTCTCCAGTGTCTACTAAACAGTAGTATTCATTTTCTACGGGATCCTTAGCTTTAGGATTCATAATAAAATCGTCTTCATTAACTTCAGTTATTTTTTGCGTTTTCATAAGATTGACTCATAGATTTTTCTAAATGATTAAAAAATGCCTTCATAAATAAATTATAGTCTCTGTTAGATGGTACTGGAATTCTGTAGTTTTGTTTACAAATATGCTTTGTTCCTATTTGCTCTCCAGTATCATCTTCTTCCATTACGCTTGCTATTACATCAATAACTATTTCGTGTCTACAAGCTATTAGTTTTTTATCTTCCAAAAACATATCATCATGTAGTGACGAATGAGAGACTCCATCATATATTTTATATATGAGCTTTTCTAATTCATCTGCCTGTTCGTCGTTTTTTTGTTGGTCCATTATCTGTCCATTTCATTTTAGATTTTGGTTTTTGTATTCTACTCATTCCTACTGGTAAATCTTTCTTTTTATCAAAACCTTCCTTATATGAATTATGTTTTACATATAGGTGATGTTTTTTATCCTCACTAAATCTTTCGTTATTTCTTTTTGCCAAATGGTCCAGTGTTTTAATCTCTGAATCAGCTAATCTTATTGAGGTATTGATCGATCCTAGGTCATCCTCGTAGGACCTTTGCGCTACCGATCCGCATTTTTCACAAACCTGTTTGTCCTTATAGGCCTGTATAGAAAAAAAGAGCTCAAATTTATACTTACATTTATCACAGCAAAAAGTATATGTGGGCATTACTTAATCTCTCTTTGAGCATGATTTAACCACTGAATATTTTCTGTTGATAAAAAATTGAGATATTTATTGAATACAGATTCTGAAACTTCTGTAAATTTGAGATTTGACTTGCATGTCTGGTTAATAAATGACTTTTTTATCTTTGGCTCTATCGAATGAAGCTCAATAGGATTGTGTATAATTTTATTTGGGTCGGTCATAATATAATAGCCGTATCTCCTAACAGTACTGTCCTTAAAGTGTTTTGATTTTTTGTCTTTAGTGCATTTAGCATAAACATTTTTATTATTCTCTAGATTACATCTAGGATATCCAGAATCGTCCACAAAATCTTCGAGTCCTATCTTTGTATAAAATTTTGGACTAAAATCATTATCATGATTAATTACAAAGGAATCTCTATCTATTCTCATAAACTATATGACCTCGGTAAATATAACACCCATTCTGCGGGTATCTCGTCCTTTATTGTAAGTAGACGATGCGTCATTGGCAAGAATTTTAAATTTTTCTTTGGTGCAATAGGTAGATTTTGTAGTGGCATATTAGCTTGCTTTGGTGTTTTATTGCCCTTTTTTCTATTGCAAGATACGCAAGCCGTTACAATATTTGTCCAGCACGTTGGGGATCCTTGTTCGTAATCCCATTGAGATTTTGGCACAACATGATCATATGTTAAGACCGCTATCTCTTTTTGTTTATTACAATATTGACAGGTATAATCATCTCTTAAAAA
>Ga0114963_10000676_pt1 | contig 23008 bp, 21 predicted proteins | sample C_131016_EF_Meta_FD_87019 | JGI IMG/M metagenome (GOLD analysis project Ga0114963, IMG submission 87019) | Freshwater microbial communities from Lake Croche, Canada to study carbon cycling - C_131016_EF_MetaG | ecosystem: Environmental > Aquatic > Freshwater > Lake | place: Lake Croche, Canada...
CGACCTGGTCGACGAAATGCCCGCGTTGGTCAACCTCGCCGAACGTTACGAGAAGACAATCGCACAGGTTATTCTGCGCTGGCACCTGCAGCACGGCATCATCATCTTCCCCAAGACGTCGAGCAAAGAGCGCCTCGTCGAAAATTTTGCGTTGTTCGACTTCGAGATTTCGGATGCCGACATGCTCGAAATCGACGGCTTCGACGCAAACAAGCGACTTGGAACCGCTCCCGCGGACGGGAACTGGGACTAACTAGCCAGCCGGGGGAAAGATCGCGCTGATCGCGACGAACAACAGAACCGCGGCGAGCGAAATCTGGATTGCTCGAGGCTTGACCTTGCGCGCGAGGAACGACCCGGCGACGATCGCGGGGATTGACCCGAGCAACATGCTCGCGAGCATCCACGGGTCGACGACGATTCCGATGCCGGTAGCCAGTCCAGTCACGATGTAACCCGTTCCCGCAACAACGGCGAGCGGAATCGCGTGCGCGATGTCAGTCGCAACGAGACGGTGCGGCGTCATTCGGAACGGGTAAATTGCGGTCATGGCAACGGAACCGAGTGCTCCAGCGCCAACCGACGTGAGTGCGACGAGTCCACCGACGATTCCGCCGGAGGCGATCGTCGCAGGGCCTTGGAACTTCTGGAACGAGGCGGGCTCGTCGGCGCGGTTCGCGCGCGCGGCTTTGATCAGCATGGGCGCGAGCAACATGCCGATTGCGGTGATGAGAATCACAACACCAATTGCGGTGGTCAACCACGAGACCTTTTCAGGCTTGGCGTTGACGGCCACCAGGATGGCGACGATGATGGCGACGGGAATCGATCCCATCCAGAGTCGACGAACAACCTGCCAATCGATGTTTCCGCCGACGCTATGAATTCTCGCGCCGAAAAGTTTGGTGACTGCGGCGAACCACAGGTCGGTCGCGACCGCTGTCGCCGGAGCGACGCCGAGCAGAAGGATGAGGATCGGAGTCATGACGGCGCCGCCTCCGACGCCGGTCACACCGACGACGAGACCGGTGACGAGCCCGGCGAGTGAATAGCCAAGATCAATTCCCGTCAGTGCGGGAACAGGGTCGGCGGCGAGAATGAGGTCAATCATGTACGGCTCCTTGGATTGGTGAGGTGTAATAACTCTACCTTATCAGTAGAGAATATCGCAAAACTATATCCAGGTCGGGAACCAGTAGTGAATCACGGCGAACCACTCGGGAATCGGGATCCCCATCCAGACCGGCATGAAAAACACCGATACCCCGGTCGCCACCATAACGAGCGAAAACGCGAGCGCACGCAAGTGGTTCTTACGCAACCACACGATTACTGCGACGAGGGCAAGAACCAGGAATGGCTCGAGCGTGACGGTGTAGAACTGGAACACGGTTCTCTGAGAAAAGAAGAGCCACGGGACGTAGGTACCGGCGACACCGACGAGAATCGCGACGTTTTGCCACGTTGCCTTACGGATCGTCATCGCGATGAGCGCAAGGATTGCGATCGCTCCGACCCACCAGATCACGGGATTCGCCACGCTCGTCACGTATTGGACGTAACCCTCGGGACCGGTCGCCTGGTAATAAAACGCGGTCGGGCGAATCATCGCGAGCCAGGTGAAAGGGTTTGCCTGGTAATTGTGGGGCGACGTGAGCCCGATGTTGTAGTCGTAGATGTCACGCTGGTACTTCCACAATCCGCGAAGGATTCCGTACGCCCCGTCGCCGTAACCCGAATCGGCCGCCCACTGGCGACTGTATCCACCGGACGAGAGAACCCACCCCGACCACGCCGTGACGTACACGACGACGGCAACGGGAACAAAAAGGGCAAACGTTCGCAATGCCGAGAGCGCGGACCGCAGAACAAACCCTTTGACACGACGCGACTTCCATATGCGAAGCGTCTCGACCACAACGACCCACAGGCCGAAGGCCGCCATGGCGTACAGCCCGCTCCATTTCACCGCGGTGGCGGCACCGATGAGAGCACCGGCCAACAACAACCATCCACCCCATCCGGGCGTATCGAGGTGCCGGATGAGCGCGAGGAACGCCGCGAGGATAAACATGGTCAGAAGTCCGTCGAGAAGTGCCGTGCGGCTCATGGTGATCGCGATGCCGTCGATTGCGACGAGGAAACCCGCGAGGGCGGCGATGCCACGTGAGTGGAACAAGCGACGCGCAATGAGCATGACCAACAACACAACGATGACCCCCGCGATCGCCGTCGCGAAACGCCAACCGAACGGGTTCTCGGGCCCGAACAACGCCATGCCCGCACCGATGATCCACTTGCCGAGAGGGGGATGTGCGATGAACGCGCCAATGCGCGTGAAACTGTTGACGGCCCCACCCGCGAAATCTCCGCCGGCGACCCATTCGGCCTCGTACCCCAGATTCCACATCGACCAGGCGTCACGAACGTAATACACCTCGTCGAACACGAGCGCCTTGGGACTTCCCAGATTGATCAGGCGAATGAGGGCGGCGACGAGCATAACCGGCGCGTAGAACATGACCGTTTGGAGTCGCGAGGGCAGGGCTGCGAACCGAGAGCGAACCTCGCGGAAGCGACCGGAATCATTCATAAGCAATACGGTACGCGAGAATGGGCGTGTGCTCATCCTCGCTGCGACACCCATCGGCAATCTCGGTGACGCATCACCGCGATTGCGCGAGGTACTTGTCAACGCGCGTGTCATCGTCGCCGAGGACACGCGGACGACCTCGCACCTCTTGAGCGCGCTGGGGTTGAAAACTGACGCGAAACTTATTGCCTTGCACGAGCACAACGAGGTCGCCAAATCCGCCGAGATTGTTCGCATGGCTTACGACGGAGACGTGGTGATGGTGAGCGACGCGGGGATGCCGGGAATCAGCGACCCCGGGTATGTTGTCGTCCGAACCGCCCATGAGCATGGGGTCACCGTGAGTGTCATTCCAGGGCCGTCGGCGGTGATTGCGGCGCTCGCCGTTTCCGGGCTGCCGACCGACCGTTTCGCGTTCGAAGGATTCGTTCCACGAAAGGGTCAGGCGAAGTATTTCGCCGAACTTGCCCGCGAACCGCGCACGCTCATCTTTTATGAATCGCCTCACCGGCTGTCCGAGACTCTCGCCGCCGCGCGTGATGCGTTTGGTACAGACCGACTGGGAACCGTCGTTCGCGAACTGTCCAAATTGTACGAGGAGGTCGTTCGGGGGACCCTCGGTGAACTGGCGGAACGTTTCGCCGGAGAAAACCGAGGCGAGATCGTGTTCCTCGTCGCGGGCGCCGACGTCGTACCGATGTCGCTCGAGGCCGCGGTGAGCGATGTTGCCGCGCGAGTTGCCTCTGGGGAGCGCTTGAAGGAAGCGAGCCGAGCGGTCGCCGAGGCGACGGGGATTCCCGGTCGTGACCTCTACCAGGCCGCGCTCGAGCGTGCGCGCGACGCGTAAACTGGACGGAATATGTCGAGCGCCGATAACTACTACATCACCACCCCGATTTTCTACGTCAACGATGTTCCGCACATCGGCCACGCGTACACGGAGGTGGCGGCCGACGTTCTCGCGCGCTGGAATCGCCAAAACGGCAAGAATGCCTGGTTGCTGACCGGAACAGACGAACACGGCCAGAAGATTTTGCGCACGTCGACAGCGAATGGTGTGACCCCGAAAGAGTGGGCAGACAAGCTCGTCGCCGATGCGTGGTTGCCGCTGCTCGACACCATCACGATCCAGAACGACGACTTCATCCGCACGACCGACGAGCGACACGAAGTTGCCGTCTCGACGTTCCTGCAGAAACTGAAAGACGACGGCTTCATCTACTCCGGCGAGTACGAAGGTTTTTATTGCGTGGGGTGTGAGGAATACAAACAGCCGAGCGACCTTCTCGATGGTGGCGACGATTTCCCCGGCGAAAAGGTCTGCGCGATACACACACGCCCCATCGAGACGCTCAAGGAATCGAACTATTTCTTCCGAATGAGCGACTTCCAACAGAAACTGCTCGACCTTTACGAATCACAACCCGACTTCATCCAACCCGAAAGTGTCCGCAACGAAATCATCTCGTTCGTCAAGCGCGGGCTCGACGACCTGTCCATCTCGCGTGCGACCTTCGACTGGGGAGTCAAGATTCCGTGGGACGACAGCCATGTCGTGTACGTGTGGTTCGACGCACTGCTCAACTACATCTCGGCGACGGGCTGGGGATCGGACGACAACGAATTCGCCCAGCGGTGGCCCGCGATTCATATCGTCGGAAAAGATATCGCGCGATTCCACGCGGTCATCTGGCCCGCGATGCTCATGGCCGCAGGAATCGAGCCACCGAAACGCGTGTTCGGCCACGGCTGGCTTCTGGTCGGTGGCGAAAAGATGTCGAAGTCGAAGCTGACCGGTATCGCACCTCATCAAATCACGGACGTATTCGGTGCGGACGCCTTCCGCTATTACTTCCTGAGCGCCATCAACTTCGGCCAGGACGGATCGTTCTCGTGGGAGGACCTCGCGGCGCGTTACCAAGCCGAGCTCGCGAACGGTTTCGGAAATCTCGCGAGCCGTGTCATCGCGATGGTCAACCGCTATTGCGACGATGCAGTTCCGGCGGCGACCGAGCTCAACGACGCCGATGCCGTTATCGTCGATACGGTCGCCGCGGCGTTCGAGAATGCGAACAAGGCGATAGACCGACTCGCGATTCACGATGCGATCAACGCCGTTTGGACGATTGTTGACGCGCTTAACCTGTACATCACCGAGCAGGAACCGTGGGTGCTTGCAAAGGACGAGGCGAATCGCGATCGACTGCACACCGTTCTGTACACCGCGGTCGAGGGACTTCGTGCGATTGCCGTCGGATTGTCGCCCGTGATGCCGACCGCGACACACAAGTTGTGGGATGCCCTCGGCCTCGGCGAGGCGCTTGGTGCCCTGACTGATCAGCACCTGTCGCGCGCGGGCCAGTGGGGGATTGCACCCGCAGGAATTCGCGTCTCGGCTCTTGACTCGCTCTTTCCCCGCATCGAGGAGTAACAGTGTCGGAACCGCTGCGGGCGCGCAAGGACACCGATGGTGACATCAAACGTGACCTCGAGTTCCCGCCGCTTCCCGAGCCGCTGACGGTTACGGTGTATGACAACCACACCCACCTCGAGATTGCCGACGGAGAAAACCCGCTCTCTCCTGAGGAGAATCTGCGACGTGCCGTGGCGGTCGGAATAGCGGGTGTCGTTCAGGTCGGTACCGACCTCGAGACATCCCAGTGGGGTGCCGACCTTGCCGACCGTGACCCGCGGGTTCTCGCGGCGGTTGCCATCCACCCGAACGAAGCACCGAAGTTGGCCGAGCGCGGTGTGCTCGACGACCACATTGAGGGAATTGCCGAACTGGCAACACGAGACCGAGTGCGCGCGGTCGGCGAGACGGGTCTCGATTATTTCCGCACCGATGAATCCGGTCGGGCACCCCAGATGCATTCCTTTGAGGCGCACATCGACATCGCGAAATCCAACGGAATTGCCCTGCAGATTCACGACCGCGACGCACACGGTGACGTCGTCGCAACCCTGCTGCGCGCTGGCGCACCCGAGAAGACCGTGCTGCACTGTTTTTCCGGCGATGCGGAACTCGCAAAGATTTGCGCCGACCACGGCTGGTACCTGTCGTTTGCGGGAACCGTGACATTCGGAAACGCCAAAGGGATTCGTGAAGCCCTGTCAATTGCGCCGCGCGAACTCGTGCTCGTCGAGACGGATGCTCCGTTCCTCACGCCGACGCCGTTCCGCGGACGACCGAACGGTTCGTACCTCATTCCCCTGACGCTGCGATTCATGGCGGAACACCTCGGGGTGTCGGTCGATGAACTCGGTGCCGACGTCGCCCGAAACACTGAAACGGTTTACGGCACGTGGTGACGCTCCTCGGTGCGACCGAGATTCGCTCGCTCGCCGAGCGGCTCGACGTGTCGCCGACCAAGAAGTGGGGACAGAACTTCGTTCACGATGCGAACACCGTTCGCAAGATTGTCGCCGCCGCGAAACTCACCGCGGGCGAAGCGGTGGTCGAGGTCGGACCGGGGCTCGGGTCGTTGACCCTCGGACTCCTGGAACAGGGGCACCCCGTCACCGCGATCGAAATCGATCCGAGGCTTGCCGCGGAATTGCCGGCGACGGCCGAAACACACGGCGTCGCCCCCGGCATGCTGACGGTGATCCAGGCGGACGCGCTTGGTGTCACCGAATTGCCGACCGCGCCGACCGCGCTCGTGGCGAACCTGCCGTACAACGTTTCGGTACCCGTGCTCATTCATTTGCTCGAGACGTTTCCCACGATTCGTCGCGTGCTCGTCATGGTGCAGGCCGAGGTTGGGCACCGGCTCGCCGCGGATCCAGGAACCAAGGTCTACGGTGTCCCGAGCGTCAAGGTCGCGTGGTGGGGCGAGTGGAACGTCGAAGGCACGGTGTCGCGCCGCGTCTTCTGGCCCGAACCCAACGTCGACTCGGTACTCGTTGGCATGACGGCTCGTGCGACACCCGGCGACGAGGCCCTTCGCCGACAAACGTTCGCCGTCGCCGATGCCGCGTTCGGCCAACGCCGCAAAACCCTGCGCCAGGCGCTGAGCACCCTGGCAGGGTCAGCCACCGCGGCCGCAGAGATGTGCGAGCGTGCGGGAATCGACTCGGGTGCTCGCGGTGAACAGCTCACGCTCGCCGATTTCGTTTGCCTCGCGTCAACCTAATTTGGATTTCCCCTCTTGTCCTTGCGGCTCGGCGTATAGGCGTCTCTGACCTCGAATGTCCAACCTCCAATTACGTTTTTGGAAACCAATTCGCGGCGAACGCACGTTTTTGGATACCAAACCGTGGGCATGGCCTCATCTCGTCGTGATGTGGCCGTTTGGTTTCCAGAAAGATGGAATTCTGCCAGAACAGTTTCCAAAAACGGGATTTGGGATGCACCGGGAGGGATTCCAAAAACCTAATTGTGGGGCGGTGCCGATCGGGGAAGCAACTGAGAAACAAATGAACCTTGTGGATTTCCCGCAAACGGTCATTGGGCGCGAGGTTTAGGCTCGAAGATATGGCAAAGCAATCTGTCACCGCGACGGCTCCGGGCAAGATCAACGTGTGCCTGCGAGTTGGGCCGCTACGAGATGACGGGTTCCACGACGTCGCGACGATTTATCAGGCCGTATCTCTGCACGAAGAAGTCACGGTTTTGGAATCTGCGGGGTTCACCGCGAGTTTCTCCGGTCCGATCGACACGAGCCATCTCAAGGTCGACGGGTCAAACCTCGTCATCCGCGCAGCCCGAGCGGTAGCCGAGGCGGCCGGTCACGACGGCGGTGCCGAGATACACGTCGTCAAGCGCGTCCCCATCGCCGGGGGAATGGCGGGCGGTTCGGCGGATGCCGCGGCGACACTGGTCGCCGTCGACGAACTGTGGGGCACGAAACTCGGGGCTTCTCGGTTGAGCGACATCGCGGCGACTCTCGGGTCCGATGTGCCCTTCGCGCTTCACGGAGGAACGGCTCTGGGGCTCGGGCGGGGTGAACTGCTGTCGCCCGTTCTCGTGACGGGAAGATTTAACTGGGTCATCGTCACACACGACTTCGGATTGTCAACGCCCGATGTTTTCCGTGAACTCGACCGCCACCGCGCGGCTCATTCAATCGACATCGAGACGGTCGCCGTTGACCCCGAAGTCGACCCCGAACTCATTCAGGCGTTGCGTTCCGGCGACGCGACTGCGCTCGCCGAGTATCTGCGAAACGACCTGCAGGCGGCGGCTCTTCAGCTCAAACCGCAATTGGGTGAAGCACTCGAGTTCGGGGAAACGAACGGCGCACGCGCTGGAATCGTGTCGGGAAGCGGTCCGACGCTCGCGTTCCTCGTCGACGACGACGATGCCGCCGAGAACCTTGTTGCCGCGTTTACGGCTACCGGGAAGTCGGCGCAGTCGGTGACGTCGCCGGCGGCTGGCGCTCGGATTCGCTAAACGGCACGCCGAGAAAACTCAGAAGAACCGCTCCGAGGGCGGCACCGACGAGTGCGATGTCCGCGACGTTACCGACGAAGAATCCGCCGTAGTCGATGAAGTCGACGATGTGTCCCGACCCGAGGGTTTCGCCGCGAAGCAAACGGTCGAAGAAGTGCGAGACCGCACCGCCGAGCATCGACCCGATCGCGATGGCCCAGACCAACGACGGGACGCGAAAAGCCAGGATGACGAGGGCAATGGCTGCGACTCCCGCGATCACCGTGAGGATCCAGATGTACCCCGTGCCGAGCCCGAAGGCGGCTCCCGGATTGTGCACGAGAATCAGCCCGAACCATCCACCGAGGACGGGCATCCGCGGCTGGTCGACGAGTGAACTTTCTGCCCAGAGTTTGGTCACCTGGTCGAGAACGATCCAGAAGGCGGCGAGCGAGAACGTCAGCACGGTTAGGGATCGTCGGGTCACCCCTCCATTCTCTAACCTTTTACCTGTCTAAACTGACGAGGTGAACCTGGTCGGATTAGAGAGTGTGTCGCACGAGTACCCGAACAGGGTCGTGTTGAACGAGCTGACCATCGGAATTCACGCTGGTGACCGAATCGGAGTCGTCGGTCGGAATGGTGACGGCAAGTCCACTCTCATGTCGATTATCGGCGGGACACTGAAACCCGATTCGGGCCGCGTCACCGTTCGTGGCGGTACCCGGGTCGGAACGCTCACGCAGGATGACACCTTTGCGGACGATGACACCGTTGCCCGCGTCGTCGTCGGCGAAGGCCCGGAACACGAGTGGGCATCGTCCCCAGCAATTCGAGACGTGCTCGCCGGACTTCTTGGTGACGTCGATGTCACCGCACGAATCGGGGACCTCTCCGGCGGCCAACGCCGCCGCGTTGCCCTTGCCCGACTTCTCGTTGGTGAGTGGGATGTGCTGTTGCTGGACGAGCCAACCAACCACCTCGATGTCTCGGGGGTGAACTGGCTTGCCGAGCATCTGATTCGACGATGGCCGACCGGGTCGGGTGCGCTTGTTGTCGTCACCCACGATCGGTGGTTCCTCGACGCGATTTCGACGGACACGTGGGAGGTCCACGACGGGATCGTCGACAAGTTCGAGGGCGGTTATGCCGCGTACATTTTGCAGCGGGTAGAACGCGATCGCCAAGCCGCGTCCAGCGAAGAGCGGCGACAGAACCTGTTGCGGAAGGAACTCGCGTGGCTTCGTCGCGGGGCACCAGCGAGGACCTCGAAGCCCAAGTTCCGCATCGATGCGGCGACGGCACTCATCGCCGACGTGCCGCCACCGCGCGACCGCGTCGAACTCGCCAAGATGGCAACCCAGCGACTGGGCAAAGACGTCGTCGATTTGCTCGACGCCGGATTCGCGTTTGGCGACACGGTGATTCTCGAGGACGTCGAGTGGCGAATCGCGCCCGGTGAGCGAACCGGAATCCTCGGTCGAAACGGTGCGGGGAAGTCAACTCTGTTGGGGCTCATCGACGGAAGCCTGCAGGCGACCAGTGGCCGCGTCAAACAGGGCAAGACGGTGAAGCTTCGTCGACTCGACCAACGCCTCGAGGGTCTCGAGAAATACATGGAGGACCGGGTGAGTTCGGTCATCGCCGAATTCAAGACGACCTACAACGCGGGCGGTATCGAACTGTCGCCGGGCCAGTTGCTCGAGCGGCTCGGGTTTTCGAGCGCGCACATCCAAACCCCGGTGAAGGACCTGTCCGGTGGGCAAAAGAGAAGGTTGCAGATCCTGCTCATCCTTCTTGACGAACCCAACGTGCTTCTTCTGGACGAACCAACCAACGACCTGGACACCGACATGCTCGCGGCGCTCGAGGACGTGCTCGACTCGTGGCCGGGAACACTTATCGTCGTGTCCCACGATCGGTACTTGCTCGAGCGGGTCACGGACCAGCAGTACGCGGTTATCGGAAAACATCTTCGTCACCTGCCGGGTGGAGTCGACGAATACCTGCGGCTCGGCGCGCGACCGGTGACGCCGGTTGTCGCCGCGAGCGTCAAGCCCGCTGCGAAAACCACCCAACTCAGTGGTGCCGAGCGGCACGCGCTCGACAAGGAATACAAATCACTCGACCGGCAGATTCTTAACCTCAAGTCGACGATTGATGCCATTCACGTGCGACTGGCCGAGCACGATCAGAGTGACTACCAGGGGCTCGCGGATGTCTCAGCCGAACTCGGCACCGCCACAACGAATCTCGACGCACTCGAATCTCGGTGGCTCGTTGTGGCCGACAAACTCGGCCAGTAGTTGCTGCCCCTCCTGGATTCGAACCAAGACCGAACATCTCCAAAGGATGCCGTGCTGCCATTACACTAAGGGGCATTGCCCCGCAGGGCTCTTCTATTCTGCCCGAATTTGTGTGACACTCCGCGACCAAGCAACCGTGGCGAACGGCTAGTGCCAGAATGGTCATATGACCGATGCTTCTCTTGCCGTGGTGATTCTCGCTGCCGGTGAGGGAACGCGGATGAAATCCGCAACGGCGAAGGTGTTACACCCGATTGCCGGTGTTCCGATGATCGGGCACGTGTTGTCAACGGTCGCGGCACTACACCCGTCACGAACGGTCGCCGTCGTGCGACACCAGCGCGATGCGGTGGCCGCGGCCATCACCGAATTGTCCGAAGGCGTCGTGATTGTCGACCAAGACGATGTTCCCGGAACGGGCCGTGCCGTTGAAATCGCGCTGGGCTCTCTCGCCGACTTCGATGGTGACGTTGTTGTCATCAGTGGTGACGTGCCCCTGCTGGACGCGGAGACTCTGACCGACTTGATTGACGAACACCGCCAGCGCGAACGCGCCGCATCCGTTCTCTCGGCCCTGGTCGATGACCCGACGGGATACGGGCGAATTGTTCGCAACGCTGCCGGCGAGTTCCACCGAATCGTCGAGCACAAGGATGCCGCCGAAGACGAGTTGGGGATTTCCGAGATCAATTCCGGAACGTACGTTTTCCGTGCGTCGGCTCTCAGGGACTCGCTCGGCAAGGTCGGAACGGCGAACGCCCAGGGTGAAAAATACTTGACCGACGTCATCGAACTTCTCGCCAACGATAACCACACCGTCGGCGCAAACCCTGTTTACGAAGCGTGGGTCGTTGCGGGAGTGAACGACCGCGCGCAACTCGCCGAGGTTCAGGCACGGCTCAACGCGATGATCGTTCGCGGACACCAGCTCAACGGTGTTTCTATCGACGACCCCGCCACCACCTGGATCGACCGCGCGGTGTCAATCGAGCCCGACGCCCACATCCTTCCAGGGACATTCCTTAAGGGGGCAACGAGCATCGCGTGTTGCGCGACCGTTGGACCCGACTCGACTTTGCGTGATTGCGAAGTCGGCGAAGGTGCCACCGTCAGCCGGACCGATGCGACGCTCGCCGTCATCGAGGCGAACGCCACCGTCGGCCCCTTCTCGTACCTGCGGCCCGGAACGGTGCTCGGCGAGGGTGGCAAGATTGGCGCGTTCGTCGAAACGAAGAATTCACAGATCGGTCGCGGCAGCAAAGTGCCTCACCTGTCGTACATCGGCGACACAACGGTTGGCGAAGAATCAAACATCGGTGCCGGAACCATCACGGCGAACTACGACGGGGTTGCGAAGCATGCGACTGTGGTCGGGTCGCACGTTCGAACCGGTTCACACAACGTCTTTGTGGCTCCAGTCACGATTGCGGACGGCGCCTACACGGCCGCCGGAACGATCGTTCGACGAAACGTCTCGGCGGGGTCGCTGGGAATGACGGTCGCGCAGCAGCGCAACGTCGAGGGTTGGGTCGAAAACAATCGACCGGGAACCGCTGCCGCCGAGGCCGCGAAAAACGCCACAACGGAAAGCGAGTAGTCGAATGGACACCATGGAGTTGGCGGGCAAAAAGAAGCTCATCCTCATTTCGGGTCGAGCGCACCCTCAACTCTCGCAAGACATTGCGGCGCAGTTGGGAACCGAGTTGTGGCCGACCGACGCCCGCACCTTCGCCAACGGTGAAATTTATGCCCGCTTCGACGAGTCCGTTCGAGGCACCGACGCATTCGTCATCCAGTCGCACTGCACCCCGATCAACGAGTGGCTCATGGAGCAACTCATCATGGTCGACGCGCTCAAGCGCGCGAGTGCGAAGCGCATCACCGTGGTCGCGCCGTTCTACCCTTACGCCCGCCAAGACAAGAAGAGCCGTGGACGCGAGCCAATTTCCGCGCGACTCATCGCGGACCTTTTCAAGACTGCCGGGGCCGACCGCATCATGTCGGTCGACATCCATGCCGCCCAGATCCAGGGGTTCTTTGACGGCCCGTTCGACCACCTGTTTGCCATGCCCGTCCTGCTTGAGCACTTCCGGACACAGCTCGACCCCTCGACACTTACCATCGTGAGCCCCGACATGGGCCGCGTTCGCGTCGCCGACGTGTGGAGTGACAAGCTCGGCGCGCCGCTCGCCCTCATTCACAAGCGTCGCGATCCCAAAATCGCCAACCAGGTCTCTGTCCATGAAATCGTTGGAGAGGTCGAGGGGCGAGTGTGTCTTATCGTTGACGACCTCATCGACACCGGTCGAACGATTGTCAAGGCAGCGGAAGCGTTGATGAACGCCGGCGCGAAGGGCGTCGTCGTGGCGGCGACGCACGCGGTGTTCTCGGACCCGGCTACCGAAATCTTGCAGGCCGATTTCATTGATCGGGTTGTCGTCACCGATACCCTGCCAATCCCCGAAGAGAAGCGCTGGGATCGCCTCGAAGTGCTGTCGATCGCACCCACTATCGCCACCGCGATTCGCGAGGTGTTCGGCGAGGGATCCGTCACCGGAATGTTCGACGGGGCCGCATAACCTTTGGCTTCTCACCGTTCGGGACTCTGGCTGGGGTTCCTCGGGGTCTTCCTGTTCTCACTGAGCGTGCCGTTGACGAGGTTGGCGGTCGACACGATGAGCCCCGTTTTCATTACCGCGGGTCGGGGAACGGTCGCGGCGATCCTCGCCGCCGGGTTCTTGTATTTTCGCCGTCAACCGATCCCTAATCTTCGACAGTTCGCCCGTTTGTTCGCTATCGGCGGCGGGGTGGTGATTGGGTTCCCCCTTTTCACCGGCCTCGCACTTCAATCAGTTCCGGCGTCTCACGCCGCAGTAGTTGTTGGCCTTTTGCCTGTCGCCACGGCCGCCTTCAGTGTCGTGTTGTCGAAGGAACGACCACCGATCCGGTTTTGGGTCTTCGCCGCCGCAGGCGCGATTGCTGTTCTGTTGTTCACTGCGACGTCGCACGGAGGTTTCGAGCCCTTACAACTCGAGGATCTCTACCTACTGGCGGCAGTCGTCGTGACCTCGTACGGCTATGCCGACGGTGGCTTCATCTCTCGTGAAATTGGGTCCTGGCAGACCATTTCCTGGTCGCTCATCGTGTGGAGCCCCGTGTTGGTGGCGGTGACGGTGTGGTCCGTGTGCACTCAACCAATTAGCGCGGGAGTCACCGACTGGTTGGCGTTCGCTTATCTCGCGACCGTGTCGATGTACTTTGCATTCTTTGCGTGGTACCGGGGCCTCGCGATCGGGCCGGTTCCAACAGTGAGCCAGGTGCAACTGACTCAGCCGGTCATGAGCATCGTGTGGTCGGCGTTGTTCCTCGGTGAAGTAATCACGCCGCAGGTTCTGTGTGGTGGAACGGTCGTCATCGCCTGCGCCGCGCTCGCGGTCCGCACACGCCTGGCGCGGTAGCCGTTATTTCGTGGGCCGAAGTGTGATGTCGGTGATCGGCAAGCGCTCAGCGCGGAACGAATTGGCCTTGTCCTTAGACGGGTAACCAATCGAAATCCCACACAGCAACTTGTACTGTTTCGGAACAGCGAATTCGGCCTTGACCGGGTCCGACCAGACGGCGAGTGCGCCCTGGGCGCAGGTCCCGAGTCCCCGCGCATGGGCAGACAACATGAGGTTTTCCATGAACAGTCCGGCATCGGACGCAGCGTAGGTGGGCAGACCCTTGTGGGTGAAGATGAAGATCGCGACGGGGGCACCGAACATATCGAAATTGCGCGCCCACTGTTCGTCACGCGCAATGCGGTCGCCACGCGCAACGCCAAGGTGCGTGTACAAGTCACGACCGATCTTTTGGCTTCGCGGTTTCACATCGGCGGGGTACGGACGCCACACCTTGTAGTCGCTCGTCGGCAGCCCGTCACGCTTGAGAAAGAACAAGACCTTCTTCAACCACGAGCCGCGCATCGCGGCTCCCGCTATTTCCCAGCGACGCAACAACTCTTTCGAAATGCGATTGCGCACCTCACCCGTCGCAACGGCGACCATGTACGGACGTGTGTTCGACCAACTCGGCGCGGTCATGGCGTCCGTCAAGATTGCGTCGATGACGTCCTGCGGCACGGGCTTCGGGAGGAAGTCCCGAGTGCTGCGCCGTGACGCGAGGAACGAACTAAATGCGGAGGAATCCATACGGAACATCTTTCCGCTAAATCAGTGAGTCGGAGACGCGCGGGTAAGCAGGCGTCAATTAGTTCGAATAACCGACACAGTGTTCGAATTGGAATTCGCGACATAGGCCTTTGCTCCATCGGGGCTAATCGCCACGGAGTAAGGACCAGAGCCTTTAGGCAAGCCAATTGTGGAGGTAACCTTCCCTGTTGCAACGGTAATCACCGACACGGTTGCCTTGGTCAGGTTTGCTACGTATGCTTTGTTGCCGCTTGGAGAAAAGGCAACAGAGGCGGGGCCAGAATTAGACGGAAGTTTGATGGTTTTTCCCACGATGCCGGTCGCAACGGTAATAACCGAAATCGTGCTCTTTCCGTAGTTTGCGACAAATGCCTTTTGTCCGTTCGGAGTGAATGCCACCGAGATAGGGCTAGCGCCTCTGGGCAGGTTGATCGTTGAGGTCACCGAGTCGGAATCAACCGCGATCACCGAGATGGTGTCGTTTTCATAGTTTGCGACGTATGCTTTTTCCCCATTTGGAGTGAATGCCACCGCGTAAGGAGCAGCGCCTGTAGCAAGGTTGATAGTTGAGGTCACCGAGTCGGAATCAGATGCAATCACGGACACTGTGTCATTGCCAGAGTTAGCGGTGTATGCCGTTTCTCCGTCGGGGCTAAACGTCACTGAGTAGGGGCGAGAGCCCTCCGGCAGGGAAATAGGGGAACCGAGGTCGTTTGATCCAACCGTAATCACCGACACAGAGTTGCTGGTGAAATTCGCGGTGTACGCCTTGTCCCCTTGGGGACTTAGCGCCACCGAGAGCGGCACAGAGCCACCGGGCAGATTAATGGTGCTGTCCACTGTGCCACCCGCAACCGAAATCACTGACACTGTGCTGTTGAAGTAGTTTGCAGTGTATGCCTTTTCCCCGTTTGGGCTGAACGCCACCGAAATTGGTCGGGAATTGCCCGGAATACTGATTGTCGTTGTCACAACGGACGCTGCAACGACCGGATTGGTTGCCGTTGCGACAATGCACAACGCCAATGCCACGATGGAAAGTGCCGAGCGTCTAATCGTCGTGTTCACGTTTATCCAAACTGTTGAGTGGTGAAGTCATCTTTAGCGTATCGTGCGTGGCAGCACGCAACGAGGGAAACGTCGAATGTTACTTTAGGCCGGCTAAGACCTGGTCAATGATTGCCAATCCGCGGCGAGCCTCGTCTTCCGTGACGACACAGGGCGGCACGACGTGCAAACGGTTGTCGGCCATGAACGGAACTAGTCTGGCGGCGAACAGGGCGGTCCGGAGCTTGCCCATCCAGGCGGCATCGACGGGCTCGCGCGTCTCGCGGTTGGTGACGAACTCGACGGCCCAGAAGACTCCCGATCCACGGACGTCGCCGATGACGTCGTGTTTAGCCTGCAGGTCGCGTAGTCCTGGACCGAGAACTTTTGCGCCGATGGACCGCGCGTTGTCGATGATCCCTTCGGATTCCATCGTCTCGATCGTTGCGACGATGCTCGCCGCGGCGAGCGGATGACCCGAATACGTGAGGCCACCGGGGAACACGCGGTTATCAAACGTTTTTGCGATGTCACTCGAGATGATGACGCCACCGACGGGGACATAACCCGAGTTGACTCCCTTGGCGAACGTGATGAGGTCGGGGACGACGTTGAAGGCATCGAACGCGAACCATTCGCCGGTTCGGCCAAAGCCAGCCATGACCTCGTCGAGAATCAGGATGATTCCGTACTTGTCGGCGAGGGCTCGGACGCCTTTGAGGAACCCGGGCGGGGGAGTCAGGATTCCCGCGGTGCCGGGAACCGTTTCGAAAAGGAACGCCGCGATCGAGTCAGCACCTTGGGCTTGGATGACGCGTTCGAGGTGGTGCAGAGCGCGCTCGGATTCTTGTTCCGGAGTGGTCGACCAGTATTCGCTGCGATACAGGTACGGTCCGAACACGTGCAGGTGACCGCGAGCATATTCGTTGGGGATTCGGCGCCAATCGCCCGTCGCGACGATGGCCGCCCCCGTGTTGCCGTGATACGAGCGATAGAACGAGATGACCTTGTCGCGGCCCGTGTGAATCCGTGCCATGCGAACCGCGTTTTCGACCGCATCGGCGCCACCGTTGGTGAAGAACACCTTGTGAAAGTTCGCGGGAGCGTGGTCGAGAATCTTTTGGGCGGCGAGAGCGCGCATGTTGTTCGCATGTGCCGGTGCAACCGTCGTGAGAATGTCGGCCTGCGCCTTTATTGCCTCAACGACCTTGGGGTGCTGGTGTCCAATGTTGACGTTGACGAGCATGCTCGAGAAGTCGAGATACCTGTTTCCCTCGTAATCCCAGACCTCGCAGCCCTTACCGCCGGCGATAACGAAGGGCGCGAGGGTCGACTGAGCCGACCACGAGTGGAACACCGCGTCGGTGTCGGCCGAACGAACGGCATCGTTTGTGGTGGGGGTGCGAAGCGAATCGTTCATGCAACTACTTTAGGAGATTTCGCGGCACTATCCTTGCCTCGTGGACCTCTCTTCGACGAGCCCCAGCCCGCCGGCGCTGAGCGGTGTCAACCTCAGTAGGCGCTCTTTGGTGCTGGGTGGTCTAGCCCTCGGCGCGACTATGGCCCTCGTGGCCTGCGCTCCAGCGAAGAAATCGACATCGGTGTCCGGTGGCGCTGGCAACGGCGCCATCACGGGCGACGTTCCGGCACGTCCGACCTCGTTTCTTCGCACCACCTGGTCAAAGGACCCGTTTGCGGAGGGCTCGTACTCGTTCCTTGCCCCGAGCGACGTGGGGACGGATGCGCGAACTCTGCTTGCCGCCCCCGTGGGCCCGCTGCACTTCGCTGGCGAAGGCACATCATCCGACGCTCCTGCAACCACGCACGGCGCTCTGGTGAGCGGGCGTCGCGCAGCGGCGGAAATTGCCGACATCCCGGGCACAGTGCTGGTGATTGGTGCCGGATTTGCTGGCCTCGCCGCGGCCCGCGCCCTTGTCGACGCAGGGCGTGATGCGATCGTGCTGGAAGCCCGCGACCGCACTGGTGGTCGAGCCCACACCGTGCCGTTCGGGGGCTCGTCGGCCGACCTCGGCGCGTCGTGGATCCACGGGGTCAAGAACAACCCGATGGTTCAACTGGCGGCGGATGCCGGAGTCGCGACGATTGCTTTCGACTACGACAACGAGATTGGTAGCAGCGCGAAAGCGTGGGCGTTCATCGACGATTTGACGGAGAGGGCGCTAGAAGCTGGCAATGCCGAGGCTCGCCCGCTCTCCGATCTATTGCCCGACAGCGTTAATGTCAAACAACAATGGGCGCTCTCGGTGGAGGTCAGCGGCGAGTTCGGGGCAGACCCCTCAGAACTCGCGATTGCCGCTCTCGACGAAGGCAAGTCGATACGTGGCGGGGACGCGCTGCTTGAACAGGGCTACGGGTCGATCACCGATTATCTGGCTGCCGGGCTCGACATCCGGCTGGAATGGGTGGTTTCGGAAATCGAGTACGGCGACGAGGGCGTCACGGTGTACTCGGCCGACGGCGCCGAGTTGCGGGCGGACCTCGCCGTGGTGACTCTGCCCGTCGGGGTGCTTCGGGCCGCGAACGTGGCGTTCACCCCGTCACTCCCGAGCGACAAGGTGGACGCGCTCGCCGGACTCGGAAGTGGCCTGCTCGACAAACTGTGGCTTGCGTTCGACGACGTGTTCTGGGACGCCGAGGCCGACGTCATCAACTGGATCGACCCCGACAACCCGGGGCTCTGGCCCTTCTGGGTCAACGGCTACAAGTTCTACGGCGTGCCCGTGCTTCTCGCGTTCAACGGGGGAGGTGTTGCGCGCGACCTTGCCGACTGGTCGGACGATGAGGTGGTCGCCAGCGCTATGGCAGCGCTGTCAGCGATGGCGGGTTGACGGCTTCCCGGTGCGGGCGACTCGAAACTTTTTTCCGCTATTTGTCGCCCGGAGGAACGGCGCGGGAGAAACCTCGCGGGAAATCCGAAAACCTTGGTCCTAATTCTTAATCACGGAGACAGTGTCGTCGCCGGAGTTTGCGACGTATGCTTTTTTCCCGTTGGGGCTGAACGCCACCGACTCTGGGCCATCGCCGACGGTGATTGTGTTCGTCACGCGACCTGTTGCGACGGTGATTACGGACACGGTGTCGTCGTTGTTGCTTGCGACGTATATTTTTTTGCCGTTGGGGCTGAACGCCACGGAAGTCGGGTAATCGCCGACGGTGATTGTGTTCGTCACGCGACCTGTTGCGACGGTGATTACGGACACGGTGTCGTCGTTGATGCTTGCGACGTATGCTTTTTTCCCGTTGGGGCTGAACGCCACCGAGTACGGGCCATCGCCGACGGTGATTGTGTCCGTCACGGCACCTGTTGCGACGGTGATTACGGACACGGTGTCGTCGTTGTTGCTTGCGACGTATGCTTTTTTCCCGTTGGGGCTGAACGCCACCGAGTACGGGCCATCGCCGACGGTGATTGCGTCCGTCACGTCACCTGTTGCCACGGTGATGACGGACACGGTGCCGTCGTTGGCGTTTGCGACGTACGCTTTCTCTCCGTTTGGGCTGAACGCCACCGAAGCCGGGGTGTCACCAACGGTTATTGTGTCTATCACGTCGCCTGTTGCGACGGTGATCACGGATACGGTGTCGGCGAAAGCGTTAGTGACGTATGCTTTTGTGCCGTTGGGGCTGAACGCCACCGAGGACGAGAAATCGCCGACGGTAATGGTGTCTGTCACGTCACCTGTTGCGACGGTGATGACGGACACGGTGTCATTGCCAGTGTTTGTGACGTAGGCTTTTTTCCCGTTGGGGCTGAACGCCACCGAGGACGGACCATCGCCGACGGTAATTGTGTCCACCACGGCAGGGGCAGCGAACGCCGGTGTTGTCACTGGGGCAACCAGCATCAAGCTCGCGGCGGCGAGTGACAGCGAGGAGTTTTTCAATGTCGTGAACCTGGTCATGGGTCTCAAAATCTTTCCGTTTAGTTGGCAATCGTCCTCACAACCGTATAGGACGACGGTGTTGCTGGATGTACGTAGCGTGAATTCTTCCGGGCCAACTAGTGGGTATCTTCCGCCACAATCTCGGTGCGATCGCCTGACCACTGAGTGTGGAAGGTGCCGGGCTTGTCGATGCGCTTGTAGGTGTGCGCGCCGAAGAAGTCGCGCTGCCCCTGAACGACGGCGGCGGGCAAGCGGTCGGCACGCAGACCGTCGTAGTACGACAGTGATGATCCGAAGGCGGGGGCGGGTATTCCGGCTTCGGTCGCGGCAATGACGACTCGGCGCCACGCGGCCTGGGCACCCGAGACAGCTTTCGCGAAGTACGGCGCTGCCATCAGCAGCGCCAGAGTCTCGTCGGCTCGGTAGGCCTCGGTGATGGGGTTGAGGAACTGAGCGCGAATGATGCAACCGCCGCGCCAAATGCGTGCGACCTCGCCGAGGTTGATGTGCCAGTTGTATTCGGAGGCACCGGCGCGAATTGCGTCGAACCCCTGCGAATAGGCCACAATCTTGGATGCGTACAGGGCTTGACGGACGTCCTCGATGAACGCGTCGACGTCCTTCACTGTGAACGAGTCGGGGCCGGGCATTCCCGCAGCCAGAGCGCGCTGTTCCCGGTGCGACGAGAGTCCGCGAGCGAACACGGCCTCGGCGATTCCCGACACGGGGGTGCCCAGAGCCAGGGCGGTCTGAACGGTCCAGACGCCGGTTCCCTTGGAACCCGCCTCGTCGAGAATGACATCCACGAGCGGTTTGCCCGTCGTTGCATCGACCTGACGCAGGACCTCGGCGGTGATCTCGATAAGGTACGACTCGAGTTCGCCCTGGTTCCATTCGGTGAACACGTCGGCGATCTCGGCGGGGGACTTGCCCGTTCCACGACGAATGAGGTCGTATGCCTCGGCAATCAATTGCATGTCGGCGTATTCGATTCCGTTGTGAATCATCTTGACGAAGTGGCCGGCGCCGTCGGTGCCGATGTGCGTGACGCAGGGTTCGCCGTCGACGACCGCGGCAATGGATTTCAGGATTGGTCCGAGCGTCTCCCACGCCTCGGCCGAACCGCCGGGCATGATTGACGGCCCGAGAAGAGCGCCCTCTTCACCGCCCGAGATTCCGGCACCGACAAAGTTGATGCCTGTTTCACGCACCGCCTTTTCGCGGCGAATCGTGTCGGTGAACAAGGCGTTTCCGCCGTCGACGATGATGTCGCCCGGTTCGAAGACCTCACACAACTGGTCGATGACCGCGTCCGTTCCAGCGCCCGCCTTGACCATGATGATGGCGGTGCGGGGCTTGGCCAACGATTCGGCAAATTCCGCGACCGTCTTCGCTGGCAGGAAGTTCGCCTCCGGGTGGGCGTCGACGAGGTGTTCGGTCTTGTCCCAGGAACGGTTGTATACCGCGACTCGGTTGCCCTCGCGGCTCGCGAGGTTGCGGGCCAGATTCGAGCCCATGACCGCGAGTCCGACGACACCGATGTTGGCCTGAGACATTGACACTCCGATCGAGAGAACCCCGCGAATTGGTGGGGGAAAATCAATGCCCAGCCTATCCGATATGCTGAAACCGAACTTCGGCGAGGGATCAACAGATCCGTGATCGACGCGGTGGGCGGACCTGGTCTTCCTCACGCTTCGGGCGTTCGAGTTGAAACACACACCAAGGGGCCACCACCCCGCGAAAGGTACCAACATGGCTGAACAATTTGCACTCAAAGGCGACGAGCGTGCGTCCTTCGGTAAAGGCGCTGCGCGCAAGCTTCGCGCCAAGGGACTCGTCCCCGCCGTCATCTACGGACACGGCGAGCACCCTCGCCACGTCACCGTTGATGCTCACGAACTGAGCCTCCTCGTCCGCCACAAGAACGTCCTCATCGACCTCGACGTGAGCGGCAAGAAGGAACTCGTTCTCGTGAAAGACGTCCAGAAGGACTACGTTCGTCAGATCATCGAGCACGTTGACCTCGTCATCGTCAAGAAGGGCGAGACCGTCACGGTCGACATCCCCGTTGTCATGATCGGACACCCGTTCCCCGGAACGGTCGCGATGATTGAGCACCAGACCATCCAGGTCGAAGCCGAAGCGACGCACATCCCCGAGCACCTCGAGGTCGACGTCACCGGAATGCTCGAGCACACACACATCTCGGCGAAGGACGTGACCCTTCCCGCGGGTGTCACGTTGCACTTGGACCCGGAGGCGATCATCGTCGCTATCCAGGCCGTCCCGAGCGCCGAGTCGCTGGGCACCGAGGCCGCACCGGCCGCTGCTGCACCTGCTGAAGGCGCTGCCGAATAATCATGACCGATGCGTGGCTCGTAGTCGGGCTTGGTAACCCTGGGCCCGACTACGCCGCGCATCGCCATTCCGTCGGTCACCGTGTGATCGACGCTCTCGCCGAACAGATGGGCGAGAAACCGAAGCGTCACAAGTCCATTGCGATGGTCGCCGAGGGTCGATTCCGACCCGGCACCGACAAAGTGATTCTTGCGACGCTTTTGTGTTTCATGAATGCCTCGGGCGGGCCCATCCGCCAACTGTCGGATTTCTTTGGAATCGCCGCCGATCACGTCATCGTCATTCACGATGACATGGACTTGCCGTTCGACACGGTTCGCATCAAATTGGGCGGTGGTCACGGCGGCCAAAACGGTCTTCGGTCGACAATCCAGCACATCGGTGCCGATTTCCTTCGGGTACGGGTCGGCGTCGGGCGGCCGAGCGGACAGAAGGACCCTGCGGTTCACGTGCTCGAGCCGTTCAGCAAGGTCGAGCGCGAAACGCTTCCGAACCTCGTCGCCGACGCGGCGGGCGCGGTCGAGTCCATCGTTCTGGATGGGCTCGCGAAGGCGCAATTGAGGTATCACTCGCCGGCCTGATTTTTGCCCCGCCGTAGACTGTCGAGGTGAGTCTTCGGGGAGTGTCATCGGCGTTGCTCGATGTCGCGAACCGACTTCGAGGCCCGGCCCTGTCGCTCGAAGACGGAGCGCGTGCGCCTCTGATTGCAGCGCTCTGCCGCGACCCGAAGATTGTGCTTCTCGTCACCGCGACCGGAAACGAAGCGCAATCGATGGCGGAGTCGCTGGCCACGTGGGGAGTCCGGTCGCTCATCTTCCCGTCGTGGGAAACTCTTCCGCACGAACGTCTGAGCCCGTCGAGCGAAACGATCGCCACTCGAATTTCCACCCTTCGTGCCCTTCGGACGTGGAACGGCATCGAGAGCCTCGTCATCATTGCGAGCGTTCGCGCGGCACTTCAGCCGCTTGCCGACGATCTCGCGGACCGACCTCCATTGACGATTACCGTCGGCGAACGGCGCAACCTGCTGGATGTGTCACGGTCGCTCATCGAACTGGGATATCAACGTGTCGACCTGGTCACGCGACGAGGTGAGGTCGCAGTCCGCGGTGGAATCCTCGACGTCTTCGCGCCACTCGCCCCGCACCCCGTTCGAATCGATTTCTTCGGTGACGATATTGACGAGATTCGCGAGTTCGCCGTGTCGGACCAACGAACGGTGGGTTCGGTTA
>Ga0114963_10000677_pt1 | contig 22995 bp, 27 predicted proteins | sample C_131016_EF_Meta_FD_87019 | JGI IMG/M metagenome (GOLD analysis project Ga0114963, IMG submission 87019) | Freshwater microbial communities from Lake Croche, Canada to study carbon cycling - C_131016_EF_MetaG | ecosystem: Environmental > Aquatic > Freshwater > Lake | place: Lake Croche, Canada...
CCCAAAAGCGCGGCAGTAATGCAGCCACAGGTATCTGGATCGCCCCCTGCCTTTGTTGGTGTTGCCAGCTGGGCTGGGGCAAGCCTGGCTCCAGCAACAGCTCCACCCCAGGGGGCAAAGCCATTTGGCTGCCCTCGGCGGCGATCAGGCTGAGCTGGTGGCCGCGGCCAGCGAGGCCCTGGATCAGCCCCGCCAGGGTTAGTTCCACCCCCCCCCCCAGCCCCTGGCCCAGGGGGCCTAAGGGGGTGGAAACCAGCAAAATCCTTAGGCCTGCCATAGCTCCGCCCGACGGTTAATCAGCAGCACCGAACCCAGGGCCAGGGCCACCCCCAGCCATTGCAGGGGCTGGAGGTGTTCCCCCAGCAGCACCAGGCCGGTGCTGAGGGCAAATACAGGGGTGAGGAAAGTAAGTGAAGTAAAGCCGGTGAGATCACCGCTGCTGGCAAACCAAAAGAACAGGCCGTAGGCGAGGGCGCTGCCCAGCAGGCTGGCGTAGGCCACCAGCCCCCACTGGGCTAGAGAAAGCTGGGGCCAGAGCCGCAGCGGATCGGCCAGGGGCCCTCCCAGGCTCAGCGCCAGCAGCGGCAAGCCCCCCAGCAGCATGTGCCAACCGGTCACAGCCAGGGGATCACTGTGGCGGCAGGCCCAGCGCGATAGCAAGGTGCCAACCGCCATGGCAGCTGCCGCCAGCAGCATCAGTAGTCCCCCGTGGCTTAGTCCGACTCCGGCCGCCACGGAGGGGCCCTGCAACCACCAATGGCGCAACACCTCCGGAGGCAAGCCCAAACAGAGGATCCCGGCCAGCCCCAGCAACAGACCCACCCAGCCAAAGGGATTGATTGCCTCCCCCAGCAGCGCCCGGGCCAGCAGCGCCACCAGCAGCGGCTGGGAATCAATCAGCACTGAGCCCAGGCCGGCACCGGTGTCTGCCAGGCCTTCGGCTAGCAGGCCCTGGAATAGGGCCCCATCCACCAGGGCAAAAGCCAACAACCAGCCCCAGTCGCGGCGGTCCACCGCCAGGGGGCGCCCCATCAGCCCCACCGCCACTAGGAGCACCACTGCCGCCGGCAACAATCGCAACCAGGCCAGGGTGAGGGGCGACAGCTCCGTGAGCAGCGCTTTCATCGCCGCCATTGCCGTGCCCCAAAGGGCAAAGGGCAACAACATCGCTATCCAGCGCAATAACGCAGGCACCGCAGCGCTACAGGGGGCACGAGCCTAGGGGCGCGGGCTGCATAGGATCCGCCCATACCTAGCTCCCCCCTGCCATGCCCTGGCCCCTGCGCCGCCCGCGGCGAAAACGGATCGCCCGCCTCTGTTTGGAGGGGCCCATTGCCGGAGCCGCCCGCAGCCGGGTGCTCAAGGCCCTGCGCCAGGTGGAGGAGCAACGCTTTCCGGTGTTGTTGTTGCGGATCGACAGCCCTGGCGGCACGGTGGGCGACAGCCAAGAAATCCACCAGGCCCTGCTGCGCTTGAAGGCCAAGGGCTGCAAAATTGTGGCCAGCTACGGCAACATCTCCGCCTCGGGCGGGGTTTATGTGGGTTGTGCCGCCGATCGAGTTGTTGCCAATCCCGGCACGATCACCGGCTCCATTGGGGTGATCCTGCGGGGCAACAATCTCGAAAAACTGCTGGAACGGATTGGTATTCGCTTTGAAACCGTTAAAAGCGGCGTCTTCAAAGACATCCTTTCCCCGGATCGACCCTTGAGCGACGCTGAGCGCAGCATCCTCCAGGCCCTGATCGACAGCAGTTATGGCCAATTCGTGCGGGCGGTGGCCGAAGGCCGGGGCCTTAGTGAAGAAGCGGTGCGCAGCTTTGCCGATGGCCGCGTTTTTAGTGGGGCCCAGGCCCTGGAGCTGGGCCTGGTGGATCTGCTTGGCGATGAGGACACCGCCCGGCGGGAGGCTGCCCGGCTGGTGGGCTTGGATGAGGAGCGCAGTAAACCGGTCAACGTGGGCCAGCAAAAACGCGGGCTGTGGCAGCGCCTGCGCCAGCAGCTTCAGTTCGAATTCGGGATGGGGGGACAACCCCTCTGGCTATTCCAGCCATGAGTGAGACCACCCTTACCTTGCGGGCCCTGCGGGGGGCCACCACGGTGCCGGCCAACACCCAGGCCGCCATTGGCGAGGCGGTAAGAGAATTGATGGAAACCCTGGTAAGCCGCAATGGCCTGGGGGGGGAGCAGGTGTTGACGGCGATTTTTTCCGTTACCGCCGACCTCGATGCCCTGTTCCCGGCCTCCGTGGCCCGCCAGTTGCCTGGTTGGGACGAAGTCGCCCTGTTGGATTGCCAGCAGATGGCGGTGGTGGGCGACCTGCCCAGGTGCATCCGAGTGAAGGTGCAAGCCTGGCTGCCGCAGTCCCAGGAGCTTTGCCACACCTACCTGAGGGAGGCCCAACGGCTGCGACCGGACCGATCCAGTCACAACTGACAGATTTGGGGCCGGCCCAAGCCCCCCCAAGGGGCCGGGGCGCTCTAATAAGAATCAAGCCACTTTCTTGGAGGCTTTAATGGCCCGTTTATTTCGTCCGCTGGCGGGTCTTGCCGCCGCTGGTTTGCTGGCCTTGGGCAGCGGTGCGCTGCTCGCCCGCCAAGGGGCCAAGGCCCAGGGCTCCGTGGGCACACCTTCGATCTTGGAATTCCGCTGGGACAGCAACAAGGATTTCAAAAAGCTCTATTACTACGTTTCCGACACCGAGCGCAATCGTTGGGCGGAATACTTCCTGGTGCTGAGGGGCAAGGACCGCAAGGCGGCGATTCTTAAGTTGTCTATTACTGTGCCCAGTTACTTCAATACTTCGATTGATATCCAGAAGGTTAGTCTCAAATATTGCAATGTTGGCGGCTATGCCAAGCGCACTAAATGTGAAGAGAAAATCCCAGCAGAGGTGAAGCTCACCGACAACGGTAAACGCATTGATATTTACCCCACAACCCCTGTGCCCCCTGATAAATCAATCGCTGTGGTGTTTACCGTTCCCAACCCTTTCAACAGCGGCATGTATCAGTTCAATGCCTTGGCCCAGGCCCCTGGGGACATTCCCATGGCTGGCTATTTAGGCAGTTGGGTGATCGAAATAACCAATTGAACCCGGGGCCTGGCTGATAGGCTTGGAGATTGGCTCCAAGCCACCCTTTACCGTCCACCGCCATGACCAAGCGCACCCTTGAAGGAACCAGCCGCAAGCGCAAGCGCGTGTCCGGTTTCCGCGTGCGCATGCGCACCCACACCGGTCGCCGAGTGATCCGCACCCGCCGCCGCCGCGGCCGTGCCCGTCTGGCGGTCTGAGCTTCCCCAGCTGCCGTGGTTCTGCCCCAACGGCACCGCCTGAGGGGCCGAGGGGTATTTGATTACCTCTATCGCCAGGGCCGTGCCCATAACCGAGGCCCCTTGCTGCTGCGGGTGGTGCCCCCCAAGCCCGAGCTGCTCAAGCCGGAACTACGCCCAGGGGCCCAGGATTTTCGTTTTGCCGTGGTGATCAGCACCAAGGTGAGCAAGCGGGCGGTGGTTCGCAATCGCCTGCGAAGACTTTTCCACGATGCCTTTACCCAATGGGCTCTGCAGGGGGCCCAGGGGACAGCTTCCCAGCTGGCGAGCCGAGCCCATTGGTTGCTCCTCAGCCTGCGGCCGGAGGCGGTCCAAGTCGATCCCCACGATCTCCTGAGAGAATGGTGGGTGTTGATGCAACAAGCAGGTCTTAGTAATGACGGCGTCCCCCAGTCTGGGCCTGAATGAAGAGCTCTTTTATGAGGGGGGACCGGCCAGGGGTGACCTGATCGTGAACCTGATTTTCGGGGCCACTTTGATCGGTTTGCCCTTTGCCGTGGGCGCCATTGTGCGGGCCCTGTGGCTGCGGTTCACCATCACCAACCGCCGCGTTTCCGTAAGCGGTGGCTGGTTGGGGCGGGATCGCAGCCAGATCAGTTTCAGCCAGATCAAGGAGGTGCGGGCGGTGGCCCGCGGCTTCGGCGCCTGGGGCGACATGTGCCTACTCCTCAAGGACGGGGCCCGCTTGGAAATGCGGGCCGTGCCGCGTTTCCGCGAAGCGGAGGCTTTCATTAAGGAGCGCATGGCCGAAGCCGCTGCCAAGACCCAAGCTCCCTCCGGCTTTGCCGTAGCCGCCCCCAACGGCTAACCCGCCCTCAGGCACACTCAACCCCATCGCCTAGCACCCCGCCGTGATCGGCTACATCTCCGACAACCTCCTGCTACCAATCCTGGATTTTTTCTATGGATTGGTGCCCAGCTACGGCCTGGCGATCATTGCCCTCACGGTGGTGATTCGACTGGCGCTGTTCCCGCTCAGTGCCGGCTCGATCCGCAATGCCCGCCGCATGCGCATCGCCCAGCCGGTGATGCAAAAACGCCAGGCCGACATCCGGGCGAAGCACGCCAGCAACCCCCAGAAGCAGCAGGAGGAGCTGGGCAAGTTAATGAAGGAATTTGGCAGCCCCCTGGCGGGTTGTTTGCCCCTGCTGGTGCAGATGCCCATCCTTTTTGCCCTGTTTGCCACCCTGCGGGGTTCCCCCTTCGCCGATGTGCCTTACACCCTCAATGTGAAGGTGGTGTCCAGCGACCAGGTGGCGGCGGTGGAGGCCAAGCCCTTTGCCAGTGCCAGCCATTCGATCTTCATCACCGAAACCGACCACGTGCCCGTGGTGGCTGCCCTGCCAGGGGGCAACCGCCTCGGGGTAGGCGAGAGCGTGAAGGTGCAGTTGCAGGCCAAGGATGGCAGTGAATCCCTGGCGGCCATCGAGCAAAGGCTTACCCCCAGCATCGACCTCACCCCCCAATGGAGCATTACCAAAGGGGAGGGAATCGTGGCGGTGAATGCCGATGGCACCCTCAAGGCCCTTGCCCCTGGCGATGCCACCGTTGAGGTGAAGATCCCTGGCCTGGCGGCCCGCAGTGGTTTCCTGTTCATTAAGGCCCTAGGCCAGGTGGGCTTCCTCACCGATGGCACTGTCAACTGGGATATTGCCGTGCTGGTGGCTGGCTTTGGCATCAGCTTGTTTGCCTCCCAGATCCTTTCCGGCTGGGGCATGCCCGCCAATCCGCAGCAGGCCACTGCCAACAAGGTGACCCCGGTGATGATCACAGGGATGTTCCTGTTCTTTCCCCTGCCAGCCGGGGTGCTGCTTTACATGGTGGTGGCCAACATTTTCCAGGCCCTGCAGACCTACATCCTGATCCGCGAGCCCCTGCCCGAAAACCTCCAGGCGATCCTTGACCAGCAGGTTTCCCAGCAGACCGTGACCGCCAATGCCACCGCCGTGACCACCGAACGGCTCCCCTTTGAGCCCAAGGGCGGCAAGGGCTGATGCGGCCGATTCCCCTGCAGGAGCTGAAGCTGCTGGGGGACGGCCAGCGCTGGCAGGTGGATAAAAAGCTGGCCCCCCTGGAAAGCCTCGGCCCGGTGCAGGGGGTTGTAACTGCTTTGCACCGCGGCAACGACCTCTGGGTGAGCGGAGAAGGCCGCACCCAGGTGGAATTGTGCTGTGACCGCTGCCTACAGGTTTTTGTTTATCGGCTGGCGGCTAAGGCGGAGGAGGCGATCGCCCTGGGGGATCCCACGGCCCCCGATGACCCTGAGGTGCTGCAGGAACTAGGCGGCGCCAGTCCCATGGAAACCCTTGACCCCGCAGGCAGTTTTGACCCTGAGCATTGGCTTTTTGAGCAGCTCAGCCTCCAGCTGCCGCTCAAGCGCCTTTGCAGCCTTGATTGCCCCGGGATCCTGCCGGAGGAGGTGCGCGGCCCGGCCCGGCCTGACCCCATTGCCGTGGATCCCCGCTGGTTGGCGCTGCAGCAGCTAATGGTTCCCCCGCTAGGGGAGCAAAGCTCGCCCGGGGAGCTAGCCAGCGAACAATGAGGGCCTGGATTGATCAGCTTGACCTGCTGATTCGCAGCCGCACCCCCATCCTCTGGATCCGCCAGCAGGAGGAGGAGCGTTTAAAGCGATTGTTGGCCCAGGCCGCCCACCGGCTCGAGCAAAGGCTATTGCTGCAGTGGGATTTCGTGGCGGGTTTGCAGGGGCTGGCCAACTACCAGGGGCAGGCTGCCCGCAATCCGATGGCCGCCCTCGATAGCTTTCGGCTGGTGCCTGAACCCCAGGCGGCAATCCTGCTGCTGTTGGATTTCCACCGCTTTGTGGACGACAGCGCCATCTGCCGGCGCCTCTGCAACCTGGCCACGGAGCTGCGCCAACGGCCGTTCACCTTGGTGATCTCCGCCCCAGATCTGGCCCTGCCCCGGGAATTGGAGGCGAATGTGACCGTGGTGGAGCTGCCCCTGCCGGAGGCAGGGGAAATCCGCCTGCTGCTGGAGGGGATCGCCAGCGCCAGCCAAAGCCCCCTGGAGGCCAGCGCCCTGGAGTTGCTGGTGCGCAGCTGCCGCGGCCTGCCAGAACAACGGATCCGCCAGCTGGCGGCCCGGGCCCTGGCCCGCCATGGGGGCCTGGAGGCCGCCGATCTCGATGATGTGCTCGAGGAGAAACGGTTGGCCCTGGCCCGCAGTGACCTGCTCGAGTACTGCCCCGCCGCCGCCGACCCCAGCGAAATCGGTGGGCTTGACCAGCTGAAACGCTGGCTGGAGAGGCGGCGTTTGGCCTTTAGCCCTGAGGCCCAGGCCTATGGCCTGCCCCATCCCCGCGGGGTGCTGTTGGTGGGTCCCCAAGGCAGCGGGAAGTCGCTTACCGCCAAGGCGATCGCCCACAGCTGGGCGATGCCACTGCTGCGCCTTGATTTGGGCCGCCTATTTGCCGGCTTGGTGGGGGCCAGTGAGGCGCGCAGCCGCGAAATGATCCGCACGGTGGAAGCGATGGCCCCCTGCATTCTTTGGATCGATGAGATAGATAAGGGCTTTAGCCTCGATGGCCGCAGTGATGGGGGCACCAGCCAGCGGGTGTTGGCCACCCTGCTCACTTGGATGGCCGAAAAGAGTAGCCCTGTGTTTGTGGTGGCCACCGCCAATGCGATCGATAAGTTGCCGCCGGAATTGCTGCGTAAGGGGCGCTTCGATGAAATCTTTGTGCTGGATCTGCCCACATCTGCCGAAAGACGTCAGATCCTTGATTTGCACCTGCGCCGCCGCCGCCCCAGCTACAGCATTCCCCTCGAGGTGCTGGTGGACCGCTGTGCCGGTTTTTCCGGGGCCGAACTGGAGCAAATCGTTCTTGACGCCATGCTTATGGCCTTTAGCGAAGGTCGAGAATTCGGCGAAGCCGATCTGATCACCGCGGCGGCGGAATTGGTGCCGCTCAGCCGCACCGCCCGGGAACAGATCGAAGCTTTGCAAAGCTGGGCGAAGCAAGGCCGGGCCCGGCCGGCCCACTAATCAACAAGATTGCGGAGCATTACGAATACCCACAGGCGGTAACGAAGCCGGCTTCTTTTTTGTGTTTGCCCATACATCTGCCTACGGTCGTTCCAATCTCAGTGCCGCTTTGAACCTCCCCCCCAACCGCGTTGAGCTCACCAATCAGCTGGCCGTGGCCGCCCTTGGGGCCGGGGTGATTACCACCCTGGCGGTGGCCCAAGGTCAGTCCCCGCTCACGGCCCTTGGCATCACCCTCTTTTCGGCCATGGCTGCAGTAGCTGTTGGTCAGGTGCTCTGAAGCCTTGAGCCTCACCCTGCGGCAGCAGATGCCTGCCCTGGCCAGTAAGCATTACTTCAACTACGGCGGCCAGGGGCCCCTACCCACCCCCTCCCTGGAGGCGATGGTGGCCAGTTGGCAAAAGTTGCAGCAGCTGGGCCCCTTCGGCCGGGATGTGTGGCCCTGGTTAACCCATGAGCTGGGGGCCCTGCGCAGGGCCCTAGGGCAATTGTGTGGGGTGCCGCCCCAGCGCTTGGCCCTCACCGAAAACGTAACCAGTGGCTGTGTGCTGCCGCTGTGGGGCCTGCCGTTTGAGCCGGGCGATCGTTTGTTGATCAGCGATGCCGAGCACCCGGGGGTGGTGGCTGCCTGCCAGGAGCTGGCCCGCCGCCAGGGGCTGGAAATTGATTATTTCCCGGTGCAACAGGTGCGCACCGATGCTGAATTGCTTGAGTCCTTAGGGCAGGGCCTCCAGGGCCGCACTCGCCTGGTGGTGCTCTCCCACCTGCTCTGGAACAGCGGCATCCCGATGCCGATTGCTGCGGTGGCCCAGGTGCTCGAGGGCCAGCGCCGGCGCCCGTGGCTGCTGGTGGATGCGGCCCAATCGGTGGGCAGCATCGAGTTGGGCGCGGCCCCTGCCGCCGCAGATATCTTTGCCTTCACAGGCCACAAGTGGTGTTGCGGCCCGGAGGGTCTTGGGGCCGTGGTGCTTTCCGAGCGGCTGCTGGCGGAAGCAAGTCCCACCCTGATCGGCTGGCGCAGCCTTAGCCACGAAGGGGAGGCTGGCAGTGGCTGGCATCAGGATGGGCGCCGTTTTGAGGTGGCCACCAGCTGCGTGCCGCTCGGGGCGGGCCTGCGCCAATCGCTGGAGCTACTAGAAGGTTGCGGTAATGCCGCCCAGCGGGAGGCGGAGATTTGCCTCAGAAGTGGGCAGCTCTGGGGCGGACTCCAGGCGATCCCTGGGGTGAGAACCCTGGTGGAGGCCGTCCCCCCCCGCAGTGGGCTGGTGAGCTTTGTGGTGGAGGGTCACCAGCCGGAGCAGTTGGTGAATCGTCTGGCTGACCGGGGCTTTCAGTTGCGCAGCCTTGGGGATCCCCACTGCCTGAGGGCATGTACCCACCTCACCACCAGCGCTGGGGAAGTGGAGGCGCTGCTGCTCTGCCTCGAGGGTCTTGTGCATCAAGGCTGACGACCTAAGGTTGCTGCACCTGGGGGAACTCCCATGCTCCACGAGGCGCAGACCAGCTTCCTGCATCCGCTCTCAGTGGTGGAACCCAGCGACGACCCAGAAATTTTGCTCTTTAACGCCTTTGCCCTGGCGGAAGAGATGGTGGTCGCTGCCCTCACCGAAGACCAACTGGATGAAAACTTCCGGGTGGTGCGGATCCTCTACGAAACAGGGTTACCTGGCTCCCATGTGCAGGAGCTCTTTGAGGAAATCCGCCTGGGTAATCGTCAGGCGCTGCTGCGCTTGATCGAATACGTGGCCGATGCCCTGGTGGATGAAAGTGAAGCCGCCGATGGGGAAGGGGAAATCCCCACGGCGGCATAGGCCGTCTTTAGGAGGCTTCCCCCTCCAGCAGATGGCGATACACCCAACCGGCCAGCAGGGCGCCCAGGATCGGCGCCAGCCAGAACAGCCAGAGCTGACCAATCGCTTCGCCACCCACCCAAAGGGCTACCCCGGTGCTGCGGGCAGGGTTCACTGAGGTGTTGGTCACGGGGATGCTGATCAGGTGGATCAGCACCAGCGACAGACCGATGGGAATGCCGGCAAAGCCCACCACCGCCCGGCGGTCGGTGCTGCCAAGGATCACCAGCAGAAATATGAAGCTGAGCAGCACTTCAATGGTGAGGGCGGGCAGCAGGCCATAGCCCCCGGGGGAATGCAGGCCAAAACCATTGGTGGCCAGCGGATTGCCACCGGTTAGGGCAAAGCCAGCGCGGCCACTGGCGATGGCATAAAGGGCGCCCCCAGCGAGGGTGCCGCCCAGCACCTGGGCAACGATGTAAGGCAGCAATTCTTTGCTGGGGAACCGGCCGCCGGCCCAGAGGCCAAAACTAACGGCGGGGTTGATGTGGCAACCGGAGATGTGGCCAATGGCGTAGGCCATGGTGAGCAGGCTGAGGCCGAAGGCCAGGGCCACCCCGAGGAAACCGAGGCCCAGGGGATTGGCGGCGGCTGAGTCGTAGGGGAACACGGCCGCCAGCACGGCGCTGCCGCAGCCGCCAAACACGAGCCAGAAGGTGCCGATTAGCTCAGCTAGAAATTTTTTGGAAAGGGGAACACCGGAAGCCATAGGGAAAAGTCAACCTCAAACAATTTGGCCCCCGGGATTGTTGCAGGGGTCAGCCCAAAGTGCCTGCCTTGGCCAGGTATCGGGCGGCTTCCTCGCGGTCATCGAAATGAATTTTCTCCGTGCCCACAATCTGATAGTCCTCATGGCCCTTGCCGGCGATTAGCACCAGGTCGCCAGCGCTGCCCAGGCCAATGGCCTGGCCGATCGCCAGGCGCCGATCGGCCTGCACCTGGAGGGCTGTGCCAGCGGGGATGCCCGCCCGCACGTCCGAGAGGATCTGTTGGGGGTCCTCGGTGCGGGGGTTGTCGGAGGTGAGCACTACCTGGTCGGCCAGGCGGGCAGCGATTTCACCCATCAACGGTCGTTTGCCCCGGTCCCGGTCCCCCCCGCAGCCAAACAGGCAAATAAGTTGACCCTGCACAAACGGCCTACAGGCCCCCAGGGCGTTTTCCAGGCCATCGGGGGTGTGGGCATAGTCCACCAGCACCGCCGGCTGCTGGGGGCCACTGGGCACCCGCTCCATGCGACCAGGCACCCCCTGGAATTGCCCCAAGCCCGCCAACAGGGCCTCAAGGGGTAAGCCCTGTTGCAGTAATACCCCTACGGCTTGGAGCAGATTCATCAGATTGAAGCGGCCCACCAGGGGGGACTGGAACGGGGCCTCCCCCAAGGGGGTCACGATTAAGCCTGAAACGCCAGTGGCGGAAAACCGCAGCTGTTCCATGCGCAACTCCGCCGCTGGATCCTCCAGGGAACTGCGCCAGCAGTTTTCCCCCAGGCGCATGGCCAGGCGCCGCCCATGGCGATCATCCAGGTTCACCACGGCTTTGCCCTTGAGGTAAGGGGCCTCAAATAACTGGGCCTTGGCTTCGAAGTAGGCCCCTAGGGAGGGGTGATAGTCGAGGTGATCTTGGCTGAGGTTGGTGAACACCGCCCCCCTGAAACCACAACCGGCCACCCGCCGTTGCTCGAGCGCATGGGAACTCACCTCCATGGCCACCAGCCGGCAGCCGGCGCCGAGGGCCGCCGCCAGCTCGGCTTGCAACTGATCGGCGAAGGGGGTGGTGTGGGTGGCTGTGCGGCTATGGCCATGCCAACGGTTGGTCAGGGTGCCAAACAGGGCCGTGGGCCAGCCGGCGCCGTTGGCGAGATGTTCGATCAGGTGGGTGGTGGTGGTTTTGCCGTTGGTGCCGGTAACCCCGATCAAGGCCAGCTGGGCACTGGGCTGGCCCCAAAAGGCAGCGGCCAGGCGCCCAGCGCTTTCGGCCACCGGATCGGCCACCACCAGCACCGCATCCCCTGGGCCAGGCGGATCCTGGGCTGCGGCCCCCGGGCCAATTACCGCTGCACTGGCGCCGGCCTGCAGGGCCGCTCGCCAGAAACAACCGCCATCCACCCGGGCCCCCGGCAGGCCAATGAACAGGGTGCCGGCCCCCACCCGCCGCGAATCACAGGTCACATCGCTAACCACTGGATCTGGTAAGCCCTTGGGTACCAGCAGGCCCGCATCACGGAGCAGGGGATGGAGGCGGCCCAAGGGCGGCGACTCAGGGGCAGGGGCGCTCATGGGGGGCCGCAGGGAAAGGATGCCGAAAGGCGTTTTAGGTGGTTAGAGCTTAGAAATCTGTTGCCGTAACCATTTAGCCAGGGATTCTCCCGCCAACCGCGGTGGCACCCGAGGTAACTCCTGGGGCTGGCCGTTTGGCGTGGGCACCATCAACACCGGCACCTCCAGGCCATAGCGACTCTGGAGGGCCGGATCAGCATCCACGTCCACCAGCTGAACTTGGGGGGCGGGTTCCAAGCCAGTCAGCCTTTCGGCTAAGCCTTCGCAAAGGCAACAACCCTGGCGGCTGAGCAGCATCAGCTTCATTCCGGCACCGGGTCAAAGCCCCCCTCCGTAAAGGGATGGCAGCGCAGTATTCGCCCGAGGCTGAGCCACGAGCCCCGCCAGGGGCCATGGCGCTGGATCGCCTCCACGGCGTAGCCACTGCAACTGGGTATGAAGCGACAGCGGGGCGGACCCAGCAAGGGCGAAATCAAGCGGCGATAGATGGCCAGCAGCCCCAGCAGCAGCCAACTAAACGGCCTCCAGCTAGCCCCGGGCCCAGGGGAAGGTAAGGTATCGGATTGATTTGTTGGTGCTTCACACAAGGGAGCAACTGCCGATCGAAACCCCATCCTGACGTTTCACTGAATTTATGTCTCGCTACCGCGGTGCTCGATTGAGGGTGACGCGGCGCTTGGGAGACCTTCCCGGTCTCACCCGTAAGACTGCTAAGCGGTCTTATCCCCCCGGTCAGCACGGCCAAGCCCGTCGCAAGCGCTCCGAATACGCCATCCGTCTCGAAGAGAAGCAAAAGCTTCGGTTCAATTACGGCATTTCTGAACGGCAGCTCGTTCGCTACGTCAAGAAGGCCCGGGCCCAAGAGGGCTCCACGGGAACCAACCTTCTGAAGCTGCTGGAAGGTCGCCTCGACAATGTTTGCTTCCGCCTGGGCTTTGGCCCCACCATCCCTGGTGCCCGGCAACTGGTGAACCATGGCCACGTGACCGTGAACGGCCGCGTGGTGGATATCCCCAGCTACCACTGCCGCCCCGGTGACGTGGTTGCCATTCGCGAACGTAAGCAAAGCAAATTGCTGGCAGAAACCAACCTGGCCTTCCCTGGCCTGGCCAACATTCCGCCACACCTGGAGTTTGAAAAGGCCAAGTTGATCGGCAAGGTCACTGGCAATTGCGAGCGCGAATGGGTCGCCCTCGAAATCAACGAACTGCTGGTGGTGGAGTTCTACTCACGCAAGGTCTGATCCCAGGGATCGCCCTGCTCCGGTCCCAAAGACCAAAAAGGCCCTCGCTTTTTGCGGGGGCCTTTTTTTTACAAGCTCAATACCTACTTGATAGGTTGGCTGCTAGGGCTTAGCTAAGTTTTAATACTCTGGCAGCATTAGTTGAGCATACTTTGATGCGTTGCTCCTCATTTATGTTTGCATTTTCAATCCAGTCGGCAGAAATCTGAATGTCTTCATAGGGATAATCCACGGAGAACATCACAGCTTCATCGCCCATGGCCTCAAGGGCGCAGCGCAGGGCCGCATCCGCACAAACCCCTGATGTTGTAATAACTACATTTTGTTTTATCGTTTCAGATGGCGGTTGGCTGAGGGCCCTGCCAACGGTGGTCACGGCGGCGCGACTGTCTAATCGCCAAAGCATGTAAGGTAAGGTTTCTCCCATGTGGCCAAGGATTACCCGGGCCTGGGGATAGCGGTCAAAGAGACCTGAAAACACAAGCCTCAACATATGGGTAGAGGTGTCGCAAGTCCAGCTCCATACTGCCCCCTCCAATTCCGGATGGCCGTGGAATGCCTGGGGGTGATCCGCGGGCAAGCCTGGATGTAAGTAAAGCGGCACATCAAGTTGTTCTAGCGTTTGCCAAAACCGCCCAAACTGGGGCTCGTCAAGATAAGCACCGTTAGTGCTGCCATTAATAAGGGCACCAACAAAGCCAAGTTCCTCAACACAGCGCTTCAATTCATCGCAAGCAGTGTCAACATCCTGCAATGCCAAACAGGCAAATCCCCGAAAGCGTTCTGGGGCAAATTCAATATGTTTTTTCAGGCAGTCATTGGCGCGACGGGCCAGCTCAACCGCGTCTGAGGTGGCTTTAATGGATTGCACGCCGGGGGCGGTTTGGGAAAGTACCTGAATTGAGATCCCAGCGCTATCCATTGCTTTTAGGCGCTGCTCCGATACTGCCGGTAGGGCTACCTCAATGCTGCGCAGCACATCGGGGTCAAAAAAAGCCACGTCTTTGATGGATGGCTCAAGGCCGGGGGCGCAGAAATGCTCCTCAAGGGCGATCTTGTTGGCAATCTTCTGCATTTACTATGGATTAAAGAACCAAGCCTTAGGCTAGCACTGTAATTAGCAAAGGCAATGCATTTAATTTGCTAGATGCAAGGAGTTGCGCTATGAGCAGATAATGTAATTGAATGTTGAAATAAAATATTGCGATCTGATTGCAATATTCATGCAGTCAGATCGCAATTAAGCTAGGCATTAAATGTTAGCCATTTATTAGATTTTCTAGGGCTGCCGTCACATCCTGCTGGCGCATTAATGCTTCCCCCACCAACACCGCCTCGGCGCCTGCGGTTTGGACCTGGTCGAGATCTGCGCGGTTGAATAGGCCTGATTCGCTCACTAGCAGTGCCCCGGTGGCGCGGATCTGCTCGCCGTAAATGGCCATGAGCTGGGCGGTGGTGGCGAGATCAGTGTGGAAAGTGCTGAGGTCGCGGTTGTTGATGCCGATCAGGGTGTGGGCCGCCGCTTGGGGCTCCTGCCAAACGGGCAAAGCCAACACCCGTTCCAGTTCTGCGCCGTCGTGCACCTCGATCAACACCGCTAGGCCGAGGCTGCGGGCCACCTTGAGCAGATAAACAAAGTCTTGGTCCGTGAGGATCGCCGCAATCAGGAGGGTGGCGTCGGCGCCGGCGGCCCGGGCTTGGTAGAGCTGATAGGGGCTGAGGATGAAGTCTTTACAGAGCAAGGGCAGCTCCACCGCCTGGCGCACCTGCACCAGCACCTCAAAGCCCCCCTGGAAAAACTGTTTATCTGTGAGCACCGACAGGCAGCTGGCACCGCCGGTGGCATAGCCCTTGGCAATGGCCTCGGGATCGAAATCTTCACGGATCACCCCCTTGCTGGGGCTGGCCTTTTTGATTTCAGCGATCACCGCCGGTTTACGGCCACTGGCCCGCAGGGCGCCCACGAAATCGCGGGGGGCCGGTAGGAGCGCCACCTGCTCTTTGAGTTTTTCTAAGGGCAGGCGCTCCCGGGCCGTGGCCGTTTCCCGGTCTTTAGCCCACACAATCTCCTCAAGGATGTGGCGGGGTTTTTCCTCCGGCAGGGGAACGCCGTATTCCAGATAGGACACCCGCACCTTGGGGCTGGGGGGCCGACGACGGATCTCCATGGGGCTCAGGCGGTAAGGGCGTGGGCGGCTTGCTTGTAGGCCACTTCCACCACTTCGCTCAGGGTGGGGTGGGTGTGCACCTCATAGGCCAGGGTGCGCACGGATTGGCGGCGGGCAATGGCATTGGCCACCTCCTGGATCAGGTCGGCCGCATGTAAACCATAGATGTGGGCCCCGAGCACCTCGCCGTTGTCCTTGCGGAATAACAGCTTCATCAGGCCATCGCTTTCCAGCTCGGCCAGGGCCTTGGAATTGGCCTTGAAGTAGCTGCGCACGCTGCCCAGTTCAAAGCCCTCAGCGGCCGCCAGCTCCTTCGCTTCTTGCTCACTGAGGCCCACGGATCCGATCTCCGGATGGGTGAAGGTGGCCGCCGGAATTGAGCGGTAATCAACAATGCGCTCAGCCCCACAGATGTTTTCCACCGCCACCATCCCCTGGGCGGCGGCGGTGTGGGCCAGCATCATTTTGCCGGTCACATCACCCACGGCCCAGAGGTGGGGCACCGGCTCACCGCCGGCCAGCACCCGCATGCCGCCGTCTACGGGAATGAAACCCCGTTCGGTTTCCACCCCCACGGAGCTGAGGTTGAGCTCGGCACTCACCGGCACCCGTCCGGTGGCCACCAGCACCGCATCCACCTCCAGCACCTCCACCAGCTTGCGGCTTTTGGCATCCACCAATTCGATCCGCACGGGGTTGCCGGGGGTCACCTTGCTGGCAAATACCCCCACCCTGGTTTCAATGTCGCGGCCTTCAATCAGCTTGCGGGCGGCCAACTTGGCGATGTCTGGATCGAAGGTGGGCATCACCCGATCCAGGGCTTCGACCATGGTTACCTCACAGCCCAGGGCTGTGTACACATCAGCAAATTCCAGGCCGATGTAGCCGCTGCCGATGATGGCGAGCCAGGGGGGCAGGCTCTCCAGCTTGATGGCATCGTCGCTGGTGAACACCGTGACGCCATCGGTGCTTATCCCCGGCGGCACGAAGGGGTCGGAACCGGTGGCGATCACCACATCGCGCGCTTTCAGCCGCCGTTCGATGCCGCTGGCCTCGCGCAGGGCCACCCGTTGGGGCCCGTCCAAGCTGCCCACCCCCTTAAGGATGGTGACCCCGGCCCGCTCCAGGGCTTTACCGAGATTGCTGCGGATCGTGGCCACCAGCTGGGCCGCATGGTCGGCAATCCCCTGGCGATCAAAGCTGAGTGCCCCAGCGCTGATGCCAAATTGTTTTAGGTGGGTTCTGTCCCCCAGCTCCCGCACCCGGCCACTGGCGGCCAGCAACGCCTTGGAGGGCACGCAGCCGCGATTAACGCAGGTGCCCCCCAGGTCGCGGCTTTCAATAATGGCGGTGCGCAGCCCCTTTTCGGCCCCATGCTTGGCCGCATCAAAGCCGCCGTAACCAGCCCCGATCACGATCAGATCGAAGTCAAACTCCCCTTCGAACGCCCCAGCAGCAGTCAACGGCCTAGCTCAGTTGTAGGCGATTCTCCCCTGCCACCGGCCGGGCTGAGCCGCTGGCGCCAACGTTCTAAGAGCAGTACTCCCGCCGCTACGCCCACATTCAGGGATTCCACCTGGGGCCCATGGGGAATTGTCACCGGAATCACCCCTGGGCTTAGTAGCTCTGGATCGATGCCTGCCCCTTCGTTGCCCGCTAATAAAAGTGTTGGCTGGCACCAATCCAGCTCCCAGTAGGGGCGTCCCCCCTGGCCCACGGCCGCCAGCAGCTGGAATCCCTGGGCCGCCGCCAGGGCCAGGGCTGGGCCAAGGCTTTCCAAGCGCTGCCCCTGCAGTTCGAGGGCTGCTCCAGCGGAGGACCGCAGCACCTTTGGCTGCCAGGGATCGGCCCCACCCCCCAGCCAGAGTTGATCCACCCCCGCCGCCAGGGCGGTGCGCATCAGCGTGCCGAGGTTGCCGGGATCTTGCACCCGATCGAGGGCAAGCACAAATTCAGCGCCTGGGGCAAGCACGGGCTCTGACCCCTGGCCTGCCCCGGGGCAGGCCAGCAGGGCAATGACCCCATCGGGGGTCTCGGTGGTGGCCATGGCCGCCAGTACCTCAGGGGTTACTGGCTGGAGGGGCAGGGCCGGATCAAGCCAGGGCTGACTCCCCAGCCAGCGGGGGGTGGCTATCAGCAGCTTTGGCAGGAGGTTCAAGCGCTGGCATTCCTGCCACAGGTGGCTGCCCTCCAGCAGCAGCAGGCCCTGGTCCCGGCGGCCGCGGCCCTGGTGCAGGGCCCGCACTTGGGCCACCAGGGGGTTGCGCCGGCTGCTGATTAATTCAGCTGCCATGGGCCCCTGGGCTCAGATCTCCTCAAAACGGCGCATGTGTAAATCGCTTTTGACTGTGATGCCTTCCTTAGCTAGGTCCATGCCCTTAACCGAGGCCACAGAACCCTTAATCCCTTCAGCGCGCAGGTTTTCCACCAACTTCTTGATCACTTCCTCTTCCACCTTGGCCTCATCAAGGGCGTCGGGGGTAAGTCTTTCCAAGAAGCGACCCACTTTGGATGCCACCAGCTCGGATGCATTGCTGATTTTGAGAACGATCACAGCGGTGGAATTAGGTCACTGGAGGATGGGAAGGTTTTATCACTTCTGGAAGCCGGATAGAGCCGGATGCCAGGGGTTGGAATTAATGAAGTGCGGATGGGGAGACTTGAACTCCCACGACATTGCTGCCACTAGTACCTGAAACTAGCGCGTCTACCAATTCCGCCACATCCGCGGGCGATACCGACTATCACTGGGATTTAACCCTAATGATGGGGCTTTAACGGCCGTTCGGTAGTTGAAGACCATAGCCCACCAAGGTCCCTTGCCTCTGAGGGGTGATTAACTTGGCGGCAGGCCATGAGACAGTTTAGACCCCGGCCCTCTAGACGGTCCCAGGCCTGATTGTCAAGATGTAGCGATGCCGGCGGCGCCTCTGCTTATGACCCTCACGATGACGCCGACCCAGCAGCTCCTTGCCCCCCAGCTGGAAATCCGCGGCGGTCGCAAACTCTCCGGTGAAGTGCGCGTATCGGGGGCTAAGAATTCAGCGCTGGTGCTGATGGCCGCCAGCCTGCTTACGGAAGACGGCCTGCGGCTCCGCAACATGCCCGCCCTTTCGGACATCGGCGGCATGGCCGACATCCTCGGGGCCCTGGGGGTGTCTATCGACCGGGGCAGCGACTGGGTGGAGCTGAAGGCCCACAGCCTTAATCAGGCTTCCCCCCCCTATGAATTGGTAAACAGCCTGCGGGCCAGTTTCTTTTGTATTGGTCCGCTGCTGGCCCGCCTGGGGGTGGCGCGGGTGCCCCTGCCCGGCGGTTGCAAGATTGGCGCCCGGCCAGTGGTGGAGCATGTAAAGGGCCTTAAGGCCCTTGGCGCCCAGGTCACCATTGAGCACGGGGTGGTGTCAGCGGTGGTGCCAGGCCGCGGCCATCGGCTCACCGGTGGTCGCATCCACCTGGATTGCCCCAGCGTGGGGGCCACCGAAACCTTGATGATGGCCGCTGCCCTCGCCGATGGCGAGAGCGTGATTGAGAACGCCGCCCAGGAGCCAGAAGTGGTGGACCTGGCTGGTTTGATCATTGCCATGGGCGGCAAGGTGCGAGGCGCCGGCACCCCCACCATCACCATCGTTGGCATGGAGCGGCTGCACGGGGCCGACTACATGGTTATTCCCGATCGGATCGAAGCAGGAACCTTCCTCTTGGCCGCCGCCATCACTCGCTCCAGCCTGCGGGTAACCCCGGTGATCCCCGACCACCTGCGGGCGGTGCTCAGCAAGCTGGAGGAGGTGGGCTGTCGGCTCGAGCCCGATGGCATCGGCATGACGATCAGCGCCGACCATATCCGCGCCGTAGACCTGCGCACCCAGCCCTTCCCCGGTTTCCCCACCGACCTGCAGGCCCCCTTCATGAGCCTGCTGGCCACCGCCTCTGGCACCAGCGTGATCACCGAAGCGATCTTTGAGAATCGGCTCCAGCACGTGGGTGAATTGCAGCGCATGGGCGCTGCAATTCGCACCCAAGGCAACATTGCCTTTGTGGAGGGGGTCCCCAGCCTCAGCGGCGCCCCCGTCACCGGCAGTGACCTGCGGGCCTCAGCGGCGATGGTGCTGGCAGGCCTAGTGGCGGAAGGCACCACGGTGGTCCAAGGGCTGCACCACCTGGATCGCGGCTACGACAACATTGAGGGCAAGCTCAATGGCATCGGCGCTTCGATCCTGCGCAGTAACGGTTAATGGGGGCAGTCGGACTCGAACCGACAAAACCGAAGTCGGCGCATTTTGAGTGCGCTGCGTCTACCAATTCCGCCATGCCCCCGAACCCTGATTCTACGGCCGTGATGGCCACCTACGCCAGATTTCCGCTCAGCTTTGAGCGGGGCAGGGGGGTTTGGCTCCAGGACAGCGCCGGTCGCTGGTACCTGGATTGTGTGGCGGGCATTGCCACCTGCAGCCTGGGCCACAGCGATCGCCGCCTGCGTAAGGCGCTTACCCGACAGCTGGGTCGGCTGCAGCACGTATCAAACCTTTACCAGATCCCGGAGCAGGAGCAACTGGCCCGTTGGCTCACGGAGCACAGCTGCACCGACAAGGTGTTCTTCTGTAATTCCGGCGCCGAGGCCAATGAGGCCGCCATCAAGTTGGCCCGTAAATATGGCCACAGCCGTCGCCAGGTGGATCACCCAGTGGTGCTCAGTGCCAGGGCCAGCTTCCATGGCCGCACCCTGGCCGCCGTTACAGCCACCGGCCAAGAGAAATACCACTGCGGTTTTGAACCGCTGCCGGAGGGCTTCGCCTACTTCACTTACAACGACATCGACAGCTTCAACAGCACCCTGGCCAGCCACGGCGATCGGGTGGTGGCGGTGCTGATCGAGCCGCTCCAGGGGGAGGGGGGCGTGGTGCCTGGTAACCCTGAGTTTTTCCGCCAGCTGCGCCAGATCTGCAACCAGCGCCAAATTTTGTTGATCCTCGATGAGGTGCAGGTGGGCATGGGACGCAGTGGCCGCCTCTGGGGTTATGAGCAGCTGGGCATCGAGCCCGATGGGATCACCGTTGCCAAGGGTTTGGGCGGTGGGATTCCCATCGGTGCCCTGGCGGTGAAAGCTAAGGCCGATGTATTTGCAGCCGGTGACCATGCCAGCACCTTTGGCGGCAATCCCTTCTCCTGTAGGGCTGCCCTCACCGTGGCGGCTGAATTAGAGCGGCGCCAGCTGCTGCCAAAGGTGGTTGAGCGGGGTGAGGAGCTGCGGGCTGGCTTGGCCCGGCGGGTGGCCCACCATCCGGAGCTGCTGGCGGGGGTGCGGGGCTGGGGCTTGATCCAGGGCCTGCTGCTGCGCGATGGGGCCGCCACCGCCGGGGACGTGGTTAAGGCCGCCATGGCGGAGGGTTTGCTGCTGGTGCCCGCCGGTCCCCAGGTGGTGCGTTTTGTGCCCCCCCTGGTGATTAGCCAGCGGGAAATTAAGCAGGTGCTGAGGCGCCTTGATAAGGCCCTGGCCCGGCTGGGTTGATTAATTGAGACTCGTAATCCTTGGGACTCCCTGATCCGGTTGAGCTCTCCGACCTGCTGGAACCCTTCAGCCGGCGGGGGATCGATCTGGCCCTGGGACGGCTGGAGGCCGCCCTGGCGGAGGCGGGCCATCCCGAACGGCAATTTGTTGCGGTGCAGGTGGCAGGCACCAATGGCAAGGGGTCGATTTGCACCTTTCTGGGGGCGATCCTCCAGGCGGCGGGTTTGCGCTGCGCCATTTACCGCTCCCCCCATCTGGTGAGTTGGTGTGAGCGCTTGGAGCTCAATGGCCAATGGATCAGTGGCCCCGACCTGCGCAGGGCCGTAGCGAGCTGGCAGCAGTGGGGGGAACGGCACCGGCTCACCCCCTTTGAGCTGCTCACCGGTGCGGCCTTTTCCCATTGCGCTGGGGCCGCCATCGACCTGGCGGTGTTGGAGGTGGGCCTGGGGGGTCGGCTTGATGCCACCACCACCCATCCGGATCGGCGGGTGCTGGGCATGGCCAGCATCGGCCTTGACCACTGCGAACACCTGGGCTCCAGCCTCGGGGCGATCGCCGCTGAAAAGGCGGGGGTGTTTCAGCCTGGGGCGGTGGCGATTAGTGGTCCGCAGCTGCCAGAGGTGGCAGCGGTACTAGCCCGGGAGGCCCAGGCCCGAGGCACGCAATTGCGTTGGGTGGAACCACTGGGAAGCGATCAACCGCTTGGGTTGGCGGGCCAGTGGCAGCGCACCAATGGCGCCGTGGCCCTCGCCATGGCAGAGGCCCTGAGGGGGCAGGGTTGGCCGATCCCGGCGGCGGCCATCAACCAGGGGTTGGCGGAGGCCCGCTGGCCGGGCCGGTTGGAGTTGTGCCGCTGGCAAGGCCAGGAGTTGCTGGTAGATGGGGCCCACAACCCCCCTGCCGCCGCTGCCCTGCGCCAGGAACTAGATCACATCAGCAGCAGCACTAAGGGCGCCCCTGGCCCCCGCCGTTGGTTGCTCGGTATCCAACGCCATAAGCAGGGGCCAGAGATGCTGGCCAGCCTGTTGGGCCCCGCCGACCAAGCCTGGATCGTGGCGATTCCAGGGCACCCCAGCTGGAGCGCTGCGGAGTTGGGGGCGGCATTGCCAGGCTTGGCCGGCCAGCTCAGCGTCGGGCCGAGCCTGGAGGAGGGGCTGGCCCAGCTGATGGCCCCCGAGGGGCGACCCCTGGCCCTGCCGCTGGTGGCGGGTTCCCTTTATCTGCTTGGGGCATTACAGCCGTTGTTGGAGCGCCCAGATTGCCGCTGAGTTGCCCTGAAGGCCCCACAGTGGACCTAGCCGCCTCTTAAGCGTGATCCCTGCCTTGGCCCGCCGTTGTTTTTCCCTGGCGGCCCTGCTGTTGCTTGCCTTGGTCATCGGTTTTGCCCCCCTGGGGGCGGCGGCCAGCAGTTATTTGGAAAAGATCGATTACACGCTCACCAACCAGAGCAACGGCGATTTCCACGGCCAAGCCCTGGAGGGCAGTTCTTTTGCCGGGGCCCAGGCCAGGGGCGCTGATTTTTCCGGGGCGCAATTGCAGGGGGCGATCCTCACCCAGGCGGCGTTCACCGGGGCCAATTTTCGCGGGGCCAACCTCAGTGATGCCTTGATGGACCGCGCTGATTTTGCCGGCAGCGACCTGCGCGATGCGCTGCTCAACGGCGTGATCGCCAACGGCAGCAGTTTTGCTGACGCCCAGATTGAAGGGGCTGATTTCAGTGAAGCGCTGCTGGATCTAGGGGACCAGCGGCAACTCTGTCGCCGGGCCACCGGCATCAATCCCAGCAGCGGCATTGCCACCCGCGACAGCCTTGGTTGCGGCTGAGGGGCTGCGGGGCCCTGCCTTGGTGGTTAGCCAGTTAATTTGCCGGGATTGAGCAGGCCAGAGGGGTCATAGCTGGCTTTGGCGGCCAGCTGATCGGCATCCCCCTGGCCGAGGCCGCCGCCTTCAACGGTTAGGGCATGGGCGTTAAACACCAGGCCCCCCGCCTGGCGACAGGCGTTATTCAGCTCCTCCAATTGGGTTTCCCCTTGCCAAGGGAATAGGGGCAAACCCACCCAGCGGGGCCGGCCCCCCTGGCGCACCCGTTCCAGGTGCCAATGGAGCCAGCCGGGCCAGCGGGCCCCTAGGGCCTCCATGAAGCTGGAGGCTGGCTCCGGCAGCAACACCAGCTGATAGCTAAAGCTGGGATCGTGGGCCCTCACCTGCAGGGTGGTGTGGTTCCAGCAGAGTTCCCGCAGCAAAAGCCCCCGGGGCGGCCACTGGGGCCTTTGCCAGAGCAATTGCCCCCCGGCGGCCAGGGTGAGGGCTTCAATCAAAGGCACCGCAGCGGGGCTGGCCAGGAGCAGCAGTCGATCCCCTGACCCGGCAGCTAGGCCAGCTAAATCAGGCATCCTTTCCAGCAGGCGCCGTTCCAGGTAACAGAGCTGATCAATGTCCAGGGCCGCGGCACTGAGCTCCTCGCCCAGGGCCAGGGCCGAGGCCCGATCTGGTAGTTCCAGCACCAGTTCCTGCCAGTCCTGCCAGGGGGCTGTGGGCACCGTTATGGCCGTGAAGATGCCATTGGTGCCGTAGGCATGGTTGAGGGCCTGGGCTTCGATCGGTCCCAGTTGC
>Ga0114963_10000678_pt1 | contig 22971 bp, 20 predicted proteins | sample C_131016_EF_Meta_FD_87019 | JGI IMG/M metagenome (GOLD analysis project Ga0114963, IMG submission 87019) | Freshwater microbial communities from Lake Croche, Canada to study carbon cycling - C_131016_EF_MetaG | ecosystem: Environmental > Aquatic > Freshwater > Lake | place: Lake Croche, Canada...
AAAAAATGTTTAGAATGTGGAACAGAACATAAAATAAATTATATATACACTCATTATAAGTCAAAACGACATATTAAAAACAAAAATAAAAATAGTGTTTCAAATTTAGTTATTGATACAAGTTTAGACGGACAATATAAGCATATATTAGGTAATATTGAGAGTATTATTGATGTATGTAATCATTTAAAGGCATATATTACTGATAACAATAATAAAATAAATTCTAATATTTAATTTCTTAATATAGTATATATATATGTATAAATCAGGACTTTATCAATTAGGAGCAGGTATAAATCAAATAGGTGGAGGTAATAATTATAATCTTTTAGGTTATCCAGTAGGATATTACACTAATACAGGTTTAACAAATATGAATGAAACAGTAAGCAGACCTATTTTATCAGTAAATGAATATTTGAGTGGTGGCGCACCGCTTCCTATGTATAGTATCGGTTCAGGTGAAGAACCATTTATTTTAGATGATATACAAGGAGGACGAAAAATGCTACCGCCTAATACAAGTAAAAGTGTTATTAAAAAATATGAAAGAAAAAATTTGAAAGATAAAATTAACGCCATTAAATATCCTACATTATTCAAAAAAGATAAATTAGCATCAAAAACAAGAGGAACTTTAAGAGGTGGAGATAAAGCACATTTAAGAAAAATGAAAACATTACTTAAAGATTTAGAAAAACATAGAGATAATAAAACAGGAATTGATACTATTATAAAAAAACATAAAGGTATGTTAGAAGGAATGGGTTATGATTGTAGTGATTGTAAAATGGCGGGAGCAGGTATTTTTGATTTTTTAAAAGACATACCTATCGTTGGTGATTTAGCAGGGATGATACTTTAATATATTTTAATATATTTTTTAGATATTTTTTTAATTTTTAATATATTTATTTTATTATGTAATATATATATAATAAAATGGAAGATAATTATACATTTTCGTTTGAAACTGGGAAACGTTTAGCAGTTATAAAAAGTAAAAAAGGAGGTAATAATGGTAAGGTTATATATTTATATGATAAAAAGAAGAGATGTTGTAATAATTGTAATGTTGAGAAATGTAAAAAGAAATGTTGCGATAATTGCTGTAAAACATATCATAATGAAAAAGAACAGGACAATATAACAACACATATAAAATTAAGTGATGATGAATATTTTGAAGAACTACCAACAAATGACCCGACACAGACCAATATTGTTATGGTGAGTGCTAAGGCAGGAGCAGGAAAAAGTTATTACTTGAAACAATATATACAAAATTATAAGAAAATTTATAAGGATAATAAAGTGTATTTGTTAAGTGAAAGTAATACAGATAAACTATTAGATGATTTAGTAAAAAGAATACCATTAGATAAGTTTGTTGAGAGTGAATTAGAATGGAGTGATATACCCGACCATTCATTATTAGCATTTGATGATATAGACTGTTTAGAAAATACCAGAGAAAATGGATTTTTAAAGAAAAAATTATATCACCTTATGAATAGTTCTATTCAAAATGCGAGAAAGAAACATATTAGTATCGTTCAAACGGTTCATTGTGCTACTGATGGACAAACAACAAAGGTTATGCTTTTAAGTTGTTCTTCATTTGTATTCTTTTTAAATTCTGTATCAGTTCAACATAAAAACGCTCTTAACAAATATTTAGGTATTTCAAAAGAAAATATCAAAAAAATATTAAGTATGAAAGGTAGATGGGTATGTATATTTAATATGACACCAATGATTATAATGGGAGAAAGAGAAATGTATATATTAGGTTCTAATTAATAATTTAAAACTTTTTAAAATCATTTTTTAGAATTTGCGGAGATATTTTTTTATTATTATAAATATATTTGTAGATTTCTCCGCAAATTCTAAAATATAAATATATCCTTATTATATATTATGAATAGGGCATTAAATGGTGATGAGATAATAAAAGCATTAGATTGTAAAGTAAAAGTGTTAGCATACGATGAACTTTTAAAATATGATACTATTGAAGAGGCGATGTATCCTTTTAACAAATTAGTTATTCTTTATTTCTGGGATTTTTCTAATAATACAAAATCAGGACATTATATAGCAATAAGAAAAGATAAACAAAAAAATGTAATATATGTATTTGACAGTTATGGACGATTTATAGATGATAATTTATTAGAAATTGACCCTTACAAACGAAAGAAATACAAAGAAGATTTTAAACAATTAACATATTTGTTATTAAATTCACCTTATAGAATTGAATATAATGAGTTTCAATTTCAACAAAATGATAGTGCTGTATGTGGAAGATATGCTATATATTTTTTATTAAGAGACGATATGAATATGGAACAGTTTCAAAAACAATTTAGTAAAAAGGATTATAAAAAAAATGATGAATTAATTTTACAATTAACTAATTTTATTTAATTTTTATCTATTATAATATATATATATATAATGAATTCACATACAAAATCTCCATTGTATTTTAACGTTCAACAATTAATTGGGTATAATCAACTGACCGCAAAACCAGCAGATGTAAATAAGCAACCGAGTATATTAGAAATTTTTAACGAAGCACCCTTTTTAAAAAAAGCAGATGATTATTTTATAGGAGTTCAAAGAGCATTAATCCCTATTTCAGATGCCCCCCGTTTAATTGTTCCTCTCGCAAAATTCAATATAGATGGTAGTATAAATACCAATCCTAATAAATTGTTATATATAGTTTCACTCGCATATAGAAATATAGCAGGAGATATTATATTTAGTTTAAGTGATAATGTTATATATCAACCCGAATTTAAAGGAGGTGCTGTTCCATCTGTTATAAATGGAGTTCAAGATTTTACGACAAATAGAACCTATTATTTTGTTTATGATGTTCAAACCTTATTAACTTCAATAAATCAAACAATAATTGATATGTGGGGTAAATTTAGAGTTGGATGTCAGGCGTTAGGAGTAGATGTTTCTTTATGGACTAATATACCATATTATTCATTTGATGTAAATAATAGTAAATTTAATTTTAACGCTGATGAAAGATATATGCTTCAAGACCCTATAACAACATATCTACCTGACGGGACACCGACATATACACAAAGAGCAAGAGTTGAATTTTTTACGGATGGTTTATTACAAGATTTATTTCAAAATCCAAGTATATATTTCGCTTCAGATTTAAGATATGGTAATGTAAATTTAATTTTTAGAAATACAGTGTCAAAATTAGATTATGTATATACATTAGATAATAATATACTTAAAATACCATCGTGGAAATCTTCATTAAATATGTGGTATGCTTTAACAAAAATAGTATTTACGATTAATTATGGTATAGCGACTAAATTAGAATATCTCAATCAACTTACGAGCGATGGTTCATTAGAAAGTAATAATGTTATTGCTGGTGTTCGACCGTTAAGACCGATTTTGACAGATATACAAGTGGATATAGATAATTTTGCTTATAATAATAATTTTATCACTTATCAAACGTCTTCAATTTCTCAAATTAGATTAATAGATATAACAACAAATCAAGATTTAAAAGATTTTCAAGTTTCTGTATCGTGGATTTCAAACTATAATATAAGTTATGATTTAGTAATTCCTACAGGGCAACCATTAGATTTAAAATTAGCATTTTATCCCAAAACCACAACTTTAATATAAGAAAATTTTAGTAATTTATTCTTTAAAATAATATTAAATATATAGATATAGATATATTTAATTTTAATTTCTTTCTAAAAAAAAATATATATACTATAATATATATATAAATGAGTAATATTATTCCTGCTCCATTGACCGATAACATTATTGAGGTTCGTGAGGGGTTGCTTGACTTTACAGTGCCCGCGGTAGTAGTTCAAAAACCATCTAACCTTTTGGCGATTAATTTAAATCAAACAAATACATTTAGTAATAGTGCTATTAGTGTCAAACTTGAAATTCCTAATGAATTCAATGTAGTTCAAAAAGAAATTCTATGGCGACAACAATTTAGTGTAAAGGTATCAGGTAATAGTTATACTAATGGAACACTTGAACCTAATAGACCTATTTATGAATATGGATGTTTTGCTCCTCGTTCTAATGCTCTATCTAAAATTATAAATACTGCTACAATCACTCTCGGTGGTAGTTCTTACAGTATGACTATCGGTTCAGTTGTTGATATGCTTGAAAGATATAACACTGTTGCTCCTGAAAAATATAGAAGTCAATTATCTCCTGTCTTTTTAGACCAATGTATAAATAATGATAGTCTTGTAGGTAGTGCTCGTAATGCTTTAAATGGTTTTAAAGAAGGTGGTAGTGAAGATGTTATGGCGAGAAATACTGTGCCTTTTAGTGTATCTAAAAATAGTGCTACTGAATTTGATTTCATCATTACTCTTGAAGATTATATACCTCTTTCTCCATTGAAAAGTAATATCAATCTTTCTGGCGGTGGTGGTGATTATGGTTTAACACACTTGACCTCAATGAACCTTGACCTTACATTTTTCGCTGGTGCTTTAGGACAACGTCTATTTTCATTTAGTCGTAATCGTTCTGGTGGAAACGTTCTAAACATTACAAATATTGACGTTCAAGTTCAACAACCTGAATTTCGTTATATTACTGTATCAACCAATATGGACGCTGTGCCTAACCTCGTATATTATCCTCTTAAATCTATTGAAAGAATGCCTCAAACCTTTAATGTGCCTTATTCGTCCCCTGTGCCTCCTGTAAATGTTCTACCTTCACCTGTAATAACTGTATCACGCATTCCTACTGCTGTCCTTATTGCTGTAAAACCAACTCAAAATATTATGTTGTATAATAATAGAGGTTCAACACCTGCTACTTCTACAATTGACGGTTCTCAACGCTCAGACCATTTTACACGAATTACAAACGTTCAGGTAAATTTTGATGGTGCTACCCTTCTGTCAAATTCAAAAACCTGCGATATATACAAAATGTGTGCTGAAAATGGTTTAGTTGATAACTACGCCATCTTTAATGGTCTCCCTCTACCTTATGGACTTAATGCTGTTGATGGAAATGGTGATTATCTACCTACTACCTTTACTCCATCTGGTGCGTGTGTGCGTCTTGAATTTGGGCGTAATATCTCTCTTCGTCGTAATCTATGTCCTATGGTTTCTTACAGAACTCAATTTCAAGTTTTTGTAAGCGTTCAAAATTTTGACCCTAATTGTGAAACTTATGATTTGATGACTGTGATGGCGTATGACAATATTATATCGCTTTGGGACACAAATCTTAGCGCTATTTCATACAGTCCATTAAGCGAGAGCGATGCGATTAACGCACATAAACAAAATAATATGGTTCATAGTGATTTTATGCGAGACCCTCAACTTAATGGAACAGGTTTATTTGATGGTGGTTTATCTAAAATTATATCACACGCTAAACATATCCTACCACACGTTAAAGCGTTTTATGATAGTTCAACTGGTAAGATGCTTAGAGGACACGTAAAAGATTACTTAGGAAAACATCACGAAGGTGTCGCTAATGCTCTTAATAGTGTTGGGTTCGGTGCTTCTGGCGGTGCTATGAGCGGTGGTGCTAATGCTTCTAAATCTCAACTCAAACATTCTTTACTTTAAATTAAAAAATTTCATTTTATAAATAAATTATTATATATACTATATTATATATAATAATGAGTGCTTCTATTATTGACTTTGTCAATTGTCATACAGAAAAAGAATTAGGGAATACTAAATATATAAACGATAAGTTTTTAGATGTAAAAGAACTAAATGGTGAAACAATTTATCAAAATAATGTATTAGTTGCTACACAGACACAAATAGATATTTTACAACAAGAAATAGATAATATAAGTCCGTCAAATCCTAATGTTTGGGTTAATGGAGCAGGGGAAACATCAACAAATCAACAAATATTATTTACAGATAATTCAGTTAATGGAGCGATAACAAGTGATAAATTATATTTTGATACAGAAAATAATTTTATTTATTTAAATGGTGAAGTTATGCCCGTAAGAAGTGAAATTGGTTCTTTACAAACTCAAATAAATGGTTTAGGAGTTTCAGTAAATTCAAATACAAGTTCAATTAATGATTTGGGTGTTTTAGTTAATTCTCAAGGTTCAACAATAAATAATTTAGGAGTTTCTATTAATTCTCTAAATTCAATATCAATTTCTCAACAATCACAAATAAACACATTAAATCAAAATGTGTTAGACTTACAAGAAGAAGACGGATTATTACAAAGACAAATAAACGATTTAGGAAGTGATATTACAACTAATACAAATAATATTAATACTTTAAATGGTCGGGTAGGAACATTAGAGGGTCAAGTATCAGTTCAACAAGGAGACATTAATTATTTAACAACAATATCTCAACAATCACAAACAGATATTACTACATTACAAGGACAAGTTCAAACAAATACATTTGCTATACAAACATTACAAACTAATGTATCAAATAATACAACTGATATAAGCACTTTACAAACTAATGTATCAAATAATACAAATGATATAATAGATTTACAAGGAGATTTAAATAATTTATCAACTTATACTTCAAATAGTGTTTCATCATTACAAAGTCAAATCACAACAAATACAAGTTCAATTAATAATTTGGGAGTTGATGTTAATAATCAAGGAACGACAATAAATAGTATAGGAGCATTAACAAACACAAATACAAGTAATATAGCAACTAATACAAGTAATATAGCAACTAATACAAGTAATATAGCAACTAATACAAGTAATATAACAACTAATACAAGTAATATAACTACTAATACAAGTAATATAGCAACTAATACAAGTAATATAACTACAAATACAAGCAACATTACACAATTACAAACACAAACAACATCATTACAGACATACGCTAATTCATCATTAATGAGAGCAATAAATTGTAATAATTGGATACCTACAACAGTTTATAATGTTGTTTGGAATAATTTAACACCTACCGAAAAATTAATGTGGAAAGGTGGAGATAACGCAACAATTGACCCAGTTCAATCAGCAACAGGCAATTATTGGAATTTTACTAAGAGTTTAGTAAATACAAATAAAATAGGATGGTATATACCAGTTGATTTAAGTAGTTTGACTTTTCAAGATTTAGAAAGTTTTTGGTGTGTTATTCGTTTTAATACAATATTAACAAATATATCAAGTGAAGGAAGTTTATATTTTCAAATAACAACATCACCAGCAACAGCACCGAATACATTTAGGACAAGAATAAATTATTCAAATCCAGCAACAGTAATGAACCAAACAGGATATTTTTATAAAATTTATGCTATTGACACAATAACAACATTAACAACATCAAATTTAGGAAAAGGACAAGAAATAGGACAACAAAAATTTAAAATGAACCCTATGAATGTTAGAAGTGATTTATGGAGTATTGGATTTAATAAATTAGTAGCATCACCTACAGGAGACACATCAGCAGGATATACATTAGCACCTATTCAAAGTATATCATTACAAACAGCATCAAATATTAACACGTTTAATTTCGATGTTGTAAGTATTGGTTATTTAGATAAACAATATAATTTATTTTATTCATAAATATTATTTTATAATATAATATATATATATATATACTATGTTAGATAAACTTAAACGAGTATTATTAGGTGGAGCAGACCATAATGATGAGAATAATGAGTTATTAGATAATATGACAAAGGAACAACTCATAGAATTAGTAAAAAAACAAAAAGAAGATACTAAAAAACAAGAAGAAGAATTAAGAAAATACAAAATTGCTCTATTAAAAAGAAGAGATGAACGAGAAACAAATAAAAAAACTATTGATAGATATACAGAAGTCAATATTAAGAAATGGATAGATATATTTAAGGCAGAAGATGTGAAACATCAAAATCCAGAAATTATACCTTATGATGAAGATATTTCAACTTTTGATTTAGTGAAATCAAATAAGAACCCATATTTTAAATTTAGACCATATCAACAAAAATTTATTGAAGATTGGAGTATTTCTACAAATGAATTAGTTATTTTGTATTATGGTGTTGGAAGTGGTAAAACATTAATAGCAATCAATTGTGGAGAACAATTTATAAATTTAAATCCTAAATCATACGTTTATTTTTTACTACCCTCAAGTTTAGTTTTTAATACTATTATGAAAATGTATGAAGTTGGTTTAGACCCGAGACGAAAAAATGAGGAAGGTGAATATGTGTATAAATTTGTATCATATCAACAAATGATGTTAAGCAAGGTTGATATTAAACCTAATAGTTTATTAATAGTTGATGAAGCACATAATTTAAGAAATTTTAAGACAAGAGAAATAAGTAATAAAGTTAGTGCGAGAAAATGGGAGAAAACAGGTAATTATTCTCTATTAGGTAATAAAGTAGCAGATTTGTTATTACAAAATAAGAATACATTTTTAAGAACGATTATGATGACAGGCACATTATTTTGTAATAGTCCAGATGATATTGAGGCGTTGATCGGTATTGGTTATAAAAGGTCGCCTTTAGTTGATATGGATAAAAATAAATTATCACTAATAAGAGATGATGATAAACAATTTGATAGATATTATGGCGGTTTAATTTCATTTTTTAGATTAAAGGATAATGACCCAGATTTTCCGAGAAAGAAATATCATTTTATACCTATTTGGGCGGAAGTTCATATGCTACCACCGAAAGAAGACCCTTATTTTCAAATAAGTAGAAATGAAGGTATGAATGAAAAATGTGATTGGATTTTAGATTTTTTAAAATCACGCCCTAATGAAAAGACACTATTATATGCTGAGTTTATGGAAAAAGCAATATTGATATTGATGAAAAAATTAACAGATGAAGGATTTAATGTGGTTGAAATAACAGGTAGTGAAAATATAAAAGAAAAACAAGCAGGAATAAAATTATATAATACAGATAAAATACAGTTATTAGTTTTTAGTAAAGCAATAAAAGAAGGTATTAGTTTTAAAGAAACAAATAATTTCATTTTTATTCAACCATATTGGAACTATGCTATATCAGAACAAATTATCGCTCGTGCGGTTCGTTTAGATAGTCATAAAAAAAAGCAGAAGTCATTAGTAAATATTTATTGTTTAATAACAGCAGACATTCATTCAAAAAATATTGGAGGTGAGAAAAAAGATGGTGAAGAACAAAAATATGAAATTATTAATTGTCCTGAAGATTTAGTAGATAAACAAGCAGAATATTTAGAAAAATACAAAAAGCAATTAAAAGGTGAAGAAAAAGAAAAACTAAAATCTAAAACAGATAAAATAAATTTAGAAAAATGGATTGAAGAGGCAGATGAAATTATGAATAATAATATTAAAACACTTAAATACAAGAGAATAAAGAAGGTAGTTTTTAATATTATTAAAGATAAAAAAAGTAAAAAAATTACATCACAATATTTTGATATACAAGAAATTATACCAACAAGAAGTAGTCATTATAGTAGAGATACATATATATGGGATATGATGTTTAATAAACAAGAAAATATAAATGTATTTGAAGAGAAACTTTTACAACCTAAATTATCATTTGAAAATTATATGTCTAATGAAAACAATGAATTCATACAAGCATATAATTTAGAATTAGAAAAACGAAAAAGTGAAGGCGACAATTTTTCAAGAAAAGCAGAAATAGAATTAAAGAGACAAATGTATAAAGAAAGTTTTAGTAAAAAAATTGAAGAAACAAATAAATCAATACAACGGTTTAGTAATGATAGTCATTTTAAGGTTAATAGAAATCCTAATTTACAAGAACTCGCAAAAAATCAATATGATGATGAAGAAGTAGAAAAGAAGATGAAAAAATTATTTGATAATGGAGCGTCTCTAAGTGAAATATTGAAAGCATTTAAAATAGATAAACAACAAATAACTAATTTTCAAGCAAATTTTACATCAAAAGAGAATGTTAAAACAATAATAGATATGTCTGGTATTAAAGAAGATAAAAGAAATAAAATATTTGTATTAGAAGGCACAAGTGGAATTGGTGGCGTTATATCAAATTTATTAAAAATATGTCCTAACAAAGATAATTTTATGATAGATAGTAATGAATACCACAATGTATTTTATAATTTTCAAAAGTTATTGTTTAAGGGATTAGATAACATTTTTGTATATAATACTGATTTTATGACATTTGAAAGTAGATATGAATATGATTATATTCTTGGTAATCCACCATTTAATTTACGAATTCAACAAAAAGTTATTAAATCAGCATATAAAGAGATGAAATTTAGTAATTTAGAACAGAAAAATATAGAGACAGGTAATGTTATAGGAGAACAGGTTAAATATGTAGATAAAACTTTATATGATGTTGATTTTGTAGCACAAGCATATAATTTATTGAAAAATCCAAGTGAAAAAGGGATGAAGGATGGAGGTGTATTATGTATGATTATATCAAATAGGTATCAACGAGATGATAAAAATAAATCTTTCATAACATTTAACAAATTTATTAAAATATCAAAAGAAACGGATGATACAAGTGTTAATGTTGTTGAAACAGGTGAATTTGATTATCACACAGAACAGCAAGAAGGAACAAAAGAAATGACAACTAAATATCCTATGGTATGTATATATTTAAGAAAATTATACAATGTTAATATTAACCTATCAAAAAATATATATGTTGATGAGGAAAACACAAAAGAGATAAAAGATGAAGCAGAGGCAGAATTAGAGAAAAGATTACAAGAATTAGAACTACCAGCACGAAAAAAGAAAAAAGACTATGATGTTATTAAATATAATTTAGATGAAAATTTAATAGATGATTATAATCAATCAATGAAAAAAGCACCAGCAACTGTTAAGGTTGAAGAGAAACCAAAACCAAAAGATATGAGAGGAACACGTAAAATGCCTGAACCTATAAAAGAACCTGAACCTATAAAAGAACCTGAACCAGTTAAAAAGAAAAGAGGAAGACCTAAAAAGGTAAAAGATGTTGAAGAAGATAATTCAGAAAAGAAAGCACAAGAAATTATAGCACAATATATAAAAGATACTGTAAAAAAAGGTGAGGGAACAAGAAGTCCATATTATTATAAAACAAAAGGTAAAGGTATTGTAGATACTGTTAAGGCATTTTTTACAGGTAGAAAGGATTATCCACCAAATATTAGAAAATTTATAGAACAAAATAAAGACCTTACTATAACAAAAATGAGAGTAGGGAGAAGACCTATAAAATCATTCATTACAACTGTAGGCAATGCTTTAACATTAGGCGGTTTGAAAGACGCAATGAAAAAACATAGTTATGATGATTTACTTCATTTATGGTTAGAATTTACTATGTCAAATGATAAATCTCATATTGTAGAAAAAGATGAGGTAGTGAAAATAGGAGCAGTTGATAATAGAGATAGTGAAAAGACAAATTTTATGGATGTTCCTATTAAAAATACAGTTAATGTATATGACTTTTTTTATAAACCATTGAAAGCAGTAGGTAAAAATTTGGTTGAATATTCAGCACATAAATATAACTGTCAAAATTTTGTTATGAATTTATTGAAATATAGTGGTAATCTAAACTCTGAATTAGAAAAGTTTATTTTACAAGATGTTGAAAAAATGTTAGCAGACCCTAAATTTTCATTACATAAAACTTTCATTAAGTTTATTACTGACGCAGGAGCGAAAATAGATGTATTAAAGCAAGGGGCGGGGAAAAACAAAAACAAAATGGTTGGTAAAGGTATAACAGACTGGTTGAAAAAGCATAAAAAAGCAATTTTAGGCACATTAGCAGGTCTGGCGGGTGTTTATGGAATAAAGGCATTACATCATAAACATCTAATTAATAAAGCAGAAAAAGAAGCAAATGAAATGATGGCGAATTATAATAAAGAAAAATACGGTTATGGATTAGAGGGTGAAGGATTAACAGAAAATAATATGGAAGGTAAAGGAATAACAGACTGGTTGAAAAAACATAAAAATAAACTTTTAGGTTTAGCAGGTCTTGCGGGTGTTTATGGAATAAAAGCATTACATCATAAATATCTAATTAATAAAGCGGAAAAAGAAGCAAATGAAATGATGGCGAATTATAATAAAGAAAAATACGGGTCTGGATTAGAGGGTAAAGGATTAACAGAAATTTTAAAAAAATTACTGAAATAAATTTTAAGGAAGGTTAGAAATCTTGTAAATTGAAGTATTCATATTTCTTAGTGATACATTTGATGTTGTGTATTGGTTTAGAGTTGTTAAACGCCATTCTGGAAAAACACCACGGCAAGAGGTAATAAAAGAACCACATATTAATTGTCTATCATTAACATTTGAAAAACCATAAGTTTGACCTATATTAAAAATTCTATCATTTACGGCATAATTTGTAAAAGTTAAAGTAAAACTTCCAGATGATGCGATTGTATCAACACTGACTAATGCCGAAAAATTGAATAAATATATACCATCATCAAAAATTTGTAAAAGACCAAGTGTATAAGTTATATTAGGGGTTGCTTCTAATGTTGTCCCACCAACTCCAAATTGAAAAGCAGGTCCGCTTCCCGCCCCTATTGATGTTAATCCAATACCATTATTATAAGAATAATAAGCAGGGGTTGATACTGATGTTATGCTTCTTACAATATTAAAATTTGCGTCAGTCCCTAATACAGAATTAGCAGGAACAACGCCTTTTAAATTCAAACTTTTAGATACATACATATCTTCACTGTTTATTTCTTTTACATCTAAAAATTTATCATTAATATATTTGTTATCACCATTCTCTTTTTCAGTATGACAATTTACGAAATCTATGATACTCGAACTCATTATATATATATATATATATGTATATATAATTTTTTATAAATATAAATAATTTTAATTAAACAGGAGTAATAGATAGTTGTGGATTTCTAAATGTTAAATCACTGAATTGACTTGATATTTGAAAACGACAAAATGATGGAGTTCCTGCTACAACATTCATAAAACCTTTTAAAGTTAATTTAGCACACGGTATATCTGTATTAGTCCCATTTACTTGGTCCAGTAAAAATTGACTGAATTCATTAAGAAAAAATGATAATGAAGCAATCCCATTTATAACATCACAACTAATTGATAAATCAACTAAATAAACACCAACTTCACTAATAGTAAAAGTTTGAAATGAAGGGTCTATATCAACCTTATTTCGTCTTATAATAGTTGAACTACCAAAATTTAAAAATTGATTTGTGCCAGAAGGAACAGTTTGAGGTGTTAATACTCCCGAAAGAATAGCATAAGGACTACTACTTGAAATAGGTGTTTCTTTTGATACCATATTATTATTAGCATCTAAACCTAAATATGTGTCAGGTGTTAAACTTCTCATTTTTATTGTATTTTGAACATATCCATTATCACAATTAATTTCTTTTACATTTAAACATTTATCATTTATATATTTTGTATCACCTACTTCATTTTCTGTATGACAATTTACGAAATCTATTATTGAAGCACTCATTATTGATATATATATATATATATATAATAAAATTATTTATATATATAGATTTTTAGAAATTGCGGAGAAATCTACAAATATATTTATAATAATAAAATATTATCTCCGCAATTTCTAAAAAAAAGTTTTAAATATATAAGAAATTTAAAAATTAAAAAAATAATTTAAAAATGTTTTAAAAATTATTTTCTATATATAATATATATATAAAAAATATGCCTAAAATTGTCCTACCAAAAAACCAAACTTATAAGAATAGACCCGAGGAAGAAGCAGTTAAGACCATTAAGAAGTATTGTAAAATTTATCATCAACGTAATCTATTATTAGAAGATATTGATAATATTGATGATTACTTTTTATTAGGCACAGACCATCAAAACGCAGATATTTATACAATAGATAAAGATGAACTTGTAAAAGAAGGAGCAATTACTAAAAAATATTTTTGTATCAAAAAAACAAAAATAGACCATTTGAAAAAGTTGTTAAATGATAATCATAATATGTATGAAATGATAAAACCAAATGTAGAGACTAAATTGTATTTTGATTTAGAAGCAACAATTAAAGATGGAGAAGATGATACACTTCTAAGAACATTTTTTATGACAGCAATAGCACATATTCTAATCAATGATTTTGATATATTCATAACTGATGAAGACATTGTTATATTAAATAGTAGTAGAAAAAATAAATTTTCTAACCATTTAATTTATCAATCTATTAAATTCAATAATGTTGAAGAACAAAAAATGTTTATTATATACATCAACAATAGATTTACAAATCCATTAAATGATAATGAGAAGAAAATGTTTGATAAATTATTTTTTGTTGAAGATGAAAAACAAAAAGGTATTATGGATTTACATCCATACGCTAACTATCAATTAATTAGATGTATCAACCAAACAAAGATATACAAAACATTTAAATTATTACCAACTAAAAATATTGATGTATTAGATACACTTATATGTCATAATATCAATAGTAAAATTTTAATAACTAAAAAGATGATTGAAAATAAAGCAGAACAGATGAAGAAACCAATAAAACAAATCAATAAAAAAGAAACAAAACAAACTAAAAAAGATGACGAAGAACCTAAAATACAAACATCAACCGAACATTTTAGTAATTTTAATTTCACTTTAACACAAGATAACACTTTAATGTCAAAAAAGAATATGACATATATGGACTTAAAAAATCTACCTTTATATAAAAGATATTTATATTTAATACCTAATAATACACCATCATATCAAGATTTTATAAATATCGGTTTTGCTATTCGTGGGTCAAATGGTATTAAGGATGACTGGACGCAATGGAGTTTATTAAGTAAAAAAACAGATAATGATGATAATATTATAAATGGATTTGATAAATTTAAAGTAGATGGAAGAACATTTAATATTAATACTTTGAAAAGACTTGCTAAAAAAGCACATCCTGAATATTTCAACACAGAAGAAGAACTTTTTAGAGTTTATTTTGATTTAGAATTAGATGACATTAAAGTTATAGAAGAACATAGTGAATTTGTAAGTCAAGAAGGAACAAAAGATGAAAACAATATTTTAGATGATAATAAATTTATGATATTGTATGCTTATTTAGGAAGAGGCAAAACAACCGCTATAAAAAGAATGATAAAAGAGAAAAAATATGAAAGATATTTATTTTTATCACCAAGAGTATCATTTTCATTATTTATTAGTCAAGAGTTTGAAATAGATAATTATACAGATGCTTTATTAGATGAGAATGATAAAGATAAAATAAATATTTCAAAATCAAACAAAATAATCATTAGTGTTGAAAGTATCCAAAAAATAAATGTTGATAACAATTATCAATGTATATTTTTAGATGAAAGTGAAGCAATCCTCGCTCAATTTAGTAGTCCAACTATGAAGAGTAAATATTTAGATTGTTATAACAAGTTAGATGTATTAATCAAAAATGCTGAAAAAGTTGTATGTGCTGATGCTTTTCTAACAAATAGAACTATTAGATTTATCAAATCATACAAACAACCTATTACACTAATCAAAAACAATACCGCCCCTATAAAAAGAGATGCTGTAAGACTGACGTATGAAGATTTAGAAAAACAACTCATAAATGAAATTACAAACAATAAAAAACCATATATATGTAGTTCAACAAAAAAACAATTAGAATTAATTGATGCTGGTCGTAAATTTATGCCTGAAAAATTTAATAAATCATTGATGTATTTCGGTGGTTATAAAAGAGATGATAAAATGTTTAAAGATAGTCTCAAACAAATTAATACAACGTGGTTAAATGCTTCATTTGTAGGCACAACACCAACAAACACGATAGGATGTTCTTACAGTGTAAAAAATGATTTTGATAATGTATATATGATGTGTCCCTTTCCAACTTGTAGTGTTCGTGATATGTTTCAAATGATGATGAGAGTAAGACATATTAAAGAGAATAAAATGTATTTTTCATTACCTGAAACAAAACGTAATATGAAAAAAAATAGAGATGATATTTATTACTTATCATTAGATAACTTTGAAAATTACAATAAAGAAAAGATACAACTATGTATTGATGAGGTTAATAAATTTATTAGTGAAGAGAAAGATGATGAAAAAACATATACATTACAAATGATGAATGAAACATTAAAACAATTTGATGAAACACCAAAACCATTAAGAGAGATTATTTATTTTAATCTATTTGAAATGTATGTATCAAATACACATTACGAAAAAATGTATTACAAATTTTTAGATAAATGTGGATACAAATATGAGAAACCAGTTGAAACAAAAGAAAAAACAACTACAAAGAAACAAGACAAAAAAGATAAAGAAGAATTACAAAATATTAAAGATGAAAATTTAGAGAAGATGATTAAAGAATACAATGAGATATTAGATATTGATTGTAATGATATTGAAGAATATATTTTAAAAGAAAAACTTATGAAAGCATCAAGCGATGACAAACTTATAAAAGAAAAATATTTTTACAAAAAGATGATTAAGAAAGATTTATCAATAGAAGAACAAGCGAAGAATTTTTATAATGGATATATAAATACTCATACAAGACAATATTTACAAAGAGCATACGATGAGAAACATAAAAGTTATATTGATTTGATTTGTGATGAACTTTATGATAGTAATAATTGTAAAGAGATGATAAAAGGACATTTCTTAAAGTTATCAGTAATAAACAAGTTTGTTGATGTATTGAAAATTAAAAATACATTTGACAATGAGACTATAATAGATAGAAAAAATATAGAAACATTAATACCATATATAGAACAGAACCGTAAAAAGATATCTAACATATTTGATTTTGATGATACAGCAAAAGAGAAGGTAGATGAAAAATATAAATATAAAACATTCCTTCCATATATTGAAAGATGTATAACTAATTGGAGTGGTTGTTATTTTACAATTGAGAAAAAAGATAGTCATACAAAAAAACCTATCAGTTATAAATTAAGTGGTAATAACTTCTTTAATTTGATAAAAGATAAAAAGATTGAAAACAAAAAGGTTGATGAATTAATTAGTAATATAGATTTTATTAATGACATTTAAATATAAACTTAATTATAATCATAAATATTTATTTAATATATTAAATATTAAATAAATATTAAGCATTAAGACGTAGATTATCTTAATTAAAAATTTTTAATTAAGGTTTAACCATACATTTATATTAACATTAGGTTAAAATATATATAAATGGTTGAAATTAATTATTAATATTAAGTTTAAATTTTTTTCTAAATATAATATATATAGAAATGTTTAAAATTAAGGTCAAACGTGAAAAACTTTTATGTATTATATGTAATAAGAACATACGATTATATAAAAAGAAAATATGTGGGATGTGTAATAATCCTCCAACTATAAATAAATATCTTGAAAAGTTAAAAGATATTGATGAGATAGATGGGGGATATAGAAGAGAGAATAATATTGTATATTTATAAATATATATTCTTATCCTTATTGTTCCAATCTTTCATTGCTTTCTTTTCTAATCTTCTCAGACGCTTATAATAATCAGGTATTTCTTCTAAATGTGCTATTACAATTTTACTTGTAATATCAAAATCGCCGTGAGTAATGTTTCTATGTTCCATTTCAGTATTGAAACCAAAATGAAAATCTTTTTTACTTATCATTTTAGGATTTAGTTTTAATTCCTCAAATAATTTGTTTGTAGTTCTAATATCAACCATACTATATTATTTAATTTAGAAAATAAATATTAATACATATATGACTTATATTTGATTAATAGAAAAATCAAATTTACATTTTATATATGTTGTTCTAATCATTGTTAATAAATCATTAATATTATCCATCGTATAATAGTTTCTTTGTTTTAAGTTTTCATTTTCTCCTGCGTAATACTCATCAAGATATTCATATATTAAATCAATAACTATTTGTTCTGCTTTATTCTTTGATTTACAATGTCTATATATAATATCATTATTTCTATTTTTATAATCATCATCGTAAATAGTTAAAACAAGTAAATACATAATGTATATATTATTTAATTTAGAAAATAAATATTAATATTAAAATTTATTTTATATATATAGAATATATACAGATATGGATGTTTCAAAGTTAAAAGAAGATATCAAAAAAAATAGACCTAAAATTTCACAAAATAGTATTAATACATACACATCAATACTAAAAAATTTATTTAAGAAATTTCATACAGATGGTGATGAATTTAATATTAACTGGTTTGAAAAAGAAGATGACATTATTAAACATTTGAAAGATGTTAAACCTAATATTAGAAAAACAATATATTCGTCATTAATATCTATTACAGATGATAAACATAATAAGAAATATAAAAAAGCGATGATGGATGATGCCGAACATTATAGAAGTGAAAACTTAAAACAGAATAAGACAGAAGCACAAGAGAAAAATTGGGTTAGTCAAGATGATGTAAAAAAGAAAGTTGAAGAGATGATTAAAAGCGTTAGAGGTTTGTGGAATAAAGAAAATCTAACTAAACAAGAATATCAAAAATTACAAGATTTAATTTTAGTATCACTAACATCTGGTATTTATATACCACCTCGTAGGGCGGTTGATTGGGTTGATTTTGTTATAAGTGATATAGATGAGAAAACTGACAACTATTTAAAAAAAGATGAATTTCATTTTAACAAATATAAAGGGAGTGATAAGAAAGGCGAACAGGTCGTAAAAGTGCCTAAGGTGTTATTAATGTTAATAAAGAAATTTATTAAGGTTAATCCACATAAATATTTATTAGTTGATAGTCAAAACAAGAAGATGAACTCAATTAAATTAAATCAACATTTAGAACGTATATGGGGTAAGAAGGCAGGTGTTAATATTTTTAGACATTCTTTTATTAGTGAAAAATACCCTATATTCAATGTTGAAGAACTAAAAAAGGATGCGGAGCAGATGGGAAGCAGTGCTAATATGATGTTAGAGACATACATTAAAAGGAAAACCTAAATTTATCATAAAATAGATAAGCAAAAACCGCAAACCCTACGACACATAATACAATAATTTCAACCATTAATATATTATTGTAAAATATTTTATTTTTTAGAAATTGCGGAGAAATCTACAAATATATTTATAATAATAAAAAATTATCTCCGCAAATTCTAAAAAAAATATTTAAAATCTAAATATATATTATATGAATATCAATTTAAATGATTTTGAATACAGAAAATCAACAAGAAAATTAAAAAAATATGATGTATTCTATAATGGTGAATATATTGTTTCTTTTGGTGGTATCCGTCCTAATGGTGTGCCTCATACACAGTATTATGACAAACTTGGACTATACAAAGATTATAATAATTTGGATGATAATAAAAGAGCGAATTATAAAAAAAGACACGAAAGTGATAGACATAATAAATATAGTGCTGGATGGTTTAGTGATTTACTATTATGGTGAAAAAAATATATTATATAATATTATATATAATATGTCATTATCTTTCTGTGATAAAGTAAGACAATTTTTTAGAGATTTATCAGTAAAAGATAGTTGTGTTTCATCGTGTTGTAATACTGTTATTGAAAAAGAACATAAACATCATCATAAACATAAACACAAACACAAAGATGAAGATATACAAAATGATGAGTTAAAAAATGAAAATAAAAATGTATAGTTTTTTTAAAATATTTTAAACATTTTTAAAATTAATTTCTGATTATAATATATATAGAAATGTCAAGTTTTAAAAATGATTATTCTTTTGGAACTAAGAACGAAGATGTTGTGTTAATTAAGATAGAAAAACATTTTAATGATAATATTAAAAAATCATCATCTGTTGTGTCAAGATATGATTTTAAAGGAGATACATATTATTATGAATTGAAAACTCGTAATAATCAGTATAAAACGTATCCTACCACACTAATACCATATAATAAAATTATGGAAAATAAAAAACAAATATTTTTGTTTGATTTTTTAGATGGATTATACTACATAGAATATGATAAAGATGTATTTAATAAATTTGAATTGAATGAATTTGTTAGAAAACCAAGAATAGATTATAAGGATAAAAAAAGTCTTTATTATTTTATCCCAATAGAATGTTTAATAAAAATTTAATATTTAAAAAAGATTTAAAATTTATTTTCTATATATAATATATATATATAAAATGGAAAATCAAGACCTTCAAGAAATTCAAACAATACAAGAAAATGCTATTAAAAAAGAATTTAATAATATAGAATATCAAAAAAAATATTATCAAAAAAATAAAGATAAACTATTAGTAAAACTAAAAGAAAAATCTATATGTGAATTATGTGGCGGTTCATATAGTTATGTATCCAAAAATAGACATTTAAATAGCGAGAAACATAAAAGAAAATTAATTTAAACTTCATCAGAACCTCTCAAATCCGCCCACGCTTGTTTTAAAGAAACTCCTGTTTTATGTTTATATTTCATAACATCGCCCCTATTTACTTTTGACAACGCTTTATTAACGTTTCGTGTGCCTCTCATATCTTTTTGTTTAACCTCTTTTTTTACCTTTTTAGGTCGTCCTCTTTTTGCTCCTGATACTTGTCTAACTTTCTTTACAAAATTCATCTCTTCTTTAACTTTCGCCCACGCTTCTTTTAAAGACACATTATTATCTTTTCTATATTTTTGAACTGCTCTTAATAGTTCAGGGTCTGCTCCTTCTCCTTCCATTAGTTCAACTGATTTACTTCTTCGTCTAATTCTTTTAGATGGTCGTGGTATATCGTGTGGATATACTTTATGAACCTTACCAAAAACTTCGTAAGGTTGAATTTTTACATCAGGTTCATATCTCGGGTCATCTTCTGCTAACATTTTTCTACCTCCTCTCTTTTTTTTACCTAATCCTATATGTTTCAATCCTTGTGATGCTAAACCATATAGACTATTATCTCCTAATAGTCCCTCAAATGGCTTTAACGCAGGGACACTTTCAAAAATTGGTTTTCCGATAGTGCCTAATACTGAACCTACTGTGCCTAACATATCACTTAAAAAACCTTTACCTTTTTTTTTAGGTCTCCCTCTACCTCTACCCGCAATATTTTGTAAATCCATTACAGGTAATTGTCTAACTTTTTTCTCATCGTCGCTTGGATATTCTAATCCAGCATAACCGCCTACAAAATCATCCTTAATGTATGGAAAACCCGAACCCCAGAATTGCTTGTATCCAGTGTTATAAAACGTATTAAATTTTTCAGGATATGGTGGAAATGACATTTATTATATATATATATATATATGTATATAATAATTTTTTTATAATAAAATTATAATTGTAAAACAGGAATATTAATACTATTAATAAATTCTAATGTTTTTTCATTTATTTTTAACATAAAATATTCACTAATTGGTTCAATAATATTTATAATATTTTTACTATCTCTCATATTTATGATACTTTTAATATCTTCAAAAATACGATTAGGAATATTAATCTCAAATATATTCTGTAATCTATTAATAATATTATTTATATGTGCGTGTATGTAATTTAAATTAGAATTTACACTATAACCATATTCTAACATATCAACTAATACACCTAAATCAGTATTACAACTATTTAACATATTAATATTACCATCTAAAAATTCACTTACAATTTTCATAAATTTCCAATTTTGATTTTGTCTTTCATACGAATAATATCGTTTTAGATATTTTAATAAATTTTGTGGTTTTAAATAATAATATTGTAATCCATTTAATCCTATTTGATATTTTTGTTCTTTTTTAGGTGTGTCAGGTTGTGAAAAAAATACGTTTGTAATTTCTGTAAATCGTCCTTTACTCTCACAAAAGAAATACATATCAATCTTATTTAACTCACTTGTATATACGGCATCTTTTAATTTTATTAAATTTAGTCCATCATCTGTTTTGTATAATTTACTTATTTCATCAGGTGTCCATCTTACAGTTATTGCGTTATGTAATTCTTTATACAAATTTAACCATTTAGGAAGTAAATCCTTATCATTTAATTGTGGAATTTCTGAAAATTCTAATTCTTTATATTTGTTATTAAATAATTCAAATAAATTAGGTTCATAACCTTTAATTACACCATCTTTAATGATACCTATATGTTCGTCTAATGGTTGAAATTTTTGTTTATTACCACTTTTAATATCACCTAAAAAATATTTTTTATTATAATCATCTCTTGATATGATTTTATCAACAACTGATTTCATTATATTAGGTATATGATTTATATCATCAACTTCTTCTCGTAAATCAATATCACCAGCATAAATAAGATTAGAAAATAATGAACTACCGAAATGTGATACTTTTGAATTTTTATAACTAATTAGATTAACCGCCTCAATTACATCATCACTATATTGTATATCATAAACCTTTTGTTTTCTTAATTGTTTAATATCTTCTTGATTAACAACAACCTTTTTCATATATAATTATAGTATATAAAATAAATAATATATAAATAATATAAAATTTAAAAATAATTTTCTAAATATAATATATAATTATGTGTGAATTGATAGAAAAACTGTTTATGGATATTAAACCTGAAACCATTAATATTCAATTAGATGAAGAAGAAGTATTCAAACATTATGATAAAGACAAAGACGAACTTTTAGTTTTAATCGGGAAACTAAAAGCAGAAAATCATAGTCTAACACAGAGATTAGTTGGTCTTGATATTTGGTTAAAGGAAGTTATAGGAGAATATTATAA
>Ga0114963_10000679_pt1 | contig 22969 bp, 18 predicted proteins | sample C_131016_EF_Meta_FD_87019 | JGI IMG/M metagenome (GOLD analysis project Ga0114963, IMG submission 87019) | Freshwater microbial communities from Lake Croche, Canada to study carbon cycling - C_131016_EF_MetaG | ecosystem: Environmental > Aquatic > Freshwater > Lake | place: Lake Croche, Canada...
ACAGTCTATCCACAAAAGCAGGAGTTCCTGTGCACGGAATTGCAACTGAAAAAGACTTGTTTAAAGCCTTAAAGATGGAATGGAAGGAACCCTTTGAACGTGGCTAGTGCTTTATCCAATGCTTTGCTAGGAGTAGGACTACATTCTTTTTTGAATGTAAGAGGCTGAGGAATGGTCTCCAAATGGGTGACACAAAAGGTTGCATTTCGAAATGCAAATTGCACCGGTGTATCTTGATACAATGTAACAGTTATAAGAATCTCTTCATCTTGAATCAAATGTGCAAAGGAATTGTATACATCAATGTTAATACAGCCTGATTGTAAGGGAGGACGTAGTTTGGGAGACCATTGCTTCCAAGAGTTGTAAATTCCAAATGGATCTCCTTGATTATAACTATAGAATTCATAGATATTCATTTCCCGTAGTAATAAATTATCCCCTGATGTAATGTAGAATGTGTCAAACTTGTTAAAACATATCTTATAACGACCATGTTCCAATGGAATAACAAATCCAAAGTAGAGTGGATCTTCTGCGTCCATATGATCTGAATAGCATTCTTCTCCATAACATATCATTATAAACAAATATGTTAGAAGTTTCCACATTGTATATACAATTTATATATACAATGTGAAATATATCATTTTTTATAGAGGACGAATGGTTCCTATTGCCGAAGAAGACCAGTACCGTGACCAGGTACAGGCAGTTCTCAACACTTCTTCATCAATGACACTGCATGTTGATGGAAAAGGACCAAGCACAGGAGGTACCGACATCCAAAAGCCCCATTCACTTTGAAACGAGGGAATCAAGATATGATAAGGCGTTCCTGGCGCTGGTTGCATCGATTTTACAAAATGAAGACCGCTTCGATATTTCTCTTCGTCCGCCCCTGGTGCTACAGGACCAGTGTGCGTCACTAAGGCTCCTCCTGGAGCCAGGTGTGCATATATTAGATCCCAGAAGGAACGATTGTACAATCCATCCGTTTCAGTTGGATCTGGATCTGGCAAATCTAATATGATGACATCAAACCTTCCAAAGCGGGGAAGAATTGTGCGTATATCTTCCGCTATAAAACTCACCTTTGGATCATTATAGAGATCATTTTCCACCCAGTCTAGATGACGCCGGCAAAGATTGACTAATCCTTCATCAATATCAATCCATACCACATGTTGTACATCCTGCCAGCGAAGGACTTCTTGCACCGTGGCTCCTTCTCCTCCTCCTACCACCAAGACCTTTCGATTCGGAATAGCAGCAGTGGCTGCCATGACTGGTTGGACCAGCATTTCATGATAAATCACTTGATCCGTTTCTGCTGATTGAAGCTCTCCTTCTAAAAAAAGCATTCGTCCATAGGTTGGACTATCTGCAATGACCACATCTTCACATGCATCTGTTCGACCAGCAAAGGCAACCGTTGATAGTTTATAAATGGTAGGTGTATCAGAACTGCAAGCATGTTCCACATAGGACCCATTGGTTAATGTGGTCATACGTGGTACATCTGCATAACAATGAGAGGTCATCTTAATTATTTATTGAGATGTAAGAGGCTTTAAGAGGAATACGAAATAGATAATGTTTCGCTTCTTTTTGTTGCAGCAGCCTTTCCGTCAGCGGAGCTGACGGAAAGGCTGCTACTGCCACCCCCCGCATTGCGGGGGGTGGCTGCAATAAGGTGTGGTTTTAAGGTCATTCGATAGTGTTTACGGCAGAGGGGAACATAGGCATCACCTGTACCTACACAAGGAGTCCCAGACGAAGCAGCACTTGCCGCATCTTCCCGTTTGGCATAGGTAAAGATTGCAGCCGTTCCATCTTTACAATAGGCACAAAAGGCAGTCAGTTTAGTAATTTTATCACAAAGCGGCAATAAAGATCCAATCTGTCCAAAGGGTTTGCGTTCTGCATTTCCATCTAATCCCACCACAACAATATGTTTTTCATAGACATCAAGTGCCGTTATGACAAACTCTAATAGATCATCAAAGAATTGCGCTTCATCAATCACAATTAATTGTGCATAGAGAAACTCCTGTTCTTTCAACATAGGAATTAATTCTTTCACACTAATGGCAGGTACAACTTGCTTATCATGATTTATGACAGAGGAAGAAGTTCCATAACGAATATCTAAACTATGATTTAATACCAGCATGTTCCATCCTAAGGATTGGTGACGTTTTACAATGGATTGTAAGGCAGAGGATTTTCCCGCAAACATGGGACCGACTAATAATTCGAGACTCATGATTCTTGAAGAATCCCTTCTTCATTCTTTATGTACAATCATTTTTTAAGAGACCAAAGTTTTGTTGAAGCATTAAATCGTGCTTTGGATTCCATAAATTCATGAATTTCTTTGTTTTGATTAGCACGAGATAGTGATGCAATATGATGATAGTTAAACTCGTCGTTGTGATCTTTTTTCCACTCCTCAACATCCTTTACAATTGTATCATACCGTTTTTTCAAGGGGTAGAGACTATATTCTTTAATACTATTCCCACCTCGTGCATTTTTTGACCAATGGAAGTATTTTGTCTCTTTTGTTGGAAGCTTGGAAACAGCAGCATGAAAGGTACGTCCATCAGTTCCACTAATTTGTTCGGCTCCCATAATATGAGGATTTGTCCGTAGAAAAGAGGATGTAAAACAGGGATCATAGGATCGACCTCCTACTACGACCTTATCACAATTGGTAAGAAATTGATTTTGCATACGAGCAGCACGTGTAAATCGGGAGGGACTAATCAAACTCACAATCGAAATATCACGCAGTGTTTCATATATTTCTACAGATTGATTGTAGTGAGCTGGATCATTATAATGAGCTGGATCAAGATCTGCAATAAAGGGATAGGGGTAAAAAAAGACATTGTGATAGGGAGTGAGTTTATAGGTTCCATCAGGCTGAGAAATTCCTGCAAAATCACTCTTTACATCTTTCACACCACGAAAGAGGAGTGTTCCCTTTGGGATGACTGTATAAGGAATATGTAATTTCTTATATGTCAAGGTTCTATGATGTTTATGTTGTTTGCGAGTCTGCATTTCCCTACTTTCCACCAAGAACATTTCCAGGTCCAGTAAAGTAATTTTTTTGAAACCGTCCAACTGGTTTTGGTTTTACAGACGCAACAGAGGCTTCTGGTTCAACAGGAGCAGATGCCGCTGCTGAGTTACTACTTGTTGTAGGAGGAAGTGGTAAGGGAGCATCTCGTGCAGGAAGCATATCGATGCTTAGCTCTATGCCTCGAATGCAAAGGGGATCCTTTGTATCGGGAATTGTCACAGGAATTGTAATCCAAAGAGTTGGTAAATCTTCTAATTGAAGAGGATAACTTTTTCCTTTTTGAATGCAGCTATAGCGTTCTAAGGCATTGCTTAAGGCAGTGCGAGGATCTTTGCACTTGAGTAATTCCGATGTATGAGGTTCAAGGGCAATCAACGATGCCATAGAGGGATAACAGCGTTCAAGCATGCAAAATCCATCTTCTGTATGTAATTGAGTCCACATCCAGTCGGGTATATAGAGAATCGTCTCACCATCGATATGAGGTCCAATAGGTGTCCCTACAAGAGTTCCAAGAGGGGTTTTCAATTCATACAGAAGTAGTTCTCCAGCAGCTCCTTCTCCTAGGGTATCAAAATATTTAGAAGGAATATAAAACCCGTTGGAGGCTTCCAATTCAGGCGTTAATTCCAACGAAGGATGATAACAGAAAGGAAGAATTGTAAAGAGTACTTCATCCATTCTAAAATTGTATATCTATTTTATAGCTATACAATGAATATTATCAATTTTATACATATAATATAGGGATGGCAAAAACCATAAAAAAACCGATCCCCCGTTGTCAATGTTACAAACGGGGAACACAGCCATGCAATAAACGGGCAATGAGAGATTCTGTTTTTTGTAAGGAGCATCAAGACTGTCCACTTCCTCCTTTATCAGGAGACGAACCGCTTTACACTCCTGAGAAATGGAATCAGGATCCTGCAATTCAGAAATCGCACAATTGTTACAGTTTTGCAATGAATTATATGGATAAAGCATTAGCAGATAAGTGTCGAGAAGATAATAATGATAGTGATAAATGCCGCGCTCGATTTCATCAACCCGGTAGTGTTCATGGAGAACGAAATGAGTTAGATGCCAAAGAACGTCGTAATTGCAAAGCCTTGGATCGATTGATTCGTGCGGATAATCCCTCTGTTACGAAAAGTAGTTTCTATGGGAAGTGTCCTTCTAAGACGAGTAAAATGTATATGACAGTGGACAAAGGGGAAGATTTTCATTTTTATTTACAGAATCCTTCCGAAGTTCTTGCTAAGAATGCAAAACGCACCCTGGATACACTTCCTCTTTATTCGGACAAGGGAGGATCCAATCCGGCAAAGAAAGTAGATGCAATTGGAAGACCAATCTTTAATCCAGAATTGGCATCACGTGATTTTCGTTGGAAGGGAAGTGATCTTAATTATGAGGATTCCTGCGGGTTTTATTGCGTTCCCCGCGACGGATCGGTTCAGTTAGCATCAGCCGCCCAGAATGGCGGGCTGCGACGTCGCAGCTCTTCCCAGGACGGATGGCAGCGGTCTCAACAGAACCGGCGGGCGCGGCAGTCTCGACGACGGGTTCGACGCTAGGAAGAGTGCGTCCTCGCAATTGTAGCATCTTTGAAATAGTTTCAAAAAAGAGATCTTTTTCAGGAAATGGTATTTCTTTCTTATAGAGTGCATCAAACATACATAAATATGAAATCCCTAACGACCAAATATCACTTTGTTGTTCGGGTATAGGAGTTCCAATCAGTTTTTGTAAAGCTCGTGTTGAATATCCTTCTGCTACAGATGGAATCCAGTGTTCAATCCAGCGCATTGCAACAGAGTCTTGTTTCCAAAGTTGAACTGCTTCTTCTGGTTTGTATTTTTCCACCACTGCAAGACCGAGTGCAACTTCAGGAGCTGCATACATTATATCTACAGATCCTTCCAGAATCTCATAAGGATGTTCTATCAAAAGATTTAGAGGATGGATCGCTCCATGAGACTCTCCACGTGTATGAATTTGTTGAAGTATTCGTATCGAATGGTTCAAAAAATAATATAAGGAATCAAGTGTGGTAAGATCTGTCAAAGTCTTCATCCTGTTTCTACGGAGGAGTTTCTTCTAGAAAATCACACGCGATACTAGGAACATCATGGAATGGATGATTTATACCGTTCTCGTCACATTATTAATCATTGTTTTATGGGAGTGGTTTTATGGACATTTACTATATGAAGGGTATGAAGATAATGTACCTGCTTATTTTGGTAAGTTTTTTCCTAAACGATCGGATGTTGTTCCTGGACAGTTGGAAGAGCAAGATGGATATGTCCGAAACAAACGATATAGTGAAGCATATGCCGATATTCAAGGGTTAGGATACAAAGCGGATTTTTGTCGTGTGGTAGAGCGTCCCGATGATCCAGGCAGTCGAAGAGTGGTCTGTGCTCTTGCCGGTCAAGAAGGGCTTGATACCTTTGCTTATTCGTCCAAGTCAGCACGCTCAGGAATTCGATTCAGTCGTGATGACTATTACCGTGATGTGAATGGAGACAAGCGTGATGATTATTGTCGTATCTTAAAAGTGAAAGAAGCACCCTTAGATGCATGGGAAGCTCGTTGTATTCCTTCAGGTTTAATTGAGTTTAAACATGAGTTTGAACTTACCGATTCAAAACCTCCTGCGGATATTGCTGAATTGCTTCTCTTTTTTGAAGGAATTATGGTGTGGTATCGGTTTATTGATGATATGGTCGATTATGCTGAAAATAGTAAATTGGCGTTGGCAGGAGATATAGAGATGGACGAAACGCCTGTACCGCGAAGCGGGACAGGCGGTGAGTTGCCGCAGCTGGGAATAAATGAAACTGCAAAATCCAGAAATCCACAGCCTCATGTAAATGGATTGGAGATCAACAAGCTACCACCACTTACAGAAGAGAAACCCCCTGCGGAACAGTTTATTCGAATTGGTGAAAATGATAAACTGGAGTGGGAATCAAAAGTGCGATTGCGAGATTTACGGGCAATCAGTGTCTGGGTCTATTTTGATGAGTTTACACAAAATGCACCGATCTTTGATTTTGGAAATGGTGCAGGAAAAGACAATGTACGGTTGGCGATTGAAGGAAAGGGAAACCGTGCAACAAAGTTGCAAGGTGTGATGAAGCCGCGACCAGATGAGTTTGCTAAAGTCTGTAATGCTAAAGCAGCAATAGAAGTAAGTCCTAAATTGTATTTAGCAACATCGGATGCCAATGTTGATATATATGAATGTAAGGGTCCTGAACCAGTTGAATCAACCTATCCAGAGGATGATAATCCTCAAGAAGCAGGAGTTCCAAGTGCAAATCTGATTTTTGAAATATGGGATACCCAACAACGAAAAATGAGAATTCGTGCCATTAATGCTATACCGTTAAAACAATGGTGCCACGTGGTTGTTACAACAACGGATGCAACTTCTTTCAGACCTACATGGCATGTGTATATTGATAACAAGAAAGTGTTGGAGCATGAAGATGGACATATGCCGTTGAACTCGTATACGACTCTCAATTACATTGGAAAAAGCAATTGGGAAGATGTTGGAGTGGGGCAGTACGATGATCAAGATGGACGTTTTAGAGGATCTTTATTTGATTTTAGATTGTATCGATTACCGATGTCTTCTGCAAAGATTGCAAAGACTTACGCGTGGGGGCACGCACGGTTAATTTAGAGCGTTTACGAGTTTTACGGAATCCGCCTATTTTTAATCTGGCATCACGCAAGCCTAACACTCCTAATCTTTTAATAATTGCATCATTATGTTCTTTTGTACCTGTAATTATAAAACATCCATTTTTACCTATATTGCATCCTTGTAAGTCAATTTTATTATTAATATTATAAAGAGGACCCGTATTAATACCACGTAATTCATTCATAAATCCTCCTTTTCCACTTGTTCCTTTTACACGAGCGCACCAATTATTAGGACTACTTTTTCCAGGATTATTATTTTCAATTCCAAATTGATTTACAAATAGTTTTGTTCCATCTGATGCTGTAAATTGTGTTTTTACTCCATCTGGTAATGTGCAAGGATCTGTTTTAAGTTTTTTTCTATATGCATCTACTTTTTGATTATATTCCTTAACTTTTTGATTATATGTAAATCTAGCTGCAGCATTATCTTTGGTAAGAGGTGGTGGTGGTTTTATGAATGAATTAAATAGGCTAAATTCGGTTTCTGTTGGAACATTCGGCTTGTCTAATGTGAATGATGATTTTACGGGCGGTGGTGTTACTAGCGGTGGTGTTACTGGCGGTAGTGTTACTAGCAGTGGTGTTACTAGCGGTGGTGTTACTGGCGGTAGTGTTACTAGCGGTGGTGTTACTGGCAGTGATAGTGTTGGTTTATAGTCTAAAGAGGTTAAATATTCATCTAAATCTTCCTTCGTATATTCTCTTATTTTCTCAAATATAGGATCTATTTCAGTTTTTTTACTATTTTTACGTTTATATTCTGGCAATGATATAATTTCAGATTCAAACAGTTTAAACTTTTCTAGGATTTCCTGCATAGCATTAATACCAGTTTCGATCGATTTATATATATCATCTTTCTTTGTTTTTTCAGATGTATCGAATATAGCAATATCACTAACAACCTTAGTATTTGTAGTTATTAGAGTATCTCGTAATCTAGTTAGTTCAGCAATATAGTCATCTATTGATTTTTCTGTCGGCGGTGGTGGTGCTCCTTCTGGTGACGGTGGTGCTTCTCCTGATGGTGGTGGTGATGGTACTCTTTTCTTATTTACTTCAGATATAAGTTCATTTCGTTTGTCTTCTGACAATGCTACGATCTGTGAGAGATAGGATTCGATGTCGTTTATGTTTGGTAGAGGTGTTTTTGATAGATCATCCTTTCGAATATCCTCTTTCATATTTGCAAGGCTTACAAGTCTACTTACAACATCTGGCGGAATATTTGCTAAATCTTTGATTAACATCTTTCGTATAAGGTCTCCTCGCTTCCCAGTTGTTGATGGTTTCTCTGTTTTAGTATCTGCTCCTCCTGGTGGCGGCAGCAGTGGTCCTCCTGGCGGCGGTGGTCCTCCTGGCAGCAGTGGTCCTCCTGGTGGCAGTGGTGGTGGCGGCGGCAGTGGTCCTGGAAGGGCATCATCGACAGATACTGTGATCATACTTGGCGCAATACTATCTACTATAGCTGTAACGGTAGAACGACCCTTTCTAACTGCCGTCAAAGTTCCATCTGCAGCCACAGTTACAGTTTGTTTGAGAGAATTGGGAGGATTTACGACATAAATAGCAGGTGCGCTTGCGGTGGCGCCAGGAGGAAGAAATTGAGGCTGCAGTTTAACTACATCACCTACACGAAGAGGACCTACTTTAGGAAGTACAATGCTTTGGAGGCGGACACGTGGAACTATTGTAAGGGGAAACGTTGCTGTCTTATTACCATCCTGTGTTGTCACTGAAATCTCAGTCGAACCAGGAGCAAGGGCGGTGAGCAGTCCATGATCAGGATCTACGTAGGCAATATTCGGCATACTCGATGCGTATTGAACAGCTTGATTGGTGGCATTAATAGGGAGAATATGATGCGTTAATTGAATATTTTGTCCAATATAAAACGATCCAATCGGATCTAATGTAATACTTGTGACTGGAATTTTTCCTCCAGCTTTTGATTCATTATAACGTGTGGTTACTGACGTTAAATAATCATCTAAATCTTTCTTCGTATATTTTTTTATTTCATTAAATATAAGATCTATTTCAGTTGTTTTACTATCATATTCTAATTGTGATGATGGAATACCAGGCGGGAGACGCTGAACATCTTCTAGGATTTTCTTCATAGCATTAATATCTTTTTTAATAGATTCATATATGGTATCCTTATCTGTTATTGCAGGATTATCTAATATAGCAATATCACTAACAACCTTAGTATTTGTAGTTATTAGAGTATCTCGTAATCTAGTTAGTTCAGTGATATAGGTATCCATCGATTTCACGGGTGCTGACGGTGGTGGCGGCAATGGTTCAAATTCAAATTCAGGCGCCGATGCAGGCAATTGACGTAAATCATCCAAAAATACACCAATACTATTAGGTGTAATATCTACCGTTGCATGTCCAATCATAGTACTTAGATATGGTGCAACATTTGTAGGCGTATTCTTATATGCGTCGATCAATTTAGTTGCATCTGTTTTTAATACAAAGACAGATGTCATATTCCTACCCTATGAAAATAAAAACATGGTTAAAATTGATCCTCACTTTGATTTTCGACTTAAAACCATATAGCGATAGAATAGAAAGGAATGCCGCGTCTCCAACATTCCTCCGATACGGAGGCAATCATAGGAGTCCAATTCGGTGTCTTTAGTCCCGATGAGATTACACGCCGATCTGTGGTAGAAATTACTTCTGCATCAACAACGGATGGTGCTCTGGGAGGACTATTTGATCCTCGTATGGGAGTATTGGAGAATGACAAAATATGTCGAACTTGCAGGCAAAGAAATCATGAATGTCCTGGACATTTTGGTCATTATCCACTTGCAAGACCGGTCTATTTTACACAATTCTTCAAGCAAGTGGTAAAGATTCTTCACTGCATTTGTTTCAAATGTAGCAAATTATTGATTGATAAGGAAAAGAACAAGGATATTCGACTCAAAGGGGAAGCCCGGTGGAAGCATGTTCATGAAATTTGCCAAAAGATTACCCGTTGCGGGGAAGATACGGAAGATGGTTGTGGTATTCCCCAACCCACCAAATATCGTGAAGAATCCATTCATAAGATTTTCGCAGATTGGAAGGATTTGGATACTGCCGGAGGCGATATTCCCGGTGCCACGATCAAGGAAGGAAAGGCAGAATTTAGTATGTATCTCCTTCCAGAATATGTTCATAATTTATTACGAAAAATTACAGATGAAGATGTGGAATTCATGGGCTTTAGTCGACACTGGTGTCGACCCGATTGGCTAATGTGTACGGTCTTACCAATTCCTCCTCCTCAAGTTCGCCCTTCGGTGATGCAAGATAACAATCAGCGCTCTGAAGATGATTTGACTGCCAAACTGGTAGACATTATTAAGGCAAACAAAGATTTACATAAATTGATGGCACAAGATCCTACCAAGAAATCAATTCATGATTACAGTGAACTACTACAATATCACGTAGCAACTTTAGTGAATAATAATATTCCAGGAGTGAGTCCAAGTGCGCAGCGCAGTGGACGCATTTTGAAATCCTTGCAACAACGCTTAGGATCCAAAGATGGTCGCATTCGCAACAATCTTCAAGGAAAGCGTGTAGAATTTAGTGCACGCTCTGTAATTTCCCCAGATCCAAATATTTCGGTGAGTGAAATTGGATTACCGCTCAAAGTGGCAATGGATTTAACGTTTCCTGAACGCGTCACAGAGTACAACCGTCGAAAGTTGTATGCATTAATTCAAAATGGACCCGATGTGTATCCAGGTGCGAAAACAATTCAACGCGGAACTGATGGGCGTATGATTAATTTAAAAAATTCAAAATTAAAAGAACAAACATTATTTCAAGGTGATATTGTCCATCGACATTTGATGGATGGAGATATTGTGCTGTTTAACCGACAGCCATCTCTTCACCGCATGAGCATGATGGGACATATTGTACGGGTATTACCGTATCAGACGTTCCGATTGAATCCTGCGGCAGTCAAGCCATATAACGCGGATAAAAAATTGATGTCGGCTTAAAGGAAGTCTGCATTATATCTACTATAGAGACACAAGATGCTTGGCAGCATTTACAAAGCAAAAAGCAAAACATCTGGAAAAGAATATATTGGTCAAACCCAAGACACAAAGACACGTGATGCCAAACCCTATCGGTATGGAATTGCTGGTCGTTGGTCCGATCATGTCAGCTCTGCCTTTCGAGGTGCAAAAACTCCTTTAGCGAAAGCTATTTTAGAGTTTGGAGCGGATGATTTTGAATTAACATGTCTTGAAAAAGATCTTCCAGAAAATACACTTGATGAACGAGAAGCACATTGGATTGCAAGTCTCAATACAATCACTCCCCATGGCTACAATGTCATGCGTCATTCACGATGCAAGCACCGAGAACATACTACATTAGCAGAGCACTATTTACCAACAACGAACAAAGTAAGAATTACTTCGATCAAGTCTGGTGGTGTTCCAAAGATTATATATGTATATCTTGACCAAAAATCAGCGGATCCAATTCGCATTACGTTTGGTCAAAGTGCAAGCTGTGATTATGCAAAAGCATTGGAAGAAGCCAAAGACTTTGCAGCAAGATTTGCTGAAGAGGGGATTGATATTGTGGAAGAAAGTGCAGAGGATCCCTTGCGTAAATACCGTGAGAAGATTGAAGAAACGCGAACCTTAGAGGTAAAATCTCTACGAATTGCAAAGTTTAATTCTCTTGTGGCACTTTACATCAAGCATAAAGATGGAATAATACGTATGTGTTTTGGTGGAAAAACCATTACACAAGAAAATGCCTATAAAACTGCCAAGCTAATTAAAGATTCTATATTAGAAATACATGCGACTGCTTCTTTTGAAGACAGCTTATCGATGTCCGCAACAGGCGACTGCTTGTGAAGTTGAAGCAATACTTCATGAGGAAAACAGTGTAAATGCTTCTGCATGGTGCACACTCTCATTTCATGTGCATCAAGCAATATAATCGTCTAGTATCCAGATGGGATGCGAGACCACCAAATTCAGGGGAACCCCTAAAGCATAAAACTACCAAGGTGTGGATGAAAATCCTCACTGGCCTCGGAGAAAGACCGTAAGGGAGATGGTAACAACGTTTTATGATTCGAGCTCCGGTGGAAGGAGTAAGAAATGGGCAATCCTGACCCAAGCCTCTCTGCTGGTGAGCGTGAGGAAGGAGCAACGACTTTACGGTGGTCGGTTCTAGAGTGAGCTTAAGATAAAGTCTACTCCCAGTTGAAAAACTGGGTATGCCATGTTCGATGGCGACGAAATGAATATTCACGTGCCTCAGTCGGTTGAGGCAGCAATTGAATTGCGGATGATTGCCGCAATTCCACATCAAATAATTTCCCCACAAAATTCCTTGCCATTGATTGGCATTTTGCAGGATGCATTGTTGGGGGCAAATCGATTTACAAGACCGTCTGTGGCGTTCTCAAGAAAAGATGCTATGAATCTCTTGGTTTATTCCAAGATGTGGAATGGCACGCTACCAGAACCGGCAATTACGACTCCGCAACCGATGTGGACGGGGTTACAACTCATTAGCGCAATTTTGCCACCTCTCAACTTGACGATGAAGAATCTTCAAGATCAGGAGGTGGAAATTAAGCGTGGAATTCTTAGCAAGGGTATGCTTGATTCTAGTGTCTTTTCAAAGAATTTAATTCATATTATGTATAATGATTACGGACCTGATGCAACGATTGATTTCATTGATGCCTTACAAGCAATGATGAGTCAATACTTGATGAATTCAGGATTCTCGGTTGGTATTAGTGATTTGGTTGCCGATGCGGTTACCAAGAAGAAATTTACGGAAGCAATTAAAAATATTACCAACAAAACGGAAGATATGATTCTCCAATTACATACAGGTCTCTTTGAAAATTCCAGTGGTCGTTCCAATCAAGAAAACTTTGAAGGAAAGATGATTGGTACCTTAAAGAAGGCTACTGATGAAGCAGGTGGCATAACAATTAAGTCTCTTTCTGACAATAATCGTATGACAAATATGATTAAAGCGGGAGCCAAGGGTTCTAACTTAAACGTGAGTCAAATGATTGCAGTGCTCGGTCAACAAGAAATTGAAACAAAACGAGTTCCTTATGGATTTAAGAATCGAACTCTTCCTCATTTCAAATGCTTTGATGATTCTGCTAGTGCACGCGGCTTTATTACATCTTCTTTTGTAGATGGATTGGAACCAAATGAATTCTTCTTTCACGCCATTTCTGGTCGTGAGGGAATGATTGATACAGCGGTGAAATCTGTCACAGGAGATACAATGATTCTGATTTTGGAACAAGGTATTGCCAAACATGTACAGATTGGTGAATGGATTGACACACACCTTGCAGCTGTAGATGATAAAGAAATTGAACATCATAAAGTTGCAAATTTAGAATTATATAATCTTCCCCATGAGGTATATATTCCAACTCCTGATGCAAAGGGAGGTATTTCATGGGAAATTCTATCAGCAATTACACGCCATGATCCTGGTAAGACCCTTTATGAGGTGAAAACTGCAAGTGGTCGTAAGGTGATTGTTCCTGAATCCAAATCAATTCTAGTATGGAATGAAGAAACTGGTAGTTTTGCTGCAAAGCCAACGCCTGAAGTTAAGATTGGGGAATTTGTTCCTGTGACTCTTTCATTACCATCAATTCAAGTGTTAGAAGCAGAAAACAAATATCTCTCTTTACTAAGTGCATCTAAGGAAGAGATTCAGGCACAGATTGATTCTTTCTTTCATGAATCATCACTCACTACAATAATTCCATCGTCTGAACCAATTGAAACAATCTATGCTCTTTGTGCCAGACTTGGACTCTACACAGAGTTTTATAAAAAAGGACTTATGATTTACAAAGAAATTCCAGATCATATTCGACAAGTAAAAGATGTCGTTCTAGATCCTATTTCTGAAATTACAATTCTTACGGATACTAGTAAGTATCCTAAATTATACGATGTAACTGTTCCATCCACACTAAACTTTTGTTTAGCCAATGGGTTAGGAGTATTGGACACCGCGAGCACAGGGTATATTCAACGTCGTATTCGTGTCGCAATGGAAGACCTTGTCGCACAACATGATGGATCTGTCCGCGATTCTTCTGGAACAATTATTCAATTTGCTTACGGCGAAGATGGAATCAATGCAACCCGTATTGAATCACAAATGATTGATCTTGTTAATTATTCCGAATCGCAATTACGTACAATATATGTAGTACCTGATGCTACCGGCGATCGTCAAACTGCCTATACAAATCAAATTGTGGCAGATCAGCATATGTTGGTGGAAAAAGTATTTGAACGTCAAAAGAGTACAAGAGTGCTCTATCCTGTTAGCTTAAAACGATTAGTAGAAGAGATTGTCGCTGGATTCTATTTGAAGCCAAAGAGTGGCAATGTGACGGGAGATCAAGTTCTAGATGCACATGATGCGATCTTACAACGAACACGAGCAAATCATAAAGTGTGGGGAGCGTTACTTCGATTTCACTTGGCTCCTCACAAACTGAAGGAGTTGGGATTTACAAAGACAGCGCTTGATGCATTAGTGGAAAAAGCCATTCTTACACATTGGAAGGCATGGGTAGAGCCTGGTCAACCAGTGGGTGTGATTTCTGCTCAATCAATTGGAGAGATTATTACGCAAATGACCCTTCGTACCTTTCACACGGCTGGTGCATCAAATATGACAAGTGGTGTGCCTCGTGTGGATGAACTATTGAAAGTGACCAAACATCCAAAGATGGTAGAATGCACAATTCCTCTTCGCAAGGATTTACGCGAGTCAAAGGAAGAAGCACGTCGTGCAGCACAATCTATGGAGTTTACGCTCTTGCAAGATTTGATCACTACAAGTAGCATTTATTATGATCCTAGAGACGAAGCCACGCTTCTCCAACAGGATACAGAGTGGTTAGCGTACTTTGCTGCCTATGAAGCGGTAATAAAGCAATCAGAAGAGAAGAAATCTCCTTGGTTGCTACGCTTTGAACTTGATCGTGAAAAGATGTTTGCCAAAAATATTTCCATGGATGACATTGCGTATGTGCTTAAGGTAAGTATGAAAGCAAATACATCCACCATGTACACTGATTTTAATGCAACACAATTGGTCTTTCGTCTTCGCTTGGTGGATTCCAGTGATGCCTTGAGCGATCAATTGGTGATTTTGAAACAATTACAAAATAAGATTCTTTCCACAACTGCGGTGAGAGGTATTCCAGGACTTCGCAGTGTAAGCTTCAAGAAAGTGAACCAAGATTTGGAACTTATCGAAGGAGCCTATAAATCGGTGGAGCAATTTGTCCTGATCAGTGATGGAAGCAATTTATTAGAAATTCTATCACATCCAAGTGTAGATCCCACCCGTGTCATGAGCAATAATGTATATGATATGTATGAACTGTTTGGAATTGAAGCAGCACGAGCTCTTCTCTTAAAAGAACTGATGATAACAATTCCATCAGGGGTTCACTATCGCCATACCGGTATGTTAGTGGATCGTATGACAGCAAAAGGAGGATTAATGCAATGTGATCGATACGGTATTAATAAGCTGAATATTGGATCACTTGCCAAAGCCTCCTTTGAACAAACAGAGGAAATTATGCTCAAGTCTGCCCTTTATGGCGAACGAGATCCTATCTTAGGTGTAAGTGCCAATATTATGTTAGGGTCGGTTATTCGTGGTGGAACCTCCTTTAGTGATGTGCTGTACGATGAAGTAGCAGCCATTCAACTGAAGAAGGATGCACCACCTCCTAAGACATCGATCTTAGAGGTGCACGATGAGATGAGCCAAGAACAAATTGATTCAAAACTCTTTGCTCCTACCAAGACCGGCTTTGTGCCGATCCAAGCTAGTCTTCCTACAAATCAATTAAATCAAATCGAAGAAGAAGAATTTGAACTGGATTTGGTGATTGAGTAAAATAAACTATATTCTTTGATCTCTATTTTTTAAACAGGGATCAAAAAAAGAATCAATTATATGCGTTTTGCTTTTCTAGTTTTATTCTTTACGGGTGATTGTAGTATAAGATATCCTTCTTTAACTAAGGTATCATATATATATCTAATTCGTTTCCAAGAGAACATATTATTTTCCAATTGATCTGCATTATTAAAGTAAGATATATCATCTTTTTCCATATCTTTATAAAATATTGCTAAATCAAAATCAATAATATATACCTTTTCTTCTTTGGATATCATCACATTTTTCCAATGTAAATCATTGTGAATAATTCCAATCTTATTCATTTTCTGAATTAATATCTTTAATTGTTCTAATGCATGTAATTTCTTTTCAGATGAGCTCCACTCCATATCATTCCAATTTGTTCCATCAATATATTCAAAGACTTTAATAATCTGAATATATCCATCTTTATCTTTTGTAAGAAATGCATCATAAAATATAGGTCCAATACCATGTTTTCCAGCTAGTTTAGATAGTTTCACAGATGTTGCAATTGCTTGCGGTGATTGAGCTTTCCAATATCCATCATGTTTGATTGATTCAACTTTCATTGCTACAAAGGGTGTATTGGAAGGAATATTTTTGAAACAAGAACATGCATCAGATTTTATTTTATAGACAGTTCCAAACGCACCATTTCCTAATTTTGTATTTTTTGCATGAATAATACACGATTCAAAATCTTCCGTGGATTCTATACGAAGGCGAGAAGGTTTCCAGTACGATTTCATAGATGTCATATGATGAAGTAAAAGATTGACTATAAACATTTGAAACGATTCAAATACCGGGTCATTATAGTCTGGTTCTTTGTAAGAAGTTGGATATGTAGTTGAAATTTCATATATACGACTAGATAGTTTCGGAATATCTAAGAGAATACCAGATCGCATAATCTACTTATCAAAGATAAAAAATGATTTAGACTGGATCTACATATACTCTATCATACAATGCAACGAATCTGCGGTGCTATTCTTGGTATTGGAGGAATTGCTATGATTATTACAGGAGTTGTATTTTCTATAACTTCCTTACTGATTATTGGAATTCCTTTATTTATGGTAGGAGTCTTGGTGATATCTTTTCGAAATCTCTAGTAGGATGCGTCAAACTCGTCGCGCTCGTGTAACAATGGTTCCTATCGGATATCACACATTCCCGAGTGGTAAAGAATATTTGTATATTCAGCGTCCATCAGGAGAACGTGTGTTTATTCGAAACATTCTCTTTATTCATCCGGTAGGTGATGACAAAACAATTGCAGTTGTTCATGAATGGGGAAAGAATCCTAAGAAGGAGTATGAACCGCCCAAAGGGCAAATGGAATGGAAGGAGGCAAAGGGAGCAATTCGCAACAAAGGAGTTCCTGCTACAAAATTAGCGACTATGATGAAAGCCGCTGTGATCCGTGAAATTGGCGAAGAAGCCAAGTTTTTAAAATCGGAATTGAAGGATGTCCACCAGATTGCTCTAGAATACGAACAGTCATTTGAAGGTGCTCCCTTGAAAACGGATCGATTTTGCTACTATTTTTGGAAGGCAACTGTCACAGAAGCATCTATGAAAAAAGCACAGGCACGGATACAAGAATTAGTAGACAATCCCGAGCATACTAAGACATTGAAACCAGATTTACGGGAGAAAGATGGACTCATCTGGTGGAATCCTAGTTCACCAGAGAAATGGAATATGATTCGTGGCGGATTTTCCAAGACTATGACGCATCAATATTACGATCGCTATCTATAAGCCGTATGGAGATGTTTAAACAAACTGATTTATAGTCTAGTATGGAAGGAGTGATTGAACGGGGGGGGACGGGGGGACCGGCAATTGAGCAATGGATATTGCTAAAAGAAGATCATCTTATGGATCGCCATATCATACAAAGTATGGAGAGTAAGGCTCTTTCATTAGCCAAAGAGGAAATTACTCTCTATTATGAGCAGGGGCAATGGGATGATTATAAAAAAATTACCAATCCATATGAATATATATTTTTATCATGGAATCGTCGAACGTCTCGGTCCGTTTGCACACGGTCTCCACTATCACGAAGTTATTTTAAGATGATTGAATTTTGGAAGTATGCAAATATTACAAAGGAATTGGAACCCTTAGTGCAGCGGGATGGAGGATTACATACAGCTCATAGTGCGGAAGGACCTGGTGGATTTTTAGAAGCCATTACTGTGATGGCAAAACGACTTACATGGAATTATACAGAGTGTCATGCTATGACATTACGAAGTACAACAAAACATGTACCTGGCTGGCGTAAAGCTGCTGCATTTTTGGAAGCACATCCTATGGTTCGTATTTCCTATGGAGCGGATGATACCGGAGATATATTGGTGAAAGCAAATCGAACATATTTTATAGATGAATGTAAGAAGGAGGTTCATCTGTATACAGCAGATGGTGGGTTTGATTTCAGTGGTGACTATAGCGGGCAAGAAGATTCCATTTATTCGTTATTGGTAGCAGAAATCTTGATTGGGATTCAATGTTTAGCAAAAGGAGGAATCATGATTATAAAATGTTTTGATACAACGGAGAAACAGACCTTGGATTTATTATGGATGACATGCATGTTATTTCGAGAGTGGAAATTTATGAAACCACGAACAAGTCGTGCGGGAAATGCGGAACGATATTTTATTGGATATGGATTTTTAGGAAGGGAAGCAGGAGTCGTAGAAATAGTAAAGATGCTAGAATCAGTAGATTCATGCTTGCTTCAAAATAAATATCCGAAAGAGTGGATTCAACAGATGTGGATGGTACAAGAAGCCATTGAAAAAGAGGAATATCGAATTATTCGCGATACAATCGCCTTAATTCGAGAAGAACATTCTAATTCAGCACATCTTCGTTTGTTAGTGCGCCAAAATGTATTACGATCGATTGAGTGGTGTAAGGAGCATGAAGAACCGATATCAGAAGATTGGAACTTGCATCTTGATCGATATGTAGCGCAAGAAGTGATTGATTTAATTCAGATTTTAAAACCAGTTCTTCTTCTTCCACCGGTGCATCGGATTCCATCCTGGACGGTGCGACCGGATCGGATTCCATCGGATCGCATGTTTGAAGGATTTCGACGATCTGAAGATACTCCTTCAACTATATTATTAATTGAAGAACCTATTATTTCTTCGGAATTCCTACCAGATCTGGCTTCACGTATCGATCCACCAGAACGGTTCCCACGTGGACAGAGGCGTTATGCTGACTTGTTCTCCCGCCCTCGACGGACTCCAACTGTAGAAGCATCATCTCTAACAAGTCTTTCGGGTAAGACCTTGTAAGTAATATAGCAAAGATTCTTGGAAACTCTTTTTGATAGTCCGAAAATCTAGAACTGACCTGGGCAGGGCTTTCACTTCGCAAAGCATCTGTCACTTCTTGAATCATACGTCGGGCAACCGACGAACGAGGCTCGGTAAAGGTTGTTGCAATTGTAGACTCCATTTCCTAGCGTTACGATTTTCTTTTAAGAATTTGTCCTCATACAAGGATGTTAAAAAATGGATGGAGGGAAGAGTGCGTGTATGGAATTAGGAAGGAATACATCCTCCATGATCTTCAATAGGGGTGGGTATTTCTAAGATCTTTTTTTAATTTTAAAAACGGTTCCGCAAATTAAGAAAAGAACTTACGCACTCTTGTCTATTTTTAAAAATTACAACAGAAGAGATATAAGGGGGGTATGGGCATCCTTATAGAATATGTTTTATTATTATCACATACAAAAATTGCATTCATTTTATAATTATAGAGGTTTTTATATCTTTAGACAGGGTGTTATTTTTTTATAAAGCGCCGCATTCACGAAGGACTGCAACTATTTCACGATGGTTAGGATGGTTATTCCTCTCAGCTATCATGAGCGCTGTATCTTCTGGCTGATAGATCAGCGTAATTTTTGAATCAATCATGTCAAATTTCTTCATACTCGTTATTTTTAGATCTAAGGCAGCCCCATTTATGCAAAGAAAGCGGACCACATCGAGATTTCCATTTATACATGCAGCATGGAGAGGTGTTTGACCCCTTTTCTGCACATCTAAGAAAGCACCTTGTTCGCAAAGAAAGCGGACTATATCAAGATGTCCACAACGACTTGCTTCAAAGAGAACTGTCTGTACGAAGGTAGCACCTGCATCGTAAAGAAGGCGAACCATTGCAAGATTATTCTTCCCAATGGCATTCATAAGAGGTGTTCCCAGATCTAATGCAGCGCCAAGATTGCAAAGATAATGAACTATATTGAATTGACGCCTATCCATAGCTCTGGAAAGAGCTGTGAATCCATATTTATCTTGTAGATCTAACTGAGCACCTGCCTCGCAAAGAATGCGAACCGTCTCACGATTACCGCTTCTACTAGCGACATAGAGCGCGGTCTCTCCAGACTGATTCTGCATATCTAACATAGCTCCATTCATGCACAGGAGGCGAACTACTTCATGGTGACTTTTCGTACTGGCTAAATGAAGAGCGGTCTCTCCATAATTATTCTGCAGATCTAATATTGCACTATTCTCAAGTAAGAGGCGGACTACTTCAACATGACCATTGTAACTGGCTATGTGAAGAGCTGTCCAACCACTTGTATTATATGCATTTATGCAGATATCACACTCTATAAGAAAGAGGATACGTGTAAGATCTCCCACTTTGGCAGCATACATAAAGCGTGTGAGCAGAGTTGGTTCGAAATGATAGCGGGAGATTCCTTCCCATACTTGCTGATTATTACGCAAGTCATGAGATAGAGATGCAACACGGTCCGCTTCTGCTTCAAAGCCGTATCTTCCTAGAAGATACACGATGACTGGAAAATCGTCCGTCTTCGGCATATTTATGTATTTTTACAACTATAAAAAATATGTTATCAATTTTTAACAGTCTTTATAAAGCGCCGCATTCACGAAGGACTGCAGCTATTTCAGGATGCTTATTTCTCTGAGCTACCCTAAGAGCTGTGAAACCCCGCATGCTGCGCAAATCTAAGGCAGCGCCATTCATGCACAGAAAGCGAACAATCTCATGATGACCCATCTTAGTGGCTTGCATGAGAGCTGTCATCCCATTTGTATCCTGTGAATCTAAAGTAGCGCCATTAATGCACAGAAGGTGGACCACATCATAATGACCCATCTTACAGGCTAGCATAAGAGCTGTCCAACCACTTGTGTTCTGCAAATCTAAGACTGCACCGCTCTTAACGAAGAGGCGTACGACATCCAGATGACCGCCTATAGAGGCTGAATGAAGAGCTGTTGCTCGATCAATCATCTGCAAATCTAAAGAAGCACCGCTCTCGCAAAGAGTGCGGACCACATCAACATGACAGTTCTGGCTGGCTATGCGAAGAGCTGTCCAACCACTTGCGTCCTGCAAATCTAAGGCTGCACCGCTCTCACAAAGAGTGCGGACCACATCAATATGACCCTTCTCACTGGCTATGAAGAGTGGTGTAATACCATTTGTTCTTGGCAGATTTATCATGGCACCTCTTTCGCAAAGATGGCGGACCACATCAACGTGACCGTCCTGACTGGCTATGTAGAGTGCTGTTGAACCACTTGTCTTCTGTAGATCCAATCCTGCACCTCTGTCGCAAAGATGGCGGACCACATCAAAATTGCCATTCTGACTGGCTAAATGAAGAGCAGTGGCTCCATGAATGTTCTGCAGATCTAAGAGAGCTCCTTTGTCACAAAGTAGGCGAACAATCTCATGATGACCCTTATAAGCCGCACTCATGAGAGCTGTCCAACCATCTTTCCTCTGAAGATCTATGATGGCACCACTCTTGCAGAGGAAATGAGCGACGTCATGATGACCATTCCAACTTGCACGCATGAGCGCTGTATCATCAGATAAATCGAGTGCTGCACCGCTCTCACAAAGGATGCGAACTATCTCAAGATAGCCTTTTTTACTGGCAATCATGAGAGCAGTTGAGCCGTTTATAGTCAACACATCTAGTGCAGCACCATTCATACAAAGCCATTGGACCATCTTGAGTTGACCGGCAGAACTGGCAAGTATGAGAGCTGTTTTACCATCTATGGTAACCGTATCTATGTACGCATCATGATCTAGAAGGAATTTAACGCGCTCAATATCTCCCACTTTGGCAGCATGCGTAATGCGTGTGCGTCCAGTATTTGGAAATTGATAACGTGAAATACCCTCTACGATCTGATCATTGGTACTGGTTTCCTTTGATAGATATGCGACACGGTCGGCTTCGGCTGCAAAGCCATATCCTCCTAGAAGATGTAACACCAATGGTAAGCTATATACAGTCGGCATGGTTTAGAGATATTTGCATTAAAAACATATATATATTCAATTTTATACATTCCACCGTTTAATATAGACTTCCTCAGGATCAAACTTTTTAGCGGTTGTTTCTGCTCCTACCTTGCGAAAGGGAGCTTGACTAAACGGAAGAACGGATGCAACCCAAATCCAATTCATCATATTTTGCGTGGCATCATAATCGACAAGATGTTGTGCGAAAAAGCGTTCCCCCAGTCTCCAATGTACATGCATGTCTTTCACTAACCAATTGGCGACCACCAAGCGCACACGGTTGTGCATATAACCGGTTTTTAATAACTGTTTCATCCCTGCATCGACCAGGGGAACACCTGTGTCCCCCTTGCACCACTTGTCAAAGGCTTCTTTCTGCTTGTCTGAAACAGCACGATCTTTTTGAAACTCATATGGATGCACCTTGTATAATAATTCAAAGGCATCCATAATTTGTCCATAAAAATCACGCCAGTATAACTGTCGTACAAAGGCATCCAATCCTTTCTTCTTTCCTGCCGAATAGACTTCGCGAATGCTGACCGTTCCATAGTGATTATGGGCTGACAGCATGGAGGTGGATTCAGAGGGAATATCGTGAATTTTTTCATAATTGGTAGGTAGGCTATGAACTAGATGAAGCCCTTCCTCACGTCCTCCTTGTACAGCTATTTCAGGATTGGGATGAGGAACTAATCGTCGTCGCATGGTTTCCAAGGAAACTTCCATCGGATACGATCGTAAGGAGCGTGTTTTCTTGGATCCACCACTTCG
>Ga0114963_10000680_pt1 | contig 22962 bp, 24 predicted proteins | sample C_131016_EF_Meta_FD_87019 | JGI IMG/M metagenome (GOLD analysis project Ga0114963, IMG submission 87019) | Freshwater microbial communities from Lake Croche, Canada to study carbon cycling - C_131016_EF_MetaG | ecosystem: Environmental > Aquatic > Freshwater > Lake | place: Lake Croche, Canada...
AAATTTTTGAAAGATCTAAAGTTAGATTATTTATCTAATAATTTAGATAAAAAGCAGGACTGGGGATTGGTTTTGTCACTAGGTGAACAACAACGTATCGCAATTATTCGGTTGTTGCTTCATAAGCCTAAATGGATTGTTATGGATGAGCCTACTTCATCTTTAGATTCTGCTTTGCAAAATACAGTGTTTGAACTCCTGAATAAGAATTTAAAGGATTCGGCTATAATTACCGTTGCTCATACACCTGATCTAAAACAATATCATTCTATTGAAATTGATGTAAATAAATTCAACTAACACCAATTTTTTAGGCATCTTCAAATATAGATAGTCTTAGATTTATTTATGGACTGGATTCCCGCCTGCGCAGGAATGACAAGAAAATTTTGTGATTACTGATAATTCCATCCTATTTATATATTACAATGCCATTTTTTCTGCATTTTTAATTGATTATCCACCAATACGAACTATACATAGATTAACCTTATTAATTTAATAAAAACTAAACTCTCATGAGAATTGTTAGAAGTTACCAATTATGCTCACCAAATGAGTATAACTGTACTGTGATTATAGGAAATTTTGATGCAGTACACAAAGGTCATCAACATATAATAACTCAAGCTAAAGCCATTGCTAAACTTCATAATAATAGCAAAGTAGCAATATTAACGTTTGAACCACATCCTGCTGTTGTAGTTAAAAAATCTAATGGAAACATCAGAATATTACCATTATCTGAAAAGATTAGGCATTTAGCAAATGCTGGCATAGAAGTGTTATTTTTGCAAAGGTTTAGCCAAGATTTTGCTAACCTATCAGCAGCTGACTTTATTAAAGAAGTTTTAGTAGACAAACTAAAAGTTGTTCATTTGGTAGTTGGACAAAATTTTAGATTTGGTGCTAATAAAGCAGGTGACGTACAAACTCTTAAAGATCTTGGCAAAAAGCAAGGCATTGGCGTAAGTATAATTGATTTACTTGAAACTAGCATAGGTACTTATTCATCATCGCAAATTAGACATTCTTTAAAAAATGGTGATATTGAAAGTGCTAATAGAATTCTGGGATATAATTATTATATTACTGGTAAAGTTATCAAAGGAGACAATCGTGGTAAATCAATAGGTTTTCCTACAGCTAATATTGCTTTAAAAAATATCTTGTCTCCTTTAGATGGAGTCTATTTAGTAAAAGTTTATATTGATGGGAGATCAAAAACATATTATGGTGTTGCTAACATTGGTAGTGCGCCAACTTTTGATAGAGCTGATTCTTTGCTTGAAGTTCATATCTTTGATTTTAATGAGCAAATTTATGGCAAAAAGATAAGAGTAGAATTATTAAAATATATCAGGGCGCAACAAAAATTTAATAATATTGATAAATTAATTTTACAAATTCAAAAAGATGTCAGAATTGCTAAAGAAAACATACAGACCAACGCTAGCGCTAACTATAATTTTAGCGGTATTTATCCTAGATCAGTGTAGTAAACAGTGGGTGTTTAACTATTTTCAGGAGCATCAAGAGCGTTTTGTACAACTCACTGATTTTTTCAATATAACTATAGCTTTCAATAAAGGAATTGCATTTAGCTTGTTTAGTCAAGAAGATTACAGCAATAACATATTTTTGTCGTTGGCAGTTATTGTAACTACTATAATAAGTTATTTCTTAGTTAAATCATCTTATAAGATTGAGGTGGTATCTTATAGCTTGATTATTGGCGGGGCTGTTGGTAATATCGTCGACAGATGGCGTAACGGTGCAGTTTTAGATTTCATTGAATTGCATCTATCCAAATATTATTGGCCGGCTTTTAATATTGCTGACTCAGCTATTTGCATTGGGGCATTTTTGCTGTTATATAATATGATTATAAATGATTTAAGAAAGAAGAACATATGAGAAAAATGATATTAATTGCGAGTTTAATCTTTATTACCTCTTGTTCAGGTTTAAAGAATACTTTGGGAATCAATAAAGTGAGTCCGAATGAATATACCGTATTAAGACAACCACCTTTATCAATGCCACCTAGCGACTATATGTTACCTCCTGCAGAGCAGTCGCAAATAACACCAAGTGGTTTGCGAGCAGAAACCGGTGAAGAAATATTATATGGTAAAACTAGTGAATTAAACTCAGGAAGTTCATCGCTTTCACAGTCTGATCGTAAGTTTTTGGCAAACACTGATCATGTAAAAAAGAACAAAGACATTAAAGAAGTTCTAACCCAGGATAATGCACAAAAAGAGCAAACTAAAAAGAAATCTATATTCAATTTCTTTAAATCAGACCATAAAGATGCAGTTAAACCTAATCCTAAGAAAGTTGAGCCAGTTGAAATAATTGATAAAACTGGCGCAAAAGGTGCTAATTAACTTATGTTACAGTACTTAAGAAAATACGCGGACAATCTACTTTTTAAATTGCTTTTAGGGTTTTTAATTGTAAGCTTTGTAATAGCGGGAATTAGTGGTATTCTAAGCTCTTCAAGCAAAGATTATGTTGCTGTTGTTGATGGTAATCAATATATATCAGTAATTGATTTTGTTGATGCTAAAAAAAGACAAGTACAGAAATTAAGATCTATTTATCCCAATATAACCTCCGAACAAATGAAAGGGATGGATTTAGACAATGTAATTTTAAGCCAACTTATCACTAATAAATTATTAGAAATTGAAACCGCTAATTTAGGCATCCTAATTGATGATAGTATTGTGTTAAGTGTAATAAAGACTACTCCAGATTTTCACGACAATTCAGGAGTTTTTGATAAAGAGTTATTCAAACGAATCTTAGCGCGTAGTAATATACCAGAGTCAGATTATGTTGCTCAAATAAAAAATGATTTAGCGAGTAAAGCCCTGCTAAATTCTATTGCTGTGCAAATTACACCAAGCGATGCACTTGTTAGTGCAGTAAATAATTATAACAATCAAAAACTTAATCTTGATCTTATTACTGTTTCTACTGGAAGCTTGCCAAATTCATCACCTAATGACAAAGAAATAGAGGAATTTTATCAAAAAAACATTATTCAATATACGATACCTGAATATAGGGATATTGAGTATCTAGTATTTTCCCCACAACAATATCAAAGCAAAGTTAATGTTTCAGATGAAGAATTACAAGAAGATCTGAATCAACATTTAAATCAATCATCTGCTTATAAGCTTTTTGATTATTATGATGTAATTTTTGATTCAGAAGATACTGCTAAAGAAGCTTTGAGTATGCTCAATAACAAAAGGAAGTGGAAAAATGTTATCAAAGAAATAACTAAAGAAGATGCTAAAGAATTTCTTATCACTAAGCAAAATGCTAATGATATACCAGAAGAAATTCGTGAGTTGCTAAGCAACCTTAAAGAAGATGAGAATAGTAATTTAATAAAAAGTGATCTTGGTTATCATATTATCAAATTGGTAAAAATTACAACAGCTGAGATCAATGTATCTGAATTAAAGCGGGAGTTAAAACAACATCTCATAGACCAAAAGATTGAACAGGCAATGTTTGATGATATTCAACATGTTGAAGATGAGCTATCTTCAGGCAAAACTCTTGATGAAATAAGTAAACAATATAAAATTTCAATTAGCAAGATTGAGATGATTAATGAGCAAGGCCAAAACCCACAAGGTCAAAAACATAAACAAAACCCTAAATTTTCAAATTTTGTAATTGAAGCATTTAAATTACCTCAAGGCCAACCATCTGAATTATTTCCTATAGGCGAGTCTGAGCCTGGTTATTTTGTATTGGGTACCAGCAAAATTTACCCATCAAAACAAAAACCTTTATCACAAGTTAGGACTGATATAATTAAATCTATTGTCTTGGAAAATAAAATGCTTAATGCCAACAAAATTATTAATGAGCTAAATAGCAAAGTTGGAACTGCTGATTTTACTGCTGGTATAAAGGATTATGAGGTTAACGTTAAGATTACTACACTAGACTTGCCAAGGCCTAATGAAAGTGAGATGCAAAAAAAATCAGCCATTCCCTTTGAAAATCAGCTTGAGATTTTTGAGTTAAAACCAGGTGCAATTTCTAAAGTGTTCCAAACTTCAAATGGTGATTTCGCATTTGCAAAGATCAATGCTATTAAAAATAATGATCAACCTCTCTCAAAGGAAGAAGCTGCCAATATCAAAAATGGCTTAGCTTATAATTTAAGCTCAAGCATTAATCAGGAATATATCAGCTATCTCCAGAAGAAATACAAGGTTCAAATCCACTCTGAGGTAATATCACAGATCGGAGAATAATAAAATTATTTCTCTTTAGTAGCAGTCTTATTAATAACTTTAGCTGCAGCTAGCGTATCAGCTTTTGCAATATCTTCTAGCTTTTTTATAGCCTCTGTTGATAGCTTAGACGTTAGTTGCTCTTCTTTTTTTAATGCTATTTTAGCTTCAGGAGATAAAGTGTCATATTTATCTTCAGCCTCTGCCCTTAGAGTTATGATCAAATCCTGATAGTCTTTAACCTCATCTCGCACCTTCTTAGGCCAGGTAACAATCTCTTGTTTTATATCTATGAATATTTTCCTGTCAGCATCAGGAAGGCTATTTAAGGCCTGAGCGAGATCTTCTGCTGCATAAGATTGAGTTGCTAAAAAAGGAACTAATGCTAAAAATAAAATTTTTTTCATATGAATAAACCAATAAAAATTTCTATGATATTATAAATATAATATATAAACTGTAACATTAGCAAGAACTTAATCCACTTGCCAATTTTATATAGTTGTAATATAAACAAGCATGATCGAAAAACACTCTAAAAATAAGACTATAAGCAGACTTGCCGCTGTTCAAGCGTTGTATATATATGATATAGATAAAATTAAAGTGAACTCAGCTATTGAAGATGTCATTAAATATTACCTATCTTTTAACCCGCTTGAAGAGTATGACTTGCCTGATATTGATCAAATTAAAATGATCGATAAAAAATTTCTACATAAAATTTTTCAGCAGACGATCGAAAATTTACCGGCAATAGATTTACAAATCACTAATCTTGCAACCAAACAGCAAGAAATGTCACGACTCAGCCACGTCTTGCGAGCGATATTGAGGGTTGGTGTATGCGAATTATTATTTTTTCCAACTCCATATAAGGTAGTGATTGATGAATATGTAACTTTGGCTAATGATTTTTATGCGATAGCTGAGGTTAATTTCATCAACGGAATATTAGATAAAATCGCTAATCAAGTGTTAAGACCTGAATAGTTAGCACTACAATAATTTATATAAAAACTTAATGTAATGAATCATCACCCTGATCTTATTGCTACTATCGAACTTGTTTATAACCCTAGCAAGTTTCAGTGCACTCCCCCTCAAGCTGAACCAGAGGGCTTAGAATACGCAGCTTCTGTTTTTGAATTGAATAATCGTAAAATAAGATTTCGCATTGCTAAAACTACTCCTACAAAGGTTGGCCAATTTGTGACTCTATGGAAAAGAACTAACAAAGGACCAATTCAGCCATTTGATATGCTAGATCAGATTGATTTATTTGTCATCAGTGTCCGCAAGGGAGATCTCTTTGGACAATTCGTATTTCCAAAATCTATTTTATGTGAACAAGGGATAGTTTCAAAAGGAAACAAGGGTGGAAAGCGGGCGATTCGTGTATATCCTCCTTGGGAGCATAATCTCAACCGCCAAGCTCAGAAAACTCAAAAATGGCAATTGGAGTATTTTTTAGAAGTCCCGCAAACTAAGCCTGTAGATTTTGCTCGTGCCAAAAAACTTTACTCATTATTAGTCTAAAGGCCTCCGGGTTTAGATTTATACATGGACTACATTACAGCCTTCACGAGAATGAACGGAGAAACCAGGAATGGACCTAAAGCAAAGACTTGTTTCTATCCATAATTAGCGGCATCACCCCAACAACCTAAGATTTTCCTATTGACACTTCTGCTAATTTTGATGTAAAGCTCCTTAGTGAGCATATTAAGTAAATTAATATGCAGAAAATTAATTAAATTAAAGGGATATAATTATGGGCTTACATACTTCTTGTAATCACGATCATCATAAAAATGCAATAGATGGTGACAAAAATATTGATAAACATGATATATTAGAAGGCACTGAAGGTGATGATATAATTCATGGAAAAACAGGAAATGATAGAATAAATGCCAAAGGGGGTAATGATTACGCATGTGGTGGGCCAGGAGATGATATTATCGATGGTGGCGATGGTGATGATATCCTTTGTGGTGGACCAGACAATAATATCTTAACCGGTGGCGCTGGCAAAGATAGATTCAATTTTAAACCTGCAAAATCGACCAATTTAATTAAAGATTTTGAGTCTAATGAAGTATTAAGTTTTGCACTATTGCGTGGTGTTACTGATAGAAGCAGCTTGGTTTTTTCTTACAACCCTGATGGCCAACCGATGACTAGTATCCACATTCCACGATATGATATAGATATTAGTTTATTGGGTGATCATAGTTATTTGGAATTAGCAGGATCCGATAGCAATTTCCAATTTTATACTGACCAACACGAATTATAGATAAAAGTGGCTGTGGGCAAGCAATTGCCCATGCTACTGATTGCTTGTTTTGGCATTCCTAAATAAATATAGATATGAGTGTTAAAGAGAAGTGCTGACTCTTTGTCATCATTTTGTGTAAAGGTCAACGATAGTTGGTTAGCCATCCCCATTTTCCGTCGTCTTTCCAGCATGCGCGAGGATGATGGCTAGAGGTAGGATTTCCTGAATTTATCATTGTTTTCTATCTATATTTAACTTAGGAGTCCCCTTATTTTTGGTGTAATCCCACTGTCAAAAGCATCTCAGAAAGTGGATGCAAATCACACTGCTATCCTTAAAAGTTATCTATAGTAGTGTTGTATAATTGATTTTCACCACCTAATAATGTTTCAACATTAGCTGTATCAAAAGATGCGATTTCTAAGTTAGGTGTAAAATGTTCCTCTGCACTTTTAGCTCTGGCGTTACCTATTAGCTGATTATATGTACCAATCACTATAAAACCGGTACTTTTGGCAACAAAGTCTATATATGAGGCTACCTTATCCAGAGGCTGGCCAATATGGTTTTGACAAAACCCCCCTACCATTCCACCACCAAACACTGATATAACACCTGCAGTCGGTTTAACCAGATCAATACTTACGGAATTAAAACTTTGAAGAAAAATTTTGGCACCCTCATAAATCAATACCGTAGGTGTATAGTATACAAGTCCTATTACTGACCTTTCAGCAAAATTTATTACAGGGGAATGATTACCACATGCAGTAATAAAAATTTGACTTGCTAAGGTAACACCCACTATATAATCAGGTTTAAACCAATCTGTATAACTAGATTTTGCATCTAGCGTTTTTCCTATTTCATGTATTTTATTAGATACATAGCCGACGCCTTTATTACCAAATGTTTCCCATAACGTTGTTGTGGCTACCAAACCAAAAGCTACTGTTAATTTTTTTACATCCATACTTTACCTATTTTTATTATTTGTAGTTAATAACCACTTGTCATACCAAGCCTTAGAGCGTATATCGGTGATAAGCCTTAATACGATATAGTCAAAACTGAAAATAAATCAACTATAAAGTTGAAAAACTAATAATATTTTGAAATGTTTGATGATAGTCCTATTGACGGACTGGATTTCCACGTGCGTAAGAATGACCGCGGAGTATGACACATTAACATTTATACCCCTATCCCTTGGAAAAAACAGCAAAACTCTCCAGATTATTTATTACCACCTCTATATAATTCATTTCTACTAAAAGTTGAGATTTGCTCAATGATTTTTATACAAAAAATTTGACCTTTTTTTTCTTAAAAAATTATCAAAGATCCAGTTAAATGCAAGCTAGCGCTGATGTTACGATGTACAAAGATTATATTATAAAATCTAATTGACAGGTATAATAGTCAGGATTACCATCAACGGTGGAATGATCTATAAAATCATTTTTCAACCTAAAGATTAATATTTCTTTAACAATTTTTTATGTAGGAGAATTACTAATGGCACGAACTTTTTCAACAAATAATGGAGATATCCCAACACAACTTGATTCTTTACAATTAGATCCAGGAAATTACCTCAAATACTCCGGAGTACAGTTAGATTCAAGAAAGCCTACCTCATATGGAATGTATACATTCCAAGGATGGCTTAACGTTGATAATAAACCTACAGTTTCCAGACTTTTTGTTCAATCTATACAACCTAATCCTGGATTTTACCCAGAAGTAGCAAAATTTTGGAGATGGACAGAAATAGACTGGGAATATGTTCCTTATACAAAAGCACTATTTCAAGAAGCTTTAACTTGCGTTGGGACTTTACCAAATGCAGTTTGCGCACCACAAGCAGATAAAACAGAATATACTGCTAACAACAGAGCAAAAATAGTAGCTAATTTAACCGGTCATCCTGATGTTACAAATTGGGACCAGATTATAGCTCAAACACGAGGATCAAACAGTACTGAATTACTAAATAAAATAAAAGCTGTAGGCAATTTAAAAGATACTAATAAGTGGAGTGATTTAGTAGCAAAATTAGAAGGTACAAATGATCAAGTTGCTAAATTTTTAGGTACTTTTTTACAACCTATTAATGATGGCAGTTGGTTTGATTTGATTAATCAAATGAAATCAATGCCAAACACACAATTAGCAGGAAATGTTGTGTCAAAATTTGGGCATTCTGATGTTATCAACTTTGTGATATTTGCTTCTAAAGCAATTGAACTATCAGCAGGAGAATTTGCACGACAAGTAGGGGTTACCTTAAAATTAGCAAAACCTGTATCAAGCTTTAATGAATTAGCAAAAGAAATATGGTCTTTACCACAGCTTTTCCTCAAGAACTTGTATCAGAATTAGGTATAGGAAAAGCAATAAATGGTGATCCTAATGCAAAATGGAGTTTATTAGCAGCTATTATTAAACAATCACCGTTTGTTGATTTCCAAAGCCATATCAACAACCTAATTTTATTTATTAATGATTTTTCACAAGTCAAAATAATAAATTGGGACCAATTAATTTTAAATGTTGTAGCTGGTATTATTGGCGTTACTGTTACTGACAAAATTACTAACATAGAGCAACTGTATGAAACAGTTAAAGATATGCCAGATAAAGCGTTTATTGAGCAAATGGCCCAAGCAATTGGTTATGTTCCAGATGTTGTTGATTGGGAAGCTTTACTAAGTGAGAGTAATACAACTCCTCCTTATTGGACAGCTGGTGATCTTTGGCCAATACCTAAAGGCACTCCAGCTCCGGCTCATGATAAATTTATGACGCTAAATTTTTGGCGAGTACCTGAAGGTGACCACACAATCAAAGTGAATAACATTACAGCTTCATTCTTGCCATCAGTTAGTATTGCATTTTCCGGAGACGTTACTGCAAATGAACAATATTTTATAATAACTGATACGGATGGTAAATTTACTTACGATCCTAAAGAATTTCATACTTACACAATAATATGGACACAGGAAAGCTTAAGTTATTATATCGATGCTCCTAATGACGGAAAAGATATAGAACACTCTACACCAATAAAGGTCTTCAATGTTAAAGATTACCCTGGACTTGAAATGACAGGTAGTAATTATCCAGGCGGTGAAAGTAAATTCTGGTGGTATGGAGTTGAAAAGAACTTAGGGGATGTCCTAATAATGTTAAATCATTATTTTGATTCCGGTTGTGGAGGAGTGCCTGATAAAGATTTCGTAAAATCAAGTTGTTACGTCAAAAAAGTAGGATATTTCCCACTTAAACCATCAACAACTTCTGCTAGCCTAACAAATAGTGACTTTGTATATGACAGTCCTAACGGTATTGACATAGATTTCTCTAAAATGCCACTTGCACATTGGAGATATGAATTGCAAAAACTATTTTGATACTCCAGATAAATCTCAAGCATTAGAATTGCGCTTGTCTACACATAATTATCCACAAGCTGCGCAAACATTCTTTTATGTAGCTTTGGATTCGCCAGAAGTAACAGGTGCCGCAATAAATAGTGATCAAACTCTCTTGGTCAGTATAGACAGCGATCCAGCTAAGAAGAACGAGGCTGGAGTATATGGTGTTGGAGCATATGTTAATTTAACAAATATCAATACTATTAACATAGATTCTTTTTGGGCACCAGTTGGGTCAACAATTCCTATTCATGTGAAAAACCTGGGCACAGGAGCTGAAAACACATGTTATGTAACAATTGAAAAAAATCTAACTTGGAGCACCAAAGCCCCTAAGGATTGCGCTGATACAAGAGCAGATTTACAATTCTTAAATAGTGCTGACGCAGGCGCTTCAGGTCTCAAAGGTAATCAAGGACGTATACCTATACATTGGAATACTTTTCAAGGCAGTCCTTCTCCTTCAGAACTAAGCGACGGTGGGGTTAACATAAAATCAGCTGAAGTAAAGCTCGATGATTTACCAGGTGGTACACATGTTCATTATGATGAACTTTAGAATTGTATTAGAAATTACAATTAAGCATTGAATACTTTAAAATACTACAGATGTCTGTGACAGATAATTGCCTTATCTGTTACGGACATCTGACTTTTTTTAAACAAGAAACTCAACAAAAAATGACTATTAAGTATTAAACCTCCTGCTGGTTAACATACTACCCTCCGCATTCCACTAGCTCACCTGTTAACTCTGCTTCTTGATGCAAAATAGTAACAGATTCTTCTATATTGTAAGATATATTGGAATTCTCTTTCGCTGGAGCAACTACTTCTCTATCCAATGTGCATTCTTCAATATTATTTTGAAGTAATAATTCAGTGACTTGTTTTCCATTACCTATCTCATTTTTAATGTTAGGCATTGTTTCTATCATCCTGTTTATTAAAGTAGTTATCTCAAGATTTTCTTGTAATAAATTAGCTACAAGGTGAGCTATCTCAATATTTTCTGCTATTTTCTGAGCCTTTACACTACTTACATCACCACTCTCTGCTATGTCTAAAGCGCTTTTACCTCGATGGTTCAAGGCAGTAAGGTCCACTCCATTCTTGGTAAGGGTTTGAATTATTTGCTTATATAAAATTAATTGTTTAGCTGAAGGTGTAGAAAATAAAAGAGCAGTAGCAATATAGTGAATAGCTGTATTACCAGCATTATCTTCTTCCTCCATGGTCAAATCTAGTTCAAAATATTTTTTAGCAAGAATTTTAAAAACTTCCCAATGTCCTTTAGCAGATGCTACCATGAGCGCTGTTTTTCCATCTGCGTCAGGAGTATTAATGCTAATTCCCAAATTAACATACTGAGCAGCGAGGAATTCAACCATCTCTTTTTGTCCATGAAATGACGCTAAGTTAAGTGCTGTATACGTACTGCTATCTTCTGTATCACTTTCGGTAAGAGCTCTCTTTTTTTGAGATTCATCTATAGAAGCTAGAAGAACTTCGGCTCTATATATTTGGTTGAGCGCAGCAGCAGCATGAAGTGGATATCTATCATACCCTTCCTGTGCCATGCCTCCAGCTGAATATAAGGCTTCTGGTATGTAAGTAAATGGTGTTCTGCTCAATGAATAATCAACTATCCCTGCAGCTTCCATTTTTTCTACCAAAACATCAACTGTTTTGGCAGTAAGTATTATCGGGCAAGTTGCAAATATTACTGAATATACATATGAGAAACCATTTGAAAAACAGTTTTTTATCACTAAGTTAAGAAAATCTTCATTTTCTTTACTGTCTGCTGACGGAATTTCCTCCATCGTCAAAGAGCCAAGAAATGTTGCTCCAGCACAGTAAGTGCCAATGCCAATAGCAACAAAAGGATTTTCTATTATCATTGCAGTTGATAAACCTATCATAAAACCTACTGCAGTATTTATCCCGGTATAAGTTGCTTTATGTACAGAATAAGGAACAGTAATGCCCGTTGCTTTCTCAAAAGAAAATAAAACTCCCTCTACTGGTAGACTCTCAACTACTCCAAATGTCACACTTAATACTGGCAAAACTAAATAGGTTGGAGCAATAACAACAATTGCAACCTTTTCCAAAAAGCGTGATAATGGATTGTTCGCAGGCGAGTTAGGGGGGTACATGCAATAGTTTATATAACTATCCGTTTGTGTTGTTTTATTATTCATATGGCACCTTTTGATTAAAAATTTTAAAAGAAAAAGTATAACTTATATACAAACCTTTACTGAATTGTAAAAGATTTTTTTGTATAAATATAATATCTTTTATCTAAAAGGGCTTCATTCTCCTCAGAAGTAAAAGCAGGTGCAGCTATATTGTATCTATTTTTTTTCTGTAGCTATTCCCGCAAGGGCTGATATTTAGCTTATATAAAACAAACTGCTTTTGTATCATTTAGAGCTGGAAATTGTAGATAATTAAGTTTGTCAGTTGAGCGTAAAAAATGGAAAATTATTTTTTAGCTATTGAATAAACTTTTTAGAATTTAATATAATATTTAACTTAACATTTCGTATTATTTATATAATTAGAGAAGCATATCATCAATAAACTTACCAACAGCATCTCCAATTACACTAGCTTTAGAGCTCATTATTGTTGCATAATCATCTTCCATAAAATAATCAGCTGCTTGGCTAAAGGCTACAGACGCTAGTGCTCTTGCATTATATTCCTTAAACTCATCAATATTATAACTATACTGATCATTATTTTTATTTGTTGCTCGTGGTTCTATAATAAACATACGAACAATAACTCCAGCAACTGGACAAATAACATCTCGGTTCGTATAACCCGTATTGTAATTCTCTTTATCCAAAACAGATTTACACAGGATGTCTGTAACAAACTGTGCGCCGGCCCTTAAAAAACAACCGGCCATGATTAAGATCCCTTTTAAATTTAATACATATACAAATGAGAATAATTCTCACTTGTAGGTTTAATATAGCTTAATTTTTTTGTCAATAATTAAATTTCTTATTTTTATTAATTTTTAATCAAAACTTTTAATAATTAATAGGGTTAAAAATATTACGCATTAAGTTCAGTGATATAAACTATAATCAATGCAGACAATAGCTATAACTTTAGGAAAATAATTGATGATCGATCCATTTCATTTGAGTATTAGATGAGAAGAAATATTATTTAGCAAGTGGAATAGTTTTTAGTATTTAACGCAATATAAAGTTAGGTCGTCTTCAATTACTTTATATCCAAGCCTTTTAGCAATTGAATTTTTTAACTTTTCAAATTCCTTGCTTTCAAACTCAATTATATCCCCGGTATCTATGTCAATTAAATGATAATGAGGTGTTTTGTTCTTAGACTCATATCTAGCTTTACCATCATTAAAATTTAATTTATCTATAAAACCATGTTGTTCGAGCAAAGCGATCGTTCTGTAAACAGTAGCCATACTTATTGATTGATCATACCCTTGCGCTTTTCTATAAATCTCATCAGCGCTTGGATGATCAATAGAATCAAGAGTTATTTTGAGAATCAATTTTCTCTGCTCAGTTAATTTGATATTATTTTTAAATAATAATTTTTCAATATTAGTGTCCATAAAAAATACTATATAGGTAAAATTAACCTATACAATATTTCACTTAACATTACTAGATTATTTATATGATACTACTGGCATTATTAATAAAAATCGATGAGAAATTAGGCAAGCCCTTATCCTAGATGTCATTCCAGCACAGGCTGAAATAATGGCAGAGAGTCAGTAATTACCGATTAATATTCATACCTATATTTATTTAACAATCCTATATTATTGTTATAAAAGCATCTCATAAACACCACCTCCAACAGCACTTCCAGCTAGACTCGCTACTGAGCTAATTATTATATTAGCATCCTCTATAAAATATTCTATAGTTTGACTGAATATCACAGCCCCTACCGCCCCCGCCGCACATTGCTTAATATTATAATTATTATGCTCATAAATTCCATTCATTAACATAGAGTTTACGAATGGCTCTGCAATAAACTCATGAACAAAAACTCCAGCAATTGAACAAATCCTAGCTTGACCAAAAGCTAACTTGCACGTACTTTCCGTAATAAACTGTACACCCACTCCCACAACATGCCCTATCATAATTAAACCATTTTTTCAATTTCACATTTATCTCCAAATGATAATAATTCTCATTCGCATTAAAGATTTAAGCTAGTTTTAGTTTTTTGTCAAATTGATTGTTAAGGCTGAAAATATTTATCTAAAATATTAGATTTAGATTTATATGCAGACTATTACGCGGTCATACTCTTTTAGGAAGAAATTTAGTTAGAACTCTAAGTTTAGATTCATGTATGGGCTAGACTCTAGCCTGTACGGAAATGACGCCTAGAACAAGGACTTTCCTGAATTTATTATTATTTTTGTCTACAATTAATGGTCCTATAAAATTGATATTCCCATTCTCTATAGATGCGGCAGTGATTATCTATTTACAACTCTTCATTGAGTGTTCCTGCCAATCCAAGACCAATCTCTGGCAATGTTTCCTGATAATTTTCACAAGTCACACTAAAGACTTCATTACCAAATGATAATAATGATAATTTTGATGCAACGCCTCCCTTACAGATTTCTTCGACAGTTTCATAGATAGAAGGAAATTTGCCCCCTAGTTGATGACAAACATCTTCAATATCTTGTTGAACACCATCTTGTCCAACCATTGCTATATTCTTCCCATCCACTTTGCATATTCTTACTGTTGATTCTAGCTCCTTAATTATTTTCTTTTTTACTTGAGCCTTAACACTGCTTACGTAATCAGCATAATTATCTGTATTACGATCTCCGTAGCTTTCTACCGAACTGCATTCATTCCAGCCATTTGTTTTAATATAATCTAGGAAATAGGAGTCTATTATATGGGCATTTCCAAATTGCTCTGTTTCCATTTGTTTAAAAATTCCTAACTGCAGATCAACAGAAGCTGAAAATTGTAGATAATTAAGTTTGTTCCATATTAGTTTGTCACCATTGTATATAGATTCATAAATCGGAGTAACCTTGTGGGACGAACCCAACATAATCACACCATGAAACTGATTGTTATCTTCAAACAGGCCTATATATTTATAAGCTGAGAGATCTTCTTTGGGTAATAATTGAGCATAGGTTTCGCTATATGCAGAATTATAAGGACTTAAAGCGTTCATACTCCATTTTGCTGCCACCTGAGTAGACACTAAAAGCGAATTATCATTACTAGAACTCGTGAGGTTATAACCAACCGCTCCACAAGGGTTACAATCACTATACCTCAATACAGTTATAGCTGTTTCATTTTCTGATCCATAATATTCTTTTGTTAAATCACATATTAATTTAAACATACTTAATCTCCCAGTTATAATTGATATTAGGGTTTGCAACCTAACATTACTGATGCTAAAAATCAACTAAAATAATGCTTTATCGGAATTTTATCATCACCGCCATAAATCACACTTAGCTATAGCATTTCTATTTGAAAGAACTGTCATCTGGGAATAAAGTTTCGTTGTTTTTTCATTGGTGCCATCTTTTCCTAAATTGCCTAAAGTAGTTTTTTATATAAAACTGGATTCCCGCCTACGCGGAAACCTAGTCCAGTAACAAGAATATTATCCAGGTATTTCAATCTATTATAGTATTTATTTAATATTTAGCATTAAATATTTTTCGCGGCAGCTGTTACAGATGAGCATGTAGAGAATCTACAAAACCGATCGCACGACCGGCTTAACGATACCTCTATTAAAGATATAGCTAAAATACTGGCTAGTAGAATCAACTTGATCACTATGAACAGAACACGGAAACAACATAATCTCGCTTTCATAATCCACACGCCATAATCTATATTTCGGTAAGAGCACCTTCCCAGCTTCAAATAATGGTGTCACCCTAGCAAATCTGGTTATTTTATCTTGGCTTCATGCCAATAAGCGAAAAGTTAGTTTCCCGCCGTAAATCCTGCAGCAAAGTCTGACCACTTGCTTTATCTTCAATTAATGAGACTATTGGCTTCCATTTTTCAATCATTGCGATAATTTCGCGCTTTAATTCAGGATATTCTAGTTTCTGGCGATTCACATCAAGCAAATAGAAAGAATCTTGAGTTTCTCCCCAACAAGTACAAACCGAATAGCTATTCCTCTCTCCGGTTTTGATCGCAGTATCCCAACTTAGTATTATGCTTAAGAAACTAGGTTCAAAATGATAATATTTCAGCCAAGATAACTTGATCATACTAGCACCATTAATGATCGGTTGTTGCAAATATTGAGCAGCAAACGCAAAACTGCCAAGCTCAGACTTTGCACGCTCAATCTCTTCATAACCCTCTCGATCCTGATGCAATAATTCTCCTTCTTTGAAATAATGAGGATAACCGCCATCATAATAAATTTTGTCTTGAGGTGAAATTGCAGGAATCATTAAATGATGCCATGATTTCGGTTGGTTATCCAATAAAAAACCAGTCAAATCTTCATGATGCAATCGCTGCATGACAATGATTATCACTCCTTTTTTCTTATCATCAAGACGCGAAGAAAAACTTTGCCCGAACCAACGATGAACTTTTTGCCGTTTGGTTTGCGAATGAATATCCAGTGCATTATGAGGATCATCAACTATTAAAATATTACCGCCCTCACCAGTTATTGTTCCACTAATGGAAGTAGAAAAACGAGATCCACGCTTTGAAGTAATAAATTTATATTTTTGATCTTGATCATCTGAAATCAACATATCAGGAAAAATGTTCCTATAGAAATCTGAGCGAATTAAATGACGACAATCAAGAGCATGTTTATAACTTAGATGGTTATTATAACTAGTTACAATAATTTTAGTACTTGGATTCCTACCAAGCAACCAAGCAGGAAATACAACACTAGCGCAGATTGATTTGAGTGAACGCGGCGGCACATTGATAATAAGCCTAGTAATCTCACCCTGCTCTACCCCGCGCTAAATAATCTGCCATCACTGCTATATGCCAATTAGAGGAGAATTTTTCCCCTGGATTAATCTCTGAAAATGATCTCTCAAGAAAATAATAAAAATTGCTCTTGGCTAATTGCTGATGAATAAATGCTTCATAAAATTGTGAAATCATAGTGCCTCGTTGTTTAATGTTGAAGTTATTTCGAGGGCTGGATTGAGCAAGGGCTTTCCTAAATTTATCATCGTTTCTATCTAAATTAATGAGCGATTATCTATATGAGTATTAATAGAAGAAAATGCTGACTCCCTATTGACACTCCAGCTCTCCGTCGTCATTCCCGCGCAGTCGTGAATCCAGTCTAAAAATAAATCGCACCTCTTTTTCATAAAAACAATGCCATTTATTATTTGAATATTAAGATTTTTTTATAATAGTTTTATTGATTAAATTTTTTTATTATTTGCTATTAAAGTTAACCACTTTTTAACCTTTTCCTGCGTATATTGGCGTGGATAATTTTTTATTACATTAACTTATAGGAAAAAATTCATGAAAGATGCCTCATATGACAGAAGAGTATACTGGTATAATAATGTTATCGAAGAAGCGCGTCTCATTGCGCTGGAGACTGGTAATGCTTATTATCCTAGTATGATTAATCCAAAAAGGAAAGACGCCATTAAGAAAGTTTTAACTAAGGCCATTGTTGATTTAGAAAGAACTCTTAATTATCAGTATGATATTGATAGAGATCCAGAGACCGAAAAGAGAATTGATGAAATCTCTGAGCAAATGGCTAATAGCCCAAATCCAGGAGTTTTTAAAAGAAAAGGCCGTGGTGAAGCAAGGCGTAGTGCAATAAAATCTACTATTGGTGTTTTTGATGACGAAACTCCATCAGACTTTTTTGATAGACGACATCAGGAGATAATACAGCGTCAAGAAGAACTGGGCATACCTTATATGACCTCGCCATACAAACCATATTCAACAATATCTGATGATAAAAAAGGGCCTATCACCTCTCAAGAAAAAAGAAAAGCAGAAAAAGAGGTGCTAGCAAACCTAAAGGAATTAGCGAAGGAGGAGGATCCTAAAATAATAGATGTCAGTTATAAAGGAAGAGTAGATTGGTATAATAAAGTTATTGAAGAAGCACGCCAGACTTCGCTTAAGCCTGCAAATGCTGCCTTTGGTAGTGGGAATCTATCTAGAGTATCAGCAATTGAGGATGTTTTAACTAAGCACATTGTTGATTTAGAAAAAATGGCTGATCCTAAATATGATATTAGTAAAGATCCAACCACTCAAAAGAGAATTGCCGAAATCTCTAAGCAAATGGCTGATAGTGATGATCTAAATGATTTTAAAAGAAAACGCAAGAGCGAAACAAGAAGTAATATAATGAAATTTTTTAATGGTGTAAAAAATTTTATTACTGGTGAGACTGAAAGCCCAGCCGACTTTTTTGACAACAGACACCAAGATGTAGTAAGTCGTCTACGAGAACGAAAAAATCTGGAAGCGATAGAACTTCGAAAAAATCAACCAAAGCTGGAACATAGAAAACTTCAAGAAGAATATGCAAGAGAGAACGAGAGGCAGAGAACGGCGGCGGGACAATATGCGCAACTTAAGATAGACTTAGCAAAAAAAGAAAGACAAAAATACGTGCAAATAACAGAACAACAGATAGAAGAGGAAATGCCTGCTCTAAGAGCCCAAAGTGAAGAGCTAAAAATAAAACTAGAGTCCAAAGTGGAGCTAGACGCTGAAAGCAAAAAGCAAATAAAGGAGCTAAATGAAAGAAGCAAAAAGCTAAAAGAGACAGTAAAAAGCCTAAAACCTGAGATCGATCGAAGTGCTGAAATCAAAGAGTTAAGAAAGCAAATAAATGCACTAACACCGCCACCATCTAGCGTTGGCGGCTTTGCTCCTGATCAAGCTCCAAACAATGGAACAAAGAAAAATCTAAGTAGGGATAGAAGCAGTAGCAGTGATCACGACTGGGGGAGATGGCAGTAGCAGTGATCGCAACACATAATAAAACTAATTAGATGAAAGAATTATCGAAGATAGTTCGTATTCTCAAAAAACAAGGTGTTACTTACTAACTATAGATAAACAGAAAACAATGATAAATTAAGGAAACCCTGGTCTAGATGTTATTCCCGCCTGCGCGGGAATGACGACAGAGCACGCTGGAATGACAACAACAACAGAGCCAGTAACACTTTATTGACGATGGAGAATAGCGAATGATGGTACAAACAAATGGCTGATGAGAGGTAAGTCCCCCTACTCAACTGGGAAATTAAAATAGCTATCAGGAAATAACGCATCAGCCAAAGAAAAATGCCACCATTCTTTGGAATATGGTTTAAAACCATGGCTGATCATTTTATCTTTAAGACGATCACGCCTAATTTTATACTTATTTTCAATAAGATTATTTTCATAATGAGAAGCATCACTAAATAAATCAAATGAAGATCCCATATCTACCGTTCCATCATCCAAAAACATTATCTGCGAGCCATCTAATAATGTACGAGACTGTGGGTTTATTTTGTGAAGTTTTTTATCAATTTCAATAATACTGATATCAACAGCATTACCAGAGCTATGTTGTGATTTTCTTGCGATATAGCCAAGTTCAAACGCCCTACTTTTATCAATAGCTGGATAAAACCATGATTTCATTTTTTGATCTTCACTATCCTGACTCCAACGGAAAAAATGATCTACTGCCATTTGTGGACGATAAGCATCATAAACCACAAGACTATAACCATCCTGCTTTAATTCAGCCTGTATTTGTTTTAATTTTTTAGCAATTGGCTCAGTGATGATCACTTTCTCTGAATTATAACCATCAACCGGCACACCAACAAAATTATGCTCACCAGCATATCGTAAACTGACTTGAATAGTTGGATCAATATCATGTAAATAAACAAATCCTTTTAACAAAGACTCTGGCATTATTTTCCTCGATATTTATTATTATAACGATTGGTGAGGTGATGCCTTTTTTCAAAATTAAAACGTTGTTTGCTAATAAAAAATAAACTTGCTGCTAAACCACCAAAACCAATAAGTAAAAGAGAAAAAGCACTGAATAAATGTTCAGATTTAACTAAATTTAAAGTGGCATAAACTAAGTAAAGCACAATTAAAATAAATAAAGCTTGTCCAAAGCGACGACCAAGATTTTGCATCCTCAATGCCTTATTTTCCCATTCATGACGATGATTCTGCTCACGCTCTATAAGCTTTAAAACCAGCTCAGCTCCGCCTTCAAACACTGCATCATACTCTGCTAAATCATGCGCCGTTGGAAAACTTTGTGCTTTCGCATCATTGGCCGATTCCGTCTCACCAACCTCAGCAGCTGGAAAATACTTACGCGCATAAATTTCTACCGCTTTAGGAGAATCACCAAAATATCTTTTGCTATTGTTTTTCATTTTTACTTTCTTTCAATTTTAATATCACTTTATTATAATCCGAGCATAAATTTTGCTGATCTTCCAAAAATGATTTTGGTGCGTATTTATAGGGAAAAGAAGTGTTATTGTTAGTTGACCAAATAAAACTGGCAAACCCTTCAATCGCAGATTCTTTAAAAAATTTAGTCCACTCACGCATAAACATTATGCTAAACAATAACATTTAATTTAGCAACAATAATTAATTAGAGTAATTTTATTTCTTTATTATTCAGCTGTTTATATCTTCAATCGATTATTAAAGCTATTTCTCTCAACGAATTACTTAACCTTTACAATTCTTGCACAGGCAGGAATCCAGTCCTAAAAATAATTTAAAATCGTCTTTTATTATTATAGGGGCTCTAAAAACCCTTGCATAAGGTTTGTTGTATAGCAAAGAGGAGCGAAGAAACCTGAAGGACCAAGCATAACTTAAGGCGAACGTACGAATTTAAGGATTTCAGTAGCTGGCTAACAATACAAGTAGTTTTAGCGATGCCCTATATATTATAAAGATTCAATACAATGTATACTTAATTGACACTTCGGTTGATTTATACTAAAATAAATTAACTATAAGTTAAATATTACTATAATTTATTTAGATTTTTAAGGGGCGACTATGGTACAAAACTATCAGCTAGATCATCTACCCACAGAACTGCAAAATTCAGGAATAATTGGCATTACTCTGACCAGGAAAGCTTGGATAAAAAGTGAAGGTTATATTCTTCGTGGTGTTGATTATGATCAACTACAAACTATACCTTCCCAGGATAGTCCTAATGCAATCAGTCTGGTCACAGATAATAATAAACAAGCCACCCTAAGTGAGATTGTAAGAATTGATACAAATATTAGAATATACACAAAAGGCCTTACCGCTGAAGAAGTATGTGTTATGAAAAATAAATTCGTTGAATTATATCCCCACCTTTCGAATGCTTATACAAGCTGTGGGGCTAGCTATGATCACAATACTAAGACTCACAGCAAGGAATTTGGTGATATATCGTTCCAATTTGCGGGATATGATTATAAAGCAGACCACCACTTTTCACTTTTGTCAGGCGTAGATTAAATAAAGCAGATTTTTAGCTCTAAATAAGTATTATCAAAGGATTGATCTAGACTCAAAGACAATCTGGCTCTATCGTGAATTGATCCCGACGCAACATTTACCAAGAAGAATAATCAAACCTATCATGGTTATAAGAATCATATCCAAGTTGATAATAAGCAGAAAATATATCGTAACAATCCTTTGTCAGCTGAACAAAAAGCCTGCAACAAGATCAAATCGCATGTACGTGTAAGAATTGAGTGTGCATTTGGTCCCATAACAACTGCAATGGGTGGAGTGGTGATGCATGTAATTGGACTAGCTCGAGTAGAAGTAAAGTTAACACTGAAAAACTTGGCTTATAATATGTGAAAAATTATAAAAGTTTTGCAATTTTTAGTTGTAATTAAATTAAGTATCCTATTAAACTAATAATTACAAACTCAATCTTTACTTAATTTTTATAAAAATGAAAGCAACAGTGACTGGTATTTTAGGACTGGATTTCCGTGGAGGCGGAAATCCAGTCCTAAAATATTAGCCTAATTTTCAAAAAGTTAACAATTATTTTCTTGTCGCAACTGAAAAATGCTGCATAATCAAAAGTTATGAGCAATAACCCTAAAGCAGTAATTTTTGGCATAAAAGGAACACAGTTATCCCCTGCTGAAGAAAATTTTATTCGCGAACGCAACCCATTAGGCTTCATTTTATTCTCTCGTAATATTGAAGACAAAGAGCAGGTAAAACAATTAGTTGATAAACTAAAAGCTGTTACTGGACGTAATACTCCTATCTTAATTGATCAAGAGGGCGGCAAGGTTGCCAGGTTAAAAAAACCAAATTGGCGACATCCACCAGAAGCAGCTATATTTGGTCAAATCGCTAAACACGATCAAGCAGCAGCAGCAAAAGCTTGTAGGATTAATGCCGAACTTTTAGCCTATGATTTATATCAATTGGGAATTAATACTAACTGTGCACCGGTGCTTGATATTTTTTTACCAGATGCACATTCAGTAATCGGTAATCGTGCTTTTAGTGATGACAAAGATTTAATTTGTATGCTTGCTTCAAAAATGATCAAAGGTTTTAGCAATTGTGGTGTTTGTTCTATTATTAAACATATCCCCGGGCACGGCAGATCTAAAGCAGATAGTCATTTAGAACTACCTATTGTTGATACTGATCTTCAAACTTTGCGTAAAACTGATTTTTATCCATTCACCAAATTAAATAACAAAGCAAAATGGGCAATGACCGCACATATACTTTATAGCGCTTTAGATGAACATCAACCAGCAACTTTTTCATATAAAGTAATTAATGAAATCCGTCAAAAAATTGGATTTAAAGGCATTATCATCACTGATTGTATCACTATG
>Ga0114963_10000682_pt1 | contig 22928 bp, 25 predicted proteins | sample C_131016_EF_Meta_FD_87019 | JGI IMG/M metagenome (GOLD analysis project Ga0114963, IMG submission 87019) | Freshwater microbial communities from Lake Croche, Canada to study carbon cycling - C_131016_EF_MetaG | ecosystem: Environmental > Aquatic > Freshwater > Lake | place: Lake Croche, Canada...
CTTTACGCCGAAAATCCCGACGCGCCCCGCCATCCGGCCTCGATCACTAAAGTCATGACACTCTATCTGCTGTTCGAACAGCTCGATCGCGGCAAGATGACGCTGTCAACCGAATTGAAAGTCTCGGCCCATGCGCAAAGGCAGGCCCCTTCCAAATTGGGCGTGACGGCGGGCGATACGATTACTGTCGAGGATGCGATTAAGGCACTTGTCACGCGCTCAGCCAATGACGTTGCCGCCGTGATCGCCGAAAACATCGGTGGCACCGAAGATAATTTTGCGCAATTGATGACCCGCAAGGCCCGCGCCATTGGCATGAGCCACACGGTCTATCGCAATGCCTCCGGCCTGCCCGATCCCGGACAGATTACTACTGCGCGCGATCTGGCCACTCTGGGCCGGGCTGTTCAAAGCCGTTTCCCCAAATATTACCCCTATTTCGCCACCCGCAGCTTCAATTATGAAGGCGAAGTGATCGGCAACCACAACCATCTGTTGGGCCGGATTGAAGGGGTTGATGGGATCAAGACCGGCTTTACCCGGACCTCCGGCTTCAACCTGCTGACCTCGGCCAAGCTCGACGGCCACCATATTGTCGGCGTGGTCATGGGCGGTCGGACCGGCCCCTCGCGTGACAACACCATGGCGCGACTGGTTGAGACCTATCTGCCGAAATCTTCGACCAGCGGCTCCATGCCGGCCATGGCGGATGCCGACACGGAGGCCAAGCCGCTGACCACCGGCAGCGTCAATCCACGCATGTCCCCGCCTGCCGAGATTCCGTCGATCAAAACCGCAGAGCCCAAAACAGTGGCCAAGGCCAAAGCCAAACCGGCCACCTGGATGGTGATGGTGGGTGATGCGAAAACCACCACAGAGGCATCGGCCATGATCAGCCGGGCCAAAAAGCAATCCAAAGGCATTCTGGCCAAGGCCGATTCTGGTACGGTGACCGTCAAATCGAAGATCAAGACCACCTATCTGGCCCGTTTCAACGGCTTGTCGGAGCAGGATGCCGTTACGGCTTGCAAAAATCTCAAGGGATCGGGGTTGTCATGCTCCGCGACACGCATATGAGCGAGCCGAATCTCATGATGTCCTCCCATCGATCAAGCAGCCAGATCCAGGCCAACCGCCGCGCTTTAGCGTTGCATCTGGAGCAGAATGTCGCGGGCCTGGTTCACCCGGGTGGCAAGATACGTCGTTCCCCCCTGATCGGGATGAATTTTCTTCATCAACTCGCGGTGGCTCCGATTGATGGCCTCCGCGGTCGCGCCTTTGTCAAGGCCCAGCACCTGATAGGCCTCATCTTCGGTCATGCCCGTGCCCGGGCGATGCTCGGAACGCCCCGCATATCCGTCAGCCTGATGTGTTTCACCCCCGGCGGCAGGCCGGCCGTTAAAATGCGACTGAAACAATCCTGAGACACTACCCGACAACAGATACATGCCCAATCCTGCCAGTCCCATGGCCATATCGAACCGGCCTTTCAGCAGCAGAATAAGGGCAAAGCCCAAGGCCAAGGCGCCGCCCCCTTGTTTGACGAGCGCGATCTTGGCCTCGTCCTTGCCATAGGTCTTGATGGCCCACCAGATGCCACCAGCCGCCAACACTCCCAACAGCAGCATGATCATCCCGCAACTCTCCGGTCGGTATCAGGCTTCATATCAGTCCAAGCTGTGCCAATTCGCGTCGCATGTCATCGGGCATATCGACAATCGCCGCCTCGCCGGCTGAAATATCGGCAGGTTTTTCGTGGTCGGCCAGATAACGCCAGCCCTGAAAGGCGCGGCACGGGCGCGGCACAATCGGAACCAGTTCGGGATGCAGCACCAGTTGGCAGCGTCCGATGCCGCTCGCGTCGGTGAAGGGGCGAATATCGCGCAACATCTGCCGGCACGAGACCTGCCCCTTGATCACCCAATAGAGCGAACCGCCATCCAGCAATTCCTCGATGCGCTTGGGCACCATGCGGGTGGTATGGATTTGTTCCTCGGCCTGGCCCGAGCGGCGGCGCATGGTCATGCTCATGCTGATCCAGTCTTCCAGATCAGAGATCGAAGCGACGCCGACACATAATTTCAACAGATGCAGACCCATTCCATTCCACTATCCTAAAGCCACCCCGAGCACCAACCAATCTGAGGGCTTTATTGTGGATAGGTCCGGGAGCGATGATTATTGACCGCCCTCGCCGACAAGGCCTCCCGCCTTTTTCCACGCACTAAAGCCGCCTTCGATATGGGCCACAGGCTTCAGCCCCATATCATGGGCTGTCTTGGCCGCCAGCGCCGAACGCATGCCGCCGGCGCAAAAGAACACATAGCATTTGTCCTGCGCAAAAACCGGTTTGTGATAAGGGCTTTCGGGATCGATCCAGAATTCCAGCATGCCGCGCGGGCAGTGAAAGGCCCCGGGGATACGCCCCTCGCGTTCCAGCTCGCGCGGATCACGCAGATCGACCAGCACGACATCCTCACGCTCGACAAGGGACAAAGCCTGCTGTGTCGGGATGGTTTCGATCACCGCATTGGCCTCTGCCAACATGCATTTGACGCCTCTGGTGATGTTCTGCGACATGGAAAACCCCGTTTGATCAATCCCTTCGACAGATTTGCCCAAACCGGCCAAACGGTCAATCACCAAACAGCAACTGCAAAATATCTTGTGCGACGCAACCGCTTTCGCCACATTGGGGCAATGATCGACTTCACCATTCAGGATAGCGCGGCCCTCGGGGTCTTTCTTGTCACGTGGTATGCCTACCACACGGCGGTCGAATCCTCGCGTCTGGGCCACAAAAGCCTCAACCAGCTGATGCACACCTATCGCATGGTCTGGATGGAGCGGATGCTGGCCCGCGATGTCCGCATCATCGATACGCAGATCACGGCGGGCCTTCAGAACGGCACCTCGTTTTTCGCCTCGACCTCGCTGTTCGCCATCGGCGGATCGCTGACCCTGCTGCGCGCCACCGACGATGTCATCAATCTGTTTGCCGATCTCCCGCTGGGCCTCAACACGTCGCGGACCTTGTGGGAAATCAAGGTGATGGGGCTGGCGATGATTTTCACCTATGCCTTTTTCAAATTCGCCTGGGCCTATCGACTGTTCAATTATGCCGCCATTCTGATCGGGGCGACACCGCCACCCCAGGAATTCGAAACAGAAACCGCACAACGTTTCGTGCATGAAACCGGTGCCATTTTTACCGAAGCCGGTCGCCACTTCAACCGGGGCCAGCGCGGGCTGTTTTTCTCGTTGGCCTATATCGGCTGGTTCGCCTCACCCTATGTCCTGCTGTTCACAACAGCCGCCATCGTCGTGATGCTGGTCCGCCGGCAATTCACCTCACCCGCCCATACCGCTGCCGAGAAACTGACAGTCAAAACCGATGGACACAATACCCCATGACCGAACCGGTTAAAGTCTCGCACGAATTGCTCGAAAAAACCCTGATGGCCCTCGCTGCCGAACAGGGTGCGGCCAAAACCTTCTGCCCGTCGGAAGTGGCCCGCAAGGTCGGCGGTTCGCATCCCGATCACTGGGGGCCGCTGATGGTTCCGTTGCGCCGCATCGCCGTGCGGCTGGCCCATGAAGGACGTCTGGTGATCTACCGCAAGGGAAAACCGGCCGATCCCGATGATTTCAAAGGGATTTACCGTCTCGGACTGCCCAAAGAACATTAAGCCGGAACTTGAGGCCGGAACATCAGGCAGGAACCTGAGGCTCAAACGGTCTTTTCAAACAATTCCCGACCGATCAGCATCCGGCGGATTTCGCTGGTGCCTGCCCCGATTTCATACAATTTGGCATCGCGCAGCAGGCGTCCTGTCGGGTAATCATTGATATAGCCGTTGCCCCCGAGAATCTGGATCGCATCGAGAGCCATTTGCGTGGCCTTTTCGGCCGCGATCAGGATGGCACCAGCGGCATCCTCGCGCGTGGTCTCGCCCCTGTCGCAGGCCTTGGCAACCGCATAGACATAGGCCTTGCAGGCATTCATCATCACATACATATCGGCCAGCTTGCCCTGGATGAGCTGGAATGATCCGATCGGCTGGCCGAACTGTTTGCGCTCGTGCACATAGGGGATCACGATATCCATCGCCGCCTGCATGATGCCGAGCGGTCCCGCCGCCAGCACGGCGCGTTCGTAGTCGAGGCCCGACATCAGCACATTCACGCCCTTGCCGACCTGACCCAGCACATTGTCCTCGGGCACCTCGCAATCCACGAACACCAATTCGCAGGTATCGGAGCCGCGCATGCCGAGTTTGTCGAGTTTTTGGGCGGTCGAAAACCCCTTCATGCCTTTTTCTATGATGAAAGCGGTGATGCCGCGCGATCCCGCATCCGGATCGGTCTTGGCATAGACAATCAGCGTTTCAGCCTGCGGGCCGTTGGTGATCCACATTTTCGAGCCGTTGAGCAGATAGCGATCGCCCTTTTTGATCGCCTTGGTGCGCATCGACACCACATCGGAGCCGGAGCCCGGTTCCGACATCGCCAGAGCCCCGACATGCTCGCCCGAAATCAGGCGCGGCAGATAGCGGCGCTTTTGCGCATCCGTGCCGTTGCGACGCAACTGGTTGATGCACAGGTTGGAATGGGCACCATAGGACAGGCCGACCGAGGCCGAGGCCCGCGACACCTCCTCCATGGCAATGCAATGTTCGAGATAGCCGAGGCCAGCCCCGCCATATTCCTCCTCGACTGTGAGACCATGCAGACCCAATGCGCCCATTTTGGGCCATAAATTGCGCGGAAACAGATTGTCCCTGTCAATCTCGGCGGCACGCGGGGCAATTTCATCCTGCGAGAAGGCCCGCACCGTGGCGCGGATCGCATCCGCTGTTTCGCCCAGATCAAAATTGAACGACGGCATGTTTGGAAGGGACGAAGCACTGCTCGACATATCAGGGTTTCCTCGTGGATCGGCGCATCATGCTCGGCGGCAATGCGGATCGGAAAACCAGTGTAAACGCAAGCTGGACTGTTTGGAAATTCACCGAAAGGGGAAAAACTGACTGCTGACCCGAAAAACAAGATTGTTTGCGCCAACCAGACTCAAAAAAAACAGATTTTTAAAAAAGCACCATCCATTCTCGATAATGAATGGTGCGGCCAAGAGGACTCGAACCTCCACCCGTGTTACCGGACTAGCACCTCAAGCTAGCGCGTCTACCAATTCCGCCATGGCCGCAAATCAAACATCCGCTTCGTTCACATCAAAGCGTGGGGTCGTGTAACAGATCAATTTCCCAAGGACAAGCCACCACAGCGCAGGAAGTAACAGATTGGCTGACATCTCCTGATAAAACACCGAAAATTCGAATTCCCGCCCCGTTTGTCCCGGTTGCTGCGGTTGACGAGTCTGTCGGCAAGGCCACAATAGAAGCCATGACCGATCATAGCCAATCGCCCAGCACAACACCCCGTCTTGATTCCACAGCCCGCGTGCTGATGGGACCATCGGCCAGGCCGGTGGAATGGCTGATTGCCGAAGGGTTGACGCCCTATCCCGATGCCGTGCGCTTCATGGAGCAGCGGGTCGCCGATATCATCGATGGGCGGGCGCGCGAACTGGTCTGGCTGGTCGAACATCCCAGCATTTATACCGCAGGGACCTCGACCAATCCCGACGATCTCAGACAGCCGCAATTTCCGGTGTTCGAGACAGGGCGCGGCGGCCAATATACCTATCACGGGCCGGGGCAGCGCATTGCCTATGTGATGCTCGATCTCAGGCAGCGCGGGCCCGATTTGCGGGCCTTTATCGCCTGCCTTGAGGCATGGATCATTGCCACGCTCGACCAGTTCAACATCAAGGGCGAACGGCGCGAGGATCGGGTCGGGGTATGGGTCAAACGCCGTGACAAAGGGCCTGATTTCGAAGATAAAATCGCCGCCATCGGCATCCGCGTCCGCCAATGGGTGACCTTTCACGGGCTCAGCATCAATGTCGAACCCGAGCTCGGCCACTTCGGCGGCATCGTGCCTTGCGGGGTTGCCGATCCGCGCTATGGCGTCACCAGCCTTGTCGATCTCGGCCTGCCGGTGGTGATGAGCGATCTCGATCTGGCCTTGCGTAACAGTTTCATCCCGCTTTTCGGACCCCTCACCCCGGAACAGCCATGAAAGACCATGCCTCGCCCCTCCCAAGCCCGTTTGACGGTTTGCAGATGCACACAGGCTGGTTTCCCGGCGTGATCGGTTGGGTGGCGGCAGAACATGGCCGCTATTACGCCCGGCATTGGGGACTGGGGGCGGTGTTCGAGGCCAAGGTGGCCAGTGCTTTGGCCGAATTGGTGCAACGCTACAATCCCGAGACCGACCTGCTGCTCACCCTGACCGAGCATGACCGCATCGTCGCCTCAATCACCGTCGACGGCGGTCATGACAGCGTGGCACAGGACGGCGCGCGCATCCGCTTCGTGATTGCTGCTGAACAGATGCAGGGCCATGGAATCGGCCGGCTGCTGGTGGGCCAGGCGATGGGCTTTATCACCGAATCGGGCTTTGACCGCGCATGGCTGACCACCTTCAAGGGGCTCGATGCCGCCCGCAGGTTGTATGAACAAGCCGGATTTGCGCTGACCGAGCAGTGCGAGGACCTGACCTGGGGTGTCCGACTGACGGAACAACGGTTCGATTGGAAAAGAACAGATTAGAGCATTATAAGCATCTGTATTTATTATATTTTTCAATTATTGAAATGAATTTTCTGAAATATTATCACCTTTATGTCATGCAATTATCATTAATAATTGGTTTTATTTTATCCAAGACATGCATTTTACGCATATCTGCATTCGACCTTTGGACCTTCTGTGCACTGCAACATTATCGTATATGCAATGCAACAGAGCGGTGGATGTCCTCCACCCTACAACTTGACGGAGAGTCCCATGTTGATCATTCATGCCCTTATCGAACGCGCCCGCCGCTGGTACCTGTACCGCACCACGATCCGCGAATTGTCGGAACTGACCGACCGCGATCTGAACGACCTCGGCATCAACCGCGCCGACATCGAATTCGTGGCCCGCAAGCACGCCACTGTCTAATCCGGGTTGGTTTTCAACCCTCTCAAACGCCCGCTCCTGCTTCGGCCCGGCGGGCGTTTTGCTGTGGTCTCCAGATTGGCTGTTGCCCGCAAAGCCTGATGACACTATGTCTTCGAGTATGACAACGTATCAGCCTATCCATATCATCGGCGGAGGCCTTGCTGGCAGCGAAGCCGCCTGGCAGATTGCCGAGCGCGGTGTTCCGGTCATTCTCCACGAAATGCGACCTGAGCGAGGCACCGAGGCGCACCAGACCGACCAATTGGCGGAACTGGTCTGTTCCAACTCCTTCCGCTCCGATGATTCCCAGAGCAATGCGGTTGGCCTGTTGCATGATGAAATGCGCCGCCTCGGCTCGCTGGTCATGCGATCTGCCGATGCGAATCAGGTGCCAGCCGGAGGTGCTCTGGCGGTTGACCGCGAAGGATTCGCCCAAGCTGTCACGCAAAGCCTGGAAAACAATCCTTTGATTACGGTTTCCCGACAGGAAGTGGCCGGTGCCCCGCCAGATGAATGGGACCAGGTGATCATTGCCAGCGGCCCCCTGACCTCTCCCGCACTGGCAGATGCCATTCTCGCGGTCACAAACGAGAAGGCTCTGGCGTTTTTTGATGCGATTGCGCCGATTGTCCATCGAGACAGCATCAATATGGATATTGCCTGGTTCCAGTCACGCTATGACAAAGTGGGCCCGGGCGGCAACGGGGCCGATTACATCAATTGCCCGATGAACAAAGAACAGTATGACGCCTTTGTCGATGCCCTGATTGCCGGCGATGCGGTCGGATTCAAGGAATGGGAAGGCACTCCCTATTTCGATGGTTGCCTGCCGATCGAAGTCATGGCTGAGCGGGGCCGCGAGACCCTGCGGCATGGCCCGATGAAACCGGTCGGCCTCACCAATCCGCGTGATCCGCAGGTCAAATCCTATGCGATCGTGCAATTGCGGCAGGATAACAAACTGGGCACGCTGTATAATCTGGTCGGGTTCCAGACCAAGTTGAAATATGGCGAGCAGGCACAGATTTTCAAAATGATTCCGGGGCTGGAGAATGCCGAATTTGCCCGTTTGGGCGGTTTACATCGCAACACCTACCTCAATTCACCGGCTTTGCTGGATCCGCACCTGCGGCTGAAGGCCAAAAGCCAGTGGCGGTTTGCCGGACAGATCACCGGATGCGAAGGCTATGTTGAAAGTGCTTCGGTGGGACTGATGGCAGGCCGCTTTGCTGCGGCCGAACGCCTGGGGCAAACGCCCACCATGCCGCCGGTCACAACCGCGCTCGGGGCCCTTCTCAACCACATCACAGGCGGTCATTTGGAAACCATCGAAGCCGGACCACGCTCGTTCCAGCCGATGAACATCAATTTCGGGTTGTTTCCGCCACCGACCGAGCCTGTTAAAAGCCCCGAAGGCAAACGTTTGAAAGGCCCGGAGAAATCCAAGGCGCGCAAGCTGCAAATCACCGAGCGGGCCAAGCATGATCTGACTCTCTGGCTCGAACACAACGTCTAAAACGAAACACCCCGAACCGCCGCACGCCAAAGGCGGAACGGCTTCTGCCATTGCGGCACATCGGAGGGCAGTTCCAGCAAGGGATTGACCGCTTGCAACCGCTCCAGCCAAGGCTTGACCAAAGCCAGCGGCGCATAGGCCGGACGGATCGGTGCGGGAATGGCAGAAAACCCGTCCAGCGTTTCACGCAAGCGCTGCATTGCCAAACCGGACAGCTCGCGGATCAGCTCGCCTGCCTCACCGGCATGGGTACCGGCCCGAATCTGATCGGCTGTCAGCCCATATGCGTTTAGCCTGTCGAGGGGAAACACCACACGCCCTTGCGAGGCCAGCCAGCCGCTGGCCCGCACCAAGCCAGTCAGAGCATAAGCAACACCGGCCGTCCCCGATAACGAGGCGGGCCCCGTGTCACTGCCATCGGCGAGAACCAGCGAGGCATAGCGAAACAGAACCGAGCAGGTTTCGCCGCAATAGAGTTCGAGCGCGATTACATCGGCCGGTGGTGCATCATAGAGATCATCCACCCGCGCATCGAGCAGAGCCAGCAAAGGCGCGGTCGGGAGGTGGTAGCGGTCAAGCACAGCCCATAGGGCCGCAGCCAGCGGATTGGCATGATCCTGACGGGGTTGGTTCAACACGTCGCGCCAATATTGCAAGCGCATTTCCCCCGCCAGTGGCTCAGAAACCACGGAGCGGATCCGAACCACATCGGCATTGAAAGCATAAAGAGCAACGACAGCGGCACGATGACGGGCGGGAATAAAACGGCTAGCCAACCAGCGGTCGGGATCATGGCTTTGCAGCAGGGTCTCGCATTCGTTCAACTGGTGGGCATCAAGCATCGCGGGCCTCTCAGGACACAGCGATCAAGGCGGCGGCCACACGCCGGTTCTCGGAGACCATGATGTTGTAAATACGCGCGGCCGCACCAGTGCTCATCGAATCGACGGCCATCCGGCCTTCTTTCAACCGCCAGCGCAAGGCCTCGGGCAACAGCGCCATATCGACTCCCGTGCCGATCAGCAAAGTGTCGATCTGACCGGCCTCAGCCATGACCAGCGCAAAATCGGCGCGGGTCACAGTTGCAAAATCGCTCACAGACCATGCGTGGATGCCGGAGGGCAAGGCAAGGATCGAGCCTTTATGCGACATGTCGCCAAAACGGAAACCGCCATTGCCATAGCTGTCGATCACATGCCGTCCGGGCAAAAACCCTTGTGAAGCAACAGGATCGCCAGTTCGCTCTACCATATCAGGATTTGGGGGTTGTGAGCGATGTGTCGCTCTCTTCGATCTGCTCGGCCTCGCCTGCATTGCGCACACCCAGATAGATCAGAACGGGAGCGGCTATAAAGATCGAGGAATAGGTCCCGATCAAGACACCGAAAATCATCGCCCAGGAGAAGCTTTTGATCACGGCCCCGCCATAGATGACCAGCGCAACCAGCGCCAGCGAGGTGGCAACAGAGGTCATCAGCGTCCGCGACAAAGTGGAATTGATCGACAAATCAAGCAATTCGGCGGCAGGCATGGTTTTGTAACGGCGCAACAATTCACGGATCCGGTCGAAGACAACCACGGTATCGTTGAGCGAATAGCCGACAATCGTCAGAATTGCGGCAATCGAGGTCATGTTGAATTCGATTTGGGTCACTGCAAAAAAGCCGATGGTCAGCACCAGATCGTGCAAAGTGGCGATCACGGCGCCGACGGCGAACTGCCATTCAAACCGGAACCACAGATAGATCAGCACGGCAACAATCGACAGAACCACGCCCAAAGTGCCCGATTGCACCAATTCACCCGACACACGCGGACCGACCACTTCGACGCGGCGGAACTCGTAATCCTTCTCGAACATGCTTTTGACACGTTCCATCACCTGCTGCTGGCCCTTTTCGCCGCCCGGCTGCAAACCGAACCGGATCGAAACCCCACCTGTCGTGCCGAATTCCTGCACTTCGATCTCGCCGACCGCCAGATCACTGGCCGCTTCGCGTACAATCGAAATATCGGCTTTGCCCTGGCGCGCCTGCATCTCGATCAGCGTGCCGCCGGTAAAGTCGATCCCGAAATTCATGCTGATCACGAAAAAGGCCGCAACAGACAAAACCGACAGAATGGCCGACAGCGGAAAACTGACGCGGCGGAAGGACATAAAGCCGAAAGTGGTGACATCAGGAACAATACGGAGAAGTTTCATGGCCTGATGATCCTCAGAACGGCAGATGGGTGGGACGCGCCGTGCGATACCACACGGCAATCATCATGCGGGTCATGGTCACGGCTGTCACAACAGTGGTGATAATACCCAGAATCATGGTCACGGCGAAACCGCGCACCGGTCCGGAGCCGAACAGGAACAACAGGGCCGCCGCCAGAAACATGGTCACATTGGAATCGATGATCGTCGCAAAAGCGCGATCAAACCCAGCTTCCAGCGCCGAGATCATCGAGCGGCCCGAACGGTGTTCCTCGCGGATGCGCTCGTAAATCAGCACGTTGGAATCCACCGCCGTCCCGATGGTGAGCACGATGCCTGCAATGCCCGGCAATGTCAGGGTCGAGCCCAACAGCGACATCATCGCAAAAATCAGCACGACATGGATCACCAGAGCGACATTGGCAAAAACACCGAACAGGCCATAAGTGATCATCATCAGGGCCACTACAAGAGCGGTGGAGCAATAGGAGGCGAGTTTACCCGCTGCAATCGAATCCTGTCCAAGACCCGGGCCGACCGTGCGTTCCTCTACAATGGTCAGCGGAGCCGGCAAGGCACCGGCACGCAGCAGAATGGCCAGGTTATTGGCGCTTTCAACGGTGAAACGCCCCGAAATCTGGCCCGAACCACCGGTAATCGGTGTCTGGATGCGCGGGGCCGAAATCACCTTTTTATCAAGCACGATGGCCAGCGAGCGGCCAACGCCTTCGGTTGTTGCCTGGCCGAAACGTTGCGAACCGCGCACATTGAATCGGAAATTGACAATCGGTTCACGGGTGCGGCTATCAAAGGCCGGCTGGGCATCGATCAGATCCTCGCCCTGCACGATCACACGCTTTTCGACCGGCGCATTGCCGCCACCTTCCTGGAACGGCATGTTTTCGACATCGCCGGGCGCAGCACCGGTTTCAGCCAGAAAGCGGAATTCAAGTTGGGCGGTAGTGCCCAGAATTTCTTTCAATTTACGTGGATCCTGCAAACCGGGCACTTCAACCAGAATGCGGTCGATGCCCTGACGCTGGATATTCGGCTCTGTCGTACCCAGCGCGTCAACGCGACGGCGCAGCACTTCAATGGCCTGATCGATTGCCTTGCGCACGCGCTCGTTGACACCCACTTCCGTCAGGGTCAGCACGACTAGTCCGTCAGGCTGTTCGATCATTTCCATGGTCGGGGCAGATGTTCCGCGTGTCAGAACCGGTCCCAAAGCCATCTCGCGCAATTTACCCATCAAACGGGTACGCTCGGTGCTGTCGCTGACGCGCACATTGACACCGCGTGCCTGGATACCGATGCCGCCGGCCAGAGCAATCTTTTCCTCGCGCAGAATGCGGCGGACATCATCACGCAGGGTATTGACCTGCGTGCGGATGATGGTGGCCGTATCCACTTCCAGCAACACATGCGACCCGCCCTGCAAATCCAGACCAAGCACGATCGCCTGATGCGGCACCACCCAAGCCGGCACAAAGGATGGAATTCCCTTGCGGATGGCTTCACGCGTGTCGGGAGACAGCATGCTAGGCATGGCATAGAGGAATCCACTCAAAGCGAGCAGAAGAACCGCAACGGTCTTAAAGCGGGAAAAGCGCATCATGCTTCTGAAGTTCCTTGTCGTGCACGAAAGGACCTACCCTTCGGGTTTGATCCCGAAAGGCATTTGGGCCAGTGCGGTGATTAGTCCTCGGACTTCACAGGTTCCGATTTGGAACGCACTTCGGCAATCATCGTGCGGATGATCTTGACCTTGACGTTATCGGCGATTTCGATTTCGATTTCGGGGCCTTCGGCCACTTTGGTCACCTTGCCGATCAAACCGCCAGTCATGATCACCGTGTCACCACGGCGCACATTTTCGATCAGAGCCTGATGCTCCTTCGCGCGCTTTTGCTGCGGGCGAATGATGAGCACATACATGATCACGAAAATCAGCGCGAAGGGTACGATCTGCATCAGCATATCGGTGCCACCGGGTGCGCCTGCAGCCTGGGCAAAAGCGGGTGTGAACAAAGCATAACCTCCATTGATGGTGTGGACGCAACAACATCCAGCAAACGGCGCGGACTATAACGGGGACGCCCCAGATTGCAAATCTTTGATGGCCGGGAAGCCTGCAAACCAACACAATCGAACAGGCCGCGCCAATGGCAAAACTGATAACATGATGGACGGCTCAGTCAAACAGGGTTAAGTGCAAAAGGCTCCGAAATGGTCTTAGTGGTCTTTTGAAAGTCGAAGTCAGTCCAATGTCCGATCATCATACGCAAAAATCCGTTTCTCCTGCTGCATTGACCGCACTTGGCGGTGAGGATGTCCCGGCTTTGCTGGGGCGAATCGCCACGCTGCTCGAACGCCTCGCCCCGCCTGTGGTGGAGGTAACCGATCTTGATTCGGCCGATGCCTTTGTCTGGCATCCCTCCCCGCCGCGTCTGGTCCCTGTGCGCAAGGTCAACCGCGTCGAGATGGTACTGCTGCAAGGCATCGACTCCGTGCGCGACCAGCTGATCGAAAACACCGAACGCTTTGCCAAGGGCCTGCCCGCCAACAATGCGCTGTTATGGGGCGCGCGCGGCATGGGTAAATCCTCGCTCGTCAAGGCAGCCCATGCGACAGCGGTGGCCAAGCGCGGTTCATGGCCCGGTGCACAGGCCCTCAAACTGGTTGAAATCCATCGCGAGGACATCGAAAGCCTGCCGCATCTGATGAACATCATGCGCCAGTCCGATTGCCGCTTCATCGTATTTTGTGATGATCTGTCGTTTGATGGCGGTGATACGTCCTACAAATCGCTGAAAGCGGTTCTGGAAGGCGGGATCGAAGGCCGGCCCGACAATGTGATTTTTTACGCCACCTCCAACCGCCGCCATTTGCTGCCACGCGATATGATGGACAATGAACGCGCCACCTCGATCAATCCCGGTGAAGCGATCGAGGAAAAAGTGTCGCTCTCGGATCGCTTCGGCCTGTGGCTGGGCTTCCACAAATGTTCGCAGGACGAGTATCTCGCCATGGTCCACGGCTATTGCACACATTACGGGCTGGAGGTCGATCAGGCGCAATGCGATGCGCAAGCTTTGGAATGGTCGACCACACGCGGATCGCGCTCGGGCCGCACGGCCTTCCAGTTCATTCAGGATCTGGCCGGTCGCATGGGCCGCCACCTAGACGCCTGACTTGTCATGCACAAAGAAAAAACCGTCTTCGGAACACCGGAGGCGGGCTTTTCATTATAGTAAAATCAATCAGTTGCCGGATAGGAAACCCATCGGATCGACCGGGGTAGACCCTTTGCGCAATTCGAAGTGAAGTTGCGGCGAGGAGACATTGCCGGTCTGGCCGGAAGCAGCGATCACCTGACCGCGTTTGACGGTCTCGCCTTTTTTGACCTTCAATTCGGAATTATTGGCATAGGCCGAAACAAAACCATTGTCATGGCGGACCAGAACCAGATTGCCATAGCCTTTCAACTCGTTGCCGGCATAGGCGACAACCCCGTTCTCGGCAGCCTTGATCGGTGTCCCTTCCGGCAGGGCGATATTGATGCCGTCGCTCTTTTCGCCGGCTTTTTCACCGAAGCTTTTCAGAATATGCCCACGTGCAGGCCAACGGAATTCGACGGGTGTGGGTGCAGAAGGTTCGACATGGGGCGCAACGCTTGCGGTGGTTTCAACGGGCGCTTGTGCAACAGTCTGCTTGGCGCCTTTGGCCGGCTTGGGCTCGACGGCCGGCTTGACCTCGGCAACCGCTTTCGCATCAGGGGTCTTCTTGTCGGCAGCCGCTTTGTCGGCTTTGGCCTTCGCCTTGGGATCAACCGCAGGTTCAGGAGCAACAGCGGCGACAGCCTGCTTGGTTTGCGGCGGCTGGACGGCAGGCTTGGCGGATGATGCAGGCGCGGACTCAGCCACGGAAAACGGCTTTTGTGGTGCGGCAGCCGTTGAAGCCAGCGTCAGAACCGTCCCAGGTTTCAGTTTGTTCTTGTTGTTGTTGGCAGCAAGGATCACCTGCTCCGAGAGGCCGTAGCGGTTTGCCACGGTCTTGATCGTATCGCCCTTGGCGATGGTGATTGTATTGGGTGCAACCAGCTTGGTCTCGGTTTTCGGCAAGGCTGGAGCCATCGCTTTGACCGGTGCCGATTGAGCGACAACAGAAGAGCCGGAGGGCGGTGAAAGAGGCGCGCTTTGAACGCCGCCGGAGGGAACAGAGCCGACACTACCGCCCATCGGCGCATAGGATGACTGGCTTGTCTGGACCGGTTGGCCCGAACGGCCGAACCGGGCTGATCCGGAAAAAGGATTGGCTAGCGAGGCTTCGTCGACGCGCATCGCATCGGAACCACAACCGACAACTGAACCGGTGACAGCCACAACAAGAACAATCCGGCTGACAGTCTTTAAGGAAACAGACGAAAACCTCACCATGCCGAAGCCCATCCGCAAGTTGAAAACCAACACACTATCGATGGTACATTTATAACGGGGACGAAGTTAAAAAAGAGTTCCCATCCGCAAGGCGTCGCGAGGGATGATCGGGGACGGTTGCGGGCCTGTCGGTCTAGAGGATTTGCGACATGCCGCTGATCAGCGGCGGCAGGGCCATGGGTGCGCCCAGTGTCTCGACAATGCCGCTGACAGGATCCATGACATAACTGGCCATGCGCCCTTCCCCGTTGATGCGCCTGACGCCCACCATGCGGCCACCGGGCACCAATTGTCCCAGCAAAGCCAGCGGGGGTGCATCGAACGAGGCATCGACCAGGATCCGGTCATAGGGAGCGAAATCGCTGACCCCTTCGGTGCCATCGCCGTGGATGACGGTTGTATTGGTGATCGAGAGCCCGCGCAACCGCATCCGCGCCTCGATCCCCAAAGCGCGGAACCGCTCGACCGAAATCACCTGTGCGGCCAACCGCGATAGAATGGCCGTGCCGAAGCCCGTTCCGGTCCCCACTTCCAGAACGGTATGGGTAGGCTCCAAAGCCAAAGCAGACACCATCAGCAATAGCGAGGACGGCGGGCCGATGGTCTGACCGCAGGCAATCGGCAGGCTGGAATCATGAAGGGCCAGATCGGCAAAACGTTGCGAGACGAAGCGCGTGCGCGGGATCATCTCGTAAATCCGCAACAGGTCGGTATTGATCAGCCCCCGCTCCCGCATCATGAGCAGGAAGGCAAATCTTGCCTCGTCACTGCTGCCGATACCCTGGGAATCTGACGGGGTCACCCTGACACCATGCCGATCAGAAATGGGCGGCAAAACGGGTCACGCTTGGCTCGTCGGTCAGATTGAGACGCAACGGCGTGACAGAAATTTTCTTCTCGGACAGCGCTTCGAGATCGGTCCCGTGCCCGAGTTCGAAACTGCTGCGGGTAAAGCCGATCCAGTAATAGGGAATGCTGCGCCCATCCTGGCGGGCATCGATTTTCAGGAAGGACGCATCGCGCCGGCCCTGATGGGTCACAGCCACGCCCTGCACATCGTCGGGAGCGCAGGACGGGAAGTTGACATTCACAAGGATCCCCGGCTCGATCCCGATGGCCAGAATTTTGCGGACCATATCGGGGCCGTGCTGTTCGCCGCAATTCCAGAAAATATTCTCGCGCCCGCCCGGACCATAGCATTGGGACAGGGCAATCGACGGGATGCCCAGAATTGTGCCTTCCATGGCAGCTGCCACGGTACCGGAATAGGTGACATCCTCGGCGGCATTCTGGCCGCGATTGATACCGGACAGGATCAGATCGGGCGGCGACGGCATCACATGTTTCAAGGCCATGATCACGCAATCGGTCGGCGTGCCTTTGACCGCAAAACGCTGGTGCCCCGCTTCACGCAGGCGCAGCGGCTCGTTCAGCGACAGCGAATGGGCCACGCCGGACTGGTCGCTTTCGGGAGCGACGGTCCAGACATCGGCTGACAAGGCAGCTGCGATCTTTTCTGCAACCAGCAAGCCAGGGGCATGGATACCGTCATCATTGGTGACCAGAATACGCATATCAAACAGCCTTTTCGATGCGCGTCATCCCGCCCATATAGGGCTGTAACGCGGTGGGGACAGAGACCGATCCGTCGGAATTCTGATAGTTTTCAAGCACAGCGACCAACGCACGGCCAACCGCCACGCCCGATCCGTTGAGCGTATGGACAAAGTGGTTCTTGCCATCGGCGGATTTGTAACGGGCCTGCATCCGGCGGGCCTGGAAATCGCCGCAGACCGAGCAGGACGAAATTTCACGATAGGCATTCTGGCCGGGCAACCAGACTTCGAGATCATGGGTGCGCTGCGAGGCAAAACCCATATCTCCCGAGCACAACAGCATGGTGCGATAGGGCAATTCCAGCTTTTGCAGGACTTTTTCAGCAGAGGCTGTCATGCGGTCCAATTCGGCGCGGGACTGTTCGGCAGTGGTGATCGACACCAGCTCGACCTTGTAGAATTGATGCTGGCGGATCATGCCGCGGGTGTCACGCCCGGCGGAGCCGGCCTCGGCACGGAAACAGGCCGACAGGGCCGTCACGCGGATCGGCAATTCCTTTTCATCCAGAATCTGCTCGCGCACCAGATTGGTCAGCGGCACTTCGGCGGTCGGAATCAGCCAGTAATCATCACCGGCGCGGAACTGGTCATCCCGGAATTTTGGCAATTGTGCCGTGCCCACCATCGCCTGATCCTTGACCAGCAAAGGCGGGTTGACCTCCATATAGCCATGTTCGGTGGTGTGCAGATCGAGCATGAACTGGCCGATGGCCCGTTCCAGCCGCGCCAGCGCGCCCTTGGTCACCACAAAGCGCGAACCGGACATGCGGGTGGCCGCTTCAAAATCCATCAGGCCCAGCGCTTCGCCGATTTCAAAATGCTGTTTGGGCTCGAAATCGAAGTTGCGCGGCGTGCCTTGGCTATGCAGCAGCACATTACCATGCTCGTCAGCGCCCACGGGTACTTCTTCGAGCGGCGTGTTGGGAATGGCCTGCAAGGCCTCTTCCAACTCGGCAACGACAGCCTTTTCCTCGACCTCGGCAGAGGCCAGAACCTCTTTGAGGGCGGCGACTTCGGCCTTCAGGCTTTCGGCGCGAGGCTGATCCTTGGCGGCCATCGCCTGGCCTATCTCTTTTGAGAGGGCATTGCGCCTTTCCTGTGCCTCCTGCGCGCGCATGATGGCGGCGCGGCGGCGGTCGTCGATCGCCAGAACATGATCACCCAAGGGCGAGGCGTTGCGGTTCAGCAATCCCTGGTCAAATTGGGCCTTGTTGTCGCGGATCCAGCGAATGTCATACATGAATTGGGTCTCGTTTCGATCACATCTCGGACTGATTGCAGAAAAAAACCAGTGGCTTACGAGGAAGACGGCGTGATATCACTGTTTGCCGCTTCATCCTTGGCGGCGCGCTTGCGCTCGACCATAACCACCGCAAGGATGGAAAACTCGTAAAGGAAATAGGCCGGTATCGCGAGCGATAGCTGGCTGATCACATCGGGTGGCGTCAGGACGGCGGCCACCACGAACACCAGCACGATGGCATAGCGGCGTTTTTCACGCAGAAATGCCGCATCGATAAAGCCTGCCCGCGCCAGCAGGGTCAGCACCACCGGCAGTTGGAAAGTGATCCCGAATGCGAAAATCAGCGTCATGATCAACGACAGATATTCACTGACTTTGGGGAGTAATTCGATCGCTGCCGAATGTTCGCCGGCGGCCTGCTGCATCCCGATGGAGAACTGCATCACCACCGGCATCGCTATAAAAAACACCACACTTGCGCCAACCAGAAACAGAACGGGTGTGGCGATCAGATAGGGGCGGAACGCCTCTTTCTCGTCCCGATACAAACCGGGCGCGACAAATTTATAGATCTGTGTCGCAATCACCGGAAAAGAGAAAAAAGAAGCCCCGAACATCGCAATCTTGATCTGTGTAAACAGATATTCAAGCGGCGCGGTATAGATCAGCTTGATCTGCGCGCCCTCGCCTGCGGCCATGACATAGGGAAAGATCAGCAGATTGTAGATTTCCTTGGCAAAGGCAAAGCTGATCACGAACATCACGACAAAAGCCGCCAGTGAACGGATCAAACGTTCGCGCAACTCGATTAAATGCTCGAGCAATGGGGCGCGGGACGCCTCGATATCGTCTTCCGTGCTCATTAACTTGCACTCTTGGTGGCCGGCGGGGTCACGTCCATGGCCAGTTGCTGCTGCACTTCCGGCGTGGTTGCGGCTGCAACAGGCTCGACAGGAATTGAGGCAATACTGGCCTCGACATTGGCCAGTATCTGTTCGCTCGGCACAGCCGCAATCTCGGGAACGGGCGGCAGATCGGACGCAGGTGATGGAACCGGATCGGCGGCAGGGCTGGGTGCGGTGGCTGTTTCAGCCAGATAGGTGTCGATGTGGGCAGCAGAATCCTTGGTGGCATCGGCCACGGTATCGGACATCTGCTTGCCCATTTCCTCGACCTTCTTCCGGGCCTCTTCCAACTCCATGTCACGCATGGCATCAGAGAACTGGCTCTGGAATTCACCAGCCATCCGGCGCATCTTGCCGACCGATTTGCCGACAGCGCGCAGAACGCCAGGTAATTCCTTGGGGCCGATGGCGACAAGCGCCACTACACCAATGACCACCAGTTCTCCTGCACCAAAATCGAGCATGATCAGTATCCGGTAAGAGGCTCAAGCCGCGCTGTTACGAGCTGGCTTTGGTCGGCTCGGTCGGGTGGGCCGCAGCCGCAGCAGCGGGGGCAGCTGGCTCGGCATGGGCTGTTGCAGCAGCAGGAGCCGAAGCAGCCTGTTCGGCGACACGGGCCGGATCGGCAGGCACGGTTGCAGCCGGCTTGTTTTCGGCTTCGTCATCGGCCATGCCCTTTTTGAAGGATTTGATGCCCTTGGCCACATCACCCATCAGATCGGAAATCTTGCCACGACCGAATAACAGCATCACAACGATACCGACGACGATCCAGTGCCAAATGCTGACACTTCCCATGTTTCTACTCCATTATCTCAAACCGCAATCTCGGGTGCGGCTTTGGTCAAACCATGGGCAAGACCCTAGAAGCCCGAGCACATAAAAACAAGAACTTCATGATCATTTCATTAAAAGATTGGCCCGATTAAGGCGTTATTGGCTGAGCGGCAGGGTGGTGGCGTCGGCCTCGATGGCCATATCGTCGCCATCATCCAGCGGAGCATCCTCTGCCGCCACCAGTTCTTCGGCCATGACGGTGAACAAATCCTCGCCCAAAGGATCCTCATCCTCGGTCAATTCCGGACTGTCGGTCGGCATCGGGACGCTGAAGCCCTGCGGCAGACGGCCATCGAGAAAGCCCGCGCCCTTCAGATCGTCAAGACCGGGCAGATCGGAGATGGATTCAAGCCCGAAATGGATGAGGAAATGCTCTGTCGTGCCATAGGTGACCGGACGGCCGGGCGTCCGGCGGCGGCCACGCAAGCGGATCCATCCGGTTTCAAGCAGGGAATCAAGAGTGCCGCGATGGATCGACACGCCACGGATGTCCTCGATTTCGGCGCGGGTGACCGGCTGGTGATAGGCGATCACCGACAGGGTTTCGAGGGCAGCGCGCGATAATTTACGGGTTTCGTGGGCTTCGCGCGACAGGAGATAGCCCAAATCCTCTGCCGTGCGGAACATCCAGCCATCCGCGAGCCTGACAAGTTGCACGCCGCGACTGTGGTAATCGGCCTGCAACACGTCCAGAACCCGCGCGATCGGCATCGCCACCGGCAGACGGGTCTGCAAGACCTGTTCGCTCAACGGCTGTGACGAAGCAAACAAAAGGGCCTCGATGACACGGGACGCCTCGCGGAGCATCCTGTTTTCGGGCGTCTCCGCGCGCCGGTGTGCCTGCCTGAACTCTTCCATGTCGAGTGTGGTCATCAGGCGGCCTCGCCCTTGCGCCCCTCGTCCGCAACCAGCACAGGCTGGGTCTCACCCGCACGCGGCCCGCCTACAAGGCGACCACGCACCTGCAACGGTGCGAAAGCGGCATCCTGGCGTACGTCGATCACTCCTTCGCGGACCATTTCCAGCGTGGCCGAAAAGGAGGAGGCCCGCACGGTGGCGCGCATTTGGGGCTCGACAACGAACTGGATCAGGTAGTCGTCAAGAGCAGCCCAATGGGTGCTTTCGCCCAGCAAACGCTCCAGAGCCGCTCTTGCCTCCGGCAAGGACCAGACAAAGCGTTTCACAAAGGTGATGCGCGACAGGGCCCGCACCTGCCGCTGGTCGGCATAGGATTTCAGCAGGTCATACATGGTCGCCGAATATTGGATGTGGCGTGACACCACCACCGGTTCGGGCGCACCACGGGTAAAAAAGTCACGCCCATGGCGGGGCCGGTCGAACAGCAGTTTGGACGCCTGTCGCATCGCCTCCAACCGGCGCAAGCGGAACGCCAGACGCACCGCCAGATCGGCTGCGGGCTCCTCATTATCTTTTTCGACAACCGGCAGCAGAAGACGCGATTTGAGGTAGGCCAGCCAGGCCGCCATCACCAGATAATCGGCGGCCAATTCGAGACGGAACCGGCGGGCCGTCTCGATAAAGCTCAGATATTGATCAGCCAGCGCCAGCACGGAAATCTTGTGCAGATCGACTTTCTGGCGGCGTGCGAGATCGAGCAGCAGGTCCAGCGGACCAGCATAGCCATCCACATCCACAAGCATTGCAGGCTCGGTTTCGCCGCGGTCTACCTGGATATGGGGGTCTTCAAAGGCAAGTTCTTGACGCATGACAGTCCTGATTCGCTATCGAATCAGGAGTCTGGAGATGTCAGGCACCACAATCAAGCAAGGATGCCAATCTGGCGCGGGCATCCACAGCTACTATCGGTTCGACCACTTTGAGGAGCCGTCCCAGCGCGGTTTTGGTGCGAACAAGCGCCTTGCCCGCCAGTTTCGGCGTGACAGAGGCGACATCAAGCATCTCGTCCATCTTGCCATTGCAATGCAGAACCAGATCGCATCCGGCCTTCAACGAGGCCTCGGCGCGTTGTGCCAAAGTGCCGCTCAAGGCCTGCATCGAGACATCGTCGCTCATCAGCACGCCGTCGAAACCGATCGTTTTGCGAATGGTGCCGCTGATCACCTTACGCGAGGTGGTGGCCGGCGCGGTCCGGTCCAGCGCAGTGTAGACCACATGTGCTGTCATCGCCAAAGGCATGTCGGCATTGAACTGGAACGGCATGAAATCCTGAGCCAGCCTGGCTTTGGTGGCCGTCACGATTGGCAGATCGAGATGCGAATCCGCCCCTGCCCGCCCATGTCCGGGAATATGCTTGATCACGGGCAACACACCACCCGCCAGCAAGCCCTCGCAGGCCGAGCGGCCCATCAGCCCGACCAGCACCGGATCAAGCCCGTAAGCACGGTCACCGATCACATCATGTGCGCCTTTGACGGGAACATCGAGCACAGGCAGGCAATCGACGGTAATCCCGAGGGCGTGCAGATCATGCGCGATCAACCGTGCGCCGAGGCGGACAGCCTCGCGGCCCCTGGCCAGATCCTTCAGGGCCACACGGCCATAGTCCTCCCCCCTCGGGTAAGCCGGCCAATGCGGCGGTCCAAGCCGCTGGACGCGTCCGCCCTCTTGATCGACCAGAACAGGCGCATCGGAACGCCCGACACAGTCCCGAAAAGCTTGCGTCAGAGCCAACACCTGCCGGGGATTGTCGATATTGCGGCGGAACAGGATCAGGCCCCAGGGATTGCAGTCTTTCAGAAAAGTCTGCTCATCCTCTGTCAGAACCAGACCGGAGACGCCGACAATCAGGGCAGACACAGCCATGACCCGTCAATTCCTTGCGACAAAGCACTGGCCGCCGGACGCTTTGATCTTTTCACAGATCGAAATCGCTTCCTCGCGGCTCAGACCGACGGCGCGGACACGGAAAATGGTACGGCCATTGTTTTCGGCCTTCTGCGTAGCCAGCGTCCTGCCGTCGAGAATGGAGGCATAGGAGCGCTTCAGAGCGACAATCGCATTACGCGCTTCACCCTCGCTGGCAGGGGCGCTGAATTGCACACCATAATCACCGGTAGGCTCGCGCTCTGCGGGTTCAAGCGGAACGGCAGCAGCAGGCGCGGGCGGGGATGTACGGGC
>Ga0114963_10000685_pt1 | contig 22911 bp, 21 predicted proteins | sample C_131016_EF_Meta_FD_87019 | JGI IMG/M metagenome (GOLD analysis project Ga0114963, IMG submission 87019) | Freshwater microbial communities from Lake Croche, Canada to study carbon cycling - C_131016_EF_MetaG | ecosystem: Environmental > Aquatic > Freshwater > Lake | place: Lake Croche, Canada...
CCATGATTGGCAGGGCTATAGGGGGTGACGTCTGCTTCTTTTACAAAATATCGGCTCTTAGGCATATTGATTACTCTCAATAAAAAATTAAAAAATTAAACACTTAGCTTTATCAGCTAAATTTATGCTTTAGCGTTTCAAGAATCCAGCATAGTTTTGGGCTGCAATTTCGTCACATTTTTTGCGATATACATCTAATCCGGCTACGTACGGCGTAAAGACGCGTGGTTTTCCTGGCACATTCGCGCCGACGTACCAAGAGTTCGCTAAGGGATAGAGTGTCGAGTCGCCAACGTCATTGACATGCTGCGTCCACTGCGCCTGCGCACTTGGATCTGCGTCGATCTCGTGAAGCTTCTGCACCCCTATCTGTTCGATGCAGTCTGCGATCCAGTCTACGTGCTGTTCAATGGCACACACCATGTTGGTTTTCACAGAGGGGCTTCCTGGTCCAGTGACAATAAACATATTGGGAAAGCCAGCCGTCATTAAGCCCAAATAGGTGGCCGGCCCGTCCGCCCATTTTGTCTTGAGTTCAACGCCTTGCTTGCCGCGAATATCAATCTCAAAGAGCGCGCCGGTCATTGCATCGAAACCCGTTGCAAAAACGATCGCATCTAATGCGAAACTCTCGCTTTCAGTTTTCAGGCCTTCCGGTTCAATCTGCTGTATCGCTGACTTCTGGACATTTACTAACCGAACGTTACTGCGGTTGTAAGTTTCAAAATATCCTGTATCCACGCACAAACGCTTTGTCCCGATGAAGTGATCATTGGGGCAAAGGTCTTCCGCCGTTTGTGGGTCTTTGACAATTTGTCGAATTTTTTGTCGGACAAATTCTCCGGCAGTTTCATTCGCCTCTTTGCTAACTAAGAGGTCGGTATAGGTATAAAGAAAGCTGATTGCACCGCCCTTCGCCCATTTAGCCTCGTAAGTTGCATCGCGCTCCTCGGCGGAGACCTCAAAAGCTTTCTTAGTCGGTTTAGGGTGTCCCCCAATACAAAATGGTGTTAGCTGCGCCTCGGCCCGATGTTCAACGTAATTCGCCTGGTGTGCTTGATGCGCGTCGGCCTCAAGAGGCCGGTTATGTGCAGGAACCACAAAATTGGCGTGACGCTGAAACACATACAACTGCTTCGCCTCTTTGGCGATCAATGGGATCATTTGCACCGCTGAAGAACCCGTGCCAATCACACCAACCCTTTGCCCTGTGAAGTCAACACCTTGCTCCGGCCACAATCCGCTGTGATACCACTTACCTTTGAAGCGCTCAATTCCCGGAATTTCAGGCAGTTTTGCCGTTGAGAGACATCCAGTTGCCATGACACAAAAAGGGGCTTCAATAACTTCACCACGCTGCGTTGAGAGCGTCCACTGACAGCGCTCACTATCGTAATGCGCTGACGATATCCTTTGGTTCAGTTCAATATCCTTACGCAAGTCAAATCGATCCGCCACGTGATTTAGATATTTCAAAATAACAGGCTGCTCAGCGTAACGCTCTGGCCAAACCCAGTCTTGCTGAAGATCTTCGTCAAACGAGTACGAGTATTCAAGACTCTCAACATCGCATCGCGCACCTGGGTATTTGTTCCAAAACCAAGTGCCTCCTACGTTTGAGCCCGCCTCAAAGACACGAACACTCAGACCGAGCGCGCGTAGCCGCTTAAGCATATAGAGCCCCGCAAAGCCCGCGCCAACGACAATCGCGTCATAGCGTTGCGTTTTTGTTGATGCGAGCGAAACATCTTTCAATTGTGTAGCAGTCGACATAACTTTATTTTCCATCCAGAACAAAAAGTTTGATTTTTACTGGGTCGCAATATTTGCTTTTTTAACCACGCGGTTCCATTTTTCGATGTCCTGTGCCAGCAAGGTCTTAAACTGCTCAGGCGTTGTGGCTAAAGGCTCCATACCGATTGAGAGGATTTTCGCGATCACTGCGGGCTCTTTCAAAATCGCAGTGATGTCTGCACTAATTTTGGCGACAACATCTACTGGCATTTCGCCCGGTCCAAGTAAACCGACCCAAGGACTGACGCCAAACTGCGGGTAACCTAGCTCAGAGATTGTCGGCAAATTAGGCAAGCGCTGAGACCGCGCAGCACTCGTCACGGCCAGCGCTTTTAAACTACCGTTATCAACCTGCTGCGCAATCGAAGGCACACTCGCAACAACGGTCGATACATGATTGCCTAGCAAATCCGTCAAGGCAGGCGCCGCGCCCTTGTACGGTACATGCTCCAATTTCATATCCGTGGCCTGGTTGATCATTTCGCCAATCAAATGATTCAAAGAACCCGTTCCCGCCGAGCCAAACGTCAGCCCAGATCTAGATTGAGCCAGTTTCACCAGTGCCGGAAAATCAGAAATCCCTAGCTGATTATTTGTGGCGATTAAAAAGGCCACCGAGCCGATCGTAGCGATCGGCGTGAAGTCTTTAATGTGGTCGTACGGCAGAGACTTGTAAAGACTCGCATTGATCGCCTGGGGGCCATCGCTTGACATCAAAAGTGTGTATCCATCATTGGGGGCCGTCGCGACCGATTGCACTCCGATAATTCCACCCGCACCCGCTTTATTTTCAACAAAGACTGAACGGCCCCAGCGTTGCGACAATTTATCAGCAAACAATCGCGCTAACAAATCTGTGGCGCCTCCGGTCGTTTGCGGCACAATCATTCTCACATCTCTTTGTGGATATGGTTGGGCAACGCTCACGCAAGCCACAAAAAATAACGCAGCGGCAACAAAGCCGAACTTAAGCACCTTCATTGAATTCCCCCAGTTTGATTCTACGCAGCCCTGTTTTGAGATTTTTAATGGCGCGCGTTGATCAGCGTCTAAGCACCGACCTTGACGCTATGCTACAAGTATTTATTGGAATTTTCTAGCTCATCAGCGGTTATGATGGGGAAAAATATTAAGCACCCGTTTGCGGTGCGTCACTCAGGAGACACGCATGAAAGTCTATGAAGCCGTCACGGTTGGTTTAGTTGCTGAGGGTTGCACAACTCTCTTTGGCCTGATGGGCGATGGCAATATGTCGCTTTGGGGCGCTTTAGGGCGTCAGGGCAAAATCAATATCGTCTCATCTTTTAATGAGGCCGGCGCCGTCTCGATGGCAGATGGCTATTCGCGCACCACCGGCCAAGTTGGCTTGTGCACCATCACCTGCGGCCCGGGCCTCACACAAGTTGGTACCTCGCTGAGCATTGCCGTGCGCAATCGCTCGCCAATGATTTTAATTACTGGGCAAATTGCTGCAGGCGCAAAAAACAATATTCAATCCATGGATCAACGCCGCTTCGTTGAGGCCTGTGGTGCGCGGTTTCACGACATTAGCAGTGCCGATAACTTAGCCGATGAAATGGCAGAAGCGTTCTATGCCGCGCGGGTGCATCGCATCCCCGTTGTGTTGAACCTGGATATGGCGCTGCAAGAACAGTCTTTTGACTGGGATTTTGATTACCGACCCTCGACAAATTTCTTGCCAGCTCCAATTGGCGCACCAAGCGACGAGTCACTACAACCGCTTCTAGACAAGCTGATTGCAGCCGAGCGCCCTGTCATCATCGCGGGCCTCGGCGCCCAACGCGGAAATGCAAAACCAGAGATTCTTAAACTCGCTGCACAACTCGGTGCCTTAGTCGGCACCTCACTGCAAGCGAAAGATTTATTTCTGGGTGAAGAATACAACCTGGGGATTTCAGGCACTTTTGCGTCGGCACCTGCCGAGCACCTGTTTGCTGAGTCAGACTTTGTATTGGCGCTGGGTGCTGAGTTGGGGTACTACACCGCTGAAGGTGGGCTCATGTTTCCGTCAGCCGAGGTCGCGCGTATCGACATCAAGGCGGCGCCAGACGAAATTGGCGTTCTCCCCGGCCTGTACGTCTGCGGCGATGCGAAGAAAACTGCTGCGGCGCTAAGCAGACTGCTTGAGGCTCGCATGGTACAAAAAGAAGGCTTTCGTACGGCGGCAACACGTGAAATTTTAAATACACCCGCAACAGTCTTCACCAAGCCAACCGATGGCCTAGATCCACGTCTACTCGCCAAAAATCTTTCGCAGGCCTTGCCAATAGATGTTGTACTCACCATTGGTGCCGCGCATTATTTTTCGTTTCCTGCGATGTACACCGCATTACCTGAAGGTGCTGTTGTTCATTTCTCGCATCATTTCGGCGCAGTCGGCCAGGCGCTGCCGCTGTCAATTGGCGTCAGCGTTGGACATCCCACACGCCCTCACATTGCGATGGAAGGCGACGGCAGTGTCATGATGAATTTGCAAGAACTCTACACCGTCACACGCCACAAGATTCAACTCGTATTAATCATCTGGAACGACGCGGGCTACGGCGCTGAAGTGCATAAACTTAAAGCCAAGGGCTTTGATCCGAGCCTTGCTCAATGGCAGTCAGCAGATTTTGCTGCTATCGGAAAAGCCTTCGGTGGAGATGGCGTACGACTCACTTCGGAAGCTGAACTCGCGCCGGCCATCGAGCGCGGCATCAAAGCCGGTGGCTTATTCATCATCGATGCTAGAGTTTCGCCAACCGAAATGAGCGATCCGTATGGCAAGCTGCATTTTGGTCGCGAAAATCGTGCGCCGCACTTGCGTCGCCTGACTAAAGGCGCTTAAGCATGCGCTTCGAAGGAGAATTTCGGGTTCCGGGGCAACCCCGTGCGGTGCTTGAGCGTTTTGCTGAAGTCGAGCGAATGGTCAAGTGCATGCCCGGCGCTAGTATCGACGGACGCGACGATGAGGGTCACTATCTTGGCGGAATGCTAGTTGCCTTTGGACCCAAAAAAATCAAGTTCAAAGGTAAAGTGACTGCCTCAGTGGATTTAGAGTCTTTAACTGGCAAGTTGCACGTGCGCGGTGCGGCGGATATGCGCGCCGGCGCGCGCGCTGAGGTCAACGTGGTGTACACCGTACGCGACGATGCCTCGGCCAGCACGCCCACAAGCATCGTTGCGCTCACGTCTGAAGCTGAACTAGGCGGTGTATTGGCTGACTTTGGTAGCACCGGTGGTATCGCCGTCACGCAGGCGCTGATGGATGTATTTGCTCAACGTTGCGCCGAAGAATTCAGCAAAGAGGCAAGTGTATCGACAAACCAGAGCGACCCACAGTCAAGCACGACAGCGGCCGCAGGCGAAAGCGCAACGAGCGCGAAAATGGCTGGCCCAGGTAGTGCAGCAAGCACAGCCTCAAGCCCAGCGCCTGGACAGACCAACGAAGCTCTTTCTGCAAACGCCTTGCTCTGGTCAATTATTCAAATAAAATTTAAACAATTTAAAAAGTGGTTAGGCCTTAGGAGTTAATCATGCTTCACGCGCTTATCGTGCGCAGCACGTTTGCATTGGTGCTGCTCTTGACCCAAGCTAGTTTGATCCAAACCGTACAGGCTGCCGATGAGCCCGCATGGCCAACCAAACAGGTTGCGCTGGTCGTGCCTTACCCGCCCGGTGCTATTACCGACACGGTCGGGCGCCGCCTTGGCAATCAACTAGGCCTTGCCTTAGGCGTGCCAGTTGTGATTGAGAACAAAGCGGGCGCTGGCGCAAATTTGGGTGCAGCCTATGTGTCAAACGCACAGCCTAATGGCGCGACCATCCTGTTTACCTCGTACGGCAACATCATGATTGACTCGGTCACCGAGGCGCAACATAAGTTGACGCCGGTGGCGGCTGTCGGGCCCATGACTGTGGTGATGCTGGTGAGACCAGACCTGCCTTATAAAACAATTGAAGAGATGGTTGTCTACGCACGTGCGCATCCACAAAAAATTAGCTTTGCAAGTGTTGGTATTGGCAGCTCGTACCATCTCTTGATCGAGCAAATGAACACACTCGGCAAACTTGATATGGTGCATATCCCCTACAAGGGCGGGGCAGCGTCAATGGCCGACTTTCTAGGCGGCCGTGTGGACGTCATGCTGGCTACCTGGCTGTTTGCAAAGCCCTATGTCACGGATAGTCGAGCGCGAGCTATCGCCTTAGTCAATGGCGAGCGCTCGCCTAGCTTGCCCGACTTGCCGACCGTGAATGAGCGAGCAGTACCTGGCGTCAAGCTCATCGATGGGCTTGGCATCTTTGCGCCCAATGGCTTTCCAGAGGCCTTAGTTGCACGCTTAAATAAAGAAGTCAATCGAATCATCCAAGAACCAGATATGAAACTCTGGCTGACTAACGAGGCGATACCACCTACTGCCATGACTACAGCGGCCTTTGCAAAAATGCTGGTCGATGAAGCCAAGCCGTTAGACAAACTGATTCGCGAAAACAAGATCGGTATGAAATAAGCTATTCCACTTTTGCGCCGCTCTCGGTAATGATTTTTTTCCAGCGAACTTGCTCTTCTTTCATATACTGAGTGAACTGTGCGGGCGTACCACCTAACAGCACAGTGCCTTGTGGAGCGAGCTTAGTTTTAAGCGCCGGCTCTTGCAATACCGTCGCGAGCACGCCACTCAATTTTTTAATAATTTCAGGGGCAACGCCTTGAGGCACAACAACGCCTTGCCAAGCGCCCATCACCCAGTCTGTCGTGCCTAACGCCTCATTAAAAGTCGGCACATCGGGAAACAGTGGGCTGCGCTGCGTTGCCGCTATCGCCAAAGTGCGCACTCGCGCATCGGACATCATCGCAACCGCTGCGCTTAAGGTCGAGATCATGAATTGCGTACGGCCGCTCGCTACGTCGACCAAGGCTGGGGACTCGCCTTTGTATGCAATGTGTGTCGACTCTAAAGAAAATTCTCGTGCGAAGGCCGCGGCGGGCAAGTGGGTCATCGTGCCCGCGCCGCTTGAACCATAGTTCATATTGCCTTGAGCTTTTGCATACGCCACAAACTCTTTAAGCGAACGCGGTGCCAAACTTGGCGTCGTTAAAAACACCAAAGGATTCGTCGCCGTCAACATGATCGGAGCAAAATCGACCAATGGATCGTACTTCACACTTTGGTACAAGAGGGGCCCTAAAACAATTGCCGAGGTTGCATAAAAAATTGTGTATCCGTCTGGCTCGGCACGAGCAACTTCTGCGGCAGCAATATTACCGCCGGCGCCACCTTTGTTATCAACAACGACTGTCTCTTTGAGCTCTCGCGTCATTGCTTCTGCAAAAACCCTTGCCGAAATATCCGCAGAGCCACCGGGTGCAAAACCGACAATCATTCGAATCGGCTTGTTGGGATAAGGCTGACTTTGCGCCATGACGTTTTGGGCGACAAACAAGGTCACGGCGGTCAAGCATAACAATAGTTTTTGTCTCATTTTTTTCTTTCAAGTCACGATGTCGATCAATTTGCCAAGTGAACACTCCTTCACTCCGCAGTCTCGTGCTGCAACCTACAAACCTTTTTTACACTAGCGACTGGCTTTAAGCAATGCAAAGCAAAGCGTGGAGTCGCGCCAAGTACAGCATCTCGGGTAAGATTGTCGACAATAATTATAGAAAAAGCGCCCCGCGCTTAGAGACAACAACTTCAGGAGGCAGTATGGATCTTAATCTCGCAGGCAAGCGCGCCTTGATCACGGGTGGTTCGAAAGGTTTGGGCTTTGGCGCGGCCAAAGCGCTCGCGTTAGAGGGCTGTGCTGTTCATCTCGTTTCGCGTTCTGCCAATGATTTAGAGGCGGCCGTTGGCGAGATCAAAAAGGTGTCTAACGTCGCGGTGTCTTTTACCGCGCTAGACCTCACCAAACCCGCCAATGTCGAGTTACTCAGAGAGCAACTTGCCACCACTGATATTTTAGTCAACAACGCCGGTGCCGTGCCGCTTGGGTCGATCGAAGATTTTGATGATCAAAGTTGGCGAGATGGCTGGGATCTAAAAGTCTTTGGTTACATCAATATGACCCGCTTAGCCTTTCAAGTCTGGAAGCCTCTCAAGCGACCTGGCGTCATTGTGAATGTGATCGGCCATGCCGGTGAAAATTTAACCTCAACATATCTTGCGGGCACTTCGGGGTGCGCAGCGCTGATGGCGCTCACCCGCTCACTAGGCTCAGTGAGCCCTGAGCACAATATTCGCGTTGTGGGTTTGAACCCGGGTCCTGTATTGACCGAACGTCTTTATAACTTTTTGCGTAAACGCGCAGAATTAACGCTGGGCGATGCAGAAAAATGGAAGCAGCTAGTTGCCTCAATGCCTTTTGGCCGCACCGGCAAAGTCGAAGAGATCGCAAACGCGGTTGCGTTTTTGGCCTCTGACTTGTCGGGCTACACCACCGGAACAATTATTACGATTGACGGTGGCGTGTCATCACGGGCAAAGACTTGGCTATAGGGCTTCAAACGAAACTCCAACTTTATGGGAGCACGACGGTCATGAGACTCGGCGGGATTCATCTCTTCTGTATCATCACCTTTACATTGAGCCTATTTTCACCTGGGTTGGCTGCGCAGAGCTATCCCAATCGCCCGATCAAGCTAGTCGTGCCGGTCGCACCTGGCGGAGGCGTTGATATATTTGCCCGAACCTTAGGCGCGCGACTCTCTGAGCAGATGGGTGTACCCGTCGTTGTTGAGAACAAAGGTGGTGCCGCGGCCGTGATCGGATCCGAGTTTGTCGCTAACGCGGCGCCCGACGGCTACACGATCTTGATGGGCTATTCGAGTCATGCAACAAACCCCTTGTTTTTTAAAAGGATGCCGTATGACTCGATTAAAGACTTCACCGCAATCGCCTTGGCTGGCTACTCGCCCCTGGTACTCGTCATACACCCCAAAGCGCCCGCGCAAACACCACTTGAACTCATTGATCAGGCAAAACAAGCCCCTGGGAAACTAGATTTTGCATCTGGGGGACGAGGTGGTGGACCATTTATGGCGGGGCTATTGCTCCAATATCTCGCCAAAATTGATATTGTTCATGTTCCCTACCCAGGCAATGCGCCCGGACAACTCGCGGTACAGAGCGGCTTGGTGACAATGATGTTTGACACCATCAACACGGCAGTCCCTCAGGTCAATGCTGGCCGATTAAAGGCCCTCGCTGTCACTAGTCCGCAACGCTCGCCCCTGCTGCCACAGATACCTACCATGATTGAACTGGGCATCCCCGAGTTTGAGGTTAACGCCTGGTTTCTTGTTTTAGCTCCCGCTAATTTACCCACGACGATTTCACAACGACTGAACTTTGAGGTCAATCAAGCATTGAAACATCCGGCAATGAGTGCTCGCTTAGCCGCAGATGGCGTCGTCATCGGCGGCGGCTCGCAACAAGACGCATCCGCCTTTTTGCAAAATGAAATCGCTCGGTGGAGAAAAGTTGTTACATCCGCCAATCTGAAAGATGAGTAACGCACGGTCATCAAGGCTTGTCCTATCTTGCTAGGCCTTTTAACGGCGAAGGCCAATTCAATACTTTAGCTAGCGCCCCGCCCATCACCATCTCTAAATCTTTTCCCTTTAGAAAACTCATTTCTTCGGTGAACAGGCTCACGCACTGTGCATAGGTACAAGGCAATCGTGAGACATCCGAGCCCCACATTGCGCGCTCGGGTCCAAACCCCTCGATGATGCGTTGCAGATACGGTTGAATGTTTTTGAAAGGGTAAGGATGCGTGCTGTAGCCAGGCGCAGACGTCACTTTCACCGAAAGATTTTTATGCCGAGCCAGCTTGAGCAAAATATCGAGATCGGCAAAACACGCATCGTCGCGCAATGCACTTTTGCGTCCCATATGATCCAAAATCAATTTCAAATCTGGATACCGCGTCGCCAGTCGATCCAGCACATCGAGTTGCTCAGACATCAGCACCATCACCGGAATCCCGAGGCGCTCACAGCCCGCCCAAAACCAATCGAGTGAACTGTCGGCCAGCCAGCGTGACCACTTGGCTTTGTGAAACGTCATGCGGATACCAAGCATGCCCGGCTGCGTCAACCAAGTTTCAAGCAAACTGCGCGCGTTTGGATCTTCGGGATCAAAGCGCCCCATGATGCCGTAACGGCCAGGGTAATTTTGTACAGCCTCAAGTGCAGTCAAATTTTTACTGCCGACCATTGAGGGTGGCACGATGATCGCGCGCGATACGCCCGTCGCATCCATCAGTTCGGTCATTTCAGCGGCTTCAAACGGCTTTTCACGGTGAGGCCTCGCACCTTCTCCGGCAATGATCACGGTGTGCCCAACATCTTCGGGCAACCAAGGGCGATCCGGGCGGTGGGCTTCCCAAAGATGAACCTGTGCGTCGGTGATAACCATATGTGCTCCTTGTTGTTCTGGGCTAGTATTTCACCCATCGTCTTCTGATTGATGTCTTTTGTTTGATACCCGTTACCCATTGCTTGTTGTCAGGCACTTTGTTATTTATGTATCTTAGCCTGTCTCTCTAAAGGAAACTTCCATGTCGACCGCTCCGCTTGAACCTGTGCGCTTTACCCCCATCGCAACCGAGGATCTCACTCCCGAACAACAAGCAGTGATGAAGCTCTATCGGTCGGGTTGGCAAGCGCAATTATCCGACTTGCCTAAGCATCATTGGATGACCTTGCGCTCGCCTAAATTTGCCGCAGCAGTCACGCCCGTCAGTAATTATTTTCGCAACGAATCTTCCCTGCCGGCGCGCCTAAACGAATTTGCAATTTTGCTTACGGCACGCCATATGGAATCACAATTCGAATGGGGCCTGCACAGCAAGTGGGCGGTCAGAGACGGCGTAGCGCCTGCGGTGGTCGATGCGTTGCCGCGCGGCGGCAAACCTGCAGGGCTGCAGGCCGATGAAGACATCGTGTATGACTTTGTGACTGAGTTGTTGTCAACCAAGCGAGTCAGCACCGCGGCTTTTAATCGTGCAAAGTCCTTGCTCAGTGATCAGCAATACTCGGATCTTGTCTGTGTTGTCGGCTACTACACCATGGTGTCAATGGAAATCGCCGCTGCGGGTATCGATGTGCCAAGCTGGGCAGACACCGTCGCAGCAGCCAACGCGCGCGCCTGAGTTATTGATCTACCTAGGGATTGGGGCTTTTAATCGCAACCTCGAGCCAATACAGCTCGAGATCAGCGCTTTGCCCCTGCGGCAAGCCAATCGCCTCGGCGAGTGCTAACAAATCAATCGCCCCTGCGCGCGCAGCCTCAAGGATTGAAGAGTCTTCGCTCTCAGCGAGTGCCAAACAACGTCGTGCTGTTGGTACCGCACCGTGAATCGACTGCTCGGTTGTCTTAACGTTTGTTCCAGTGTCATCCATGACATACTGCTGCACGCGGCGTACAGTTGCGTTGGTACGTGCGACCCATTCTTGATCCGCATCGTAGCGAATCACAATCAATAACGGCGCCTCGTACTGATAGGCTTCGTTTGTAACTGCACGACGACGGTAAACGCTTCGCGCTCCGTTACGAAACCAACCTAACGACTTTTTGGTCCACACGGTTGGGTTGCTTAATGCATGCAAATAACCAGCACCTTGCAGACTCTCAGGAGACTGCGTTTCATAGAACATCATGAATCGCGAAGGGTCTGCCGCCGAGCGATAGCGACGCCCGATATGAAAGCCCTCTATCGCGACGCGTTCAGGAATATGCTGACAGTTATGCCACTGTTGATATTCGAGCCAGTTTTCAGGATCAATGTTTGCCCAGAAAGCCATCAGGCCGGTGCTTTGTTTCATGTTTTTTCCTTTTCTTTACTCACGAAATAGTTGGTCAGGATCAACGTCACTCTCTTGGGGTAACGAGCGACTCAATCCTCTTGTTATTTAGCGGTTACAACGCCGAGTTATTCAGGTCGTATTCCAGCGGCCTTCACAACGTTCCCCCACTTATCAAGGTCCGCGCGCAAGAACAACGCGAACTCTTCAGGGGTCATTTTTAAACGCTCAAAGCCTTGGGCTGACATCCGATCCTTCACTGCCGCCGTATTCATCGCTTTATCGACCTCTGCGTTTAAACGATCGACGATCGCCTTTGGCGTTTGCGCTGGCGCGAACAAGCCATACCAAAGGTCGCTGACGGTGTCATCGTAACCAGGCAAGCCAGACTCGGTCATCGTCGGCACCTCAGGCAAATAGCGACTGCGCTTACCGCCCGTCACAGCAAGGGCCCTGACCGTACCCGCTTTAATCTGCGGAATGCTAGTTGCCAACACATCAAACATACAGGCGAGGTTGCCTCCGATCACATCATTCATTGCAGGGCTGGTTCCCTTGTAAGGGATATGCTGAATCGGGGCACCCGAAATGAACTTCAATACTTCGAGCGACAGGTGGGCCGTCGTGCCGTTCCCTCCGGATCCAGACGAAATCGCGTTAGGATTTGCTTTTGCATAGGTAACAAGTTCGGCCACATTCGAGACTGGCAGTTTTAAATTGCACATGAAAGCATTCACAAACGACACGAGCGGAGCCACCGGGATAAAGCTCGTGATGGGATCGTACGGTAATCTGCTATACAGATATGGGTTAATCGAGTTTGTTCCAGTCAAGCCTAACGCTAATGAATAACCATCAGGCGCAGCCTTGGCCAACGCTTCCATACCAATACCGCCGCCCGCACCACCTTTATTTTCAATAATCACGGGCACGCCAAGTGATTGAGATAACTCGGGTGCAACGGCGCGCGCCAACACATCGGTGGGCCCGCCTGGCACAAACGGCACAATGATGCGAAGCGGTTTGATGGGGTATGCGGATTGAGCCAAAGCGCTACCACCGCATAAAACGAAAACAACCGCGACAATCCATTTGCATTTTTGCATGTTAATTAGCCTAATTTTTAGTTTTTGGATTTTCAAAGAATGATCGTTGGTCGCGTGCGTTCAAGACACTATCGAATACCCTAGGTGTCTTAAAGCATAGACCAAATCGAGTGTTGTCTTTTATAGATTCGATAGATATACTCGGTTCAGGCGTTCTGCAAATAGACAGAAACTAGACAGCTTTTCAGATAATAAATATAAAGGATGAGACAAATGAGTATTTCTCGTAGAGATTTCGTAGCCAGCGTGGGTGCCTTGGGTTTGGCCTCGTCTCTTCCCCGAATCGCGCTAGCGCAAACTGAAAATATCAAAATCGGCTGGTTGGCGGCAATGACTGGCCCAAGTTCCGCACCGGCAATTGGTTTCGACCGTGGTGTGCAATTTGCAGCAAATGCCATCAATGCGGCTGGTGGCATTGGCGGTCGAAAGATCGAAATCTTCACGCGCGACACGCAAGGCGATCCCACGAAAGCGGTGAACGCCACGAACGAATTGATCAGCCAGGCAAAAGTTCACGCAATTTGGGGGCCAACAAACTCTGGCGAATCACTCGCGGTGACCCCGATTATGGCGCGTGCCAAAATGCCTAATATCCACCCCTGTGTCGTTGATACACTGATCGACACAAAAAAATATCCGAATGCGTTTCGCATTACCCCATCTAACACGCAGTGGGATGATGCTGTTCGTAACTACTGCCTGCAAATTCTAAAAGTTAAAAAGATTGCGGTCATTGGCGATACCACCGGTTATGGCGTCAGCGCAGTCAATGCCTCTGTTGCCGCGTTCAAAAAGGACGGCGCTGAGGTGACCTATCAAGCCAATATTGACTCGACGCAGTCTGACCTCACACCAGATATGCTGCGCGCCAAGAATAGCGGCGCCGAAGTCATCGTAGTGTGGAGTGTGAGCACAGGTATGTATTCGCGCATGTTCAACACCCGCGCAAAAATGAACTGGGATGTTGCTTTTGTTGGGCACCCCTCAGTATCTTCAGGCGAGATTGCAGGTCTGCTAGACAAACCCGATAACTGGGCCAAGGTTTATGCGATTGGTTACAAGAGTTGCAGTTACGACGCCGCTGGAAAATTACCTCCGGCAGGTGAAGAGTTTGTCGGCAAGTTACTCAAAGCAAACGTCAAACTAGATGACACGCTGCTTTGGTGGGTCGCTTGCGGGGTCGATGCCATTGACTTGATCGCGAAAGCCGTTGGAGCCAGCGGCTCGACCAAGCCTGAAGGCATTGTGCAGTATTGGAACTCACTAAAAAATTACCCTGGGCATTTTGGCACTTACAACTACACCGCCGACCAGCACAACGGTTATTCGACCGGTGAGATCGTCATGTCTGAGGCGCGGTCTGCGAAAAACGGTACCTTCGCACTAGCACCGGGCTACTAAGTCAGCCGAACCTTCAGGAAGCACACATGTTTGCATCGATTCTCGCCGCCGGCTTGGCGGCGGGCGCGATTTACGCGCTCATTGGCATTACCTACAACACGATGTACTCAACCTCGCGAGTAATGAGTTTTACCGCGGGGCAACTTGGTATGTTAGGCGGAGTCTTTGGCTCGTACTTCATTCTTAAACTCGGCTTACCCATCATTGTGGGCTTTATTGCCACCTTGATCTGTTGTGCCATTATTGGCTTCATCACTGAAATTGTTGCGGTTAGGCCGGTACTCAAGAGCCTTGAGCAACACTTATATGTACTCTCGACACTGGCTCTTGCCCTCATGATTCAGCAAGTCACTGCAATTGAATGGGGCACCGAGCCCAGGCCATTTCCTAAACTGATCGGGCTGGGTGAAGGCGTGTGGGACGAAAAGTTCTGGATACCCGTTGTTGCCTGCGCATTGACCATTATTGGACTCGAATATTTATATCGGCGCACTTTGGTGGGCCGAGCTTTTGTTGCTGTGGCCGAAGACAATTTTGCTGCGCAGGCTTTGGGCCTGCCCGAGCGAAATCTGCGTGTGGCAAGTTACATGCTGGCCGCTGTAGTAGGGGGCATCGCTGGTTTTTCTGGTGGCGAATTACTGCTCGCGTTTTTTGCCAACGGCGCCTTACTGAATTTTTATGGCTTCGTACCAGTTGCGCTAGGTGGCTTAGGCAACAACCGCGGCGCTGTAATCGGTGGGTTGATCTTGGGCTTGTTTCAACAGGCGGCTAACTTTTTGGTCGGCGGAATCTTTGCCTCGGTCGCAGTATTTACTTTGTTTATTGTCGTGTTGCTCGCCGCGCCCCAAGGCCTATTTGGCGCAGTTGCTTCAAGGAGGGTGTAATGAACACTCAAACCTCTGACAACTCACTAGCGACAGTCAGTGCAATGCGACAACCTGTGGGCAAGCAACTGTTTTGGATACTCGCCGCCACGATCATCGCGCTTGGCTTACCGTATATTAGCAATGACTACTGGGTATCAATCGGCACGCGCGCCGCAATATACTGGGTACTGATCTCTGGCTTAAACTTAGTTGTAGGTTTTGCCGGACAACTTGCCATCGGCTATGTCGCCTTATTGACGATTGGCGCCTACACAACGAGTGTTTTGACCGCAGGAAAATTATTCGAACCCATCTCGGTATTTTTTGCGCTGCCTGCGGCTGCGCTCATGGGGGCATTCTTTGGCGTCATTGTGGGCCTACCAGCACTGAGGCTACGCACTTTTTATTTTGCGATGACAACCTTGGGCTTCGCCACAATTGTCACTCAGATCGCACTTGCCTGGCAAAGCGTCACAGGCGGCGGCATTGGAATACCAGGTCCAGAAATGCCGGCCCCTTTTGACAGCAGCCTAGGTTTTTATTATTTGTGTTTGGGTTTTGCTGCCATCTGCACTTGGCTCAGCACCAATATCGCACGCAGTCGCTTTGGTAGCGGCTTGATTGCAGTGCGTGACGCAGAAGTCGCCGCTGAAGCGTGCGGCATTTCTAAAAGCGCCCTGCTCATACCGATCTTCATTTTGGCTGGAGCGCTTGCCGCCGTGTCTGGAGGCTTATTTGCTGGCTTACAAACCTACATCACGCCAGATGCTTTCACCTTTGAGTTGTCTTTACTATTTTTCATCTCAATTTTAATTGGAGGCAGAGGGTCAATTTATGGGCCAATGCTTGGCACCATTATTCTGGTGATCTTGCCCGAAATTGCCGCACCCTTGGCAGCATGGTCAACATTTTTGTATGCATTCTTGCTATTGGTCATCGTACTGGCAATGCCTGGTGGCATTGCGGTACTACTTGATTTTAATAACCGGCGTCCGCTTGAAAAGCATCGCACTGTTGCGCCACAAACAGCTATGCTCGCAGCGTTGAATCCACACCAGGTCTCTGGGCAAACACTCAGCTTGCAGGATATTGTTCTGACATTTGGGAGTGTGCGCGCCATTGACGGTGTATCGCTAGACGTCAAACCTGGAAAAATTCACGGACTGATTGGGCCCAACGGTAGCGGCAAAACCACAACCCTCAATGTCATCTCAGGCTATTACAGTCCCAATCAGGGCACCCTGACGCTCGATGCAAAACAACTACCTGTCGGCATGCCGCACTTACGCGCTAATCACGGAATTTCCAGAACCTTTCAAACACCGCGAATCGTTGGTGAGATCTCTGTTCTTGAAAACGTCATGATTGGGGGTGCAACCAAGGGCTATGCGACTTTTATTCAGGCACTCCTTGCAGCGCCAAAAGAACGGCGCGAACGCAAGGCGTTAAAAGAAAGAGCGGTGGCATTACTACAAGTGGTGGGTCTGGGTGCTCTGGCACACGTCAGAACAGACCGACTTCAACATAGCGAGTTACGCTTTATCGAAATTGCCCGAGCCTTAATGATTGCGCCTGACTTCTTAATGCTTGACGAGCCTGCTGCAGGTTTGTCAAATGACGAAATCAAAAAGCTCGGTTCTCTGATTCAAGCGATTAGCGCGTGTGGTACCGGCGTATTGCTGGTTGAGCATCACGTTGATCTGATCTTTGATATTTGCGACGATGTCACCGTATTAAATCTAGGAAAAATTCTTGCTGCGGGTACGCCCGACGAAATCAGAGCACACAAGGAGGTCGTCAATGCTTACCTCGGCGGCTAACATGCAACAGCTCTTGTCGGTGAACAAGCTCGAAGCCGGTCACGGCAAGATTCAAGTCCTGCACGGCGTTGATCTTCATATTGCTGCAGGCGAAGTCGTCTGTTTACTTGGCCCGAACGGCGCGGGCAAGTCGACCCTGCTGTGTGCTTTATCAGGCTTGTTACCCGTCACAGCAGGCACCGTCGCCTTTGATGGAAAGCCATTCAAGCAAATAACGCCCAGACAAGCGGCAACTGCAGGCTTAGTACACGTGATTGAAGGTCATCGTGTATTTACGCAGATTTCAGTCAACGACAATCTGCTGCTAGCGGGCTACGATCTGCCGCGGGGTGAACGTGCGGCGCGTGTCGATGAAGCGCTCAGCTATTTTCCAGAAATTGCAGCAAAACGCCACGAACGCGGTGGTGCGCTGAGTGGTGGTCAACAACAGATGCTGGCGGTCGCGCAAGGGCTTGTCAGACGCCCACGCCTATTGATGCTTGATGAACCCTCTGCAGGCTTATCGCCTGTGTTAGTCGACCGCGTCTTAAACGTGGTGGCGCAATTGCGTACAAAAGGTACAGCGGTATTACTGGTCGAGCAATTAATCGAGAAGGCGTTGGCCGCATCGGATCGTGTCTATGCCCTCGTTCAAGGGCGAGTCGTTCTTGAGGCTTCAACCAGCGAATCAGACCTACCGCGCCGCATAGAAAACGCCTACTTCGGAGGCGAGAACCATCATTGACGGCATCCCCGAAACCAAAGTGGGCATCGTGCACCATTTACACAGGCCCGACATCTATGCAAAGCGTTTATATTTGTTGAGGGTGTAGGCAGCGCACCCCGCCTTTCGGACGGGGTGCTTCGTTGAAGCGCTAGCCCTTCGCCGCCGCAGGTTTTTTCTGCGTATGTTCAGCGTGCTTAGACTTCATGTAGTTTGAAAGCGTCATTTTTTGTGGCGCTGACAAACCATCCCAAAACGTCAGCCACTTCTGCTGCACGGCTTCCATTTTAGTTTCCATGGCTGTACGCATTTGCTTGCGCTGCGCCAGCATTGCACGCGGATCGATCACCTCTTTCGCAAATTGCTCTGCCATTGCCTTTTGCTGCTCAGCCCGCACCACCTGCCTACTTGCTTGCATCTCTTTACGTGCAGCCTGCGCCGATTCAAACTGTACTTTTTGAGCTGACGTCAGCGCAAGCTGATCGATCACAGCCTGCGGGATCTGCCCCATCGGGCCTTCAACACCACCTTGAGCAGCAGCCTTGTGCGGACGATGCATACCGCTATGTGGGCCAGGCGTTGGCGCGGCAGGGGTAGTTTGCGCAACTTGCGGTTGCGTTGTGGGGGATTGCGCGGGTTGCCCTGCACTCGTTTGCGCTAGCGCGCTTGCTGCGACGAGCGTGAAACCTAAACCTGCAATAAGTGACCGAGCTGAAGTGTGTTTCATGGCGTGAACTCCTGTGTTGTTACGCACCCACATCGTCTCACGCCACTCATTTCAATAATGTTTCGAGCCAAGCCCTATCTGTTTCAGATGATTTCGGCTCGCAATCAGGCGGCTCAAGTGCAGCCGCCTCGCAAAACCAAAGCAAGCACTACGCAACAGGCGCGGTTTTCTCAAGTGCAGGCAAGTTCACAACTGACGCGTACCAGGCCTCTAGTTTCGGATGGCCAGGGCGCCAAGGCTCGTTCGCAAAACGAAAATCAAGATAACCCAGTGCACAGGCAATCGCGATTTCGCCGATCGTATCAAGTTTGCTTAAACTTGCTGCGTCTTTTTCGAGATCAGCAAGGCAATGCTTGACCTTGCCCTGTTGTAACTGAATATAGCCAATGCGGCCCTCATCTTGCGGCAAGGCGATTTCACGGCGACGTGGTTGGCTGGCATCCAAAATGCCATCACCTAACGCTTGCTGACGCAAGGCTGCCCAGCGAGCGGGCCCCGCCGCTGGAAACAGTGGTTTGGCCGAACCCAGACTGTCTAAGTATTCGCAAATGACCGGGCTATCAAACAGTGTTTTGCCATCGTCGAGCACCAGTGTAGGCACCTTTGATAACGGATTAACTGGGATCAGTGCTGCATCCGTTGTAGGGATGACCCACTTTTCGATCTGACCCTCAATACCGCGCGCAACCGCGCAGGCCATGACTTTACGAACGTACGGACTTGCAGGAGAAAAGGCTAATTTCATGAGTAACTTCCTAGTTAATTTGTTTTACAGAAAACAGAACAAGATTCTATGTGTCGAGCGGTTTTGAATTTAAGCAAACTCAAAATCAATGGGGCGCTGAGCGATCCCCCGCTTGCGACTGCCGCTCAACGCCCTCTGCCCACAATCACTGATCCGCTTTGATCCCCGCCGTCTTCACGGTGGCACCCCAGCGGTCAAATTCTGACACCAGCACTTTGCCAAATTGCTCAGGATCTAAAACGTCAAGCTGCAAGCCGCCTTTAATCATAAGCTCGGTAATTTGTGGATCTTTGACAGCTTCGCTCACCGCACTATAAATTTTATCGACCGCAGCCTTGGGCATTTTTGCTGGTCCAAGAATTGAAATCCAAGGCGAGGTAAAGACGTTGATGCCTTGCTCTGTCAAAGTTGGGATGTTAGGCGCGCCCACGAAGCGAGCCGGAGCCCCCAAACCCATCACGATCACCTTGCCAGCTTCAGCGTTGGGTACGGCCAAACTCAGCGGCACAAACATCGCGTCAACTTGGCCCGCTAACACCGCAGTCATAGCGGGCGCAGCTCCTGTAAACGGGACGTGCAAGATATCAAGTTTGCTCGTAACTTTAAACATCTCCATCGCCACTTGACTCGAACTTCCTACCCCCCAAGAGGCATAGGTCAGCTTACCCGGTTGACTTTGAGCCAAGGCTATAAATTCTTTTACATTTTTTGCAGGGACTTTAGGGTTAACAACTAAAGCGTAGGGCAGCAGGCCCACTTGAGCAATTGGTACAAAGTCTTTCAGTGCGTCGTAAGCGATCTTAGGGTAAACGTGCGGGTTGATTGAGTGCGTATCCGCCGCGGTCATCAAAATGGTGTACCCATCAGGAACAGCCTTCGCCACGAAGTCAGATCCAATCATGCCACTGGCACCGGGCTTATTGTCAACCACGATTGTCTGTTTCAGTACCTTGCCGGCTCCCACGGCAATCGCACGGGCGAGCACATCGGTACCACCGCCGGCGTTGTATGGCACGACCATTCGAATAGACTTATCTGGATAAGTGCCTTGTGCATGGGCACCCAATGCAAATAAGGCTGTCACAGAGCACACAACCAAGGTGCTCAATTTTTGGGTAAGAAATTTCATGAAGTCTCCGATGGTTAGGTATTATTTTGTTAATCTTTTAACATGAAATTTTGCCGCCTTCACGCCTGATGCGAACAGGCAACACCTTTAAGGACTATTGCACTTATGCGCGCTGCGATTAACTTGCACGATTTCAGGGCGATGGCCCGACGTAAATTGCCCCAGATCGCCTTCGACTTTATCGACGGTGGCTCTGACGACGAGCTGGGCATGGTGCGCAATCGCGAAGCCTTTAGCGACTACCAACTGCTGCCACGTTACCTCAATGACGTCACTACTCGGGATCAGTCAACCACCTTGTTCGGTCGAAAGTACTCGAGCCCGATCGGTATTTCACCCACAGGGATGGCCGGTCTGTTTCGCGTCGGCGCCGACGGCATGCTTGCGGCGGCGGCCAAAAAAGCCAATGTGCCGTTTTTGTTATCAAGCGCAAGTAATTTCAGAATTGAAGAGGCCGCAAAAATTGCGCCTGATAATGTTTGGTTTCAAATGTATGCCACCAGCGACCATCGAATCAATATGGATTTGGTGCGCCGTGCACGCGAGGCCGGTGTCGGCGTATTGGTGATCACTGTTGATGTACCGGTGAACTCAAACCGGGAGCGCAACCGGCGCAACGGATTTACACGTCCCTTTCGCATGACACCCTCAATCATGCTTGATACGTTGAGCCGCCCGAGCTGGTTATTGCAATACCTCAAGTCAGGGGGTATGCCAATGATGAGCAACTGGCAGCCCTATGCGCGCGAGGGTGCAAACGCCGATCAAGTTGCCGACATGTACGGCACCCTGACACCCGCCCCCATGACGAGCTGGAAAACTGTCACAGCGATTCGTCGCGAGTGGGAAGGGCCCCTGGTGATCAAGGGAGTGTTGCATCCGGACGATGCAATTCAATCAGCCGAACACGGCCTAGATGGGATCATTGTTTCAAATCACGGAGCACGCCAGTTAGATTGTGCGCCGTCACCCATCTCGATGCTGCCCGCGATTCGCGCTGCAGTCGGTGATAGGATGACACTGATGCTGGACAGCGGCGTGCGACGTGGTTCAGACGTCATCACAGCAAAATGTTTAGGCGCACAAGCTTGCTTTTTTGGCCGGCCTACACTTTATGCCGTCGCCGCTTTAGGCCAAGACGGTGCCGACCAAGTGTTCGCCATCATGCGTCGCGAAATCGATGCCGTACTTACGCAAATTGGCTGTGGCAATTTTGGCGACCTGACCGAGCGATTTTTGCATCGCAAGACGTAACCACAAGCGACGCCACGGAAGTGTGATCTGGCTTAATGAGTTGCGATCGCGCTCAATGAAGCCTGATCTGGCTTAAAGAGGTGTAATCGCGCTCACTGAAGCGTAATGTTTGACTCTTGAATCACTTTCGACCAGCGCGCCGTATCTTCTGCAATTTTTTGTGTGAAGTCGGCGACGCTGCCGCCAACGGCCTCAATACCGACACCAGCAAGTTGCTGAACCACGGCGGGGTCTTTTAGCGCTTTATTGAGTGCTTGATTCAATGTCGACACCACCTTGGGGGTCAAGCCCGCAGGGCCAAAAACACCAAACCACGTCAGCGACACAAAACCCGGTAGGTCTTGCGCAATCAACGGCACCTCGGGCACAAGCACCGAACGCTCCGCTGCCGAAATGCCCAGGGCTCTCACCTTGCCATCTCGTACCAAAGGATACGACGACGAAAAACTATCAAACATCACATCAAGACGCCCTGCCATTAAGTCGGGCATTGCCAAGGCCGTGCCTTTGTACGGAACATGAATCAGTTCAAGCCCCGCTAATGCCTGAAACCGTTCACCTGTCAGATGTGGAATACCGCCGGCACCTGCCGAGCCAAAATTGAGTTTGCCTGGGTTTTTCTGGGCGTACTGAATAAATTCTTTGACCGTTTTAGCGGGTGAACTTAACGGCACAATCATCATTGCGGGCGACTGGGCTGCATAGCCGATCGGACTGAAGTCTTTTAACGGATTAAAGGGTGTAGCCGGGTTTAGCAAAGGTCCCAGAACATGGGTACTGTTCGTTGAAAGCAAAAGCGTATAGCCGTCTGGGGCCGCTTTTGACGCCATCTCTGCGCCAATCATTCCGGCGGCGCCACTTTTGTTATCAATCACAATCGTCTGGTTCAGCTCTGCAGCAAATTTTTGCGAAATGATTCGGCCCACAATATCGGTGCCGCCACCGGCTGGAAACGGCACAATCAACTTGATGGGCCGATTTGGATAAATCGCCTGCGCACCCACAGTCTGCGCACACAATACGAGCAGGACCAAGGCGCCAAGGCGTTTGACGATTGCGTTCATGAGCTTCCCTTTGTTTAAAACGTCGAGTAATTAGACTACTTTTCTGTCGGACTGAGCCGTTAATAACATTTGGTTATTGCACCGCACCCACAGCATCTCCGTTAAACTGGCTTTGTTGGTGCTCGCGGCCTGGTTCACAGGTTGCAGTTCAACGGGAAGCAGAAACACCTCGCCGCTTGGGTGAGATGTCTAACCTGCGCTGCCCCCGCAACGGTCAAACGAACAAGCTTCGCGGCTTCGCTTCTGTCACATGAGCCACTGGTCGTCTGAACAAACGACTGGGAAGGCGACAGAGGTTGCTTCGTTAGCCCGGATACCGGCCAACGAGGTTGTAGTGTGCGCCAAAACTCACTACAGAAACACCCAAACACCGTCGGGGATTGCGGTGAAGGGCTATGTCGTTGTTGTGGACCGTGCCACATGACTCAAGTCGTGCGCAGTGAATTCATTCTAGGTGGTCAAAAGAGTGGCAAGTCGCGCCGCGCCGAATC